>Ga0066683_10000307_pt1 | contig 14275 bp, 12 predicted proteins | sample GraSoiAngelo_132_FD_62296 | JGI IMG/M metagenome (GOLD analysis project Ga0066683, IMG submission 62296) | Grasslands soil microbial communities from the Angelo Coastal Reserve, California, USA - 14_0929_02_40cm | ecosystem: Environmental > Terrestrial > Soil > Grasslands | place: USA... | reverse complement strand
GGGCCTGACATTGGTTACAGTATCCGGGTCCACTATCGAGCCTGTTGGCTCAATAATTGAGCTCTCCGTCCCCGACCCGTGGTAGAATACACGGGGGGACGGCGCCGTCAAGACGACTCCGCACGAACGGAACGTTCCATGAACCTCACGTTGCTCGCTGCCATCGGCTGCCTCGCGGCCTGGCTCGCGCTGGTGTTCGTCGCACACCTGGGGGGCGGCACAGTGCAGCTGCTCTGGGCGGCCGCGGTGATCCTGTTCGCCCGGCGCGTGCTCGCCGGCGCACCCAAGTTTCTCTCCTGATGGAGGCTACTCCCATGATCGCCTGCCGCCGGTTCCTGCTCGCCAGCGCGCTCGTGGCCGTCGCCACAGCTGCGCCTGTCGCCGCCCAGCGCGGCGTGAATCGGGCCTACCTCGACACGAGCTGCGCGCCTTGCAGCGATTTCTTCGGGTTCGCGAACGGCGCTTGGGTCAAGACCGCGACCATCCCGGCCGCGTACGCGAGCACCGGGGCCGCCCGCGAGCTGTACGACCGCAACCAGGAGACGCTGCGCAAGGTGCTCGAGCGTGCCGCGGCGGCCGCTGACACGACGCACGACGCCACGCTCAAGAAGCTCGGCGCCTTCTACGGGAGTTGCATGGACTCCGTAGCCGCCGAGCGGGCGGGGGCGGCGCCGATCGCCGACGAGCTGCGCCGTATCGACGCGATCCGCACCGTGCGCGACCTGCAAGACGCAATCGTCCGCTTCAACCGGCTTCAGATCTTCGCGCCATTCTCTTTCTCGGCAGAGGCCGATCCCAAGGAGAGCTCGCACAACATCGGACAGCTGTACCAGGCCGGGCTCGGGCTCCCCGACCGGGACTACTACCTGAAGACCGACGCCGCCTCGGACTCGCTACGCCAGAAGTACGTGGCCCACGTGGCGCGCACGCTCGCCCTGCTCGGCACGCCGTCCTCCCAGGCTGAGCAGGACGCCCAGCGCGCGATGCGCTTCGAGACTGCGCTCGCCGAGTCATCGATGACGCTCGTCGCCCAGCGCGATCCCAACGCCATCTACCACAAGATGACGGTGCGGGAGCTACAAGCCCTCGCTCCCGCCCTCGACTGGCCGGCTTTGTTTGGCGGGCTGGGGGTGCCGCTGGCCGATCCCGCGGCCGCGCTCGACGTCTCGCAGCCCGCATTCCTCCGGCTGGTGAGCGCCATGGTCCAGAGCACGCTCCTCGCCGACTGGCGGGTCTATCTGCGCTGGCAGCTTGCGGGCGCCACGGCGCCGACGCTCAGCAGCGGGTTCTTCAATGAGGACTTCCAGTTCCAGACGGTGCTGCGGGGCGTCAAGGAGCCGCTACCCCGCTGGAAGCGGTGCGCGGCGGCGGCGGACGACGCGTTGGGGGAGGCGCTGGGCAAGGCCTACGTGGCGAGCGAGTTCTCGCCCGCGGCGAAGGCTCACGTCGTCGAGATCGTCGACAATCTCAAGGAGGCCCTGGCCGCGCGCATCCGGCAGCTCGACTGGATGAGCGACTCAACCAAGGCTCACGCCTTCGCCAAGCTCGACGCGATCGTCAAGAAGATCGGGTACCCGGACCACTGGCGGGACTACTCGGCGCTCGAGGCCCGAGGGGTGTGGCCCTACGCCGCGAACGTGCTGCAGGCGCGCGAGTTCGAGCAGCGGCGCCAGCTCGCGAAGGTCGGCCGTGCGGTGGACAAGACCGAGTGGGGGATGACGCCGCCTACCGTGAATGCCTACTACAACCCGTCGTTCAACGAGATCGTGTTCCCTGCCGGGATCCTCCAGCCGCCGTATTTCGACCCAGCGGCCGACGATGCGGTCAACTACGGGGCGATCGGGGCGGTGATCGGCCACGAGCTCACGCATGGCTTCGACGACCAGGGGCGCCAATTCGACGCCCAGGGCAACCTGCGCGACTGGTGGACCGCGGAAGACGCCCGGCGGTTCACGGAGCGGGCGCAGCGGGTCGTGGCGCAGTTCAACGGCTACGTCGCGGTCGACACGTTCCACGTGAACGGGCAGCTCACGCTGGGCGAAAACATCGCCGACCTGGGCGGGCTCACCATCGCCTACTACGCCTTCGAGCAGTCGCTCGCAGGCAAGCCGCGCCCTCGCGACATCGACGGCTTCACACCGGAGCAGCGCCTTTTCCTTGCCTTCGCGCAGGGTTGGCGCAACCGCACGCGGCCGGAGACCCTGCGGCTCCGCACCCTCACCGACCCGCACTCGCCGCCGCGCGGGCGCGTGAACGGGCCCACGTCGAACATGCCGGAGTTCGCCCGCGCCTTCGGGTGCAAGGCCGGAGACGCCATGCTCCGGCCCGACAGCGTCCGCGCGGAGGTGTGGTAGGGGGGACGAGGGAGGTGGGACGGGGGACGGGTAAGACAACGGGGCGCCTGCTGATTTTTAGCGGGCGCCCCGTGCCACAGTAACTCGCAGCGGCTTGCGTTACATCCCGAACGTGAACCCGAGCGTGACGGGGAAGAAGTTCGTCGCGCTGTTGCTGGTGCGGACTGAGATGAACCGCGCCTCGCCGAAGATGTGCATCGGCCCGAGACCGAGGGCGACCCCCGTGCCGCCGTCGAACGCAGGCTTGGACTGGGAAGTGCCCGATATGTCCACGCTATAGTAGCCCAGCCCCGCCAGCAGGTAGACCTTCACCGGCACCATCGGCGCGCCGATGTGATAGACCGCATTAGCCGTCCCGCCGGTCAGCTTGGTGCCGCCGGAGAGCAAGCCGCCCTGGTGACTGGTGTGGCCGTACACGAGATCGGCACGGACCGAGAGCGGCGAGTGGGGCAGGCCCAGGTCGAGCGCGCCCATCAGGTGCCAACCGGCGTTGTCCAGAGTGGAGTAATCCCCCGACGGAACTACGCCGCCGAGGCCCAAGCTGAGGCGAGGCTTCTGCGCAGCCGCTGGCGAGGCGACGAGCGCCCCCATCCAGCCGAGGACCACCAAGCTCAACAGTACCCGTTTCATTGGACTGCCTCCGCATCGCAAGAACTGCAGGTGGGCCAGCGGGCGCGGGGCAGATGATAGAGATGGGGGGGCGGCGAGGACGTGATGCAGATCACCAATTTCGCTCAACTGATTGTGGCAATGCGGGTTAGCGCGAGGCCCGACGGCTCCGGTCAGCGTGTCAGCACCAGCGCGACCACGCCCCACGCGAGCGTGAGCGCGGTGACGGGCATGCCCACGCGGGCGTACTCCCAGAAGCCGATCGGCGCGCCGCGCTTCTCGGCGCGCTCGGCTACGATGAGGTTCGCCATCGACCCGATGAGCAGCAGGTTCCCGGCGAACGTCGAGCTCATCGCGACCACGCGCCACACGAGGTCCGAGTCGGGGAGGTTGGGCACCGTGTTGCGCCACAGGATGACCGCCGGCACGTTAGAGATCAAGTTCGAGAGCCCCGTGAGCGCGGCGCTCACGACGACGGCGGCGCGCCACACCGTGCCGTGGCTCAGGAGCGACACCGCGTGGCGATCGATCCAGGCTACGGCGCCCGTCTGCTCGAAGCCGCGCATCACCACGAACAGAGAAGCGAAGAACAGCAGCAGCGACCACTCGACGCGGTCGATCGCGTAGGCCGGGTCGCGCTGCCCGAGCGCCACCATCGCGGCGCCCGCCGCGATCGCTACGAGGGGGAGCGGCCCGCCGGCGAGCCACGCCACGACGGCGCACCCGAACATCGCGAGCCCCTTCGCGACCAGCGGACGGTCGAGGGCGACGGGCACGGACTCGAGCCGCTCGCGGAACGGCTCACGCAGTTCCGCGGCATAGACCCAGCGCAGGTAACCGTAGGTGATCGCGAGCCCGCCGGCCGCCACAGGAAGCATGTGCGCGAGGAACCCGCCGAACGTCGCTCCGCTCCAGATCCCCACCAGCATGTTCTGCGGGTTTCCCGTGATCGACAGCACCGAGCCGACGTTGGAGCCCATCGCGAGGCCGATGAGATACGGGTTCGGTCGCACGCGCAGCGGGCCGAGCGCGGCGAGCAGCACCGGCGTGACGACGAGGCAGATCGTGTCGTTCACGAACAGCGCCGACAACAGGCCGCCCCCGATGACGACGCCGAGCAACAGCCGCTCGGGCGTGACCGCGCGCTTCAAGACCCATTCCGCCGCCCACTCGAAGAACTTCCCCACCTCGAGGTAGCCGACGATGAGCATGAGGCCCAGCAGGAAGACGAGAACGTCGAAATCGATGGCGGCGTAGGCGTCGGGGAGCGGCAGCACGCGGAACGCGACCATCGCAACCGCGCCGAGCAGGCTTGCGGCGGGCCGATTGAGGTGCACGAAAGGCAGGCGCTGGACCGCGATGAGAAAGTAGGTCGCGGCGAAGATGATGAGGCCGGTCAGATCTCCCAGTTGGAGAACAGCACGCCCGTGCCCGCGTGGGGCTCGGGGTACCCCTCGCAGGTCATGCGCAGGTCGGTCCAGCGCACGCGGTAACCGCGCTCGATCAGGTGCCGGAACGCCCCCTCGTAGCGCGTCTGACAGCGGATCGCGACGCGGCGGATGCCGGCACGCGCCGCGGCTGCCTCCGTGGCGACGAGCGCGGCCGCGAAGGCGCGCTCGTCCCGCGCGGCGAGCTTCAGGATGCGGAGCTCTTCCTTGGGCCGGCCCTCGGCGAGCGGCGCCGAGTGCCACAGCACGAAGGCGTCGAGCCCGTCGCTGCCGTCCACCAGCGTCGTGTCGCCGAGACCGAGCTGCGCCGTGAGCAGAATCTCCCGCGTGAAGTCCGGGCCAGGGGCGAGCGCCCCGACGAGCCGGGCGGCCGCCGCGGTCGCGGCCTGCTGCGCGGCCGCGGGGCGCTGCGACAGGAGCGCCGGGGCGGCGTGACCACGCGTCGCGAGATCGCGCGTCATCGTCACCGTGAGGTAGCCAGGAGCGAACCCGAGGCGCCCGTAGAAGCCGATGTTCTCGACCGTGCGCGGCATCGTCTCGAGGCCCACGGTGGCGACGTGCTGGTCCACCAGCCAGTCCACCGCGGCCCGCACGGTCGCCTTGCCGATCCCCACGCCCTGCCGGTCGGGGCGGACCGCGAGCGGGCCCATCCACCCCTCGGCGCCCGAGCGGTGCGCCACGTTGAAGGCGACGACCTGTCCCGCCTCGTCGCGCCACACCATCGCGCCGTCGCCCGCGTCGAGCAGCGCGTAGCGCCACACCTGGGGATTGAGATGCGGCACCCGCACGCCGACCAGGCCGTCGCGGCGGTAGCGGTCGGTGAACGCGTCGGCGAACACCCGGTTCAGGCTCTCGATGTCGCGCTCGACCGCGCGCTCGGGGCCCGAGACCTGGCGCTCAGGCAGCCACGCCCGCATCGGCAGCTCCCGGCGTCGCGGTGTCGTCCCGGACCACACTCGTGCCCCCGTCCCGGGTAGCGTCATAGTCCACGCGGATCACTCGATCCACCCCTTCCCGCACCTGCTCGATGTGCGTGATGAGAATAACCTGTGGGAAGCGATCAGCCAGCCGGCGCAGCAGGGCGACGACGTGCTGGCGGCGCGCGTCGTCGAGCGAGCCGAAGATCTCGTCGAGCACCAGGAGCGAGAGCGGCTGGCCGGCGCGCTCCGCGATCATCTGCGAGATCGCGAGCCGCAGCACCAAGTTCGCCACGTCTTCCTCGCCCCCCGAGATCACGGGCTTGGGGACGCCGCCATCGAGAATGACGACCTCGTAGTCCTCGGTGAGATCGATCTGCTGATAGCGCCCGTCGGTGAGGTCCGCCAAGAAGTCCGACGCGAGATCGGCGATCTCGGGGCGCATCGCGGCATTCAGGTCGGCCCGCAGATCGGAGAATGCGCGATCCAGCTCGTTGTGGAGGCGGTGGCGCGTCTTGCGCTCGCTGATGTCCCGGTCCCGCGCCGCGCGCTCCTCCTCCCGGCGCGCGGCCTCTTGCACGTCCCCCTCGGCGCGCGACAGGTCGCCGCGGGCCTCGACCAGCGCCAGCTCCGCCTCACGCAGGGTCCCGAGCGCCCGGTCGTAGCGATCCTTGGCGAGGCGGAACTGCTCCTCGGAGAAGCCCTCCGCCCGGACGGCGTCCGCCAGCTCGCGCACCCGGCGCTCGGCCTGGGAGAGCAACTGCTCCGCCTGCTCCGCCTCGGGCACCAGGCCCTCCGCCCGCTGCGCCCGCTCCTCGAGCGCCGCGGCTTCCAGCGCCACCGGCTCGAGCTTCACCAGCTCGGCCCGGACGGCGTCGTGGCGCGCCGCGTCGTATCCCGTGCGGCGCGTCGCGAGCCGGCGCTCCAGGCCCGTGGCGCGCTCCCGGGCGGCATCCAGCTCCGCCTTGGCCCGCGCGCGCTCCTCGGCCTGCGCCCGCAGCTCGCCTGCCCGCTCGCTCGCCCGCCGGCTCTCCTCTCGCAGCTCGTCGCGCTGCGCCTCGAGCAGCCCCACACCGGCGGGCGGCTCCGCGAGCTGCTCCAGCCGTTGGCGGAAGAACTTGCCGTCCTCCACGATCGCCTGGAGCTGACGGTCGAGGATTCCGAGCACCGCGGCGTGCTCGCCCCCGAGCGGCCGCCGGCACGTTGGGCACTCTCCCTCGGGGCCGAGCTGGGCGATCTTGTCGCGCTGCTCCTTCACCTCGTCGTACTGCTTGAGGAGCTCCGCCCGCCGCGTCGCGGCGTATTCCTTCTCCCGCACCCAGGCTGCCTGCTGCTCCTCGACTGCCGCCTCGGCCGCCTGCACGCGCTCGGCGAGGCGCCGTGCCTCCGCCTCCGCTCGCTCGAGCGCCGCCCCCACGTCCGCGAGCTCCGCGATCCGCTGCTCCAGCCCGCGCGTGGTGCGCGCCAACTCGTCGAGCTGCGCCTGCTCCGCGCGCCGGGCCGCCTCCTCCCGCTGGAGCAGCTCGAGGTCGGCGAGCTCGCCCTTGAGCCGGGCCACGGGCGCGAGCTCCGCCTCCAGCTGCTTCAGCTGCTCGCGCGCCTTGAGCGCGTCGGCCAGCTCCTTGTCGAGCCGCTGGAACTCCTGGCGCCGCCCCTCGACGGCCTGGTGCGCCATGCGGCGCTCCCCGTCGAGCGACAACGTGCGCTCGCGCCGCGCGGTCCACTCGTTCCAGCGCGGCTCCTCGCGCGCGAGCCGCTGCTGGGCCTGCGCCCGGGCCGTGTCCGCCGCCTGCGCCGCGCGCTGCGCCGCCGTCAGGCGGGCTTCCGCAGCGCGGCGCTGCTCGGCGAGCGCCTGGGGATCGGGGAGCGCGGCCTCGAGCCCCTTCACTTCGGCGGCGAGCGTATTCCGCACCTCGCGCACGCGCTCCTGCGCGAGGCGCAGCCGCTCGTACCCGAGCACCTGCGAGAGGAACGCGGCCCGGTCGGTCTTCCCGAGCGCTGCCATCACCTTGAGCTCTTTCTGGCCCGTGAAGTAGGTGTTGAAGAACTCCTGGTGCGTCATCCCCAGGGCCCGCTCGAGCTTGTCCGTCACCGCCTTGAGGGAGTTGGCGACGAGCTGGCCGTCCTGATGCAGCGCCGCCGTGGACAGCGTACGGGCGACCCGGTACTCGTGCGCGCCGAGCCGGAACTCGAGCTCCACCTCGACGTTGGCGCGCCCCTTCACCCCGATGCGCCGGATGGAGTCCTTGTCCCCGCGCACGGCCTGGACGCCGTACAGCGCCCAGGCGATCGCCTCCAGGATCGTCGTCTTCCCGGAGCCGTTGGGGCCGATGATCCCCGTGATGCCGGGACCGAACTCGAGCTCGGTGTGCGCGTGCTGCCGGAAGTTCACCATGCGCAGCCGGTGCAACTCCATCAGGCCTGCTCCTCGCGGCCGACCTGCTCCACGTGCTCGACGCCCAGCCGGACGAACTCCGTGCGGTCCAGATCGGCGTCGAGGGGGCGCCGCTCCAGGAACTCACGCACCGTCTCGGGGATGGTCTGTCGCCGTCCGGCCACGCCCACGGTCTGGAGGCGAGGCAGCTCGGGGCGGCGGACATCGAGCTGGAAGTGGAGCGCGCGCGCCTTGTACGCTCGGATGGCGGCGTGATCGAGGTCGCGCGCCGTGGCGCGGGAGACGTCGAACACGAGGAGGCGCACCACCTGGTCGTCGATCGGCGGCTTGGCGACGGCCACTGCGGCGGCGATCCGCTCGTCCAGCTCCTTCGGGGTGAGGCCTTTCCCTTCGATCACGGGCAGCTCGACGTGGCGCCGCGCCAGCGCCAGCGGTCGAAACGTCACCCGGGCGCCCGGCAGCTCCACCAGGAGGTAGCCCTTCCCGCGCCGCCCGTGCTCCGCTTCGTCTTGGAGCTGGCCCCACGGATTGGGGGCGACGTACTCGAGGCTCCCCGCGTACCACGCGTTGGGCGCCAGCTGCTGCGCCACGTGGTAGTGGCCGAGCGCGACGTAGTCCCACTGGGCGGGGGCGAGGTCGGTGCGATCGACCGGCGCGCCGCCGTACTCCATGGTGCCGCGCGCTTCGCCCACTCCCGGCCATTGCCCGTGGAGCAGCAGCACGTTGAAGGTGCGCCCACCCTGCGGCCGCAGGGCCGGCCGCTCAGGTTGGGCCAGCGCCTGATGCGGCACCGCGAGGACCGAGCAATCGAGCGCCGGGAAGACGAGCCGCCGTGCCTGGTCCACCACCACCTCCACGCCGAGCGCTTCGTACAGCCGCAGGATCGTCCCGGTCTCGGCGCTGCGGGGCGTGTCGTGCTCTCCCGCGATCATCACTACGGCGGAGTCGGGTAGCTCTGCCCGCAGGCGCTGCAGCTGGCGAAACAGGAACAGGATCGCGGGGTTGGCCGGCCGGATGGAGTGGAAGATGTCTCCCGCGAGGAGAATCAAGTCGGGGCGCTGGTCGATGAGGTCGTCCACCGCGCGCCGGAACGCTTCGGCGACGTCGGCCTCGCGCTGGTTCCCGCCCCGAGGCGTCTGCCGCTCGCACTGGCGGAACCCGAGGTGCAGGTCGGCGAGGTGCGCGAGCTTCACCCGCTCACTTCGCCTCGTTCAGCTGGAGCGACGTGAGATGTTGCAGCGACATCTGCACCGCTCCCTGCGGACCGCCGCTCACGTTGACCCGCATGTTCCCTCCCATCGACGAGCGGACCGCCGCCCCCCGCGTGACCGAGAACAGCTGCTCCCCGGCGAGCCCCCCCGTCAGCTTCAGCGTTTGCCGCGCCCCGCCGTCCCCGGTGACGGTGATCGGGTCCCCCGGAAAAGTGGTCTCCACGCCGACCAGGATGGTGGTGTCGGGGCCGCCCGCATTCAGCTCCTTGAGCGTCAACTTCGTATGCGCCCTGGCCGTGCCGCTCCCGATCTCGCCGACGGGCAGCGCGGTTTCCGTGGTCCAGGAGTCGCCCACCCCCACGGGCTGCTCGGGGAGGGGGAAGACCATCCCCTCGATGTGACCCCCCAACTGCTCCATGATCTGCGGCGGTAGCCCGCGGACCGGGGCGAGCTCGGCGTGCAGCACGTTCATGCGGTCGTCGTAGACGACCTGGCCCTTGAGTCCGCGCATCCCAACGAGCACGGGATCGAGCGAGCCGGGCGCCAGCATGGTGGACTCGATGGCGGTCGAGTCGAGCCTGATCGTCACGGCGACGCCACCCCGCGCGGGCCCGCCCACGGACTGGGTGAAGTACATCCGCGTGGTGAACTTCTGCTCCCCCAAGTGCCCCATGGGACCGCCCTCGAGCTTCATGGAGTTGTGCTGCTCCAGGGCGTAGTGGTACGAGGCGCCGACCGGTGGATGGTAGCGCAGCGTCAGCTTCGTGGCGCTCCGTTCTTTGCCGCACCCGAGGGCCGCGAGCCCCAGAGCGAGCCCTGCGAAGCGACGGGCGTGGTGTGACATCCAGCGGCCTCCAGTCAGTATGGTTCGTCCGACAGCGGGTTGAGGGGCGGCACCGCCTCGCGCGCGCGTCCGGCGGGCTCGGCCGCCGCGACCCGCGCCCCTAGCGCCCGCCGGAAGAACGCGAGCGGGTCTTCGGGCCGGGCGCGCCGTGTCGCGGCGAGCGCGCGGCGCACGTCATCCGGCGCGCGGTCGACGATGAGGTCGTGCACCGCGTTCGGCCGGATCCTGCGGTCGAGCCTGAGGAGCTGGCGCACGACCGCGTCGGCGAACGGCAGATCGGCAGCGGGTGGGAACCGCTCGACGCCGTCCCGCCCGCGCAGCACCGCGGGCCGCGGGAACCGCACGAAGATCGGTTGCGTGAAATGCGGGTGGCGCACCATCAGCTCGCCGATGGGCAGGGTGGCGAGCTTGATCTTGGTGGCGGGCGAGAGCACCTGGTAGCCGGGCGTGGCCAGCTCGTCGTAGTCCATACGCCCGTAGACGATCGTGCCGGCGTTCCCCACCACTCGCCGATGTACCTGCGAGCGGAACTGCTCGGCGCCGAAGAGCACGAGCCCAAGGTAACGCCCGCGCTCCGAGATATCGAGCAGCATCTTGCGGACGTACGTGTCCGGCCCGTCGGCCGGCGCGTACTTGTTGAGCTCGTCCACGAACACCACGACGGCCTCGACGCCGAGATCGCGCCGCTCGAGGTGCTCGCGCAGCTGCGACACGACGCGCGCAAACACGAGGTCCTGGCCAAGCGGATCCACGTTCGCCAGATCGACCACGTACACGGCCCGGTCCTCGAACGCGCCCCACGGCAGGTCGTTCGAGGGGCCGTCGTCGGTGACGAGCCCCTTGCAACGGGTCGAGATGTTGGAGAGCCGGTTCCGGACCTTGCGCATCGTCGCGATGTGATGAGTGCGCCACATGTCGCTGCGGCCTGCCAGCTCGAGCCCGTCGAAGATGGCGCGGAACAGCGCATCCAGGTCTGCGAACGTCTGGACCCGATGGGTGCCGCCGAAGCCATCGTCGAACTCCCGGTTGAGCACCCGGTCGGCGAGGAAGTCGATGAATGCGTCGGCCTTGGCGTCGATGTCGTCGCGGTTCAGGAGCACTTCGGCGAAGTCGAGCACCTCCTGGAGGCCCCACACGAGGGGCTCGACGGCGCCCACGAGGTCGGGATGGGTGCGCAGCGTATTGAGGTTCACGCCGTCCGCCTTGAAGGGCGCGTAGTAGCGCACCCGGCGGAACGGCTGCGGCGCGACCCCGAGCCGCTCGTAGCGGCGGCGGTCCGCGTCGTCGAGGCTCCCCGGCTGGTCGAGGAAGCAGAGGTCGGGACCCTTCACGTTGAAGCACACGGCGGCAATCCGTCCCTTGTGCGCCGGGAAGTGCTGGAAGATGGACGACAACAGGAACTCGACGGCGCTCGTCTTGGTCGCGAGTCCAGAGACGCCCGAGATGTTGAGGTGAGCCGCTTCAGGACCGTGCAGGAAGTCCGCGTCCAGGTAGACCGGCGCCTCGAGCCCTCCCGAGGTGTACAGCCCCACCGGGATGGCGGTGGGGGTGGCGCCCTGGAGGTAGGTCTCCATGCGGAGGGCGCGGGCCACGTCAGGGTCGGTCGCCACGAACACGCGGCCGAGCGGGACCGGCTGCAGCGGCTCCTCGGGCTCCTGGCGCAGCACGGCCGCGGTCCACAGCCGAATCTCCTGGCGCACCGTGGGGCTGTCAGCTGCGCGAGCGGGATCTCCGTCGGCGCCGACCACGTCGTGCAGTGGGGTGGCAAGGTCGGAGTAGGCGAACCCATCCGTCACAACCCCGAAGACCACCCTTCCCTCTTCCCCCGTCCCACTTCCCTCGACCCTGACAATCGCCCCGATCCCGATCGCCGTCTCGGTAGCGGTCCAGAAGTGGAATTGGTGCGGCGTCGCCGGCTTGAGCTCGGTGGCGACCACCCGGCCGACCGGCTCCGGCGCCCGTTTCTGGATCACGAAGCCGCTTTGGGGAGGCGGGAGGCGGGGGACGGGAGCAGGTCCCGCGGGGCGCGCGCTCTCAGATACGTCTCCACGTCATGAATGGGATAAAGTAATCGATCCCACCGCGCATCGGGGGTCGAGACCGGCGCGCGCTCGCGCGCGAGCCAGCCGCTCACGCCCGACGCCGCCGTGACCGTTGCGGGATGGGCGCGCGCCTCGACCCGCAGCAGGCCGAACAACAGGTCGTTCCCCTCCCACGGCCACAGCCGCAGGTACCACGAGTAAACCTCGTGGTGCGCCCGACCCCGCGGGCGGAACACCGAGGTGCGATGCAGCGCCGGAAGCGTGAGGGCGCGCGTGAGGGCGTCGCCCTCGAAGTACTGCGCGCCGTGGCTCTTGATCACGCCGAGCGCGCGCGGATGCCCGGCGAGGCGGGCGGACTCGGAGAGCACACCGTCCACGACGAACCACTCTTCGGCGCCGAGCGACGCGAGGTGCCGCTCCGCCAGGTCCTTCTCGAGCGCGACGCGGGCGTTCTCGACGGCGCGCCGTGCTGCCTCGAGCGCCGGCCCAGGCTGGCCCAGGGCCTCCTGAGGCACGTCCACCAGGTCCACGCCGCTCGCCTCGAGCGCCGCGCGCACGCCGGGACGCAGCGCGGCCACGGCTGCCGCGTGAAACTCCCGCGTCGTCTCCCCGACGACGCGCAGCCGGCGGTCTCCAGTCCGGCGTCGCACGGCGGACGCCACGTACGCCCGCACGATGGGCACGGCGCCGTCGTAGTAGGTGACCTTCCAGCGCTGGATACCGTCGAGGAAAGAGGCTGTCGCGGGGGGGGCAATGACGCCGCCGGGATCGAGTGGGTGGATCCGGACCTCCGTGTCCTCGACCAGCTCGGCCCCGGCGACCTCGCTGAGCTCGGTACGCCCCAGGCTCTCCTCCGGGACGTGCGACGCCCGCACGGCCCCTGCCGCCACGATCGCGTCCGCCCAGCTGCGCATGGCTAGCGGGTCCGCAGTGCCCAGCCGATGTAGGTGATGCTCGTGTCGTCCACCAGGGAGCGGGTCCCGTCGGGCGCCCGGCCCACGCCCTTCACCTCCTGCACCACCATGCCGTGGCGCGCCAGCCCGTCGCCAAGCTCGGCGGGCGTGATGAAGCGGGCGAAGTCGTGGAAGCCTTCGGGCATCGTATGGCGCACGTATTCCTCTTCCCAGATCAGCTCGAGGAACGCGGCCAGAGTGCGGTTGTGCGTAAGGAAGCCGAGCCCGCCACCGGGGGCGAGCACCGTGGCGATCGCGTCGACGGTGGCGTCGAGGTCCTCCACGTGCTCGAGCACGTCCACGGCGAAGACGAGGTCGAAGCCCACCCCGAGCCCGCCCGACGCGAGCGCCTCGGCCGTGCCAAGCCGGTAGTCGATCGAGAGCCCGGAGCGCGCCGCGTGCTCACGCGCGGCCGTGAGGGACTTTTCCGACGGATCGACCCCGGTGACGATCGCCCCCTCGCGGACGAGCGTTTCCGCCAGGATCCCCCCGCCGCACCCCACGTCCAGGGCGCGCTTCCTGCCGAAGCCGCCGAACACCGTGCGGAAGTACTCGACCCGCAGCACGTTGAGCTGATGCAACCCGACGAAGGGACCCGCGTCGCTCCACCACACGCCCGGGACGCGCTCGACGAGGCGTTCGTACTTGTCCGGCTCGGAAAGCCCGCCGACGCGGGGGAGGGAGTCGGTCAGGCCGTGGCCTCGACGTCGACGTTGGGGAAGGGTGGCACCTCGAGGAACCACAGGCCCGCGATCCGCGCGTGCTTGTCTATCTCCACCAGCAGCAGATCCGCCACGCGCACGACTGTGACCGAGCGCGAGCGGCCCACACGCAGGTGGAACACCGACTCCGTCTGGTTCTTCTCGACCGTGAGCGCGGTATCCACTTCGACGCCGGCGACTCCGGGCTGCGACAGCCGGCTGGGGAACACCACGCGCCCCTCCTTCGCGGCCGCCGGCGTCGCGAGCTGCTCGATGGTGCGGACGTCATCGGGCCACGACACGACGTCAACGCCCCGCAGGCACCCGTCCGCGACCTCGATGACGACGAACGAGCCGTCGGCGCCTTCCAGGTCCACGGTGCCGTTCAACCCGTTCGATTTGGCGACGCCCTTGCACGCCACCGACAGGATGTCCGTCTCCGGATCCCAGTGGTAGCTCACCTTGGGAAGTTTGCCGCCGAGTGGCTCGATGCGCGCTTCGAAGTTCATGGGGAACGACGCCTTCCACCTGCTCGCGAGGGCGGATAATATAGCGCCTGACTCGGAGGGAGCCAGCGATGCAACGGCGGGAGTTCGTCTCGGTGGCTGGGGCCCTGGTCCTGGCGGCGACGGAAGGACGGAAGGACGGAAGGGGGTGGCGGGGACGTTCCGTCCTTCCGTCGTTCCGTCCTTCCGTCGCCTCTCAGGAACCAGCCCTCTCGCCCGAAGTCTTCTCCCGCCGCCTCGCGCGCGCGCAGGCGGAGCTCAAGACCCGCAAGTGGGACTTCCTCATCGCCACGCC
>Ga0066683_10000304_pt1 | contig 14305 bp, 18 predicted proteins | sample GraSoiAngelo_132_FD_62296 | JGI IMG/M metagenome (GOLD analysis project Ga0066683, IMG submission 62296) | Grasslands soil microbial communities from the Angelo Coastal Reserve, California, USA - 14_0929_02_40cm | ecosystem: Environmental > Terrestrial > Soil > Grasslands | place: USA... | reverse complement strand
CCCTCCGAGGAGCGCGAGCTGCTGTCAGACGAAGTGGAGCTCGAGGCGGAGCTATCCGACGCGCTCTGCGAGCTGGTGGAGCTCGTCGACAGCGAGGTGGAGATCGAGCAGCCGACGAGAAGGAACAGCACCGGCAGCAGCGCGACGCGCGCAGGACCAAAGCCTCGCATGTGCAGACCTCAGTGCACGGTGGGTGCCAAAGGAGGCTGCACGGTACGTCAGCGCTTTCGCGGATGAACGCGCACGCGCGTGCGCCACGCGCACGGGATGGCACGTCAGAGTGACACCGACGCTACGTGGGTCAGAGCAGACCGTGGGCGACGAGACGCGCGGTCACGAGGCCCGATAGCCGCTCGAGCAGCGCCGCCTCCGATGGTTCGACATGCTCGCCCGAAACCCAGATCAATTCCTTCGGCTCGCGTGCAGCGTGGTGGAGAGCGACGGCGTAACGCCTGGGCACCAGCGAGTCGTCGGCCCCGTTGATCATGATGAGTGTACGCGGCGAGATCGCCGGCGCGTATCGCTCCGGCGCAAGCGGTGTGAGCCACCAGGCCAGCGCATACCCGACGAGCGGGGCGAGACCGGAGGCGACCGGCGCATCTTGCGCGGGATGCCGGAGCGTGTGAGCGATGAGCGACCCGAGGTTGCCGCCGCCGTACAGCAGAACCACCGCCGCCGGCCGTGCGTCAATTCCGCCGGCCACGGCCGCGACCACCGCGCCGAGGCTGCCACCGATGAGGAAAATCCGATGCGGATCCACGTCGGGCCGCCGCGCGAGGTAGTCGATGAGCAGCAGGACGTCCGACACCGTGTCGAACGCCGCGGGCCGTACCTGCGTCAGCGTGCGCAGCGCCGCCACGCCGCGCCAGGAATCATGACCCAGTCGCAGCGGGTAGTCGGGCGAGACGATCACCGTCCGGCGCGCGATGGTGTCCAGGCCGGCAACGCCAATGAGACGACTGCCGCGCTTGATACCGCCGATCAGTACCGCACCCGCGTACGGCGGTTGCGTGTCTCGAGGCACGCGCATCAGGCCGTGGACCGCGAGCCCGCTGCTGCTATGCAGATCGAGTGTCTCGAGACGCGAGTCCTGGAGGCTTCGGACCGGCGCCGTCGCGAGGCTGGTAAGGCTGCCCGCTCTTGATCGCAGCCGCTCCGGTGATCCCTGTCGGGTCATGACAACGGTCGCGATTCCGCCGGTGACGGCGGCGGCGACGGCGCAAACGACAACCGCGATGCCCGCCCTGCGCACGACACGGCGAGTCTCAGTCACGTCTCGCACCGTTGTGGCCGATTGAAGCTCACGGCGCGCACCGGCGATGTCCGGTCGCTGACCACACCCGTGCGGCTCAGGATTACCTGCCTCCGTGAGAGCGGCCGTATGGAAGGTGCCGTAGCGTATGGCGAACGCCTGAGCACGTCAACGCGGAAAACGCCGGACCGACGTCACCGGTATTCTGCTATGGGTGATCTACATGCCGCTGTCACCGCAGTCGGTGGGAATGATCCTTCTTGCGGGCCTGCTCATGTCGATCGTCGGGACCGCGCCCTCGCGGACTATAGCGAAGCGCTACGGTTGAACCCGAAGTACGCAGGGGCGATGAGGAATCGCGGTATCGTCTATGCGCGCAAGCGCGACGACGAGCGCGCGATCCGCGACTATAGCGAGGCTGCTCGGCTCGATCCCGACGATCCGCACGCGTTGATCGGACGCGCGTTCGTGTATTGCGAGAAGCATGAGTTCGCGCGCGGTTCGCGATTTCGACGCCGCGCTGCGCATCTGCCGACGTGCCCGCCCGCCGTCAGCGGCCGAGCGGCGGCCTCCATCGGGAACGAATGTCGCTAAGTGCGGCTCACGCGGCGGTCGAAACGCTGCTCGCCGTGAACGGCACGCTGATGCGCGGTCTCGAGCTCAACGGCAACCTGCGCGCCGCCGGCGCGACGTTCGTCCGCGAAGCGCGCACCGCGCCGGTCTACCGTCTGTGGTCGATCGGCGACCGCCATCCCGCGATGATCCGCATCTCGGCGGGCGGCGCGGCGATCGCCGTCGAGATCTGGTCGGTTCCGGCCGGTGGACTGACGAGCATCCTGCAACAGAAGCCGCCCGGGCTTGGCATCGGCAAAGTCCAGCTCGACGACGGCAGCGAGGTGCTGGGCGTGCTCGGCGAATCGATCCTCTGCGAGGGTCAGCGCGAGATCATTCGTTGCGCCGACGGCAGGATGGACATAGGCGCTCGTGACGGCCCGAGCTGACGAATTGTCGATCGCAGGCCAGGCAACCTATTGCTCTCTCACCACTGGGCCACGCGTTCGAGGAGGTCCCACCCGCTTCCTCCTCGCCGACCTGTACGATCTCGCCTCGCCTGGTCGTCATCGTGACGCGACGGACGACGATCCCGCGCGCGCGGCAATCGCCGCGCGCGTGGTGACCAGCAGAACCTCAGTCATGGATGCCGTCGGGCTTCGGTGTCCACGTTCCGCCGGCGTACTCACGCATGGCGTACCCCAGAACCCGGCGCAGCGTCGTGCCTTCGCGCACAGCGCGCGCTCGCGCTGTCCGCTGGACGTCGAGCGGGATGCCGCGCACGAGATAGATGCCCGTGATTGCCATGCGCACGAGCGCGCGGCTCGGCGTGCCCGCGCGCGTCATTTGACCCATCCGTCGAACATGACGAAGCTCATGACGTTCCCCTTGCCTCCTGTCAGAGCCTCTACTTTCGCCCACCTCCGCGGGCGGGCCAATTGGACCTTGGTCCACCCCGGTTCCTTTTGTGGCGCGGCGAATCGCCTCGAGGATCGTCTCGGCCTCGAACGGTTTGATCAGATGGGCGGCGGCCGTGGACTTCTCGATTCGTGAGAGGACCGTGGCGTCGTCGTGGGCGGTGATGAAGATGACGGGCACCGCGAGCCTTTCCTGAAGCTCGAAGCCGCTCGTCGCGCCGAGGTCGATGTCGAGGACCAAACAGGCGGCTCGGCCGACGGAGAGCCACGCCAGAAACTCGTGGGCCGACGCGAACGCCATCCCCTCGTAGCCGGCCGACGTCACGACTCGAAGGAGCGTACGCCGGACCGAGGGGTCGTCGTCCACGATCGCGATCACGGGTGCCGCATCCACGCAGGATCCTCCTCGACGCCAACCTTCGCGTAGAGACGCCCGCGCGGCTATTGGACCTTGGGGTGGTACGAAAATGGCGGCGAGCCGGGCGCGGTCAGGTCTGCGCGACGATCACGCCAGCGGCGTCGGCCAGCCGAACGAGTTCGGCGAACGAGCCGGCCCGCATCTTGTCCATCACGCGAGCCCGATGGACTTTGACCGTCTTCTCGACGACGTTGAGCTGTGCCGCGATCTGCTTGTTCAGCATTCCGGTGACGACCAGGGCGAACACTTGTCGCTCGCGTGGGGTGAGCGTCTTGACGCGCGCGTGAAGCGATCGGGAGCGCGCTTCCGTCCCGAGATTTCGCGTGTCCTTCTCCACCGCGCGCTGGACGGCGTCGAGCAAGTCCCTCGCGGCAAACGGCTTGGTCAGAAAGTCGACGGCGCCGGCCTTCATGGCGGTGACGGTCATCGGAATGTCCCCCTGACCGGTCACGAAGACGATGGGAATTCGATGGACGGCCTGCGCGAGAGTTCTCTGGAGATCGAGCCCGGTCATGCCCGGCATGCGGACGTCCAGCACCAGGCAGCAAGGTCCCCCGGCGGTCGCGGCCTTGAGGAAATCGCGAGCGGAGGCGAACGCCTCGACGGTGTACCCGGCGGACTCGATGAGCCGCGTCAGGCTCTTCCGGACCGAGGGGTCGTCGTCGACGACGAACACCGACGCCGCGACCCCCATCAGTGCGAGGGCTTGCCACACACCGGCAAGGTGAACCCGAACGTCGCGCCACCCGCCGAATTGTTCGACGCATGCAGCTGCCCGCCGTGTGCGTGGACGATGGTGCGTGCGATGGCGAGGCCCATGCCGAGCCCCTCGGGCTTGGTCGTGTAGAGCGGCTCGAACATCCGCTCGACGTCGTTGCCGTCGATGCCGACGCCCACGTCCTCGACGGCCACCATGATCTCCGCCTCTCCGGCGCGGGCGGTTCGGATCGCGAGGACGCGCTCACGGCCGTTGGAATCGAGCATGGCCTCCAGCCCATTGAGGACCATATTCAGGATCACCTGCTGGATCTGGACGCGATCACCGCGGATCCCGGGCAAGCTCGGGGCAAGCTCGACTGTCATCGTGACCTTCCGAAGCACCACGTCGTTCCGGACGAGGTGAGCGACTTCGGCGACGACGTCGTTGATGTCGAGGGGCACGTGCGCGAGATCGCCCTTGCGGAGCAACGCGCGCAGTCGATGAATCACGTCGGCCGCGCGCTTGTCGTCGGCGACGATGTCGGCGAGGATTTCGCGCAGGGCGGCGAGGTTCATCGGGGCGGTGCCGAGCTGCCGCAGCGCGACCTCCGCGTTGTTGAGAATCGCTGTCAGGGGCTGGTTCAGCTCGTGCGCCAGCGACGCCGTCAACTCGCCCATCGCCGACACCCGGCCGATGTGGGCCAGGTGTTGGCGAAGCCGCGCGGCTTCGCGTTCCGCCTGGGCGCTCGCGAGCGCGTTGGCCACCGCCTCGCCGACGAGCCGCAGTTGGTCGATCAGCTCGTTGGGCCATGCGCGCTCCGCGACCGCCGCAACCACGAGGCCGCCGAGCACGACCCCAGCCGCCCGCAAAGGCAACGCCACGAGAGATTTGATGTCCGGCAGCTCCTCCAGCCGTGAGACGCAGACAACGTGGCCATCGCGCACGTTCGCCATCAGCCACGGCACGCGGGTCATGTCGCTCGTGCCCAGGGTGCTCCACGAGCTCTCGGGACCTCCGTGCACGGAAAACTCCACGAGCTCAGCTCGCTCCACACCGAGAAAGTCGCGGATCGCGCCGAGCGCGCCGTAGACGGTCTTTTCGAAATCGAGCGCGGAGACGTTGGCGAGCCGGGCAGATAAATCCGAGAGCAACCGCTGAAAGTGTAAGCGCTCGCCGAGCACCGACTCCATGCGCTTACGCTGCAGAGCGCTGGCAAATGCCTCGCTCAGGAGACGAAGCCGCTCGACCAGCTCGTCCGGCCAATCCCGCTCCGCGCGAACGGAATCGAACGACAGGACGCCGAGCATCGGCCCTCCTGCCTGCAGTGGAATCGATAGGTGAGAGCGTGTCCCGACCCGTTCATAGCTCGCGCGGTCCGCCGCCGCCTCCTCGGGCAAGGCCTCGGTCCGCGGAAGGCGCACAACGCTGCCGCGACGGAGCGTGTCGGCCGTCCACGGAAACTGCTCGGCGGCGAGGATCGACGGGAGCATGGCGATGCCCGGTTCGGCCCACGAGACCCGCACACGCGGCCGACCATCGATGTACTCGTCGAGATTGCCCCGGTCCATTCCGAGGAAGGCCACCATTTGGTGCAAGCCGTTTTCGAGCGCCGCATCCAGACCGCTGGCGTCGACATGGATGAGCCCGGCAAACAGATCCGAGAGCAAGGTCTCGAACCGAACGCGGTCCTCCAGAAGGCGCGGCGCGCGGCGGCCTCGGGCCATGCCCGTACTCTACGCTTCTGAGCCGCCGTTGGACCAACGTCCAATAGAGGCCGTTCACCGGCCCTGTTAACGTCGCCCACGTTGGAGGGGCCGCCATGAGTCATCGTTCGCGGCTCTCCGGTGTGCGGGTTCTGGTCGTCGACGACGCACGCTATGTCCTCGATGTCGTGACGGACATGCTGCAGTGCAATGGCGCCAACGTCACCGCGGTCGACTCCGCCGAAGAGGCCCTGGACATCTTGCAACGCGAACGTCCCGACGTCCTGCTGAGTGACCTCTCGATGCCCGGATGCCCAGCAAAGGCGGCTATTGGTTGATCGGACGGGTGCGTGCGCTGTCGCCGAAATCGCCCGACATCTCGCCGTGTCGGAGAGCGGGACCGCCTCGATCCTGCGCGTGCTGAGGGTGGATCAGCCCTGGGGGTCGGCGGTCGTCCTTTGACATCGCTGGGAGCCGCGCGGTGCGCCATATGCAGCGCCGAGCTGAGCGACGCCGCGGAACGGTTCTGCGGCGGTGACAGATGTGTACGTGTGTTTTGGTCTCGCGCATGGCTTCGTCCGGTCTCGTCGCATCGCGGATTGTGTGCGGGTTCATCGGCCGCCGGACCTGATTCCGGCGCAGATGGCGAGTCGTCGCTCTCTGAGAAAGAAGGAGGATCTCTATGACTTCGATGCCGCAGAATATCAAGCCGTTGATATGGGGCGCCGTCGTGGGAAGCGTGCTGACCATGATCGTTGGTTTCAGTTATGGCGGCTGGACGACGAGCGGAACCGCCGCCCGTCTGGCAAAGCAAGAGGCTGACGTCGCAGTCACCACGGCGCTGGTGCCACTCTGCATCGCCCAGTCGAAGGCGGATCGCGCCGTGCTGAAAAAGATGGGAGAGCTGAAAGCGCTGACGTCGTCGTATGACCAACGTGACTTCGTGACCAAGACCGGTTGGGCGACGGTGCCCGGCAACGAGAACCCCAATAGTGATGTCGCCCAGGCGTGCGCGGACGCGCTGTTGAAGACCGCTTCGAAGTAGCCCCACGCGTCAGGCAACCGCCGCGACGCCACGGCGTTGCGGCGGTTCGCGCGCTCAGAACCCCGACTTCCGCATGCACGTGCGATAGGCGGCCTGGTACGCGGGATCTTTCGCCCCCTCGTTGTCCATGCCCGCAAGCTGCGGATCGTTCGACGGCGTGCCGCCGGCGGCGTTCTGTGTTGCCGCATCCGTGCGGCGCGCGTCGGCGGCGCGGGTGTGATCCTTCGTATTCGGTTGCGCCGAGCTCGGCGAGGCCGCGCCCTTTCCGACAGCGTGCTGTGCCTCCGTGTTGCAGGAGGCGATATCCTGCGCCGTGGGCACCTGGGCATACGCGATGCCCGCGGATGCGAACACGGCGACGGCGGTGAAGACCATCATGTGCCGGCGTCGCGTGCGAAGGACTTCCATGATCGGCTCCTATACCCTCGCGATGCGGTACACGACCCAGCCGCTGCCGTCGTGCCCGCCGATGCGCTCGGCTTGCTCGAACAGACTGGGATGCCCGCGACGCGGGGCCGACGGATACTGTGCCACGAGCAACTGCCGGCCGGAGATCACCGCGGCCGCTGCCGTGGACGCATCGACGTCATAGCGCGCCATCGTGCGACGTCGCTCGTTGTAGAAGTCGACCGTCCATTTCATCTCCGCAGATCGAGCGCGTCCATACTCGTGAGTCGATCTTTCCCCGCTGCGACCGCCGCGGCGATGCTGGGGAAGCCGGCCTGCGACTCTTCGATGACCTCACCAGCGTAATTCATGATGCGCCAGTGCCACTCGGGATGCCTCGGGCTCGAGATCGCAACCACCTGCATGTCTTAGATCTCCCCGGTTTCGGACGGTCCGATCGTCCCCTTGGACCTTTCGTGCGCGTCGACGCCCGCCGTTATGCGCACCGGTGCACGACCCTCTGCCTCAGACAGACGCTACACGCCTCGGCTGTGCTGGCGACCCGCAGGGTGCCGATGAGCCTCGGCAGCGCGTCGTTGAGACGGCGTGGCGGTAACCCGGTGATCCGGATGATGCAATCCGCGCAGAGGGCCGCGGTGCCGATGCTGTCTTCGATCAGTGCCGCGTCGAGATTTCGCACAGGTCTCCAAGGCAAAAGAGCGAACACGCCTGAGTCACCGGAGTCTCGACGCCCGTACGCGGCGCCAACGAGGAAGGCTGAGGTGGTGGCGCGTCGATCGTATCACATCGCATCCCGCGACACGTCCATCCAGACCACGAGCGTGGTACCTTGAGAGACGTCTGGTCAGGGCCGCCGGTCCGTTGTGGACCCTTCTTCCCCATCAGACCACGCTCGAGCGCATAGTTCCGCGGCGACAGGGCGCGTGGTCACTCAGCGGAGGTTCGAGGTCACGTCATGACGCAAAAACTCTTCATCGGTGGTCTGTCTTTCAACACGCCTCCGGAGCGACTGCGCGAGCTCTTCGGCCAGATCGACGGCGTCGAGTCCGTCACGATCGTCACCGACCGCGATACCGGGCAGTCGCGCGGCTTTGGCTTCGTCGAAGTGGCGACAACCGAGGCCGCGAACGACGCGATCGCCAAGCTCAACGGCGCGCAGCTCGACGGGCGGGCGCTCCGCGTGGAGATCTCCAAGCCGTCGGCGCCGCGCAGCGGCGGTGGCGGGTCTCGATCGCGCGGCGGCTTCGGCAACAGCCGCCGTTGGTAGAACGCCACTCCAGTGACGGGAGGGACCCGCGCGTCGACGTCGCGCGGCGATCAGGACACCGAGTGATGGCCCGCCGGGTCAACGTGATACTGCGGCCCAAGCAGGGCGACGTCGTGATCCGGCGCCATCGGCTCCTGAAGACGCAGGGCACCGTTCTCCGATTCGACGGCGAAGACGAAAACGGCGCCTCCCGCGTGTGGGTGAGGTGGCGCCACTCGACGACGCTGCCGAACCCCAGCCTCGAGCCGGTCAATGATCTCGAGGTGGTCCCTTCGGCTTCTTCGTGAGCGCCATGACAATCGACGTTCCGATCAACAGCGCCGACGTAACGCCGGCCGCGGCGAGTAGGCGGCCCGCTCGCATGACCACGCGGTGCAGCTCGTCCAGCTGACTCAGCTCTACGCGAATTTTCAGATTGCCGCTCTTCGCGGTATAGATTCCGCGGCGGATCTCCTTGGGCAGGTCGGCGAATAACTCCAAATATTGTGTGAACAGCTTGAGCCCGCGTTTCCCCAAGGCTTGCGGGGACAACGCGTCGATCACTGCCTCATGAAGCGTGGGCTGAATCGCGACCATGATGTCAAAGCCGGGATCGAGCTTCTTGAATGCCCCTTCCAGCGAGACGAACACTTTGAGGAGCATGGCTTGATCGGGGGGCATCGTCAGCTTGTTGTCCCGGACCAGACTCAACAAGTCGCCAACCATGGCCGACAGATCCATGAGGCCCATCGGCTTCCCGGAATACTTGCTCAGAAATTCCTCGACGGCGCCGACCAGCTCCCCGGGGTCGTCGCCTTCTCGCTCAGACCATTCCAGCAGAATCGCGCAGAGGCCGTCGGCGTCGTTTTGCAGCAGCGCCTGCAGCAGTGTCATGATCTGTCGCCGTCTGACCTCAGACACGCGTCCGATCATGCCGAAGTCGATGAAGGCGATACGTTCGCCGGGCAAGATGAAAAAATTCCCGGGGTGCGGATCGGCATGGAAGAGCCCATCCATCATGATCATCTTGAGTACCGCACTCGCCCCGATTTGGGCAATGCGTTTGCGGTCCATGCCGGCGGCATCGATAGCGTGAAGATTCACGCCGGGGATCCCATCCACGAACTCCTGGACATTGAGACGCTGTCGGGTCCATTCCCAATAGATCTTCGGAATGACGATCTGGTCGTTGCCTTCGAAATTGGCCGCGACGTGCTCGGCATTATGACCTTCGGTCATGAAGTTGAGCTCGTTCTGCAGCGACTTCACGAATTGCTGGACGACCTTTTGCGGGCGATAGGCGGCCAGCTGAGGCACATTCTTTTCAGCCAACGACGCCAGATAGGCCAACAGGCGCATGTCCGATTCGATTTTGGGCCGGATCCCGGGGCGTTGAATCTTGAGCACCACGGTGGTCCCGTCTTTCAACGTCGCTCGGTGAACCTGGGCAACTGACGCGGCCGCGAGTGGTGTCGTCTCCACCTCCGCGAATATTTCTTCGAGCGGCGCTCCCAAGTCTTCCTCGATCTGGGGCCGAAGCTCCTTGAAGTCCAGCGGGGGCGCTTGCGATTGGAGTTTTTCGAATTCGGCGATCCACTCGGGTCCGAACAGGTCAGGGCGAGTCGCAAGGATTTGGCCAAGCTTGACGAAGGTCGGCCCGAGGATCTCGAACACGCGGCGCACACGCTGGGGACGCTCGAGGTGCGCCATCTCATCGGCATGCTTCCAACCCATGAGCTTGCCGGCGCGCTCGGCCGCCGCTTCAAGACCCATCTGTTTGAACATGTCGCCGAACCCGGCAAGGGTGAACACCCAGATGATTTCGTGCAGTCGATTCAGGTCGGCAATGGATTGGAACGTCATCGTCTAGCTCGCCACCTCACAGGCCGGCAACTCTAACATGACAGCGGGACCGCATCATCCCCCACCCTTGGGCTCAAAAGGACGTTCGCGACTTCCTCGAGGACTCGTACCCATATCTGGAGTCACGACGCGTATGCGGCGGTCGGCGCGTCGACGGTCGTCATCCACTCATCCAGCCGCTTCCGCAGAAACAACCGGGCGCGATGCGCGCGCGTCTTCACGAGCGGGATGCTCAGTCCGAGAGTTTCCGCGATCTCGGCGTTCGATCGCCCCTCGACGTCGCGCAGCACCAGCACGGCACGGTAGGTGGCGGGCAGCTCGTCGATGGCCGACGTCAGCGCCGTTCGCAGCTCCGACTGCATGGCGAGGTCGTTCGTGGTCGGAGACCAGTCGACCATCGGGGCGTCGTGGCCACCGCGCTCGTCGAAGACCGGCAGCACCTCGTCCAGCGACACTTCGTGTCGACGGCTGTGCCGACCGCGGAGCTTCTGGTACGCGGCGTTCGCCACGATGCGATAGAGCCACGAGCCGAATGCCGACTCGCCTCGAAACGTGTCGATCTTTCGGATCACCGTCCACAAGGCGTCCTGCACGACTTCCTCCGCGTCCGCGGCACTGCCGGTGATGCGGCTGGCAAGACGGTAGGCACGCTCGCCGTACCGACTCACGAGATGCTCGGCCGCCATCGGCTCGCGACGCCGGAGCGCGTCGACGACGTCATGGTCACGGTCTGTGCGCCGGCAGGAAGAAGCATCCACGATCGTTCGTTCGAGCACCGCCTCAAGGTTCATCGCTTGTCCTCGCCGTTGTCGGTGAATGTTCACTCGATCTAAAGCGAAGACTACGGTGCGAGGCGGAGCGCTTTCTACCCGACGTTGGTCGGGTCGGAGTCCACCCTACTTTGGTCGGGTCCGGCCAGCGTGACGATAATGGCAACAGCTACGGACGCCACCGCCACGCCATATCTCAACTCCTCCGCCTCGTGTCGTTCGCGGCGCCTCTGCGCATCACCCTTTCGACGACACCAGACGGGACGCGAGTTACTCCCGGCCGTCGCTGAGACGGGCAGCGCCTGGAGATGCCTGGCAGGATCACGATGCGCTTCACAGCGGCGGCGTCCACGACACGCGTGTAATGGCGAGCGGTAGGCCCTGCACACCAGTGGTTATGGCGTGTCGCTGTGCAACGCCAGCTTTGCGGCGACGGGGAAGCGCATCCGGCAGCTGCCGATCGGTGATCAGCTCAAGGGCGTGGGACGCGGAGGGGCTTGAGAATCAGTCGCTCGCGCTCAATTCCACCATCCCTGCCGAGCCAGCCGCGTGCGAAGCCTTTCGGCGCGGCGCAGCTCATTACGAACGTCTGCCCCACGCGCTCGACGCGCCGCGAGGCGCTTCACGTACAGGCCGAGTCGCACGGGCGGAAATGCGATCCGCAGAAGAAACGTCTCGAGCTCGGCTTTGGTCATCGAAGGCTCCACACGCGAGACGGCCGGTTGCAGCAAACCATAACACCGGAGTCTCGACACCAATCAAGGCATCAACCCGCGAGGCTGGGGTGGTGGTGGCAGGACTCTAGCACACCGGCTGCTCACATCATGATGGATAAGGTTACTACTTCTGCTTACCGGGGCATGTCTGCCAACCACCGGAGTGGTGATTCTGCGAGCAGTTGCCGCACCACTGAACCATCGTCGTACACATCGGGCACGTCCTCGGTTTGTTCATGCGGTTTTCTTTGAACGCACCACATGGCTGGCGCCCATCCGCATACGGTGTGCGCGTGTCGGGCATGTGAGTCCCCCCCTGAAAGCCGCCGATGGCGTTGTTAGGGCCGCCCGGGAAATCAGGCGCACTGCGACGACGACGAAGAACGTCGCTGACCAAGAGCAGCGACGCGGGCTCCATCATCGCACGAAAGCCGCGTATCGCAGTCAGATGTCCCTCGGCTTCCTGGTGATATAGTCCCGGCGTGGTCCCGCGGCTGGCCTGCCGAATCTGTGCGATGGAGATCGACGCGGATCAAGCCGTGTATCGCCGGGACACTGGCGACTACCATGCCGCCTGCTTCGACGGCCTGAAAACGTCAGGAGTTGCCGTCAAGAGGTTCAGCGGAGAGTCAGTCGGCTGTCGTCTTTGCAGCGAGCGCATCACGACCGGCATGGTCATCGTCGAAGTGGTCGACGACTGCCTCACACACGTTTCCTGCTTCTTCGGGACCCCGAATGGCCGTTCGCGATCCTTAGGGGCCTGCGCGGCGACCCCCTCGGTGGTGAGCGCGGGCAGGTCGCTGCGCGAGCGGTCGGAGGCCCTTCGAGCACGGTCGCGCTATCTCTTTCGCGCCTTTCCCCTCGGCTGGGGACGTTCTGAGGATCAGCCGGCGGCGCCGGCGACCGGACCGCTGCCCGCCGGCGTGATGCCGAGGCGCGATGCGATTCGCACCAGCTCGGCCACCGAGCCAGCCTGCATCTTCGCCATCACGTGACCGCGCTGTTCCTTCACCGTCGGTTCGCTCGTTCCCAGCTCGCCCGCGATCTGCTTGTTGAGGAGGCCGGCGATGATCCCGGCCATCACATCGCGCTCGCGCGGGGTGAGGGACGCATAGCGCCGGCCGAGCTCGCTGCGCTCCTGGCGCTCCGCGCGCATCGTCCGATCGCGCTCGATCGCGCTTCGAATCGCGTCGAGCAGCTCCTGCTCGCGGAAGGGCTTCGTCAGAAACTCCACGGCACCGGCCTTCATGGCCCGGACCGACATCGGGATATCGCCGTGACCGGTGAGGAAGATGATCGGCAACTCCGCATTCGTTGCCGCGAGCTCGCGCTGTAGATCGAGCCCGCTCAGGCCCGGCAGCCGCACATCGAGCACGAGGCATCCCGCCACCTCGGGCCGGCGGGCGCCGAGGAACGCGCGCGCGCTCGGAAAGACCTCCACCTTGAATCCCACCGACGTGATGAGCCGGCGCAGGGAGTCGCGGATCGATGCGTCGTCGTCGACCACGAACACGAGGGGAGCCGACACATCGCCTTCGCCGACGCTACGCGGCACGTCAGGCCGTCCGTCGCGTTCGGTGTCGCCGACCGCCATCTGCACGGAACGGGTGCGGATCGCCATGTGTCACCTCGAGCCGGAAACGGTGTGCTGCTGTGTTCACGCCGGGGTGAGCGCACTCCGCACGGCGTTCACGAGGGCGGCGCCCTGGACGGGCTTCTCCAGGAACGCGACCGCACCCGCCTCGAGCAAACGCTGCCGCGTATCGTCGTCCCCGTGGGCTGTGACGATGATCACGGGGATGCGCGAGCCAGAGGCCGCCAGACGTCTCAGCAGGGCGAGGCCGCCCATGCCCGGCATCCGCAGATCCAGCACGAGGCAGCCCGTGTTGTCCTGAGAGCCGGATTGCAGGAAGACTTCGGCCGATTCGAACGTTTCGACGCGCAGCCCCGCGGACGTCAGCAGATTCCTGAGCGACCGCCGCAACGATGCGTCGTCGTCGACGATGGACACCACCCGTCCGCTCTCCTCATTCATCCGATTCGCCTGTCCCGCTTACCTAGATTTCCCTCTCTCAACATCCGTCGAGCGGCCGGGAGAGTCTACCCTACGTTGGTCGGGTGATCGGTTCGTCGCGTCGTATCGGCGACGGGCAGACAAAAGTGGAAGATCGCGCCATGCGGCGTATTCCCCGCCGCCCACAGCCGGCCGCCGTGCGCTTCGATGATCGAACGGCTGATCGACAGCCCCATGCCCATGCCGCTCGGCTTGGTGGTGAAAAACGCATTGAACAGCCGGTCGACGTGGCTGGCGTCGATGCCGACACCGGTGTCGTCAACGGCCACCGTGACCTGATCGCTCTCGGCGGGCCGCGATCTGATCGTCAGCTGCCGCGGCCGGTCGCCGACGCCTGTCATGGCCTCGATCCCGTTCATGACGAGATTGAGGATGACCTGCTGGAGCTGAACCCGATCGCCGAACACGGCAGGCAGCGCGGGCGCAAGGTCGACAGCCAGCGACACGCCGTGGTGGCGTAGCTCAGAGCGGACGACCAGCAGGACGTCTCGGACGACGTCGTTGATGTCGAGCCGGCCTTTCCGTGGCTCGGTCTTCGTCGCGAGCTGTCGGATGCGCTGGATGACCTCCGCGGCCCGGTGGCCGTCGCTCACGATGGCAGCCAGGGTTTCACGAACCTGGTCGAGATCGGGATGCGCCAC
>Ga0066683_10000303_pt1 | contig 14316 bp, 13 predicted proteins | sample GraSoiAngelo_132_FD_62296 | JGI IMG/M metagenome (GOLD analysis project Ga0066683, IMG submission 62296) | Grasslands soil microbial communities from the Angelo Coastal Reserve, California, USA - 14_0929_02_40cm | ecosystem: Environmental > Terrestrial > Soil > Grasslands | place: USA... | reverse complement strand
CACGTGATGAGCGTGGTGTTCCAGGCCGCGCCGCTCGGGCTCCGGGACGGTGACTGGGCCGACCAGCGCGAGCATGTGAGCGAGATCGCGATCAAGACCCTCGAGCGGTACGCGCCGGGGTTCGGCGAGCTCGTCGAGGTGTGCGAGGTCGTGACCCCGCTCGACATGGAAGAGCGATACGCGCTGACGGGCGGGCACATCCAACATGCCGAGCCCGGTCTCGATCAGTTCTTCGCATGGCGCCCGATGCTCGGCGAGGCTCGCTACCGCTTCCTGTTCGATGGCCTGTATCTCGCCGGCTCCGGCGCGCATCCGGGCGGTGGCATCTCGGGTGGTCCCGGGACCAACGCGGTCCGGAAGATCCTGAAGGACCTGTGATCGCGGCGGCGGTCGCCGCCGGCCGGTGGCGGAAGGAGTGGATGATCGTCGGACCGCTCGCGCTCGTCGGCGGTGATGAGCTGCACCCGGGCAACGAGCCCCAGGACCGGCTCCTCGTCCAGGCCGCCCGCGGCGAGCCCGCCTTCGTCGTCACCACGGCGGCGGCGCGCCAGCATCCCGAACGGGCGGCCGAGAACGCCCGACGATGGTTCGGCACGCTCGGTCTGGCGATCGAGGAGCTGCCGCTGACCACGCGCGCACGGGCTCGTTCACCCGAGCTCGCAGCGCGCGCTCGAGCCGGCCGCTTCTTCTACCTCGTCGGCGGGGACCCGGGCCTCGTCCCGAAGGTGCTCACCGGGACGGCGTCGTGGGACGCGATCGTGGAGGCGTGGCGCGACGGCGCCGCGCTCGCGGGGTCGTCGGCGGGCGCGATGGCCTTCGGCGCCTGGACGTTGATCCGTGATCGGATGCCAGGGGACGAGCGCCGCCGGTACCAGCAGGCGCTCCGGCTCATCGCAGGGATCGCCGTGGTGCCCCACTTCGATACGTTCGGCGGGCGCTGGGTTGGTCCGTCGCTCGACGCCGCGCCCGATGACGACGTGATCCTGCTCGGGCTCGACGAGCGAACCGCGGCCGTGTTCGTCGACGGCAGCTGGCGGGTCGAAGGCGCCGGGTCCGTTTCGGTGATCACCCGGACGCGGCGGGATGTGTTCGATCGCGGGCAGCAGATCCGTGGCCTTCCCGTTCCCGGCATGTGGGAAGCTGACCGGCCATGAGTGACCCGCCTGACTTCCGGCTGGAGCACAGCGAGCTCCGCGGGGGCGACGAATTCGCCGAATTCTCGAACAGCGATCTCCCGTACTACTCGGACTGGCACGGCTCGTTCGAGAAGCTCGCGTGGGCGACCGACGACGCGTCGCTCGCCGCGGCGCGGGCCGATGTCGCGATCGTCGGGGCGCCGTTCGATGAGGGCGTGTCGTCGCGACCCGGCGCGCGGTTCGGTCCTCGTGCGATCCGGATGGCCCCCACCACATGGGCGAGCGATTCCGCGTGGTCGATCCAGCTCGACACCGAGCCGTACGCGCACCTCACCGTCGTCGACGCCGGCGACGCGCCCATCGTTCCGACCCGCCCGGAACGCGCGCTCCGCGTGATCCACCAGAAGGTCCGGCAGGTCGTGTCGCACGGAGCGATCCCGGTCGTGCTCGGCGGGGACCATTCGATCACCTATCCGAGCGCAGCCGCGGTGGCGCGTCACGCGTGGCCCGGGTCCGTCGGCGTCATCCATTTCGATGCGCACGCCGACACGGGAGCCGACCAGTGGGGGAACCTCTATGCCCACGGCCAGCCGATGCGACGGCTGATCGAAGAGGGTTGGGTCGCCGGCCGGAACTTCGTGCAGCTAGGGCTCCGCGGCTACTGGCCCGATCGCGGGACGTTCGCCTGGATGCGCGAGCAGGGGTTCCGCTGGCACCCGATGGTCGAGATCGAGGACCGCGGCGCCGAGCCGGTGGTCACCGACGCGATCGCGGAGGCCCTGGACGGGCCCGACCGGATCTACCTCTCGGTGGACATCGACGTCGTCGATCCGGGGATGGCACCGGGCACCGGGACCCCGGAGTCCGGCGGGCTCCTCGCACGCGAGCTGCTCCGCGCGGTCCGGCAGATCGTGGGGGCGGTCGAGCTGGCGGGGGTGGACGTCGTCGAGGTGTCCCCGCCCTACGACACTTCCGAGATCACGGCGATCCTCGCGCACCGGGTCGTGATGGAAGCGATCGCCGCCCTGGCAGCGAAGCGGGCCTGAAGGCCGCTCGCTCAAGCGCTTCCTCGGGTGCGTCGAAGCCTGAACGGTGATCGAGCCGAGCCACGCCTTCGGCGAGGCCTCGGCGGCCCTCCAACGGCTCACGGAGAACGTCGCCAAGGTCATCGCCGGGAACGACGATGCCGTCCGGACGGCCGCGATCTGCATGTTCGCGGACGGGAACCTGCTGCTGGAGGGGGTCCCGGGCGTAGGGAAGACCACGCTCGCACGCGCCTTGGCCAGGTCGATCGGTGGGGCGTTCACTCGGATCCAGGCGACCCCCGACCTCCTCCCGTCCGACCTCACGGGCGTCAGCGTGTTCGACCAGGTCACCGGGGCGTTCCGCTTCGTCCCCGGGCCGGTCTTCGCCAACGTCGTCCTGGTCGACGAGATCAACCGGACCACCCCCCGCACGCAATCCGCCTTGCTCGAACCGATGGAGGAACGCCAGGTGACGGTCGAGGGGGTCACGCATGCCCTCCCGAGGCCGTACCTCGTGATGGCGACCGAGAACCCGGTCGAGCAGCATGGGACGTACCCCTTGCCCGAAGGACAGCTGGATCGCTTCGCGCTCGCCGTAGGCGTCGGCTATCCGGACGAGGGCGGTGCGACCGAGTTGGTCCGTCGTCAGTTGGAGCGACACCCGCTCCACGATCTGGAGCAGGTACTCACGCCAGAGCAGGTCCGGGCCGCGCAAGACGCGGTCCGCGAGGTTCACGTCGATGAGGCCGTGCTCCGGTACGCGGTCGAGCTCGTGACGGCGACGCGGACCGCTCCCGAGCTGGCCCTCGGCGCCTCGCCGCGCGCTTCCGTGTGGCTCGTGCGCACCGCGCAGGCGCGCGCCATCGCGATGGCGCGCGACTTCGTGCTACCGGACGACGTGAAGGCGCTCGCGATTCCCGCGCTCGCGCACCGGCTGTTGGCGAAGGACGCCCGGGCGAGCGGCCCGACCTGCCGGGGCGTGGTCGCTCGCCTGCTCGAGGAGGTACCCGTTCCGCTGCACGCCACGCGAGGTACCTGACCCATGCGCCCGAGCAAGCGCGCGCTCGGTCTGCTGCTCGGTGCGGGGATCCTCTTCCTGATAGGGACGAACGTCCAGGCCGGATGGCTCTACGTGCTCGCCGCGTTGCTCCTGGGGGCGCTCGCCGCCGGGCTCGTCCTTCCGTTCGCCGCCCTCCGCGGGCTCTCCATCGAGCTCGTCGCTCCAGAGGAGGCGGAGCAAGGCGTCCCGACGATCATCGAGCTTCGAGTGGAAGGCCCATCGCGCGGTGTCCGACGCAACGTCACCGTGCGTGACACCCACCTGGAACCGGTCGAGGTGGTCCTGCCACCGATCAGGCGTCGCGAACGGATCGAGGTGACCACCCTCCGGACACCTCGGCGGCGGGGCGAGGTCCTGACGGTCCAGGCGGAGCTTCGCTCGAACGCGCCGTTCGGCGTGGCCGAACGGCGCGTTCGAGCGAAGCTCCTCGCGCGGACGTTCGTCCTGCCGCGCGTGTTCCCGCTCGGGACGCTGCCGTTCGTGGAGCCGATCGCGACGAACGCCCGGGCGGTGCACGAGGCGCCGCGCCGCGGTCAGGGACCCGACTACCTCGGGATCCGTGAGTATCGGGCCGGCGATCCGATGCGCCACGTCCATTGGGCGCTGACGGCGCGGCACGGTCGGTTGATGGTCCGGGAGTTCGAGGAGGAGCGCACGCGGCGCCTGGCGGTCGTGGTGGATACCGAGCGCGACGAAGGCGACGCGTGGACGCCACTCGATCGATGCTGCTCCGTCGCCGCGTCCGTGCTGGACGCGGCGACGGCCCACGGCCAGGGCGCGCGGCTGATCGCCGCGCGCCCCGGCCTCGGCATCGACGTGCTCACCCGCGCCGACCGGTCGGAGATGTTGCGGTGGCTCGCCAACCTGCAGCCGAGCGGCATCCCCCTCGAGGCGACGCTCGGCGGGCTCGGCCCGGAGGACCTGCGGGGGATCCAGACGATCGTGATCGCGCTTCCCATCTGGGACCGGGGGGAACGCCCTCCGTTGGACGGCGACGTCCGCCGGCTGGTGAGCCTCGTTCCCCGGGTCGTCTGCGTGCTCGTCGAGCCGGCCGCGACCGACGCCGGCCTCGTGGCCGATCGGCTGGCGGCAGCCGGCGCCGACGTTCGCCGATGGGGGCCGCAGGACGACCTCGCGGAGGCGATCTCGCGCCAAGGGATCCGAACGTGACGATGGCGAGACGATCCCCGGCCGCACCCGAGGACTCGATAGGCATGCGCGTGGTCGTCGCGCTGGCGGTCGAGGTCGGCATCATCGCCCTGGCGGTGCAGGGCGCCGTGACCGGCGCGGTGGCCCTGACGGCGCTCGTTCTCGCGCCGGCCGGCTACGCCTTCTCCTACGTCCGGCGAGCTCGACCCAGCATCGTGCTGAAGGTCCTCCTGGCCCTGGGGCTCGTCGTCGCGACGATGGCGTTCCTCCAGACAGTCCGGTCCGTCACCACGGTCGATGCCGCGCGCATCCCACTCTCCGGCTTGTTCCTGTGGGTCCAGGTGCTCCATGCGTTCGACGTTCCTCGCCGGCGTGACCTCGCCTTCTCGATGACGTCGTCCACGACCTTGATCGCGGCCGCGGGGGCGCTGGCGCTCACCACCTCGTTCGTCTGGGTCCTGGGCGCGTGGGCGGCGCTCGCCGCCGCGTGGCTCTGGCTGTCGTCCGCGCCCCGGCCGGAGCAGCGCGCCGCCCCGCTCGCGATCCGCACGACCGCGACGGGACCGCGGCCGCGCCTGGCGAGCGTCCGTTCGGCGGCGGTCGCTGGGATCGCCGCGCTCTGCCTCGGGAGCGCGCTCTTCCTCGTGATGCCGAGGCTCCCGGCATCCCTCCTTCGGACGCCGCCCTTCGGCCTCGGTCATCGAACGCCGACCCCGTCCTCGACCGACTCCGTGTCGAACCCGGGGCTGCCGAGCGCCGGCGGCGACGGCGTCGTGGACTTCGCGGCGCTCGGCTATCCGGGCTTCAGCTCCGCCATGGACCTCCGGGCGCGTGGCGCGTTGTCCGACCAGATCGTGTTCCGCGTCCGAGCCGATCAGCCCGACCTCTGGCGCGCCGAGGTGTTCGACACGTACGACGGCTCGGTCTGGACCGCATCCGACACGCGCGCCTCCGGTCTCAGCCTCGACGCCGACACACAGTCGTACGAACCCAGGTACCCGCCGATGGAGGCGCCCCTTCCACCGCCGTTCTCCAACGAGATCGTGCAGACCTTCTACGTGTCCCAGGCGCAGCCGAACGTCTTGTTCGCCGCGGCGCGGGCGGAGAAGATCTACTTCCCGAGCAGCGGTCTGCAGATGGACCGGTACGGCTCGATCCGCTCGTCCTTCCTGCTGGACGAGGGGATGGTGTACTCGGTCGTGTCGCAGGTGCCCGTCGTGCCGACGCCCCTGCTGCGACTCTTGCCTCGCCCGAACACCGACGCGCCGTCGCTCGCCCGGTACCTGCAGCTCCCCTCGGAACTGCCGCAACGCGACCGCAACCTCGCGGCACGGATCGTCGGCGACGCCGACAGCGAGGAGGAGGCGGTCGTCCGCGTCCAGGCCTGGATCCAGCAGCACACCGGCTACGACCTCTCGGTGCCGCGTGAGCCTCCGGGTGTCGACGCGGTCGACCACTTCCTGTTCGACACGCGTCGAGGCTTCTGCGAGCACATCGCGAGCGCGATGGCCGTGCTGCTCCGCGCGGAGGGCGTCCCGACGAGGATCGTGACCGGGTACGGACCGGGGGAGCGCAACCCGCTCACGGGGTACTTCGAGGTCCGGCAGGCCGACGCGCACGCGTGGGTCGAGGTCCACTACCCGCGCGTGGGGTGGCTGCCGTACGATCCCACGTTCGGTGTCCCGCCGGCCGAGCCGGTCTCCGGGAGCCTGATCGGTGCCGACGTCGTCGCCGCGGTCGAGCGGCTGATCCGGGAGCACGTCCCGGTGCCGCTGAAGGACGCGGTCGGCCGGGGCGTGCACGCGTTCGTTGCGGCGGCGCCGCTCGTCGGACGATGGTGGCCGGTCGCCGTGCTCGCGGTCGTGGGCGCGGCGCTCGCGATCGCATCTCTGCGCCGTCGCCGCCGGCGATCGCGAGCGCCGCGCCCCCCTGACGCCGCCGGTCGAGCGTTCGAAGCCCTGGTCGACGCGCTCGCGGCCGCGGGTCACCCGCGGCCGCCGAGCCAGACCCCGAGCGAGCTCCTCGCGTCCCTGCCGGACGATCCTGGGCTCCCCTCCGAGGTGCTCGGCGAGGCGGGGATCGTCGTGCGGACGTTCGAGCTGGTGCGGTTCGGCGATCCCGCACGCCGGCCCGACGACGACGCCGTGGAGCGTGCGCATGAAGCCGCGACCAGGGTGCGCGAGCTCACGCGTCGTTGAACGGGCCGCCGCGGTAGCGCTCACGCGTCGTTGAGCGCGTCGCCGCGGTAGCGTTGCTGCATGTGCAGAAGCATCAAGCGTCTCCGCGAAGGTTCCGAGGTCGCCCCGCCCGATGAGGTCCGGGATGCGGCACTGCAGTTCGTCCGCAAGGTGAGTGGCTTCCGCCAGCCGTCCGCCCGTCATCGCGACGCGTTCGACCGGGCCGTCGATGAGGTCGCCGAGGCATCCCAAGCGCTGCTCGACGCGGTCGCGCGGGAGCTCGCGTGAGTCCGAGCGGCTTCGCGTTCGACCCGGCACCCGAGGAGATGCGGGCGATGGGCCGGGCGGTCCTGGACGCCGTGATCGGGTGGGTCGGTGGGCTGGAGGACGCGCCCGCAGAGAACACCGCCGAGGCGTTGCAGGTCGCGGCCAAGCTCGAGGCCGCCCCGGCCGAGCAGGGCGACCGGGACTTCGCCGGGCTCCTCGAGGATGCGATCGAGGCCGCTCGCCACACGTACGAGTTCAGCGGGCCCGGCTACCTCGCCTACATCCCGGGCGGCGGCTTGTTCACGGCGGCGCTCGCGGAGTTCCTGGCCCAAGCGCTCAACCGGTTCGACACGCTGTGGCAGCCGAGCCCGGCCGTCGTGCAGATCGAAGAGAACGTGACGCGGTGGATGTGCTCGTTGTTCGGATTCCCGGTCGAAACCTCCCAAGGGCTGCTCACGACGGGCGGCTCGCTCGCCAACCTCTCCGCGTTCGCGACGGCCCGACACGCGAAGCTCGGTGAGGACTTCCTGGACGGCGTCTACTACTGCACCGACCAGACGCACGCGAGCAACACGAAGGCGGCGACGATCGCGGGGTTCTCCCGTCGGAACCTCCGGCTCGTCCCGACCGACCCGGAGTTGCGGATGGAGCCCGATGCGCTCCGTTCGATGGTCCGCGAGGATCGCGCGGCGGGACGCCGTCCCTTCCTCGTGATCCCGGCCGCAGGCACGACGAACACGGGTGCGGTCGACCCGCTGGCCGACATCGCCGACGTGGCGGAGGCGGAAGGGTTATGGATGCACGTCGACGGCGCATACGGAGGGTTCTTCCAGCTCACCGATCGGGGCCGGGAGCGGTTCCGCGGGATCGAACGGGCCGACAGCGTCACGCTGGACCCGCACAAGGGACTCTTCCTCCCGTACGGGACGGGCGGTCTGGTCGTGAGGGACGGGGCGGCGCTCCGCGACGCCCACTACGAGGGCGCCGCCTACCTCCAGGACCTCCCGCCGACGGGCGCGCTCCCGAACTACACCGAGTACTCGCCCGAGCTCTCGCGGGATAACCGAGGGTTCCGCGTGTGGTTCCCGCTCGTCCTGCACGGGGTCGCGGCGTTCCGCGACGCGCTCGACGAGAAGCTCGACCTGACCGATCGGCTCTATCGAGCGCTCGCCGCCGATCCCAACCTGGAGATCGGCTGGGATCCGCAACTCACGGTCGTCCCGTTCCGTCTCCGCGGAGCCGATGAGGCCGCCAGCCGGGCGTTGTTGGCGCGGATCAACGAGTCCAAGCGGGTGTTCCTATCGAGCACGATGATCCGTGACGAGTACTGGGTCCGTGCCTGCATCGTGTCGCATCGCACCCACGCGGCTCGCGTCGACGTGTCGGCGGCGATCGTGCGTGAGGCGGCGGCAGCCCTGGCGAGGTGAACGGCGGGGATGCCGGAGTTCCCCGAGGTCCATGCGCTCTCGGAACGCATCGATGAGCTCGTGCGGGGCGCGCGCTTCGACCGCGCGGACATCCTGCAGTTCTCGTCGCTGAAGACCTACGCACCGAGGCCGGCGGAGCTCCGTGGAGCGACGATCGCGTCGGTCGGCAGCCGCGGGAAGTATCTGGTCTTCGCGTTCGAAGACGAGCGCCGGCTGCTCGTGCACTTCTCGCAAGGTGGCCGAGTCGACGTCGAAGCGCCGCCGAAGAGCACGAAACCCCGCGGGAGCGTTGTCCGGCTGCGGTTCGAAGAGCGACCCTCTTTCTTGGTGAAGGAGTTCGGCACTCAGAGGAAGTCGGGCTGGTGGATCCTCGCCGCGGGGGATGACGGTCCGCTCGCGAAGCTCGGGCCGGAGGCGCTCAGCCCGGAAGCCGAGGCCCTGCTGCTGAGCTCGACCGACACACGGCGGGTGCACACGATCCTGCGCGACCAGCGCACGATCGCCGGCATGGGACGCGGCTACACGGACGATGTGCTGCACGACGCGAAGCTCTCGCCGACGTCACAGCTCGGGAAGCTCGATGCCGATCTGCGGGCGACGCTCGTCGCGTCGATCCATCGGGTCCTCGTCGACGCGCTCGAGGTCGAACGCCGCCGGAGCGGGGGCCTTCCCACCAAGCTCGGCGATCACTTCACCGTCCACGGACGCTCGGGTGAGCCGTGCCCCCGCTGCGCCGCCGACCTCCGGCGCGTCTCGTACGAGGACCATGAGGTCACGTACTGCCCGACCTGCCAGACGGGCGGCAAGATCCTGGCGGATCGGCGACTCTCGCGTCTGCTGCGCTGACCGTCCGAGGCTCGGTGCTACGGTCCTCGACCGTGGACCAGCTCCCCGTGACTCCGCGACCCGATCCGCCGCCGCGCTTCGGTGTCCTGCAACGCGCACGTGGGCATCTGATGGATCTGACGCCGCTCAAGGTCTCGCGCGACTTCCGGCTGCTCTTCTTCGGGCACAGCGTGTCCAACTTCGGTGACGAGATCGTCGCGGTCGCGATCCCGTACCAGGTCTTCAAGATCACCGGTTCGACGCTGGCGGTCGGGTTGCTGGGACTGGCGGCGCTGATCCCGGTCTTCGTGTTCCCGATCATCGGCGGAACGGTTGCCGACGCGGTCGAGCGACGACGGCTCGTCACGGTGACCCATGCGTTGCTCGCCGCGCTTTCGGGCCTGATGGCGATCAACGCGCTCATCCGGCACCCACTCCTGTGGCCGATGTACGTGTTCACGTTCGTCGCGGCTGGCCTGTACACATTCAACCGCCCCGCCTTGGACACCTGGCCTGCCCGGCTCCTCGACAAGGAACTGCTCCCGTCGTCGAACGCGCTCGATGCGGGGTTCGGAACCTTCGCGGGGCTGCTCGGACCGGTGGCGGCTGGCTTCCTGCTGGTCGTGATCCGGCCGGCCGGCGTCTACCTGTTCGACGTCGCCACGTTCCTCGTTGCGATCGGAGCGTTCCGGTTGATGCACCCTTCGCCGCCCGCCGACGAGGAGAACGAGGTCAGTTGGGCGGCGGTCAAGGATGGGTTCCGCTTCTTGAAGGGCAAGCGGAACGTCCAGTCGGTGTTCCTCGCGGACCTGAACGCGATGATCTTCGGATTCCCGATGGCGCTCTTGCCGGCGGTGGCGCTGCATCTCGCTGGTGGCGTCGAGCCGGCGCAGGTGCATTACCTCGGGTTCCTCTACGCGGCGCCGGCCGCGGGAGCGTTCATCGCTACCTTGCTCTCCGGCCGAGCGAAAGATGTTCGTCGGCAGGGAAGGGCGATCATGCTGTCCATCGTGGTGTGGGGCGCAGCGATCGTTGTGTTCGGCCTCTCCCACGTGCTCTGGCTGTCGCTGCTCATGCTGGCGATCGCCGGGGCCGGTGACATGGTGAGCGGCATCTTCCGGATCTCGATCATCCAGGCTGCGGTCGAGGATCGGTACCGCGGGCGTTTGGAGGGCATCGGCATGGCGGTCTGGGCCACCGGGCCTTCGCTCGGCGACGTCGAGTCCGGCGTGGTCGCGACCCTCACGACCCCCGCGATCTCGATCGTGTCCGGTGGGCTCGTCACGATCGTCGGGATCGGCGTGCTTCGTTGGTTCGCGCCTGGGTTCTGGCGGTACGACGCGCGCCACCCCACGCCGTAACGCTTGCCCCCGGGGGATCCACACTGAGATGCCGCGAACCGCCCGAAGGGGGGCGATGCTGGCCATCTCGACCGGGTACTACGACACGCTGAAGTTCTTCCACGTGCTCGCGACGATCACGTGGGTGGGGAGCGCGATCCACCCGCAGGCACTCGCGATGAAGGTGATGGGGGAGGGTGACGCAGCGCCTGGCCGCCACCGCCAAGGACATCGGCGATCTCGGCAAGCGGCTGATCACGCCTTCCTCGCGGTGTCGCGCGTCGACGTGATCGTGCTGATCCTGGTCGTTGCGGATATGGTCTTCAAGCCCGGCAGCTGAGCCGGAGTGGCACTCGGTTCACATCTCGACCGGGACGGGCTCCTTGTGGTCCGCCGCAGCCGCGGCGTGGGCTTGTTCCACGGTCTCACGCCCGGGGATGAGCCGGTTCGCGATCACACACGCGATCAGCAGGATGGCGCCGGCGAACACGAGCGCAGGCTGGAACCCCTTCATGAACGCGTCGTTGAATGCCTGCTGCAGCCCGGCGCTCTGCGCCGGCGTCAGCCCGATCCCAGCGGTCACGAGGCTCCCGTGCCGAGCGCCCTCGCTGACCGCTGCGAGCTGCTGGGGATCGAGGCCGAGTCCCGCCACGGCTGGTGCGAAAGCGCTCTTGAGCTCTGTCGTCAGGATCGCCCCGAGCAGCGCGATGCCGAGTACGCCCCCGACCTCGCGGCTCGTGTTGGTCATGGCCGATCCCAAACCCGCGCGTTGCGGACCCACCGAGTTCATGACGGCCGCGGTCATAGGCGCCATGGTGGCTCCGAGCCCAACCCCCATCGCGAGGTAGATCGGGAAGAGCAGCCAGTACGACGTGGTGGGTGTCAGGAGCACGCCAAGCAGCACGAGCCCGACGCCGGTGAGGAGCAGACCGAACGTCATCGGTGCTCGCGACCCGTGCGTGGAGGCGTACCGCCCCGCGTTCGGCGCGGTCGCGATGATCGCGAGCGTCATGGGCAGGAACCCCGCGCCGGACTTGAACGGCGAGTACCCGTGGATGCTCTGCATGTAGATGGTCAGGAAGAAGAACGTGGCGAACATCCCCATCCCCACGCTGAACGCGACCGCGTTGCCGGCGGAGAACGACGGGATCTTGTAATACCGCAGCGGCATCATCGCGTGGGGGTTCCGCAGTTCCCACCAGAGGAACGCGACCAGGAAACCTGCGAACAGGACGAAGGAGCCGACGATCCTGGCGCTGCCCCACCCGAGCTGGTTGGCTTCGATCAGCGCGTAGGTCACGAAGAAGAGTGCCAGTGTCCCGAGCACGAGCCCGGTGACGTCGAGCTGGCGCTCAACCTCCGAGACGGACTCGGTGACGGTACGGGTGGCGACGATCAACGCGATGATCCCGATCGGGACGTTCAGGAAGAAGACCGACTCCCAGCCGAGGTGCTCGACCATGTACCCACCCAGCGTCGGGCCGAGGGCCAGGGCGATCCCGGACACACCGGCCCAGATCCCGAGCGCCTTGGCCCGCTCGTTCATCGGGAACGTTACGGTGAGGATGGAGAGGGTCCCCGGCAGCAGCAGCGCGCCGCCGATGCCCTGGAGGGCTCGGAAGGCGATCAGCTGGCCGGGTGTCTGTGACACGCCGCACAGGAACGAGAAGAGCGTGAAGACCGCGACGCCCGTGAGGAACATCTTCTTGCGTCCGTACCGGTCGCCCAGGATCCCCCCGGTGAGCAGGAGCGACGCGAACGCGAGGACGTACCCGTCCACGATCCATTGGAGCTGGCTGAAACCAGCGCCGAGGTCGTTCTTGATGCTCGGAAGGGCAACGTTGACGACCGTATTGTCGAGCATCGCCATCGCGAGGGCGAAGCACATCGTCAACAGCACGATGACCTTCTCGCGTGCGTTGTCCCCTTCGAAGCCGAACATCTGACCTCCTTCGGTTCTGGACTGACGGACGGGCGGTTAGGTGGTCCAACCGGGCCGAGGCCGCGGTTGTTCCCTCAGGTGAGCTTCCGGTACATCCTGATCGCGATCGGGACGAAGACGAGCAGCAGGCCGGCGATCCACACGACCGACGTGATGAGGAGACCCTGCAGGGTCTGCGGGCCGTAGTTGGGCGGGATGGCGACGTCACCGAGCGCCAGGACGCGCGCGCTGTTCGCCCAGACCGTGACCGGGTTGTGTTCAGCGACGGGCTGGATCCACGAGGCCATCCCGATGACCGGCACGAGCGCCGCGCTCACGAACACGATGGGGAAGATGCCGGTGAACATGGCCGCCTGGACGCCCTCGACCTGCTTGATCGCGAGCGCGACCACGGCGGAGATCCATGAGAAGACGAACCCGACCGAGAGCACCAGCGCGATCATCCCGATCGCCCCCACGACACCGTTCTGGAACCTGAACCCGACGAGGTACGCGACGACGATCACGAGGAGCAGCAGGATCAGGTTCTTGGCCACGTCGGAGGTCGTGCGACCGACGAGGACGGCCGAACGGGCCATCGGGAGCGAGCGGAACCGGTCGACGAGGCCCTTCTTCATGTCCTCGGCGAGACCGATCGCGGTGGTCGTCGAGCCGAAGATCGCGTTCTGCACGAAGATGCCCGGCATCAGGAACATCACGTACGTGAAGCCCGGCGGCAGGTTCGCGATGTTCCGGGCGAACACGATCGTGAACAGCAGGACGAACATGATCGGCTGCGCCAACTCGAAGACGAGGGCCGTCGGGATGCGGAGGATCTGCAGCAGGTTCCGGCGCATCACGACCATGCCGTCGGCCACGCCGTACCGGACGCGGGTCGAGAGGTCGACCGCGGCGGACGGCTCGGTCGCAACCCTCATCGTGGGTCCTCCCCACGCGCCCGGCCGCGACGCTTCGTGGCCGCCGCATCCGGATCCTCTTCCTGCTCGGCGGCGTGGCCGGTGAGCGACAGGAACACGTCGTCGAGGGTCGGGCGATGCAGGGCGATGTCGGCGATCGCGATGCTGCCGTCGTCGAGCCGGCGCACGCTGTCGAGCAGTGTCGAGGGACCCGCGCTCCCCACGGGGATCCGGATCCTGCCGGCCTCGTGGTCGAGCGTCGGCTCGCCGGTGCCGATCCCGGCGAGGATCTCGACGATCGTCGCGAGGTCTGCCCGATCCTGGACGTGGAGCTCCAGAACTTCGCCGCCGATCTGGTCCTTGAGCTCGTCCGACGTGCCCTCCGCGATCACCGTGCCCAGGTCGATCACGGCGATCCGGTCGGCGAGGTTGTCGGCCTCCTCGAGGTATTGCGTCGTGAGCAGGATCGTCTTGCCTTCGTTGACCAGCTCACGGATCATCGCCCAGAGGTCCATCCGGCTCCGTGGGTCGAGCCCGGTGGTCGGCTCGTCGAGGAACAGCACGTCGGGGCGGGCGACGAGGCTGGCCGCCACGTCGAGCCGACGCCGCATCCCGCCTGAGTACGTCTTGGCCTGACGGCCGGCAGCGTCGGCGAGCCCGAACCGCTCCAGGATCTCGACGGCGCGTGCTCGGGCTTCCGCGGACGGGAGGTGGTACAGCCGCCCCACCATCTCGATGTTCTCGAGACCGGTAAGGTTCTCGTCGACGGCCGCCGATTGCCCGGCCAGCCCGAAGCGGCTCCGAAGGGCCTCTGCGTCCCGAACGACGTCAAGCCCCACGACCTCGGCCCGGCCGCCATCAGGCAGCAGCAGGGTCGTGAGGATCCGGATCGCAGTGGTCTTGCCCGCCCCATTGGGCCCCAGCAAGCCGAAGACGGTTCCCGGCGCAACATCAAGGTCGATGCCGCGCAATGCCTCTACGGTGCCGAAGCTCTTGACGAGCCCCTCGACGACGATCGCCCCGGCCATCGCAACACCCTACGGCCTCCCGATGACAACGACACATGAACGTT
>Ga0066683_10000301_pt1 | contig 14350 bp, 9 predicted proteins | sample GraSoiAngelo_132_FD_62296 | JGI IMG/M metagenome (GOLD analysis project Ga0066683, IMG submission 62296) | Grasslands soil microbial communities from the Angelo Coastal Reserve, California, USA - 14_0929_02_40cm | ecosystem: Environmental > Terrestrial > Soil > Grasslands | place: USA... | reverse complement strand
TCGCGCTCCAAAGTCCGCAATCCGGCGCGCACGACCTCACTGGCGTTTTCGTAGCGTCCAGTCTTAACCTTCTTTGCGACGAAGCGGTCAAGTTCGTCGGTCAAATTGACGTTCCTAGTAGGCATGGTGGCCGGCCCTTCTGTAGCTGTGAATTTCGAAACCATCATAACACGATTGGCAAAGTTTGCCAATAGCCATTTATAGGCGAAGCTTAGTTCGTTGCATTCCGACATTCCGACCCAGGGCTCGACGAATCGAACGCCGTGGCGGCGCGAGGTTTCGAGCCGTTTCTCCTCCGCTCTCGACGTAACATTGTCTTTGTCGACGTTATGAAGGACAATCCCTGGGCGCTTGCTCTTCTAGCCGTGAAGGGCTTCCAGTTTTCCCGGAGCCTGACCAGGATGTATTGCGGCCAGAACGCACACCCGGGTCGGCCCGATCTTTCTGTGCCATCCTTGGGCCCGAGTTTGGTTAGCATGATGACGGGTTGCCTCCTTCCGCGTGGCTTCTGTGGCCGGTGGATTGTTTTCGTCCTCTTCCTGAATCTGTTTTTTGTAGTCGGGCTCGTATTCTGCGGCCTCCCCGTGTTCTATCCCTCGCTTCCTGGTCAGAACGATTCTGCCGCGGTGATTCATTTTCAGAACGTTGCTCCCACGGCCGGCTTGCGATTCGTGCTGGAGAATAATCCGACTCCGCACAAGCACCTGGTCGAAACGATGGCCGGTGGCGTGGCGACATTCGATTACGACGGGGACGGGCTGACGGACATCTACTTCACCAACGGGGCATCTTTTCCGTCTCTGAAAAAGACTTCACCCAAATATTGGAACCGCCTCTACCGGAACTTAGGTGGATTTCATTTTGAGGACGTGACTGAAAAGGCCGGAGTCGCGGGCATAGGGTACTCGATGGGCGCCGCCGCTGCGGATTATGACAACGACGGCCATGTTGATCTCTTCGTTGCCGGGGTCGGCAGGAATATTCTTTATCACAATCGTGGCGATGGGACGTTCGAAGACGCAACCGAACAGGCTGGTATCAAGAGCGGCCCTTGGTCGATTGGCGCCGCATGGTTCGACTATGACAACGACGGGTTGTTGGACCTCTTCGTGGTCAATTACGTGCAATGGTCGCCGACTTACGATCGCTTCTGCGGCGACTCTTCGCGCCAGCTACGCGTCTACTGCCATCCTCGGTTCTTCGAAGGCCTCGCCAATACTCTTTACCATAACGAGGGAAACGGGAAGTTCAAGGATGTCTCTCAGGAGTCCAGTATCGCTTCGTATATCGGAAAGGGAATGGGTGTTGCGATCGCCGACTACGATCATGACGGCCTCATGGATGTTTTCGTCGCAAATGACAAGATGCGGAACTTCCTTTTTCACAACATCGGACACGGAAAGTTCAAAGAGGTCGCTCTCGAGACGGGAGCAGCTTTGCTAGACACCGGCAACCCAATCTCGGGCATGGGCGTGGAATTCCGGGACTACGATAATAATGGGCTGCCGGATATCGCCCTCAACGCGCTTGCGGGTGAAACCTTTCCGCTCTTCCGGAATACAACGGCGGGGTTGTTCGAGGATGTGACCTACTCGAGCCACATGGGCCCGGCGAGCAGAATATACAGTGGGTGGGGAATCGGCATGTTCGATTTCAACAATGACGGTTGGAAAGACCTTTTCACCGCCAACTCTCACGTCAACGACCGTGTCGAGCGGTTCGAAGCGACGGAATACAAGCAGCATAACTCCGTCTTCCTAAACCGGGGCGACGGAACTTTTCAGGACGTTTCGCGGACCGCCGGCCAGGATTTTCTTACGCCGCGAGCACACCGAGGGGCCGCCTTTGCTGACTTCAACAACGACGGCAAGATTGACGCGGTCGTGACCTCTCTCGGCGAAGCTCCGGAGTTATGGCAAAACCGCACGCCCGGTGAGAATACCTGGCTCCTTCTGAAGTTGCAGGGAACCAGGAGCAACCGCGACGGAATTGGTGCGGAAATCCGAGTGGACGACCAATACAATCACATGACCTCCGCGATCAGCTATGCCTCCTCCAGCCACTTCGGCGTCCATTTCGGCACTGGCAAGCGGAGGCGGGTGGAGAAAGTCGAAATCCGGTGGCCCAGCGGAATGCGCCAAATCCTGACGAACGTGCCTACCAATCAGATATTACGGATTCGAGAGCAGTAGCCGTTTGGCGAACTCCTTGTAATCCGAAAGGGCCTGCTTTGCGGCTTCGGTTTGTCCTGCGGCCTCATAGGCGCGGAACAGTTGGAAGTGGCCGCTTCCATCTTCGTCGATGGAAAGTGCTGCCTGAAGGTGCGGTATCGCTTCCTTCGCTTTGCCCGTTCGCAGTAATGCTTGTCCGAGCGCGGCCTGCGCAGACAGCAAATAACCATCGGCTTGGATCGCTTCCTCCAGATATGGAATGCTTCTCTCTGGCTGTTCCAGGTTCAACCAGCATGCCCCGGTCAAAAACTTCAACTCGGCGGAATCAAGACCGTCCTTCCCCAGGCTGTCAATCAGCGCCAGCGCCGCCGTGTAGTCGCGTGCCCGGTAGAGTGCCCGCACCAAGCCAGCCCGTGCTCGCCCATCGTCCGGCGCAATCCTCAGCGCTTCACGCCATTCCTTAGCTGCCTCGACCCACTCACCGCTCTCGGCGCGCAGTTCGGCTGCGTGAATGCAACTTTCGCGCGAGCGAGGCAGTTCGATCAATCGGTTGTAGGCCTGACGCGCCAGCTCCTGGTACTGTTTGTGCTGGCCGGGCGACTGCTGGAAGAGTTTGTCGTAACACTGGCCCAAGCCGTACCAGACCTTCGGATTATCCGGAATGAGTTCCGATAGTTTCTGGAAGTGTTCGGCAGCTTCTTCGTACTGCCGGGCCCCCGATAACGCCTCCGCCAGCATGAGCCGGGCGTTACGCTCGTTGGGCTGTGCTTCGAGTACCTTTTTGAGCGGTGGGATGGCAGCACCGAATTCGCCAAGTTCGACGTAACTAGCGCCCAGGAACAGATTCGCGCTGGGCAGTTCCGGTTGCAGCTTGAGCGCCGCCTTGGCCTGCTCGATCGAATCGCGGTAATGCCTGGCCTTGAACTGGGCGATCGAAAGGTCCATCAGAAGGTCCGGGCTGTTGGGAAACGTTTGGATCAGCTCTTGATAGATGGTGATGGCTTGCTCGGGCTTTCCCTGAAGCGCCAGCTCTCGAGCCCGGCGCAGTTGCTCCGAAGGCGGACCAGCTTGAGCCCAGGCTGTTGCCGCGAAGAGCAACCCGACCCCTATCCGCGGAAAAGCTCCGCGTTGCCGCGTCAGACGCAAGCTTCGGCTGGACCAGGAATCCGCTTGGCGCAGCATGGCTATTTGGATCTGAGGGGTTGTTTCCCCTTCAGCTCGAGAAACCTGGCCTCTGCGTCCTTTGCCTTACCGTTCTGGCCCAATTTCCGGTAGACCCGTGACAAGAGGTAGAGCGGCTCTGGGTAGCTCGGGTCAAGCGCCGAAGACCGTTGGAGCCAGTTCAGACATAGGTCGGTTTTTTCGAGTTGGCAAAGCGCTTTTGCACCCAGGTAGAGGTTCCGGGCCGAATTAGGATTGCGATCGGCGGCTTGGGCAGCGAGCGCGAATGCCTTTTCGGGATCTCCCTGCTTGAGGAAAAATTCCGCAAGGTTTGCGAAGGGCCAATCGTAGTCAGGATGGTCATTTTCGACAAGCTTGATCGACGCCAAAAAATGACGGACCGCTTTATCGTTCTCCCCACGAGCTTCATAGCACAAGCCGAGGTTGTCATAAGCCTTATACGATCGTGGATTCACCTTCAGAACCCTCTCGAACTGGCCGATCGCGTAATCCATCCGCCCTTCCTGGTAGTAGATCCGACCGAGCATGTAGGGGCCTTCCTCATCGGCGGGGTGCTGGTCCAGGACCTCGATAAGCCTAGTCTCCGCCCCGTGCACATCGCCAAGGAGATATTCTGCATTGGCTACGATCTTCATCGCAGCGAGGTTGTCAGGCTCTTTGTTCAGGATGCCTTCTGCTTCCCGTTTCGCGTCTGGGAGACGCTGCGCCATCAGATACACATTTGCCAAGGCGAGCCGCCCTGGAGTAGACGCAGGTTGCTGCTCGAGAAATTCCCGGATAGATTGGATCGCCAGGTCAAACTGCCGTAGATGAGCTTGCGCCTCGGATAGTTCGATGAGAATGTCCCGCTGCGCTGGGCACTCCTGAAGAGCCTCAGAGAAATGCAGCGCTGCGACCTGGTACTGATGTTTGTCGAAAGCGTCCCGTGCGCTTTGCCGGAGCGCCAGGCTGTGGGCTGTATCGCAGATCGCGTCCAGACTCTGCTGTCCGTTCGCGAGTGCAAGGGGCGCAACCTGCAACGCAAGTAGCAGCAAATGCTTCATGGCGCGTTTTTCTGAATTGACGGCGATCGAAGGTCCACTCTGCGTGTTACTGTGTCACCCTCTGCGGGCGGAGCTTCGGCCAGAAGAGCCGCAGCAGGCACGCTTCGCGGCCTAGGATCAAATGCCGTCTCGCATCGGGCGCGCCGGATCTGCTCCGCCCAAAGAAGCCGTGAGACGAATTCCCAAGCTAGAATTCGATTCGCCCATCCAACTGGATGGTCCGACCGCCACCACCGGCGAATACTTTTCCAAAATCTGGGTCCGTTATATCTGTGGCAGCGATGAAGCGCCTGATGCGGTTGAACGGATTGGTCATCGTCATGCCGATCCCAAAGAAAGTGCCCTCCCGCTTAGTGAGTGGAAATTTCTTATTCATTCGGAATATCTCGCTCATGCTGTGCGGGCCGCGCACGTTGGGGAGAAATCTTGGGGCTGTGCCCACGCGCAGGGGAACGCCATTTTCCGTGGGAACTGAGGCGAACGCTAACGGGTTGAGATACGGCGCGCCCGTGAACACGTCAACCTTCGTGGGTGCTCCACCGAGCGTCAACGGCTGGCCCCCGACAATGTCTGGCCGAATTCCGGGGGCGAACCCGTCAGGAATAGACAGACTCGAGTCTACGATATTGAGCGCATCCCCGGACCTATAGTTATGAACCGCCGACAATTGCCAGCCTCCGAGAACCCAGTTTCCCCACTTCAGATCGAAGCGTCTTCCTTTTCCGACGGGGGATTCGTATACCCACGTCAGTTTAAAATCCTGAGGATGGTTGAATCCCGTTACGGACCTTTCTAACCGCGGGTTGGAAAAGTCCTGAATGCCGGTGTCAGCGCACCCGCACCCTGCTGCGGCTGCTGGACCGTTACCGTCCACGTAGCCAATAGCTTTGGACCATGTGTATGCAGCAAGAAATCCGAGTCCGCTGGTCAAGTGTCTCGTCGCCGTTATCTGTAACGAGTTGTAATTCGAACTGCTGTTGTAAGGGAACGCTTCCTCCACGCCAAAGTACTGGGGGTAAGGCCTGAGCGCTTGAGCTACGCTTAGTTTGCCAGGAAAGCTTGGATAGGGCATGTACAGAGGATGGTTGCTGACGCTGTCTGTCAGAATGCCACCCAAGGAGAGCTGCTTCGCCGGTAGGCCGTCGTATTCGCTAAAAGCGCCGACACCTCCCCAAAGGCGAGTGCCTTTGTTACCGACGAACGCGACCTCCAGCACCGTTTGCTGCGGCAAGAGGTACTGGACCGTGAGACTGTAGTTCTGCGTATAGCCAGGGCGGTTGTCGTTTCTGGCTGTCGCCAGCCACGGCCCGTCGTAGTTCAACTGCGCCGGATCCGTATTGGGCAGCGAGCCTTGGCTCGGGTAGGGCTGGCTCAAGTAGATGGCCGGATCGTCTATGAAACCGGTTGGGCTCGTGCCTGCTGCTACAGGCACCGAGCCGTCGAATCCCAAGGTAAATCCTCCATATCCCCAGTCGTTCCGGATCGGTGGCGTATTCGTCATCGCGTAACCAGCACGCACAGCGAGCTTGTTATTGACCTGGTAGGCCAAGCCCAAGCGCGGTCCGAATTCTTTCCAGTAAGTGTCGTTGAAGCGGCTGCCACCGTTAGCGAAGACCAGCGCGCCAAGCCTGCCGTCTGCGCCGGGATTGGGTGTGTTGAGGTTGATCTCCGACATGCGTCCAGTGACTTCATAAAAGGGAGGAATGATTTCCCATCGCAGTCCGGCGTTTACCGTCAGCTTGGGAGTCAACTTCCAGTCATCAGCGGCATAGAAGGCGTGCTGAGGCTGGCGGAATCCCTGGCTTAAAGAAAAGACTCCGTGGCCCGCACTAAGCACACCACCGAGAAGGAAACTCGCGAATGAGTGTCCGGTGGAGTCCACAAAGCCAGGAAGATCGGTTTGACGCGGGCCGAACCTAAATGACCCGGCATCGGAGAGCGCTCTGTCGTTGTAGAAATAGCGGCTGTACTGGTAGCCGAAGCGGAAGCTGTGTTTTCCCCGGATCCACGTGAGATCGTCCGTGTAGATATAGCTTCCGTTCGGCGCATCATCCGTAAAGCCGACACCCATCCGTCCGATCGTTCCCCCCTGATACGGTGCGGCGCCCCTAGCGTCAAACCGGAAGACCGGGAACATCGTGCCAGGCAGGTTATTCAAACCAATCTTCTGTGCCCAGTCCTTGTTCAAAGTTTCGGGTGGCGCGCCATTTTCGTTCCGGAATCGGTTATAGCCCGCCGCCACGCGGTTCAGCAGCGTTGGCGTGAGGGTCGAGCTCAATGCGAGCCGCACCATGTTCCCAGCAGTTATCTGCTCCTGCCAACTCGTTGTTGGTGGACCCGGAATCGGCAAGTACCGGGCAGACCCGTTATTGTTGCGATCTCGATAACTCCGATTGTAATACCCTGAAATCTTATGCTTCTGAGTAATCGCATGATCGACCTTCAAGCCAAAAATGTGCAGCTTGAAGAATGGACAGCACGTGTCGATCCTGGGAATGTTTTTGGTCATCTTATCGAGCAGTGGGTCAACGATGCCTACATTCTGGATAATGTTCTTCGCTACCGGATCCCAGGCCGTGTCCGGGATGATATTGCCGGGGAACGGATCGCGAACCGCGCTACCGTTCACCACTCTTGTTGTTTTAGGATCATAGATTTGTCCAAAAATCACCGGGCGGCCCAACGCGTCAAAGCACGGTTGAGTGCCACCACCGCAGGTGCTGACCTGCGTGCCCGATAGCGGGTTGCCTGTATAGTTTGGATCGAGCAAGCGCGAAAAATCACCTTTCTTGAATGCAACGGGTGCCACGGTCGTGAAGTCGTTGAACACCAGATTGTTTTCCTTGGTCTTTTCGAGATTGGTAAAGAAAAATGTTTTATTGCGGCCGTTATAGACCTTAGGAATATAAACGGGACCTCCCACGGAATAGCCGTAATTATCTTCGCGATGTTTTGACTTTTCCTTTCCTAATGCTTTGTTCAACGCACTATTGGCGTTGAAGGCTTCGTTCTGGTTGTAATAAAAAGCGGACCCGTGCAGGTTGTTGGTCCCGGACTTGATGTTAAAGTTCGCCACGGCGGTCTGTCCGCCGTTGTATTGCGCGCTAATCGTTCCCGTCTGCAATTTGAACTCGCTGACCGCCTCCGCGGAGGGGCTGAACTCGTTGTTGTTGCCTCCCGAAAGGTCGGAGCGGCCGACGGGAATGCCCTCGATCAGAATCTCGTGAGAATACTCCTGCCCACCGTTAATCGATCCTTGGAATGTATCGCCAGATGTGCCGGGCAAACTGCTGAAGATGAAGCTCTGGATCTGCCGCTGGCCGTCATCAACCAGGATCGGCCAGCTCTTGTATTCCTCAATCGATATGTAGCGCCCGATCTCGGCCGTGCCCGCTTCGATGAGCGGCGGCTGGTCGCTGACCGTCACCCGATCGCTGACCTCGCCTAGCTGAAGGGTGATGTTCAACGTAAGGTCCTGCGCGACGCGCAGGATGACATTCTCCGCCGCGGACGTCCGGAAGCTTGGGGCCGAGACGCGAATGGTGTATGTTCCAGCGGGAAGGTAAGGCAGTGTATAAGCGCCCGCTGACGTGCTAGTTGTCTTGGATTCGACGCCAGTTGCAACGTTTGTTGCTATCACAGTGGCGCCAGGCACAACGGCTCCCGTCGCATCCAAAATACTTCCGTTAATTGTGCCGACGGGACCCTGGGCCCATAGCGTACCTAGAATTGGCGTGAAGCAGAGTAAAAAGAGGGACGAAACAACCACTTTCGACGAGAGACACACAGAAATCCTCCTGCCCGCTTTGCGATTCGTTCAGGCGCGTGCCACCCAACCCCCAACCGTGTACTCGGAAATTGGGAGGATGTCAAGCTCCAAGCGAGTCAGCCCCAAGCGAGTCTGGAGAGTCTGGTAGAATTCGGCAGAAAAGTGGAAAGTGGAGAAGTGGCAGATGCTCATCATCCGGAAAAACCAAGCGATTTTCCGAATGTCGAGGACGTTCACCGTCGCAACTACAGTTCCAGCGGCGTTTTCACGAGCTGAGCGACGGCAGATCCGAGTCTTGTAAAATCGCGGACATTCCAGGTCAGGAGAATATCTGCTCCCGCTTTCAGGGCGCAATGACCAATCAGCGCGTCATAGACGGCTGCACCGACGATAGTCCCAGAGGAAGCTCGCTCAAGAGCGGAAACATATTCCTGCTCACTGAGGGTAATCAGGGTGAGCCTCTCGCGTATTTGCTTTACGATGGTTATGCCCTCCGGCCCAGTGATGCGGGGCCGAAGTGGCAGGCCAGTGACCGTGGCGTAGACCTCGCCGAGTGTGCGGAGCGCGCAGAAATCGTCTTTCCTGCGTCAAGGAATAATTTTGCGCTAGATGCGTGCTGCGGATGATCAGCGTAGAAAACCGGAACCAGAACAGAGCTGTCGAAGAACCGCTTCAAGAATGCTTGCCCAGGATGTGCTGCGCCCTTTCTTCGCGGACTTGGCGGATAGCATCATCGACGACGCGCAATGGCAGCGGCCTGCCGGTACGGTAGACAAATAACCCGTTTTCCCAAACCATGCCACTGCCCTCCGAACGGATGGCATCGTCCAGCTTGAGCGGTAGCTGATTTTCAACGAGCCGCTCAAGGTAGTCTTCCACAGACAGCCCTTTGGCAGAAGCTAGGGCTTCCAGCGCGGCGGCGATTTCGGGTTTTACATCCAGGGTCATGAAGTACTTTTCCAGCTTACCCCTTAAGTTTAAGTGACGTATCGCTCCCTGTCACGCGGAAATGCATTTATGCCAGTAACTCGCAAAGGTTCAATGCGACAGACTTGGACGCCAGGGTCTGGCGCTGCTTCAGTGGCTGTACGGAAAATCGATTGCTGGGTACAATCAGAAACAACGAGCGGGCGTAGGTCAGTAGTATAACAGGCACTTCCCAAGCTTCGGTTCAATCGGCGCCCTTGCATTGGCAGTACTCGCGAAAAGCATCCTTATATATATGTATATTTGCCGATTTCCCGTGCGTTCCGGCGTTCGAGGCGCGAACCAGGAAGTACGTCGGGAAAGGCGGGCGGTCTTTGTAATGGACATACGCCATGCGGGCCGGAGGTGTCTTGAGCGATGTGTTGCGCGAATCGGCCACCACTCCGATCACGGTAAAGATGCGGCCTTCGATTTTGACCTGCCCCCCTATGGGGTCCTGGTTTCCCCATAGCGCTTTGGCCTCGCCTTCGGAAAGCACCACGTTGCTTAGATTACGGTCGCGTTCTTCGAAGAAGCGGCCGGCCACAAGCCGCTGTCGGGTGGTCTCGAAATATCCGGGGCTCACCCAACGAAAGTTGATCAACGGCGATTCCAGGTCGGGCTTGTCCACGCGCTGAACAGATTCGATCCACGACTCGCCACCGAGCGGCATGGCGCTCACCATGGCGGCGGCTTCAACGCCAGGAATAGCGCGCAGATTGGAGAGGACGGCGTCGTCGAAATTAACCCGGCTCTGGTCTGCGCCGTAACTTTGCGGCGTGAGCCGGACCTCGGCCACTGCCATCTGGTCAGTATTGAAACCTTTTTCCTCACCAAGCAGATGGAGCAGGCTCTTAGAGAACAGGCCGGTCACGAGTAGCATCGTGGTGCAACCTGCAACCTGCAATCCGATCACCCATCGGCGCAGGCGGTTACCATGGCGGCTTCCAAACGAGCGGCTGCCCGATTGCTGGAGTGATGCTTGCGGGTCGGTAGTGAGTAGCCGAACTACGGGCAACAAGGCGGAAAGAAGGCTCGCGCCAAAAGTGAGCAGAATCGCGAACAGTAGCACGTTGAGATTCAGATGGATTTCCGACAGGCGCGGCAGGCCGACTGGCGTATAGCGCATGAACAGATCCAAGGCGGCCTTAGCCAGCAAGATGCCGGCGGCACCGCCGAGGGCTGCCAGCACTAGATTTTTCGGCCAGCGCACTCCACATCAAGCGCCACTTGGCGGCTCCCAATGCTGTGCGCACGGCAGATTCGCGGCTGCGCGTCAGCGCGCGACCGAGTTGCGCGTTGGCCAGGTTCAAGCAGGCAATCAGCATCAGACCTAGGACGGCGGCCATTAGAAGCCACAGGGCCGTCCGAGAATCGCCCACGATAGCTTCGTGCATCGGTTGCACCCAGGCGCCCAGCGCGCCAGCGCGGCGGTCCGCCGGCCAAACCGGGTCGGCGAGAATTTGCGCCTGGATTGTGTTGAGCTGGGCCGAAGCCTGCGCCAGTGTGACGCCCGGATTCAGCCGCCCGAGTGCGATCCAGTTCCCGTAATTTCCGTTCGATGGGAACTTCGTGATATCCAGTGCGGCGGGGATAAAGATGGCCGGATCGGGCGCGACGCTCACGCTCTGGTCGGCGCGCCGGAACGAGCTCAAGGCCCTTCCACTGGGGAAGTGGAAGTTGGCGGGCAGCACGCCCACAACTTGGCGCGAAACGTCGCCGAGGCGGATCGTTGCGCCGACCGCGCCGGGATCGCCATGAAACAGGTCCTGCCACAGCAGGTAACTCAGAACCGCAACGTTGTCGTGGCCCTGAACACCATCCTCTGGGACAAACGTCCGGCCCTGCAGAGCGTGTACTTGGAGAATCTCAAAGAGATTCGGAATGGTGACAACCGCGCTGGTGAGGCGAGGATGTTCGGCGCCCAGTGTGAGCCCCATGGCAGTGTTCTGCAAGTAAGTCAAGCCGCTGAAAGCGGTGGCGCGCTGGCGCCAGACCTCGACGTGACGGGGATTGGGGCCGGTGGCATCATCCCCGAGAAATCGGACACGTTCCCAGCAAGCGACTAGACGGCCACTCTCGTGAAAGGCAAGGGGTTTCAGAAGCACCGAATCGACGACGGTGAAGACCGCCGTGCTCGCACCGATGCCCAGCGCCAAAGTTAGAAATGCGGTCGCGGCGAACCCCGGACTTTTCCGCAGAGTTCGCGCGGCGTAGCGCAGTTCCCGGAAGATGGTTTCCCAAAGCGTCCAGCCCCACATGACCCGTACCTCTTCTTTGACCGAAGTCACGTTGCCGAAGACCCGGCGGGCGGCGTAGCCCGCCTCGTCGCCGCTCACACCTGCCGCGATATTCTCGGCAATCTGCTGTTCGAGATGAAATTGGATTTCGTCGTCTAATCGTTGAGCGATTCGCTGGCGAAGGAATAAGGTCCGAAACTTGAACCACAATCGCTGAACCCACACCATCACATCACCTTCTATTTCGAATTAGTCGTATCTGAGCGCCACCATCGGATCGACCCGCATGGCCCGACGCGCCGGTAAATACGCGGCTAGAACGCCGACCGCGAACAACGCACCCACAACGCACGCCACCGTCACAGGATCGTTCGGCGAGACCCCATACAACATGTGGCCAATCAAACGTGTCGCCGCGAAGGCGCACGGCAGTCCAATGCCCACTCCCGCACTCATTAGGACTACCGTTTCTCGCAGCACCATCTTGAGAACACCTAACCGCTTCGCTCCTAAGGTCATGCGTATGCCGATTTCCCGTGTCCGCTGCGTCACTGCATACGCCATCAGCCCGTAAACACCAATGGCCGCAAGCAGAAGCGCCAACGCGCCGAAAAACGCCGAGAGCATGGCAGTGACCCGCTCTTGCAAAATGGAACGGTCAATGTTTTGTCTAATCGTCTTGATCGAAGAAATGTATTCATGCCCGAGCGATTCCACCGTCTGCCGCAAGGCGCCGGTCATGACAGCCGGCGACAGACTTGTCTGCAGGAGCAATTGGGACCATCCCATGTAATCTCTGTATTGCATGGAGGGAAGGTACACAGTCGGGGCTTGCGCCTTACGAATGTCATACAGGCTGGCATTGCTGACTACGCCGATGATTTGCAGATTCTGCCAGTTCCGCGCATTCATCACATCGAGGTGCTGGCCGATGGCATCGCCTTTCAGGAAGAACTTTTCGGCAAAGTCTTGGCTCACTATGGCTACGCTCGGCGCATGGTCGTCGTCTTGCCATTCAAACTTCCGGCCTTGCAAGAGGGCTATCCCAGCCGTTTCGAAGAACCCTGGCGTGGCCATTTCGAAGTCAGCTACAAGTCCCTCTGCGTCGCTCCCAGTGATTCGTATTCTTTCAGTCCACTCGAGTACGTTTCCGAACCTCGCGCGCATCATTCCTGAAGATTCCACTCCCGGAACTTCCGCAATTCGATCAGTCAACTGACGGTAATAATTCACAGGGTCCAGATTTTTATATCCGTTGGGTTTCGGAACGAGACTCACGTCTAGAAGCGAATGCGTTCGAAAGCCTGGATTAGCGTCGTGCAATTTCTTCAGTGTGCGCGCGAAAAGTCCAGATCCCATCAGCAATACCAACGACAGCGCTACTTGTGTGATGATCAATCCTCCGCCGAGCCGGCCAGCTCCTCTTCCCAATGTGCGCGAGCCATGCTGGAGGGCCGCGTTGGGATCTTCTCGAGTGGCACGCCACGCCGGAGCCAACCCAAACAACACTCCCGTAAGGATTGCCATCGCCGCCGTGAGTCCCAGGATTTGCCAATCCGGTGAGAGATTCAGCGCTGCAGGAACGGTGTAGATCTGCCCGAGAATAAAGTCTGAAATGGCGTGGCTGGCCCAATGCGCAAATACCCATCCCGCAAGCGTCCCGGCTACGGACAGCATGACGCTCTCCGTCAGCGTTTGACGGACGATTCTCGCACGCCCTGCTCCCAACGCTACTCTCACCGCCATCTCGCGGCTGCGTGACGCGGCGCGAGCCAGCATCAAATTGGCGAGATTCACGCACGCGACCAGCAGCACAAGGCCGGAAATGGCCAGCACAATGTAAAGCGGTTTGGAGAAGCGATTACGCAGAAGGGACGCTCCTCTTGCGCCGGATTCCACCTTGAGCTGTAGGTCACGAAAGCGGCCGAGGTCTGCGAATGTCTTGTCAGGGGGAACCATCTCTTGCCGAATCTCCGGCCATAGCGAGTCAAGCTGGACCCGAGCCTGTTCCAGCGTAACGCCTGGCTTGAGGCGCCCCGCTGCTTGCAACCAGCGCGCACCGCGGCGCCGCAGATACTTCTGCATGTTCGGCTCGCCTCCGAACAGTTGCTTCGCTGGAAGGGGAAGAGTTACCTCCATCTCGACGTCGGCGCTCATTCCCCTGAATCCCTTGTGTGTTACGCCGATGATCGTGAATGGAATTCCCTCGATCTTCAGAGTCTTGCCTATAACGTCTCGCGCGCCGCCATAATGGCTCTGCCAAAACCCGTAACTGAGCACAGCCACCTGTGCGGCTGCGGTGGCGCTCAGATTTTCATCCTCAGAATCGAAGAACCGGCCAATTTCCGGAACCGCGCCCAGTTCAGGATAAAAGTTGTTGTCAGCCCCCCAGACGTCCGCTCGCGCAAGGGTGCCGTCCATCTCCACGTTGAAGACGATATCGCCCCACCAGGCAAACGTCCCAGAGAACACCTTTTGGCCACGGGCCAGCTCCTGAAACATGGGCAGCGACAACGCCGCGTAATCATCGCCGGGGACATGAGCGCCGAAACGCACTAGCTGTTCAGGATGGGGCACGGAAAGATCCCGCAGCACCAACCCGTCCAGGAGCGAAAAGATCGCGGTGTTCGCCCCAATCCCCAGCGCTAGAGTCAGCACCGCCACCGCCGTGAAGTTAGGAGAGTTACGCAGCGTACGAAGGCCATAACGGAGGTCTTGGCCGGCTTGATCGAGCCAGATCCAGCCCCAGGTGTCACGCGCTTTTTCTTTCAGGAAGGTAGGATTGCCGAAAGTCCGCTGGGCGGCGTACCGGGCTTCATCGGGGCTCATGCCTGCGGAGATGTTCTCGGCGATTTGCTGGTCAAGATGGAATTGAATTTCGTCGTCTAGTCGCTGAGTGATCCGATCTCGACGGAACAAAGTCTGTAACCGCAGCCAGAATCGATGAGCCCACACCATGACATCTCACTCCTACGTCGT
>Ga0066683_10000292_pt1 | contig 14475 bp, 8 predicted proteins | sample GraSoiAngelo_132_FD_62296 | JGI IMG/M metagenome (GOLD analysis project Ga0066683, IMG submission 62296) | Grasslands soil microbial communities from the Angelo Coastal Reserve, California, USA - 14_0929_02_40cm | ecosystem: Environmental > Terrestrial > Soil > Grasslands | place: USA... | reverse complement strand
TGCTCACTAAGTTCTACTTCCTAATGCCGGTGGACCTGGGCGTGTTCGGCCTGGCAGACGCGGGACGCGTCTTCGTGGCGGGCGAGACGTCGGACCGCTGGCACACCGCCACCGGGGGCGGGGTGTGGCTCGCGTTCCTCAGCCGGGGGAACACGCTGAGCGTCGCCACGGCGCGTAGCGCGGAAGCGACGCTCACCTACGTGCGGGCCGGCTTCGCGTTCTAGGATGGGCCGGGTCGCCGAATCCAAGCTCGACGTTCCGAGCCTCGCTCTGCTGAACCGCCTGGTCCAGGAGCCCCTGCCGCTCCGCCTGCGCGCCGGGCCGGTCGCAACGACGTTTCACCGCGACATCTACTTCGACGCGTCCGACTGGTCGCTGCGCCGGCGCGGGGTGACGTGCCGGTTCCGGATCCAGATGGATGACCGGCGCGTGCTCACCGTGCACGCGATCGGACGCTCGGAGGGCGCCGTGGCGCTCGTGCTCCCGCAAGTGTTCGAGGCGGACGTACCCGAGCTCGAGGGTGGCCAGGCGCTCACGGGGACCTCGGAGCCGGCACGGCGCCTCCGCGCACTGATCGAGCCTGGGCTGCTCTTGCCGCGTGTGGCGCTCGAGACCGAGCGGCGCGTGCGTCCCGCGGAGGCGAGATGGTTCGCGCGGGCGCGGTTCGAGCTCGTCTACGACGTGGTCACGGTGCGCACCCCCGAGCTCGCCGGGACAATCCAGGAACTCAAGATCCGGCGCCTGCGGGCCGGCCGGCCCAGTCAGGAGGACCTCGCCAGGGCGTTCGCCCAGGCGTACGAGCTGCGCCCCCTGCTCGTGGACAAGTTCCACCGGGCGGAGCGGCTGCTGCGGGAGCTGGAGCGCGAAGCGCTGGAACGGGCCGTCGAAGGGGGCCGCGAGGTGGCGGTCGTCGCTCTCCACCAGGGTTGCATCGCACTGCATTCGGATGGTGGCGAGCTTCGGGTCCCGGTGAAAAGGGGAAGCGGCGAGGATGCGTGCCGCCACGTGCTGCGGACGTGCTTCGGAAGCTCAGACGGCGAGGTACGCTGGCTGGGGATAGCCGCCGCGGCCGGTATCCGGCCTCCGCTGGAGGTCTGGCTCGCGACGCGCCTCCCCGGCGGGCTCGCGCGCGCCGACGGTGCGGGCCTGGAGTGGCTCCCGCTGGCCGAGATCGTGGCGCGCGTGGGGTCGCCGGTGTTGCGCGACGCAAGGACACTCGCCGCTCTCACCGTGGCGGCGCGGTCCGATTCCCTGCCTGAGTGGTCGGCCACCATCGCAGCGACGGCCCCGCCTGACATCCCTCGCACGTCCCTGTCGGCCAGGGGCGTGACCCGTGATGCACTGCGGACCGCGCCCCCGCTGGATCCGCGGCGCCCCGCCCCGGAGCAGCTGATCAACCCCGAGCTCAGCTGGATCGAGTTCAACAAGCGCGTGCTCGAGCTGGCGGAAGATCCGCGAGTGCCGCTGCTCGCGCGCGTGCGGTTCCTCTCCATCTTCAGCGCGAACCTGGACGAGTTCGTGATGGTCCGTGTGGGCGCCCTCAAACGAGCGGTGGTCACGGGTGAAGCAGGCCCGAGCGATGACGGCCTCACGCCGCAGGACCAGCTCGACGCCATCGCGATCCGCTTGCGCCCATTGCTCGAGCGCCAGGCCCGGTGTCTTGCGGCGAGCCTGGTGCCCCAGCTGGCCGAGCACGACGTCCGCATCCTGCGCTGGGGCGACTTGTCCCCGCGGCAGCGCGACGCTCTGGTGCGCTATTTCGCGGAGCAGGTCTTTCCCGTCTTGACGCCGCAGGCCATAACCCGGGCCCCGGGATACCCGTTCCCGCTGATCCCCAATCTCCGGCTCTCGCTCGCGGTCATGTTGCGCGATCCGAGAACGGGACCCATGCACTTCGCCTACGTCAAGATTCCGGATGGCCTGCCGCGCTTCGTGAAAGTGCCCGAGGACGGAGGGCTGGTGCCCCTGGAGGATGTCGTTCGGGCCAATCTGGAGGCGATATATCCCGGGCGGCGCGTCGAAGGGGCCTACGCGTTCCGCCTCACCCGCAGCGGCGAGCCCGACCCCGACGAACAGCAGGCGACGAGCCTGCTGCGGACGATCCAGGAAGAGACCAAGCGTCGGCCCTACGGGCCGGCCGTGCGCCTCGAGCTGGAGCGGGCGACGCCGGCGGCGTTACGGGAGCAGCTGCTGCGGGAATTGCGGTTCGAGGCCGCCGAGGACGTGAGCGCGCTCGGGCCGGGAGACGTGTACGAGGTGGACGGCATCCTGGACCTGGGAGGGTTGCGCGAGATCGCCGACCTGCCGCTCGAGCAGCTGCAATACCCGGTGTTCCGTGGCCGCTCCCCGCTCCCCGCAGGACGGTCGATCTTCGATATCCTGGCCGACCGCGACGTCCTGATCCATCACCCGTACGATTCCTTCGAGGCGACGGTGGAGCGCTTGCTCGCCGAAGCGGCGGCGGACCCGGACGTGTTGGCCATCAAGCTCACGCTGTACCGGGCGGGCGGGAGGTCTGGGGTCGTCGATTCACTGCTGCAGGCGGTGCGGGCCGGCAAAGAAGTGTTCGTCTTCGTCGAGCTCAAGGCGCGGTTCGACGAGGAGCGCAACATCGAGTGGGCGAAGAAGCTCGAGGAGGCGGGGATCCACGTCGTCTACGGGCTCGTGAACCTAAAGACCCACGCCAAGACCGCGCTGGTGGTCCGCCGGGAGAAGAGCACGGTCCGGCGCTACGTGCACATCGGGACCGGCAACTACAACGCCGCGACGGCGGCCCTCTACACTGACTTGGGCTTGCTGTCGTCCGACGAGGCGCTCGGCGCTGACTTGAATGCGCTGTTCAACGAGCTGTCGGGGTCATCCCGGGCTCCCGAGACCTCCTACCAGCAGCTGCTCGTCGCGCCGACGCACCTGCTGCCGCGCTTCATCGAGCTGATCGAGCGGGAAGCGGCACATGCCCGCGCGGGGCGCAGCGCTAGGATTTGCGTCAAGCTCAACGGCCTCACCGATCCGGAGATGATCGCGACCCTGTATCGCGCCTCCCAGGCCGGGGTCGCGATCGACCTGATCGTGCGCGGCGTGTGCTCGCTCCGGCCCGGCGTGGCAGGCCTCTCCGAGCGGATCCGCGTCATCAGCCTGCTCGGGCGATTCCTCGAGCACGCCCGGATCTTCTATTTCGCCAACGGCGGCGAGCCGGAGTACTACATCGGCTCAGCCGACTGGCGCCCGCGGAACCTGCGCCGGCGGGTCGAGGTCGTGGCGCCCGTGCGCGATCCCGAGTGCCGCCGCCGGCTCGACGACATCCTGGCCGCGGAGCTCGCGGACCCGACGGCATGGGAGCTGTGTCCGGACGGCGGCTATCAGCGGCGCAGGCCGGAGGCGACGGGGGACCAGCGCAGCGCCCAGGAGCGATTCATCGATCTCGCCGCCCAGACGGCCTAGGGTGCGGCTCCGGTTGCTGGCCGCGCTGCTCGCGCTCCCGGCGGCGCGCCTCGGCGCCCAGGGCGCGGCCTGCCGCGAGCCGCGCTACCGCTGGAGCGTCAAGACCGACACTTCCCTCGCCGCGCTCAAGCCACTGCCGGTCGCAATCCCCGTCATCCTGAGCGCTTGGGAGCCGCCGCCGCTCACCAGCCGCGATCGCTGCGCCAAACGCGGCGGACGCGAGCTTGCGCTCTACCGCGTCCAGGGCTGGGTGCGGCGCGTCGAGAAGATCAAGGACGATGGCGACTGGCACATCGAGCTCACCGATCGGCTCGATAGCCCTCGGGACTCGTGCATTGTGGCGGAGATTCCGCCGGCGCGGCTGAGCGCCCGCTACGCGCAGGCCCGCGCCGATCTCGACGCACTCCTTGGGAGCAAGAAGACGGTCAAGAACTTCAACCTCGCCCACCCCGTGCGAGTGCAGGTCACCGGAGCCGCGTTCTACGACGGCCAGCACCGGCGCCGCAGGGGTGGGCTGGAGTGGCTCGACGGGGAGCACGGCCGCTGCAACTCGTCGGCGCGGGCGTTGTGGGAGATCCATCCGGTGTATCGAGTCGAGCGCCCGTGACTCGGCTGACTCCAGTCCTCTGGCAACGCCCGCTCGGTCACGATACGTTCGCGTCGGCATGGCGTACTGTTCCGAGTGCTCTGCTCCGCTGCCGGCGGACGCGCTGGCGTGCCCCGCTTGCGGGGCCATGACCGGTGCGCGGGCGCACGCCGAGGACGAGCGCGTGGACGTCCCGCCGTTCGACCTCGCCCGCCTGCGGAGTGAGCTCGCCGCCTCGGTCGCCCCCCGCTACGAGGTGCTGAAGCAGCTAGGAGGCGGTGGGATGGGTACTGTGTTTCTCGCGCGCGAGCCCGCGCTCAAACGCCTCGTCGCCATCAAGGTGCTGGCTCCCAGCCTCGCGGCAGACCAGACCGCCGTGGCGCGCTTTGAGAGAGAGGCGCGCATGGCCGCGGCCCTTTCTCATCCGAACGTCGTCCAGGTCTATGGGGTGGGCGAGACGAATGCGGCGAAGCTCCCGTACATCGTCATGCAGTACGTCGCCGGGAAGCCCCTGGACGTACTGATTGCCGAATGGAAGGCCGAAGCGGAGAAGCAGGGGACCGGGGTCGGGGAACGGGACGCCCGGCGGATTCTGGGCGAGGTCGCGGCCGCACTTGCGGTGGCGCACGAGCGGGACTTCGTCCACCGTGACGTCAAGCCGTCCAACATCATGGTCGAAGCCGCGGCCGGTCGCGCCATCGTGGTGGACTTCGGTGTGGCGGCCGCGGCTTCCGCTGCCGCTCGATCCGACTACCCGGCACTCACGGCCCGTGGCCTGCTTTTCGGTACCCTCGAGTATATGAGTCCCGAACAGGCGGAGGGCGGCGTCGTGGACGCGAAGAGCGACGTGTACAGCCTCGGGCTCGTCGCCTACGAGTTGCTGTCGGGGGAACTCCCGTACTGGGCGGGGTCCGTTTCTGGGTGGATTGAGGCCCACGCGAAGACTGTGCCCGCGCCGCTCAGCCGGCGCCGACCGGACCTCTCGCCCGCGCTCACAGGCCTGGTGAGTCGCTGCCTCGCGAAAAGCCCCGTGCACCGTCCGAGTGCCGCGGAGGTCGCTCACGCGCTGCTCCCTTCGACGGAAGCGGACCCGCAATGGCCCCCGCCCGGCCTTGGAGCCCTGCGGGGTCGGGCGAGGACCCTGGGTGGCGTCGCCCTCGGCGCCACGGCAGCGGGACTCGTCGCCTTCCTCGTGCTGGCGGCCCCGCCCGACGCCATAAGCTTCGGTGCGGACTGGTGGATTCGATTCCGGCCGGTTCAGGAGGCGGCTGCCACGGCGCTCGGCGTGCGAAGTGTAGCGTCGACCGACGGCTCGGCGGCTGCGGCCCTCTGGCGGATCGTGGTCTGCGCCGGAATCGGGGGCTTCGTCATCGGCCTGTGGACGGTTCTCGCCCTAGCCGGAGGCGCGCTGCCTGTTCTCGTGCGGGGTCATCGAGTCGGCTGGACGTGGGACACCTTGACCGACGTGGCGGCCGACCCCGATGGTCGTACCGGCCTGCTGCTCGCGGGAGCGCGGGAGTGTGCGTATCTGCCGGCCTTCGATCGGCACGACATCCTGAATGAGCGCCGGCGGCGGGCCGCCGCGTGGCTGTGCGCCGGAGTCTGGGGACTCCTCAGCTTCGCGATCTGGGGGACGCTCGTTGCGACCGGTCTCCTCGCGGTTCTCGGCCTGTCCACGGTGGAGGGACTTGTCGTAGCGGCGCTTATCGCGGGCCCAGCGGCGGCGTGCTCGGCCCCTGGCCTCGCCGCTCGTCGGCGGGAGCGGCGCCTCCTCGGCGCTCTGAGCACGCGCGGAATACCCACGCCGTCCGCGCGCGGCGTCGCCCCGGTGGCAACTCCCCAGGCGGTGGCCGAGTGGTACGCCGGGGTCCCTGACGCCGGCTCTCCGGCTCTTGCTCGCCGTGGCGCGCTCGGTCTCGTGCTCAGCGGGGCTTGGTTGGCGGCGGCGGTCGCCGCCGCACTCGTGAGCCTCGGGCTCGGCGGGGTTGCGCTGGCCGCAGTGACTGCCGGGGCGGTGAGGCGGCAGCTCGCCGTTCAGGTCTCCGAGGTTCCTGCCACCCTGCGTCACCTCGACGAGGAGGATGCGGTTGGCGCTGCACGACCCGTGTGGGAGTCGTACCTTCCGCGGCCAAGGCGCGTCAGTGACAGCGTGGTGAACACTTGGGTCCGCGATCTAGCCGCCCAGCCTCCCAAGCTACGTGTCGAGCTACTCCGAAGCGGCGACTCCCTCCTTCCTCTTCTTCAAGCTGCTGGTCGGCGCGGGCTTTCGGCTGACACGCGGCAGGCGCTCGCGGCCCTGGTGCAGCTGCCCTGGGTGGGCGCGGTGCGCCAGATGGCCGCCGCCGAGTCCGTGGACGTCTTCGCTGCGGCGCTCGGCGGGCCCGTGTCTGAAATCCCGGCGCCGGCTGACGTGGCGGCGCGAATGCTTCAGCTGCAGCGACCCTTGCGTGACTGGGCGATGGCCAATGCCCTGGCCGCGGTCTTGGCCGTGGGGGACGGAGCGCTCGATCGCGCGGCCGCGCGGTTGGGGGAGAACGCTGCGCTGGCCGGGCACCTGCTTCGCGCCCCCGACGGGTCTGTGAATTCTTTGAACAGTTTCGGACTCGTGGTGCTCCAGAACCTCGCGTTGCGGCCGCTCGCCGTGATCGAGGAGTTGCGCCAGCGGCCCGTGCAGGCGCGTGCCCTGCGGGAGGCCGCGGATCGGTTGAGCCGCTATCTCGGCGAGCGGCCGGGGTGGAAGCAAGCGGCTGGGCTGGCCGGTGACCCGGGCGACCTCGGGCCTTTCACCCGGATCCTGGGCGATCAGCACCTCCTCCCCGGACATCGAGTGGAGCTGCTCCGGGCGGGCTTGGACGGCTTCTGCGCCAACGCACGCGAGATCCTCACCGGCCCTGCCGCGCCCCGCGCGGAAAACGTGCGTGCCGCAGGCGCTGCCATGCCAGGCGTGCGCTACGCACCGGAGCTCGCTGCGTTGGTGCTCCGGGCCTGGCCCGAGCCGAGCGCGTCCCCGGGGGGCCGGCTGTTCCAGTGGGGGCCCCGCGGAACGTGGGCGCGCCTGGTGTTCTGCCGGCGGCTGTAGTCAATGAGTCGCGCCCTTTGGTTGGGGAAGGAGTCCCACGCTCGGCGCCCTCGCCACACTGATCCGCTCCCTTGACCTCAGCCGTTATGCGTGAACGTTTCAACTAATGACGGTGCCCTTTCCCATGCTCTCCTGGGGTGGGTTTAGGGGACGTGCAGGTGGTAGGCTTGCTGCTTTCAGAAACGTGAGGCTGGGGAGGTGCCGCATGGTTCGTCTCCTGGCGATTCTCTGCGGGGTTGTGTCGCTGAGTGGCCTGCTGGGCGGATGCCGCGATGACCCGAGTGCTCCGTTCGCGCGGCCGTCGTTCGCAAGTACAACGATTGGAGGTGGGGGATTCGACGGCGCCAATAATGCCGGAGTCATTCCCGGAACTGAGTGGGCGCCCCACGGGTGGGAACCCGCACGCGACGTGAATGCCTTCGACGTCTGCTTTGCTCAGGGGTTTTGCTTTGCAGGCACCACCATCGAGCCACAGTTTTCCGCGGTCGGTAGTGTCGGCGCGGTGCTGGGTGCAGCCCCGAACCCACTTCCTAACCCCGGTTCGGAGTGCCGCGATCCGCGTGATAATCCAGACGACCCTAACGATAATCTCCCTCCAGTGCCTGACTGCTTTGCGCTCCTTACGACGGCGAATTTTTTCCGGGGCAGTCCCGACCCCGTCATCAACTTGCGCAGCGGGCTCCAAACGTGCTTTACCCTGCCCGCTAACACGGGTTGGGTGATGAATTTCGATTGGGCGCTCCTGTCGCGCGCTCCCGCGACTTCTCCGAGCACGGATGCATTCGCGGTCGTGCTGGTCGAGGAGGCCAGCACGTGTTTCACCGCCCCGGTGGCACCGCTTGAGGCGTTCCGGATCTCGCGGAGCGAACTGCAGCAAGGCGCGGTGCCGTTGAAGGAGGGCGGCTGCGGTAGCCTCACCCTCGGTGGCGTGCCTTCCGAATACCCACTCTGCACGGGATGGCAGAATTCCTCGATCGACATGTCTGCGTTCGCTGGGAAGCTGGTCCAGGTCTGGCTCTACGTGGACGAAGGCGGGATCGACCCAGGCGTCGCCACCTCGTTCGCGATCGACAACCTGAAGTTTGAAGAGACCGTACTGGTCGGTCCCGTGACAGGACCCGCGGAGCCGCTACCGGTGAATACGGTCGTCAACGCATCGGCGAATTTTACGGACACAGAAGTCCTGCCCCACACCGCGAGCATCGACTGGGGAGATGGCACGAGTTCCGCCGCTGACGTTACCGAGCCGGCAGGCTCGTCGCCGGGCTCTGCGAGCGGTAGCCATTCGTACACAACGGCCGGCATTTATTCCGTAACCATATCCGTTTCTGATGGCTCCGGGTCTCCCGGGAAGTCGAGTTTCGACTTCGTCGTCGTGTTTGACCTGACGGGAGGGGTCGCTGGGTGCGGTTGGATCGACTCTCCAGCGGGCGCGTATCCGCGGGATCCGACTCTGACGGGGAGGGCGAGGTTCGCGTTCCTCTCCCGGTACCCAAGGGGCTCCACCGTACCGAACGGCGTCACGTTCTTCCGGTTCCGCGCTGGCAATCTACGGTTTAGGAGCACGAGCTACGCCTGGCTCGCGATCGTAGGCGCCAAGGCCCAATACAAGGGCGTTGGGCTCATCAACGGTGGGGGAGACTTCGGGCTCCTTGTTTCGGCCATCGACGGACAGTTGCCAGGCGGCGGTGGCGTTGACAAACTCCGGATCAAGATCTGGCAGCGACGCACCTTACGTGTCGCATACGACAATCAGGCCGGGGCGCCGGACGGCGCAGAACCCGTTGCGCCACTGGCGCTGGGGCGCATTGTGATTCGCAACAGATAGCTGCGAAGTCGCGCGGATTGGTTATCGAGTGCCAGTGTCTACCGGCTGGCACTCGATTCATATGGGAGTTCTGCATGGCGCGTGGCGCAGATCAGCGCTGGCACCGCGCACCGGCATGGCTGTGCATCGCGGCCAGCCTGTGCGTGGCTCTCCCGGCCCTGCCCGCACTTCCGTCACTCTCCTGCCAGGTTACGGGGTTAGTGACCGCTCGAGACTCGGCCGACGCGACCGCCCGGGATGGGGATGCCGCCTACGAGCTGGGCACAAAGCAAGGAGCCGAGTCATCGATCCTCCACTATCTGCGTGCCGCAGAATCTTATCGCCGGATCGGCGCGCTGCCTCAGATGGCGGAGATGCTCAGCAACATCGCGTATGTGCATAACAGCCTCGGTAGGCCGGACTCTGCGCTTGTCTATTACAGCCGGCTCATCGTGCTCCTCCGCGAATCCCACCAACGCGCCGGCTTGGGCGAGGCGCTCAGCCGAGTGGGAGAGGTCTACCATGGGCTAGGGCAAATGGACTCGGCCCTTTTCCACTACCGAAACGCCCTCGTCCTCGCACGGGAAGCGCAAGATCGTCGAACCGAGGGTCGAACGCTCAGTAACATCGGGGTCGCGTTCCAAGCGCTCGGCCGTCCCGACTCCGCGCTCGGTTACCTCAACCGTGCGTTGGTAATTAGGCAGCAGCTCGGTGACAGCGTGGGGGAAGGCGTCACGCTCAACAATCTCGCGATGGTGCTTCAGTTGCTGGGCCGTCCGGATTCCGCGCTCGTTTACCTGCGTCACTCCCTGTTGCTCCGCCGCGCGGTGAAGGACCGCGCCGGAGAAGGGACGACGCTGAACAACATCGGCTATTCCTTCGAGCAGCTTGCTCAGCGCGACTCCGCTCTCGCCTACTACCGCGAGGCCCTGCTGGTACTCCGCGAAGTCGGGCGGCGTTGGACCGTGGGCATTACCCTGGCCAACATGGGTCGCGTGTGGCTCGAGCTTGGGCGGCTCGACTCGGCGTTGGTTTACTTGAACGAGGGACTGGGCTTGAAGCGGGAGGTCGGAGACAAAGCCGGCGAGACGTGGGCTTTGAATGACCTCGGTCGGGTTTATCAGTCCCTCGGCCAGCCCGATACGGCAGTGAGACTTCTGAACCAGGCGCTTGCTCTGCTGCGCGAGGTCGGCGATCGCGCGCGCGAGGGAGAAACGCTCTACAACCTTGCTCAGGTGTTTCACCGCTCCAAACGTGACTTCCGAGCCGCCGTCGCGTACTACGATTCCGCCTCAGCTACGCGGGCTCAAGTCGGCCGTTTCGCCGGCGGCGACGCTAACCGCCTGAGCTTCGCCGAGCAGGACGTCCAGCTCTACCAGAACTGGGCGCTGGCGTGGCTCGCATGGCCGAACGGCGTGGGCGGCGTGAGTGCGGAGGCGGGCGCCAGGGCTTCGCTGGCGGCGGCAGAGCGCGGCCGGGCGCAGGCACTCCTGGACCTGATGCGCGGGACGTCTCGGGAAACCGGCCCAGGCCGGGACCTCGCCACCGAAGGTGGGCAACTCCTGGCGCGCGCCACCCACGGCGGCGCCGCCGTGCTCTCCTACCTCGTCACTCAAGACACGCTGTTGTTGTGGGTGGGGGTGCCTGGGGGCGAGGTCGTCGTCGTGCGCCGCGCCCTGCCGCGCGACACGCTGGCGCAGCTCGTCGGGGCGTTTCGCGCTGCGCTCGGAGCGGGTGAGCGTGCGGGTCGCGGGCGGCTTGCGTTGCGGGGCGGCGGGCCGGTCGAAGGCGTGGCGTTCGGGGGGCTTGGCGTCCGGCAAGTGAACACATCGTCCCTCGACTCCGTCGCCCACACGCTGAGCGCGCTGCTGTTGCCGCCTGGCCTCGGGCAACGCCTGGGGGCGGCCCGGGAGATCGTGGTGGTGCCGCACGGGTCGCTGGGGTTAGTGCCGTTCGCGGCGCTGTTCCTCGACTCAAGCGCCGCGCCGCTCGGCAATCGCTACGCGGTGCGGTATGCCCCGTCGCTCGCCGCCCTGGGCGAAGCGGAAGCCCGAGCTGGCTTGCCCACGGGCTCGGCCCAGACTACAGCGCTTCGCACGGCGCTCGTGGTAGGGAATCCCGTGATGCCGACGAAGTCGAGCTCCGGCGAGACGTTTGCGCTCGGGCCGCTGCCGCAGGCCGAAGCCGAGGGGCGGTGGGTGGCCCAGCGGCTTGGGACGCCAGTTCTGGTCGGCGCCCAGGCCTCCGAAGCCCAGGTGCGGGGGCGCCTGCCCCGGGCAGCCGTCGTTCACCTCGCCACGCACGGCTACGCGTATGCCGCCGAAGCCCGCGCGCGCCAGTCGTTCATCGCCTTGGCACCCGGGGCCGGCCAGGACGGCTTCCTAACGGTTGGGGAGGTGTTGGACGATCCGGCGTTCAAGCTCCGTGCCGACCTCGTGGTGTTGAGCGCCTGCCAAACCGGCCTCGGTGACTTGAAGCAGGCCGAGGGGACTGTGGGGCTGCAGCGCGCGTTCCTCGCCAAGGGCGCCCGCAGCGTGCTGGTGAGTCTGTGGAGTGTGTCGGACGAGGCGACAGCGCTGTTAATGAAACACTTCTACACCCACTGGCTCGGCGACACGGATCATCCGTCGAAGGCGGAGGCGCTCAGGCGGGCGCAGGAGGACGTGCGCGCCCGGCCAGAGTTCCACGAGCCCAAGTATTGGGCGGCGTTCGAGCTGGTGGGGGCGGGGTGATGCATCCGGCGGCCGCGCGTTGACAGCTCTCGCCGACCGTGGCCAATTGAGACCGAGTCCGATGGACGGAGTGCTTCTGTGGCGAGGAGGTGAGGCATGAACCGGGCGGTGGTTACCCTGTTTGTCTTGTCGCTCTTCGGGAGCGATGGGGCGCGGCCCCGGGCAGCGACGGCCCAGAGCAACATCCCGGCAGTGAGCCTGCGGCAGACCGCAGCGGCGCTGGCTCGATCGGGGATCGCGCATCGCGACCCGCGGAGCGTGCTAGCCGCGGCGCAGCTACTGATCGTCGCCGAGCGGCCGTCGCCGGGGTTGGAGCGCGTGACCCCGCAGCGTGCGAGTGTGACCGCGGCCGGATTGCTGCGCGAGGCGGTTCGGATTGCCGTCGAGCAGCACGACGTCGTGACGGCGAACGCCGCCATGGAGCTCGCCGGGAATGCCAGGGCGGGGCTGGGCGACGCGGCGCTCGCGAGCGAATTGCGTGCGGCGGCGAGCCTCGGCGCGACGCGGGGCGCGGTCGGCGGCCCCGTCTGGGCCGACGGGGAGCTGGCCCCGGGCACCGAGGTCGAATACCGGATCACCTTCGAAGGCGACTACCAGCCCAGTCGCCTTGTGGTCACCGCGGGGGACGGGGCGGCCGACCTCGACTGTCACCTCTACGACGGCTCCCAGCTTGTGGGGAGCGACGCCGGCCACGCCCGGGAGTGCGGGCTCGCGTGGTCGCAACGCTTTACGGGGGTCCTCACCCTCCGCGTGCATAACTCCGGAGCGGCGACGTACTACGTGCTTGTGAGCAATTAGCCGTGCCGGCTGGCGACTCCAGGACTACGGCCCCGCGGCGACCGCTTCGAGCGCCCCCTGATTCGGGGGCGCTTGGTATTTGAAGAACCGGTACAACAGCCAGAGATCGAGCGTACCCACGCCTGCCAGGACCGAGAACGCGGCACCGCCCTCGATGACGTGAAGCTGCTGTAGCAGCGTCGAAACGCCGAACCCCACGACCCACGCGTCGAAGCTCATGCAGATCCGCCGGAACGTCTCGGGCCGCACCTGACGAATGACCCACGTACCGAGCGGGATGCCGACGACGAGACTGGGAAGGATGTAGGGCAGCAGGCCCGCGCTCTCCGTGGAGAACATGCCCGCCAGGTAGTATGCCACGGCGGTGAAGGTGGATTCCGACAGCCTGACCAGCCCGAGCGCGGCTCGGAAGTCCCGCTTCGCGAGACCCTGGTTGTTCAACATGATCGCGAGGGGCGGTCCGGAGATTGTCGTCACCGAGTACAGCACCCCCAGGCCGCCGCCGAACGCCAACCCCACACGGCGCTCGGCACGGATCGGCCTGCGGAACCCCGCGGCCTGGAGCAGAATCAGCGGCAGCAGCACCACGAACGTCGCCAGTTTCAGCCACCCGGGGTGGACCCGGTGCACCACTGATGTCCCCACGACGACGCCGGGGATCAGCCCGAGGATCATGGGGGCGACGCGGCGCCACACGTGCGGCACGCTCGACCGATTGACCCAGAGGACGTAGCCGTTGAGCACGACCTCGACCCACACCAGCGCCGGGTTGAGGATCCGATTGGTGTAAAAGAGCAGCGCCACCGGCACGGTGATCGACGAGAACCCGTAGCCGAGCGCGCCGTTGACGGTGGCCGCGAGCAGCGTGATGAGGATCAGAGCGAGCGAGGCTGATGTCATGGCTCAGATGCCCCGCCCTGCTGAGCCGCAGTATGCCGTGTACCGCCTGTCATTAGCATCCCTATCCCCTGGCTTCGCTGTCCGCTCCGTGTGAGCACGTTCGACAAAAAAGGCCCGGCGCACGCTGGGGTGGCCGGGCCTGGAAGTGCTCAGTGAGTGAAGAGGCTTAGGGATTCCTCATGTCGTCCACTGGCGCGCCGTGGCGTCCGTCCAACCCTGCGGCTGGCGGCGACAACAACACGCGCGACGACACATCACAGTCATGTTCACGTAACGGGCATGGAACCTAGACCGACCCGGGGCGCGTTGTCAACCCTGCACGGCGCGGCGCGAGCAGCGGTTGACACACCCGCCGCGCAGAATCGAGATTCCGCCATGGCCCGCGTCATCTTCTGGGATGTCGATACGCAATACGACTTCATGAGAGCCGAGGGCAAGCTGTACGTGCCGGAGGCCGAAACGCTCATCCCCAGGCTGAAGCGCCTCACGGATTACGCCCACGGCCACAACATCCGCGTCGTGGCGAGCGCGGACGATCACGTCGCGGGCCACCCCGAAATCTCCGACACCCCCGACTGGAAGAACACGTTCCCGCCGCATTGCATGCGCGGCACCCCGGGACAGCAGAAGATCCCGGAGACCGCCCTGCGGGACCCTCTCGTTATCGAGCCTGCGCGGGCGAATCCGGCCGCCCTGACCGACCGGGTGCGTGCTCACACGGGAGACATCCTGTTCCACAAGCACCGCTTCGACGTCTTCACGAATGAGAACGTGATGACCGTGCTCGAGGTGCTCGATCCTCAAGACATCGTGCTCTACGGCGTCGCCCTGGACGTTTGCGACAAGGCGGCGATCGAAGGCTTGCTGGAGCGGCGTCCCGCGACGCGGCTGTTCGCGGTCACCGATGCGATGAAGCCGATCGACAAGGATGTCGCAGAGCACCTGCTCAAGGAGTGGGGCGAAGAGGGCGTGCGGCTCGTGAAGACCAAAGAGGTCGTGGAGGAAGGGCTCGTCGCGGAGCTCGCGCGCGCGACCGCATGAGCGAGCCTGCGTTCGGGCGCTTCTTTCTTCCGGGTCCCACCGACGTCCATCCCGAAGTCCTGGCCGCGATGCAGCGGCCGATGATCGGCCA
>Ga0066683_10000290_pt1 | contig 14483 bp, 11 predicted proteins | sample GraSoiAngelo_132_FD_62296 | JGI IMG/M metagenome (GOLD analysis project Ga0066683, IMG submission 62296) | Grasslands soil microbial communities from the Angelo Coastal Reserve, California, USA - 14_0929_02_40cm | ecosystem: Environmental > Terrestrial > Soil > Grasslands | place: USA... | reverse complement strand
GGAAGCAGAGATCTTCTGATTCGGGTGATAGTGCACGAGCGAGCATGTCGAGACTCCGAGAAGGTACATTCCCAGTCCTGTGAAGGTCCTGTTACTTTTACAGTCGTTTGTCATCGCCTACCTTGGGTTCTGGATGTATGAGAATTACCAGAACGACTTCTACTTCCAAGCATACGTCAACACGTCGCTGCAAGGCAGCGGCTTCACGATAGTCGCGTTGAGTAGTGTCGGAATCTTTAGCGCTGTTGCAATGGGTCTGTATTTGAAGCTAAGGCGCACCCATAGAGAACTGGAGCATCTGATATTGACGGAGCATTCTGCTCCAGAAGAGCGAGGTTCCAGCACGATTCTGGAGCCCCACGTGGAACAGCATCTGATAGACATAATTAGAAAGTCGACCTCGCCTGATGCTGTGTCTGGATCTATGCCAGTCCTGAAGAGAGAAGAGCCCAGCGCACAAGCAGCGTAGAGAGAAGCAAGTTTCTCTGCGTGGGATTCTGAGCATGCGGATCTTTCCGCTGAGGCTCAATCCCTTTCCAGGGTTGAGGGTTGTTGCAACTCACGTGCCAATCTTGACGAGGACAAATCGTCCGTCATTGTAAATTGGGCTGCATAGGGAATATGTTGAACATGATGTTGAGAGCTGATCGAAGAGTCCGAAGGCATCTTGATTCCCGTATGTGAGAGCTTGATCTACGAACAGGTAACTGATCCGATTTGTTGACAACCAAGTCAACAGACTAGTCACGTTCGCTAGTTGCAGCTTCAGGAAACTCTCCAAGACCCAAGGTTGAGCCATTGGTACAACCACCACATCTTTGTAAAAGTTGAAGTCGACGTGAACGAGTTCTATCGTAAGAACGATTGATCTGTCTTGAATCAGGGGGAGAACCTGCCGATCCACGGTCTGCCCAACGCTATTGTGAATCTCGGCTGAGTGTTGGATCGCCAGAACGTTGTAGGAGAACACTGGAACGCAGAGAACTAGGATTAGAAGACCGGCCGTTTGACGCCAACCCATTGAGCTGAGAAATGGAACTCTCGCAGAAAGGTAATTTGATCTTGCGATCCATGTTCGGATTCTTGTAAAATAACCCGAGGGGACAGCCAAGCATCTCCGGTATCGCCTTAGAATGTAGAATACTGCTGCGAAAGATATAGTGGCACCGAATAGCCCCACGTTAAGAGGGTTGATTATCGCCCTGTTCTCATAATCGAGACCTGGAAGAGTGGTAAGGGCTTTTTGTAGAAGTGCGACGAATAATATTGAAACGCCCACGAGGACTGCATTCCGCCGAAGCAGCGTGTAGAGGCCACTCGCCAATAAGATCACGATCAGCGGCGCCAAGAATGCCGCGAATCTGAAGTAGTTGTTGTTTATTGTCTCCACTAGCACAATCAGTGGTAGCACTGTGAGAAAGAATGTGGCCACCGGCCTGCCACGATTCATGAAGAGCCCGTATGCTGTGAAGAACAGCCCCCAGCCGAAGAACACGTCAGAGAGGGAGATCGAAAGGAGGGTGTTGAAAATGTCCGGGGTTGTACTGTAGAACCAGCCGGCACTCTTCATATATCCTAGTACGGGGCGGCTGAGGGCGATACTGTCGAGCGTCATGAATCCGTAACTGAACAGGTTCACGATTCGCTGGGAGAGCATTGAGACACCAGCTGCTAAGTAGGTCAGAATCATGGGATAGGAGACGGCTGAGGACCCAGCGCGGCTAATCGTTTTCGCTCTTACACCGGCGACAACAATAACGAGTAGTCCCAAGAATACGATGGAAGACTGGAAGTCGAGCTGTGGGAATTGCGCAAAATTCAAGGTCTCGCTACTTAGCGAGACGACCAGCAAAAGCGGGAGAGCTAGGCCCGCCGCGACATAGAAGGCAAGCCTTGGTTTCCGAAGGGCCAAGTAGGCAAGGGCCAGCGGGATCAAGAGCAGTAAGGCGAAATCGTAGAGCAGGAGCATTGCAAAAATGGAAAAAGGAAGGGCCACCTTTTCGAGGAGTCCCTTGAGATCTGAGAGTAGAGAATAGCAGTAGAACAGTGCCATGGTAGACATTAGGAGATTTCCCAAGTAGAACGTGTTGAACTTGAGAATGAGACCAAAGTAGATCGACAAGACGTAGAAGGTGGCAGCGACCAGTGCCACGGTGTTCTCGTGCGTTACTCTCTTCGCAACCGATATCACTCCAAAGATTGTCCCGCAGAGGAATGGAATAGGGAGGAGGAGGTAGCTTCCGAAGGAGCTACCTAGCAAGTCTGCATGAGCGTAGACAGCGTAGTAGGCGAAGTTCAGCGAGAGGGAGAAGCGGTAATAACTGTCAACGTATGCCCCGGGGTACTGGTTCAGGTATCTGCCAATGGGCACGTAGTAAGCGAAGGAATCGCCTTGGGCACTGAACGGAAGAGTGAGGGCAGAGACCACAGCCATCAAGACGGCGAAGGATATCATAATCAAGAAGCCCAATTCTTCATGAGAAAGACGTCTTCTCATCTTTAGGAGATCATAGACGAAGAGAATCGTGCCCCCAACACCCGCGGCTACCAGGAGCGTGGACGTGACCGCTAAAGGCGTGAAACTCCTCAAGAAGGTGTAGGCCAACCAGAGGACACTGATCATGAGAGCCGTACTCAGGACGTAAGAATAGAGAAGCTGCGGGAAGATTCCATCATTTCTGAAATACTTGCGGACAACCGGATATGCTATGAAGAGAAACTCTCCGAAGAAGATAAGGCCAACAGCTGTCCTCACAGCCAAGTCCAGGAGAATCTGGGTCAGCGTCGACCACCAGACGTCACGGGAAGGCTCGGGAAGACATCGGGCAGCTCTCCTTTACTAATCGAATACAAACAATCCGTCTTGGGAACTCTGTTGTTTGGGTCTCTGTGGCTGTTCACAGATATCCGTCCATGATCGATTGGACCGACCCTCAGGGGTGGCGAGGTTGTCAAGCGCTTACGGCTTCTTTATACGTTTGAGTTGAGAATTGTAGCTTTGGATTGACGAAACCAGTTGTTCCGAAAAGCCAGACCATACTCTATAGCCCAGTCAGGGAGGCGGCTGCGTGCCATATTCCCCTAAAAGGATTATGCCAAACATTCTTCCTGATGACAAATTTCCTACCTTCTCTCGTCCATCTGCTAGACAAACGAATTATATTGGTGGCCAAGATGGGTCGTTCACGGTTTCGATGATCGCCTGGACTAGTCATGCTTTAGAGCGCGAAGAGCAATGAGGGTACTAGTAACAGGCGGAGCAGGCTTCATAGGAAGCCACTTAGTGAAGAGGCTGATCCGCGCGGGAGAAGACGTTACGGTCCTAGACAACCTCTCAACAGGGCGGCAACAGAATCTGGGCCATTACCTCTTGGACGACCGAATGAGCTTCGTGAACGGCGACATTCGAGACATAGAGAACGTTAGGAGCTGTGTCATGAACGCAGACCGAGTAGTGCATTTGGCAGCCATTGCCAGTGTGCCATATTCGATCAAAAAACCTGCTGAGACCCACGACGTAAATGTCGAGGGCACCCTCAATATTTTAAAAGCATGCCACGAGTATGAAGTTGCAAAACTCGTCTACGCCTCCTCCTGTGCCGTGTATGGGGAACCTAGGTTCATTCCCGTGACTGAAGAGCATGGATTTTCTGCAACGTCTCCGTACGCCGAGAGCAAGATCGCCTCAGAAGCTTACTGTCAACTCTTCCGAGAAAAGCATCATCTACGGACAGTATGTCTCCGTGCCTTCAACGTCTATGGTCCGAACCAGCACAACAGCGATTACGGCGGAGTGATCACACAGTTCATGGAGCGCCTGAAGAAGCAACAGGCACCAATTATCTATGGGGACGGAGAACAGTCGAGAGACTTCATTTATGTCGACGACGTGGTTGAGACCATAGCTAGGATTATCCGGACTCCGAACGATTCTGACGGAACATACAATCTCGGCTCAGGAAGAGCCACCACGATAAACCAACTGGTGAGGGTCCTTCAGAGGATCCTTGGTGACGAGGAGTTCAAACCGATTTATGCTCCGGCCAGGCAGGGAGACATAAGACACAGCCAAGCGGACATCGGTAAAGCCAAAAGGCAGCTCGGATTCAGCCCACTGACCGGTCTTGAGGAAGGGCTGGAAAGACTGGTCTCTGCAGAAACTAATTTAGCAGTCGCGCCTGTACAGCAACGCACAGGCGTACTGCCGAGTGTCGCGAACGGTGGAAAGTATTGACTCTCAACACTCGAGAAAAGGACTAATCGACGAATCGAAACGGGAAGCGATGAGGCTTCAAATTGCAGTTGTAGGCTCAACAGCCTTCATCGTTCTGACCCTCGTTCTTTACTACACCCTAGTAGGTCACGATGGACTACCAATAGGTTCGGACACGCCTCACTACATAGGAGGAGCCCTTATTGTTGCAACCCAAGGACCGGCTACCTTCCTATCTCTCCAGGGTTCTTACGACGTTGTCTATCAAATGCTCGAAGGCGTCTTTGTTTGGATTGGAATTTCTGGGACGAGTGTCGAAATTTTCTTTCCGATCGTCCTTGCCGGGTCTATCACATATCTCTTGGCGAGACTCGTTCTCGTAAACCTGACTACTCGAGCTGCCCTATTTGTTGCCTTGTCAACTCCTGGATGGTATGCGGCGTATCGCCTCCAAGCGGATCTCCATGCAAATCTGCTTGCGCTCACCCTGTTCGTCCCAGCCCTGATTCTACTCTCACGGACCAAATCGGTGCGGGACCCTCGTTGTCTCCTCGGGCTCGCACTCTTAGTTCTTGCATCACTAACCCACATCGAGTCTACTCTGTTCCTAGTCTTTGTGACTCTGATCTCAAGCGTATCGAAACTCAGACCATATCCATTCAAGCTGGTTATCGCCGCAACGGCGGTAATCATGCCCGCTACACTCTTCTACGCAGGCCACCTTCTCGGAGTACTGGTCTCAAGTGGAGGTTCTCTCGAATTCAGCACGGCACAGCCATTAGATTCTTGGATAATCCCTCTTGGTCCTCTATTACCATTTTCAGCAATCGGACTTGTGTGGTCGAGCGTCCGACCACGATATTGGGTAGAGATTTTCGCCGCGGTTTGGGGAGTCCTCTCGATCGTGGTTGGGATATCTCAATACGTCAGTCCTCAGACCGTGATCTTCGCCCAGCGGGCCATCATCTTATTTCCAACCCCCCTCCTGGCGGGCCTGGGAATATACCGACTCATCCAGCTTCTACCCAGGTTGAAGACTTGGAGGATACCCTCGCGATATGTTAGAACTGGAGTAATAATCGCCATCTTTGCGATCCTAGCTTTGTCATGGCCTGTTGCCAGCGTCTCGGCTGCTCCATATGAAAAAATCTTCTTGACATCAGGGGAATACCAGCAACTTGAGTGGGTCAGCTCAAACATGAGATTTTTGAACGCTCCGATTTTCGTGTACAATTATATTGACGAGTTCGCTGGCGGTTTGGCCCATCTCTACGATAGCTGGGTATCAGCCAAGGTGGGATCCCACTTATCATACCTCGGATTGCCTGATTACTTGGTTCAATTAGAAGAGACCCCATTCTCCGATTTGATCTCTCGAACGATCTCCGGAGAATTCATGCAACAGATTCGAAACGCAGGAATAGGTACGAAGACTGCGCTCCTTCAGCACCCAATAGTCCTTATGGGAGAATTCTATCGCCCCTTTCCCCTGCCGACTTACACCTCGACGCTATTCACGGAAATCTCCCCAGGAGTTTTTGTTGATAATTCTACGAGACTTGAATCTCTGGCGAATGTAACGTTACCGCTGTACATAACGTTCGGAACCCATTCAGGAACCTGGGGCGGGACGCCAGCCTCTTGGGCGAAGAGCCTCGCCGCGTACGAAGTCAACGACTCAGTGCCTCCAGTTGTTCAAGCGTCATTTGGGATCATGATTCAGCTTACAGGCACATTCACACTGGGCCTCCGTTACTGGGATGGAAGCGGAAGCAACCTCACAATCGCAGTGGATGGCAATACAATTGGAAGTATCGGCTACAATGACACTCGGAGTCCTGCCATTCGATACTTTCCGGGAATCGTTCTCCCTCAAGGCGTTCACACACTGACCGTCGCGATAGACAACTCGTCGACTGCGGCCAGGTACGCTTCGCTCGACTACCTTGTCTTTTCAAGATCTTGAACATTTCTGATACTAAAATCTCAGAACTGGAGTCTCCGCCGCGAATCGTGGAAAGCCAGATGCCGTCGGGAGAGCGTACGCCCCAGGTGTCCGTTGTCGTTATTGCAAAAGATGAGGAGAGAACCATCGGCAAATGCATCTCGTCTATCTTGAGACAGGACTATCCCAATTTTGAGATCATATTCGTTGATTCAAACTCCACCGACCGGACTTCCGAGATAGTTGAGTCTCTAGTTCCTGCAAGCCGAGGCGTTTTCTTGACTACAAGCAGAGAAAATGCCGCAGCGGCGAGGAACGCGGGCTTACGCTTGGCGCATGGACAGGCAATTGCCTTCGTTGACGGCGATTGCTATCTCGACGAGAGCTGGCTTCAGCGGGCTGTCAACTATCTCCAGAAAACAAATGATTCTCATGTTGCAGCCGTGGGTGGACCGTTCGTCCAAGTGCCCAGTGTCAGATCTGAGACTTCATTAACGATTTCTGATGTTGAATCCACAGTGTTAGGTCGTGGTGGATCTATACTTTCCCATCGAGAAGGCAGACGCCGATATGCTAAGAGCCTATCATTGAGCGGTGCCGTTTTCTGGTCTTATATCATCCGACAAGTTGGCTTCTTCAACGAAAGACTCCGATACTGTGAAGACTCAGAATATTGCCTTCGCATAAGATCAGCAGGATACAAGCTGCTCTCATTTGGTGATTTAGGGGCGTTTCACACTCCAAAATATGGTTCTCTCAGGGACTTTGCCGTGAAAATGTGGATCTACGGAGTCGGCAGAGGCAGAGCTGTCAGATACGACTGGAAATTGATGACGGGTGTCGGTCTAGTTGCTCTCGCATATTTGATCGTCTTCATAGCAATGCTATTCTCGGGGTTCGTCCTAGGATTTGCTGGATCAAGACTTATTTCGATATTACTCGGAGGGGCCTATTTTGCTACGATCTCAGGCTTTTCTATAATGGTTTCTTTAAGGCAGGGCTCACCCCTATCATTTTTCTTGGGACTGGCTGCGTTCCTCGCCCTTCACGTACCATACACGATTGGCTTGATGGCTGGAATAATTTTGCCTAGGAAACTGTGAGAGAGTGAGCGTCACGAGAACTCTCGACCGGTCGGAGAGACTGTCGACTCCGCATATTGTTGCCTTGGTGCCCGCTTATAATGAAGAAGAATCCATTCCAGATGTAATCCGCCAGACGCGCAAGTTCGCAAGCAGAGTGATAGTCTGCGACGATGGATCAACGGATTCCACATGCCGATTCTCACTCGAATCGGGAGCAGAGGTCATCAGACACAAAAAAAATGTCGGTTATGGGGCAGCATTGAGAACTCTATTCCTGCGTGCCAGCGATATTCAAGCCGACGCATTCGTGACCGTCGACTCTGATGGTCAACACGACTCAAGGTTCATACCTGCCCTTACCGAATCCATCCTCAAAGGAGAGGCCGACTTAGTAATTGGCTCAAGGTTCCTTTCTGCAAGATTCAATTTTACTCCACCTCATCGAAAGATTGCAATAAAACTGATCAATCGTCTCTTTGATCCGCAACGGCAACACAGATTCACAGACTTGCAGAGTGGGTTTAGAGCTTACAACGGCAAGGCAATAACGATTACCTGCCCGACCAGAATAGGGATGGGAGCAAGCACCGAAATCATAAAGCGTGCCGTGAGGACCGAGTTGAGAATAAGAGAAATCCCTGTGCCAATTTACTATGATGGAAAACCACCGTCCCTCATCAGTTCGGTGCTTCAGTTCGTAGACGTCTTGCGCTCTACGCTAGCCTCTGGTGTGCCGAACGCGCCAAGTTCTAAACCATCTGAGTATGCTGGCTAGCCTGTCCTGGCTACACTCTTGTACAAATCGGCGTACCTGCTTGCCACGTCTTCCCACCTAAAGTCGCGAAGGACAATCTCTCGTGCCCTTTGACCGTTCTCGGCGGCCGATCTCTCATCGCTGAGGACGTAGCTGATCTTCTCAGCTAGGTTCCCATGATCTTTTGGTTTGAAGAATGTGCCGCTTGGTCCTAGTACCTCTGGAGGGCTTCCTGAAATTGAAGCTACTACCGGGATCCCGGACGACATTGCTTCAAGCACAGTGAAGCCCAGCATCTCTCCGGGAGAAGTCGAAACGAAGAGATCTGAGACTTGAAACCATTCGACTAGCCTTGAGAGAGGAAGACGAGGGATAAGCCTGACGCATTTCTCGAGTCCCAAGTGCATAACCTCCGAGGAGACAGCTCCTTTCAATGGTCCATCTCCCACCATTACGAAATACGCATTTGGATTCTTCTTGATGACGGTGGGCATGCAACGGACAAGTGTCATTGGGTCTTTGTAGGGATGGAGTCTGCCTACGAAGAGGATTAGACGTTTACCGAGAGGGATCTGTAAGTTGGACCTGACTTCTTCTCGCTCATTCCGGGTCAGAGGGTGAAAGATGTCCGTGTCGACGCCGTTCCGTATCACTACAGTGTCGATGCCGTAGATCTTCTTCATGAGGTTTCTGACGTAGTCCGAGATCGCGACAACTTTGGTCGCTCTGTCAGCGATGTGTCCCAGACTCGCCTTCTCGAACATGTATCCGATCTTGTACATCGGTTGTGACTCCAATTCTGGTTGAGGGAGTCCGTGAACCGTGTACACGATTGGAGGCAGTGAGGAAGATGTACGAAGGAGAAGCGGAAGACTAACAAGCGCATAGTTCAAGTGAACTATGTTTGAGTCGGTAAGAGCGCGCGGCCAGTCTATTTCATTTCGAGAATCTCCTTGAAATATCAATCTTGACTTGCCAGCGCGGAAAAGTACCCTGCCGAAAGGTGCTAGAGTCACAACGTCAAAGCCGATCCTTCTCAAATGAAACGACAAGCGATTGACGAACGTCTCAACCCCGTAGACACCTAATGAGCCCTGGAGCACAATTCTCAAGTAGCAACTCGCCGCTCGAATATGGCGATTATCACCGCTACGAGGTCTCAGGACGCTGCCTAAAGTACAGGTTTGTTCCGACGCCACTTTCGAAGAGACCAGTTGAGTATGACGCCAACTTTCTTGCAGGCAGGAAAGGCAAGGATCGGACAAATTCGTAAACGTCAAATCTCGAAAAGATCATCTCTAGAATATCATTACGGCGCGCCCAACTCTCCGGATGCTCCCATTCCATGATTATGTTTTTCACCCTAGATTCGGAAAGCAGACGCCCCGCTCCCTCAAGTACCTCAGGCTCGGCTCCCTCGACATCAATCTTCAAGAGATCAATCGAGCCTATGCCGAGAGTGCTCGCTATCGTGTCCAGTCTGGCAGACGGTACCTGAATGCTCGGGCCTCCCAGATCTCTTGCGATCGAATGTAGACCTTTGTTATGAGTCACGGAGAGATGAAGAAGTTGCTGACCATCCACGTTGGAGATGCATTTCTGATTTAGCCGAACGTTATCGAAATTGTTCCTTTCGACGGACTCGGTCAATAATGAAAAGCTGGTTGGTTCGGGCTCAAACGAGAGCACTACCCCTTTCTTTCCGACAAGCTTGGCAGCCAGTAGGGTGAAAAACCCAATGTTTGCACCAATGTCGACAACCGTCGAACCCGGTCCGGTTAACTTGATGAAAAGTTCGGTTGTCTTCATTTCGTGCCAGCCCAATACTCCGATAGAGGGCGAAACTCCCATATCGCTGGGATCTAGACAAATATCGAAACCGTGAGTATGAACGAGAGTAACGGGATTCCTGGAGTATAGCTCAACCAACAGCCTGTTCAGCGCGTCCGCTCCACCGAGCAAACTCGCGAAGGCTGAGAGATGCGGCGCAAGCCGCTTCATTGCGATCAGCGTATACTTGAGGTCTAGACTCGGCGGAAAGAATAGTCTGTTCCCTTTCAATTGCTTGGACCAATCAGATTATTCGGGCAGTAGAGGACAACTCCCTCCATTCTATGTCTTTATGAGGACTTCGCATGCTAAGAAACCTTGGGGTGTCCGTCTCCTCGGCGGCCGAGATATCCTAGGATTCCTGCAATTATTCCGCTAGTCGCAACGATTGAACTGACTGGAGTGATAGTTACCCTCACGACGGTCGAGACCGTGTAGTCTTTGGGTGGGAAGATTAGGCGACGGAAGAACCTCACCATCGAGGCGCCGTCCTTGAGTTCATACTTGAGATAGAGGTAGAGGGTATTGCGCACATAGGAAAAGATCCACCGCGACCCTACGCCTCTGCGACCCAGAGCTTTGTGAATGAGACTCGCCTTGGGCTCGAAGATCAATCTGTAACCTAGCCTTCTGACTCTGAGGCACAAGTCTGTCTCCTCTCGGAAGTTGAAGGGGCTGAAGAAATCGTCAAACCCGCCTACTCTCAACACCAAAACCCGCCTGAAAGACATGTTGCATCCGGGCAAATGCTGAACTTCAAATGCTTGAGATGCCTTGGTGTTCCAGTTGCCGATAACGAAACCATCTTCGATAGCCCCGGTTCTGTAACTCGACATCTCTCTCTCCAGACCCACACTCTTCACCCTACCCCCAACCCCAGCAACCGAATCATCGTTGTAGTGCCGAAGGAGGTTCTCCAACCATCCACTCCCGACGACCACATCGTCATCAACGAAAACTAGTATCTCATGCGACGCTTTTCCGATGCCCACGTTCCGCGCAACTACGGTCGAGGACTCTTCGACCTCCAAGTATCTCACGGAAGAAAAACTCTCCATCAGTCGTCGTGTGCGTTCATCGCCCTTCTCACCGATCACGATTATCTCGCCTCCCGCAGCGTAACGTTGTATAGATTCGAGACACTCCGCAAGGGCTTCCGGCCGGTGCGCGGTGGGGATTATAATAGAGACATTTCCTCTAGAGGCCATTTTGTTTTCCCCGAAAGGCTGTCAATGCGGAATGGTCAAATTATTTGACCCTGGGTCATAGGAATCACGATCAACGCATTGCTAGGTAGTTTGAGTTGGACTCCGGAAGGAATTTCGGCGTTCCTCTGTAACCGTATTGGTATAGCAGAATCTCCACCCTCCGGTTGTCGAAAGAACCGAAACCAACCAAGGCTGGATATTGGGCCACAACGGCTCCGAGCAGACCGTAGGAGCTGGGAAATCCTTTGATCACATTGACTGTCGCGTTGTAGTCAGATGGGACGATAGCTATGTAATCGGGGGTGAAGTTGTTCGGGAGGTGAATTATCGGTTCAATTCTGCCAGCCGTGAAATTATTCACGTAGAGCAGAGGGTAGCTGTTGATTCCGCTGACTACGTGGGCGAAGATGTAGTCGGAGGCAAGTAGGGTGGCGTTGTCGGGTATCATGCCGAAGAGCTGCCCCAACAGTGTACTGTTGGACGGCAGTACGTAGTATTGAGCAACGTGTGGCCCGGGGTACAGGTACGGGGAGAGAACTGGGTAGAACGGAGTGAAAAGTAGAGAAACCACGATTAGAAGAACTGGGAGCTTCTTGTAGAGGGGCGTCATTCGCAGACGGGTTGCCGGACCTGTGGTTGGAATCTGGGCGTGCTGGAGTCTTTCGAGACCGTATATCACCCCGATGATTAGAACTGGGACTATCAGGAAGTTGTACTGGAAGAAGAATACTGAGAAGTTCGGGTTTCCTCCGAATACGGAGACGACGAACCATGGAACCACCAAGATCAATGCCCGCTTGTTCTGTAGAGGCAGGAACCCGGTGAGCCCTAAGAGAACGAGCCAGTACACGATCTTCTGGGGGGCGTAGTTTAGAATGTTCAGAGGACTGATTGCATATGCCTGGGGTGCCAAGGGAACGAAGCCGGCAAGGGGATTGATGGCGATGAAGAGCCTGTTCTCGAGAAGGAAGGCGATTGGTGCAGCTATTAGGAGAGAGATTGTTATCGCAGTGGCTTTCGTGATCTTGTGGTCTCGGAGGAGTTGACGGTAGTCTTTCCAGTTGAATGCGATCAGCTGGAGAGCGGCGAAGAATATGAGGGCGTCGGCTGACTCTTGAATCAGCCCCATAAAGACGAAGAATACTATTGATTTATTGTATTGTCTGCTGACGTAGAAGTAGTAGGCGGACATGAGGGCAACGGGTATGAAAGATTCTTCGTGAACATCATAGAGATTGGACATGACGATCGGCGGGATAAGCAGGTAGAGTGCAGAAACTAGAAGAGCAGCACGTCGCTCGCGAAGCACATGGAGGGAGAGTTTGTACGCTGGAATGGAGCCCAAGGAAACGAACAAGGCCTGAACAAATAGGAGCGTGATGGCACTGGGAAAGATCCAGTACGCACCCGCGAAGAAGTATCGTATCGGAGAGAAGTGGATCCCGAAGAAGTTGATGGACTGAGTTCCGTTTGAGCTCACCCAGTTGGCGGTTTCAAGTGGAAGACCTGTTCGGAGTATTGTCTGGACAATCTGTATGCTGGCTCCCATGTCGAACGTGGGCATTTGGAAGTCCGAGTACTGGACCCACGTCAGGTAGGTCAGCAAGCAGGTATAGACAGCGACGCCGATTGCTAGTACGAACGTCGGCGCGTTCTGCCGTGAAAACATGAAATGCAAAACTGACTAGAGATGATGACGATGACTCTTGCCCTTACCTGCAATCAAAGAGTAGACTTCGACGTACATCTGGGCAACGTCAGGCCACCAAAGGTCGCGAGCAGAACTTTTCAAATTCGCTCCAAGAGACTCGCGCAAGGTCGAGCTATCCAAGAGACGAACAATTGTACTAGAGAGTTGATGGGGATTCGCAGGGTCTACCAAGAGACCATTGACGCCCTCCTCAATGATCTCAAAGAATGGATTCACTCGAGTAGCAACGACGGCCCTTCCGGCAGCCATAGCACGAGCCAATACTCCGCTTGTGCCAAACTGTTCAACATATGGAAGCGCAATGACATCAGCTGAAGCGAAGTATATCGGGAGAAGATCATCGGGAATGTACTCCGTTCTTAGCACAACATTGTTTTCCCCGTGAACCTCATTTACGGCGTTGATCAGTTTGTCCACGTATTCTCGAAACTCGCTGGGCCTAGCAGTGTGGCTTACGTGGGGTCCTCCCGCGACGACAAGAAGAGAATCTGGATGCGCCTTCATTACCTCCCCCATCGCTCGGATTAGGTATTCGATCCCTTTCTTCTCGTGAATGTACCCGAAGTTTAGTACGACTTTCCGTCCGTTGAAGCCGAGGAACTCCTTCGCAGCGCTACGGCTCATCGTGATCGACGGCTCAATTCCGTGCCCAATCACGGAGATGTTTTGTGCTGGGTAGCCATACTGGTCGGCCAGAATGTTCTTGGAGGCTTGTGAGTGAACTATGACATGGGTTGATAGTCTGAGTGTCAGCCTTGTCCAGGCGAGAAAGAATAGCGTCTTCAGCGGAGCCAACCGTTGTGAGCCGTATCGTCTGAAGAAGCCGTTCCAGACTGATTCGTGTGGAACGACGCTATGCAGAGTCATGAGCGTTGGACAGCGAGCTATTCTAAGCAAGAACAGCAGTACCGGCATGAATGTCCCAAAGAACGGCTTCCCGTACATCATGTATTCGTGATTCACATGGACAACCTTCGATCTCAGCCTAATGCAGGTCTTGAGGATTCGAAATGGGTACGAAAGGCTGTTTAGTTGCCAGACGCGGAGGACGTTGAGCCTACTGTTCGGTTCTACTGTCGGAGCCCCTGGATCGAAGTTTGCTATTCCTACAGCAGGGCACAGGGTTGACACCGATTTCGCCAGGTTGCAGAAGTACTCCACGCCCCCCTCTCTTGTCGGCGAGAACTTGGAAACCAGTGCTACTTTCAGGTCGGGCCTCTTCCACGGGAGTTTTATTACCAGACTACCCGTCTTGGCTGGTTGCGCAACGGTTTCGGAGGAAACCTGGTTGGGTATCTCTAGCTCGACGGGAACAACTTCAGTCATAATAACCATGCTCCGGCATTTTTAGAAAGGCTCCAGCGATTTCTAAGACCGACCTTGCCTCCAGTCTATTTATTCGTTATACAACCTTGAACATGATGTCGAGGTTCGATACGTCCAGACTGGACCTATTTGCATCAACTATCTTTCAACGGATCAATGTCACACGGAGATTATGCATGGAAGAATGATCGTAAACTGATCGGGGATTCGTTGTCAGAGTCGCAGAAGCAGAAGCCCGTATCCTATTCCGCTCTTGATGAAGCTCAGTTTGCTCACTCCTCTCGGCCTTCGAGTGAACGTAATCGGTACTTCAGTAATTGAGCAGCCTTCCTTCTTGGCCCGGATTAGTAATTCCGCTGTAATCTCGAAGTTCTTCGAGACTAGTCTGTCTCGAATCTTTTCAATTGTCTT
>Ga0066683_10000283_pt1 | contig 14549 bp, 12 predicted proteins | sample GraSoiAngelo_132_FD_62296 | JGI IMG/M metagenome (GOLD analysis project Ga0066683, IMG submission 62296) | Grasslands soil microbial communities from the Angelo Coastal Reserve, California, USA - 14_0929_02_40cm | ecosystem: Environmental > Terrestrial > Soil > Grasslands | place: USA... | reverse complement strand
ACGCTGGAAGGCTACGTGCTCGACGTCGACGCGACGATCGTGCGCGCATGCTCGACGCGGGCGGCACCATCGTGGGCAAGGTGCACGGCGAGTACTTCTGCTTCTCGGGCGGCAGCCACACGAGCGCTGCCGGTCCCGTGCAGAATCCGCGCAAGCCCGGTTACTCGGCAGGCGACTCGTCCTCCGGAAGCGCGGCCGTCGTGGCGGCGGCGAGGTCGAGATGGCCATCGGCGGCGACCAGGGTGGCTCGATCCGCATCCCGGCTGCCTACTGTGGCGTGTACGGATTGAAGCCCACGCACGGCCTCGTCCCCTACACCGGCGTCTTCCCCATCGAGATGACGCTCGATCACACGGGCCCCATGACGGCGACGGTGGCCGACAACGCGCGGCTGCTCGAGGTGCTGGCCGGGCCCGACGGCCTCGATCCGCGCCAGGTGAACGTCAAGACCGCCGCCTGCACGAACGCGCTGACGGGCGACGCGCGCGGCATGAAGATCGCCGTCGTGAAGGAAGGCTTCGGCCACGCGAACTCGGAGGCAGACGTCGACGCGCTCGTGCGCAAGGCCTCCGCGACGTTCAAGCAGCTCGGCGCGCGCGTGGACGAGGTGTCGATCCCGCTCCACCTGGCCCGGCGCCGCCATCTGGACACCGATCGCCGTCGAGGGCGCGACGCACCAGATGCTGAACGGCAACGCCTTCGGCTTCAACTGGAAGGGCCTCTATGTGACGAGCCTCATCGACGCGCACTCATCGTGGCGCCACCGCGCCGACGAGTTCTCCGATACGCTGAAGACGACGGCCCTCTTCGGCCAGTACGCGCTCAACAAGTACCGCGGCCACTACTACGCGAAGTCCCAGAACCTGGCCCGCACTCTGCGCGCCGTCTACGACGCGGTGCTGAAGGACTACGACCTGTTACTGATGCCGACCCTGCCGATCAAGGCCACGCCTCTGCCGTCGCCCGGGGCGCCGCGCATCGAGATCATCCAGCGCGCGTTCGAGATGCTGGCGAACGCTCCTTTCGACGTGACCGGCCATCCCGCGATGAGGGTGCCGTGCGGGATGAGCGACGGGCTGCCGGGCGGGGATGATGCTGACCGCGAAGCACTTCGACGAGGTGTCAATCTATCGCGCGGCGTCGGCGTGGGAGAAGGCGGGGGATTGGAGGGGATTCGGGCGTAGTCCGATCGGACAGCGTGAAACATGATATGCTGCGACGGTGAAAACGATCAGTGTCCGCGACCTGCGTCAGCGATGGCCCGAAGCCGAGGCGCGCCTGCAGTCCGAGAAGGAGATCGTGATCACCCGCGACGCCAAGCCGGTCGCCAAGCTCGTGCGGATCGACGAGCGCCCGAAGCCGCGAAAGCGCTTCGATGCCGTCGCCCACGCGAGGTGGCAACGAAGAGTCGCGGGTGGCAAGGTTTCGCGCTGGGTCGATCGCGCCGTGAGGGAGGCCCGGGAGGATCGGCGCTGAGGTGCGGCGAGGGTGATCTATCTCGACACGAGCTGCCTGCTGAAGCTCATGCTGGAGGAACCGGAGAGCGAGGCGGTGCGGATGGCGGTGGCCCGCGAGTCCGAGGTCATCGTCTCGGCGCTCACGGAGCTGGAGACGGCTGTGCAGCTCAGGGCGGGCCGGCTCGCGGGGGAGTATCGCGAACGGCGGTACCGAGCCTACGTCGGCCGCTTGAACGTGTTTCGCGACACCGACCCGTTCCGTTTTCGACCGCTGGCTGGCTCGCTGTTTCAGACGGCGCTGCGCCAGAATCGCGAGGCGCGCAGGGTCCACTGCCGAACGCTCGATCGGCTTCACCTCGCGGCCATGGAGGAACTGGGACTGCGGCGCCTCATGACCACCGACACCGCCGAGGCGGCCGGCGCGAAGGCGCTCGGCTTGGAGGTCGTGAGCCCGGGACGGCGCTGAGAAGTCGTCGCTCGCTCGATCGCCTTCGCCATCGAGCAGCCCGACGACGTTCGATGCCAGCGAGATCATCGTCCGGCCCACCGCCAGCCCGTGCCAGGGCGCGGCGCGAGACCTGACAAATATCAACGGCCACGCAACTGAACATGAGGGTCCTCTCGCTCGCAATTGATTAGGGTTAGTAACGCTCCTGCTCGACCTTCACCCCGAGCACCAGCAGGACGTCAATCAGGGCGATGGCTTCGCGGATATCGTCGTCGGCGGCGCAAGGGGCACTCGTGAGCTGTTCCCGCAGGCGTTGCAGGGCGGCGCGATCGGTCGGTTCAAGTAGCGTCCCGCGCTGGCGAGCTGCACGCGCCACCCAGTCCGCGGTCGTGCGAAGGAGCGCGACGGGACGCCCGGCGCGGGCTCGTAGGAGCCACCAAATCCTGAGCCCCCCGGCGTCGGCGTCGCCCCAGTGCTGGAGGCGTTTGGCCGGGTCTCGGCGTGCGATGGCGGCGAGGCTGTCCGCGAGGACAGGCGCAGGGAAGCCCGCCGTGTAGACTGCGATCTCGCCCCGCGCTCCCAGGCCCTCGGGGCCCCCCGATTCCTCGACGTAGGCGAAGAACGGGAACTCGTTTTCAATGGTCGTGATACACGTGATGGCCGGCGACGACAGCGCCTCGACCCACGACGCTGCCCATGCGCCTGGCAAGTGCGCCGTGGGGATGAAGTCCTCGAGGCAATAGCATCGGCCGGCGACCTGGAGTGTTGCGCGCCCCGCGCAGTGGAGCACGCCCGGCTTCCGGCGCACACCGTAGGCCTCGAGCAGCTCCGACGCGTCGTCGGGCGCGATCCCGTCCCAGCGCGGGTCGGCGCGGATCAGCAGGTCGACAACACGTCTGCGCACCGCGCCCAGGCGTTTGGAGTCGTCGAAGAGTCGCTCGCTCACGACGCGTTCCCAGCCCGAGGCGCCCCCCGTAGCCAGGGCAGCGGCGGCGGTCAGGGCGTCGAGCACGTCGTGGCGCTCGCGCTTGAACCGCTCGCGCGCCATGCCGAGGGCGAAGAGATCCGCGGCGGCGGCGCCCTCCTCGACGCTAGCGAGGAACCGGTTCATCCAGTCAGGGCGCGCTGACGTCCGGAGGGCGTGCGCGTGGGCACGCAGAATGGCGAGCGCTGCCCCCAGCGGCTCGAACCCGTCGGCCTCGGCCAGCCGGTAGGCCGTGTCGATCTCGTCGGGGCCGATCCGCACCTCGTGTGGCACGCCGGCCGCGTAGCCGCGATGGCGCACCAGCCGAACGGCTCTGCACCGGGCCAGTTCCTCCGCGGCCGCCCGCAACGCGGCCAGTGCCTCGCGCCCGTCCGGATGAAACGCCTGAGGGAAATGGCGGGCGTCGAGTCGGATGATGAGGTCCCGCGCCCAGGGCGAAGGACGGCCGAAAGAGCGCCCGCGCTCGTACTGCTCAAGCAGGCGGTGGAGCAGCTCCTGGCGCGCCGTCGCCTGCGGGCTCACCATCGGGCTTGAACTCCTTCGTGAAGTCGAGGACGGTCGGCACTCCGCTCGCCGCGTCCTTGTGGATGTAGAGGCTCGTCTCCACCGCCGGCGCCACCAGCTCGCTCCGTTCCTTTGGCGTCGCCATGACCAGCTGGAGGCCGAGGTCACGGGCGAAGCGCAGGGTCGCCCGGATCCGGTCCTCGTCCATCTTAGAGAAGGCCTCGTCGAGCAGCACCAGGCCGGCCCGCGCGCGGCCGTCCGGCGTCAGGCTCCGGTAGAGACGATGCATCGACGCCAGGATGGCGATGTAGTATGGCGTCTGCGTCTCCCCACCCGAGCGATCGGCGGCGACCCGGTCCCACAGCGAGTGGGTGCCGTCGGCGTGGTGGATGCGGAGGTCGTAGTCGAAGTACTCGCGGTAGTCGGCGCGCTCCTCCAGCTCGGTCTTGACCTGGCGCGCCTCGCCCTGGACTAGGCGCTCGAACAGGTCGTCCAGCGTCCGGCGCGTGCCCTCGTCACCTGCGGCCGTGGCGCCGAAGAGCGAGTCCTTCTCGAACCGGCCGGCGTCCATGATGAGGTCGTGGAAGGCGCGATGGGCCGGCGCGACCTCGAGGGTGAACTGGTAGCGCTCGGAACCGAAGGGCACGTGGCGCAGCGCGCGGTTCAGCTCCTCGATCTGGCGGCGCACGTCCACGAGGTTCTCGCGGAGGCGGAAGATAATGTCCTCGGCGAGCTGCTGGATCGCCTCCTCCTTCGCTCGCGCGATCTTTTCCTTGTACTCCGGAAGCCTGCTGTCCCGCCAGAGGTCGCGCTGCGTCAGGAAGTCCTCGTAGCGCTCGCCCTCGATCTCGGTCGCCAGCCCATAGGCGTTGGCGTACTCCGTCTTGAGCCGCACCAGCGTCTGGACGAGGTTCTGGACGCGGCTCTCGATGTTGCGGAACTGGCGATCGAAGACCTCTCGGACCTCCGCGGCCTGCCGGTCGGCCCGTTCTCGCTGGTAGCGCTCGTCGTAGAGCGCGCGGCGCTCGGGGTCGAGCGACGTGAACGTCTCGGCGAGGGCCTGCGCGGCCGACTCCGCGGCGCGCTCAACGTCTGCCCGCTCACCGGCGAGCCGCCGGACTTCTCCGGCCAGCTCGCCCAACTCGGTGTTGAGCGCGATCCGCCGCTCGTCGAGGCCCCGGCTCTCGGCCTTCACCGCGTCAAGCTCCCGCTGGAGCGCGGCGACCTCTTTCCGGTCGATTCGGTCGAGCTGCCGCTGCAGGAGCGCCGCACGGGCGCGGAGATCGGGCAGGCACAGCGCCTGATCGACGAGCGAGGGTAGTTCGCCGGCCTCGCCCAGCGCCTTGCGGCACGCCGTCGCGGCGCCGTCCAGCCAGGTGACGTCACGGGCGAGATCGATCACCGTTTGCGACAGCTCGGCTAGGCGCCGGGCGATCTCTTCGAGACGGCGGGCGCGGGCCGCCTCGCCGATGTAGTGGCGGCTGAACGCCTCGGGTGCCGTCTGCCTCGCCACCGCGTTCTGGTAGACCATCACGGTGTCCGTGATCGCGCGGCGGTGCCGCCGCAACTCCTGCTCGTCGTCGCAGCACATCAGGTCGCCGATCAGGAAGTCGACGTAGGCGCGGGCCAGCGGGTCGTCGGTCGCCACCTGCGCCGCCAGCGACCGCGGCTCGGCGCGGCGCAGCGTCGATTGCACGCGCTCCATGTCGACCAGCCCGGCGTTGGCGATGAAGACGTCGCCCCGGCCAGGCAGGCGATAGCTGCGCTTGTTGCGCTCGTAGAGGCCGAGCGCCCGCGGGAAGTCCTCGGGAGCGACGATCACGTCGAAGCGGCGCGTGTTGAGGTAGCCCTCCACTGCGTCCCGCCAGCGGGCTGCCGGCACCTCGATCAGCTCGCAGAGCGGACGTGGCTCCCGCGTCCCGCGCAGCTTCGTCCGCAGCAGGTGCAGGAGCGCTTCGGCGCCGTCCGGATAGCGCTGGCGGCCTTGCTCGAGGTCCGTCTGTTCGGCTTCGAGCGTGCGCCCCTCCTGCTTCACGGCTTCCAGGGCATCGCGAAGACGGAGGAGCGCCATCCGCAGCGCGTCGTCCGCTTGGGAAAGGCGCCGCGTCCACGTCGCCAGGTCCCGGTTCGCCAGCGAGCCCTCGCGGGCGAGTACTTGTCGCAGGCGGGCTACGACCTCCGGGGGCTCGGCCGCGCCGGGCAGGGCATCGGCGGCGAAAAGATCCGGGCGTGTTCGACGCAGGTCGCGAGCCTCTTGCGAGAGCAGCCGATCGAGCGCGGCGTGCTGAGTGCCGAGGACCTGCCGGGCCCGGGTCTCGGCCGCGCTCGCGTCCTCGATGTCCCGCCGCGTGCGCTCGAGGTCGGTCTCCAGCGCCTGGATCTGCTGGAAGCCGGGCGTGGCCAGCAGCAAACCCGTGAGGCGATCACGCTCGCGTCCGAGGAACTCGAACTGCCCGTCCACGCGAGACAGCTCGGACCGGCGCTCAGCCTGATCCGCCTCCACGTTCCCGATCCGCGCGTCGACGGCGCGGATGCGCTCGGAGCAGAGCTCTACGTCCGCCTGCATTGCCAGGTACCGATGGCTCTCGGCCGTTCGACGCTCCTGGGCGATGCGCTCACCCTGCGCGCACACGCCGTCGAGCCTGGTCAGCCTATGCTCGGCCTCCCGCGCCTGGGCCTCGAGCTGCTTGTAGTGCTCGAGGTTGGCCTGGAGCGTGGCGGTGTCCACGGGCCGCGCGTCCAGCAGGTAATTGAAGACGAAGTCGCGCACCTGGCCCATCGGCTTGAAGTCGAGGGCCTTGACCAGGAGCCGGTGGAAGGCCTCGGGCAGCGCGCCGAGGCGGTGCCGGATCTCGTCGCGATACGTCCCGGCATCCGGGAACAGGCGCGCCTGAGGGATCTCGCGGACGGCGGTCCGAAACTCGCGCAGCGGGCGCACGAGGTCGCCGGGGGCGACGGCGGGCACATCACCCACGCGCGTGCGTGGCAGGACGACGTGGACGCGGCTCACGCTGCTGTCGGCCTCGGTGGCTTCCATCGCGATCCCGCATGTGAAATCACCCGCGGGGTCCCGTTCGTCGGTAAACTGGAGCAGGACGTACGAGGCGCACGCCCCCCGGCCGAAGCGCACCTGACCGGGCCGCGTCTCGTCCTCCGACCCGAGCTTCCAGCGCACGTAGCCATAGAGGTTACGCCGGCTATGCTCGTTGGCGGCCTTGTTGAAGCGCGCCTGTTGCTGGTCGGCGACGAGCGCCCACTGGAGGGCGTCGAGGATGGTGGATTTCCCGCTGCCGTTGTCACCGAGGAAGAGACAACTACCGCCGAGGCGCAGCGTTTCGTCGGCGAAGTGATACCAATTCACGAGCCGGACCGCCTCCAGCCGGATCACGCCGTCTCCTCGCCGGTCTCCGGCTCCGCCTCGGCGTCGTCGCTCTCGATCGCGCCGTCGGGCGGCGGGCCGCCCTCCGCTCCTGCGTAGGCCCGGACTCGCTCCGCCATCTCGGCGATGCGATCGGGGGGCAGCACCTTCTCGATGAGCGGGGCCACCACGAAGGCCTCGGTGTCCTCGGCACCAAATCCCCGCTCGATCGTCACCAGCGAGTGGCGGGCCAGGCGCCGGATCGCCTGCTCGAGGGCACGGCGCGAGAGCGTCCACGCAGGCTTGCCGGCGTGGATCAGGCGTTCACGGAGCGCGCCGACGGTCAGCTCGCACCGCGCGTCCTCGGCGACCTGCTGCATCTGCTCGTGGTAGGCCAGCCGCAGCGCGCATAGCACGAGGCTCTCGAGCTTGTTCAGGCGCACCCGCTGCTCGCCCGACTCGTGCACGGCCCGACACAGACGGAGGCCGAGGTCGATGTCGAGCCGCCAGCCGCCGAGGCGCAGGTAGCCGTCGATGAGCTCGCGGTGCCGCTCGGCGAAGCGCCAGTCGGGGTCCGGTCGCATGGCCGAACCCGGGGTCAGCACGTGGCCCGACAGCAGGCGGGTCACGACCTCGCGAAAACGCTCCTGCTGCGCGGGCTCGAGCTTCGGATACTCGACGACGAAGTCCATTCCCGTCAGCGCCGCCGAAGCCGGCGGACGAGGACACCGCGGGGGAAACCATAGACGCCATGGCGGTCGACACGTTCTTCGGTTGCCGCCGACTCACGCTCGAAGCGGAACGGCGAGCCCCCGTCCAGGCCGTACGCGACGGTGTAGATCAGGCGCACGTACTCCTCGTCGGTGTCCGGTGCGGCGTCCGAGAGAGGGGCGCTCGGGCGCCCGGCGAGAACGTCCTCGACGAAGGCCTCGACGCGGGGGCGGGCAAACGGCCGCCGCAGTCGCGGGGCGACGAGGCGGTGCAGGTCAGCGGCGTCAGCGGCCGACCGCCGGGCCAGCGGCTGCGCGGCCGGCCGCGGGCGGCGACGCGGCGAGGTGTAGAGGAAGTTGTCGGTCAGCAACTCGCAGCGGTACACGTCGAAGACCAGGTGGGGCGCCTGATCGCGCGCCAGCGCGTCGACGAGCAGCTGGAGCTGGCCCTCCGTCCGCGTGTCCTGGCGCAGGAGGTACATGAGCTTGCGGAGGGCCACCCCACTGAAGCGGGCGTTGCGCGCGTCGATGTCGTCCGTCACGGTGGGCAGCGTCTCGAACTGCATCCTGAGGAGACCGAGGTCCTCGGTCACCCGCGCCGCGGCCGTGGAGCCGTCGAGCCCGCCCTGCTCAGCGTACCAGCGGGCGGCCGCGTCGAGCGCCCGCGCGTCGCGCTCGACGTCGTCGAGGCGATGGAGGATCTCGCCGCGCCACTTGTAGAGGTTGTCCACCGTCTTGAGCCGGTGGTAGTTGGCCATCACGGCGCGGCGATAGCGCTCGAGGCTCTCGTCCAGGACGCCCGCCGCCGTCGCCGCCTCGTCGAGTAGGCGCTGAGTCGACGCGTAGATGTTGCGGTTCAGGATCTTCAGTTCCCGCACCAGGTCGAGCGTGTGGCGCTTGGCCTCGCTGAGGGAGACGCCCGGCCGCGCGGCGAAGACCTCGGGCTTCAAGAGGGAAGCAATGGAGTGCGCGTACCCCTGGAACAGCGGCTGCTCGTCGCGCGCCACGCGCACCAACGTATCGAGGATGCGCGCGGCGTACGGGTAGAAGTTCAACACCTCGCCGATCCCGCTGCGATATTCGAAATGGAACCACCCGGCGCTCTCCAGGCGGCCGACGACGCGCCGGGCCGCCGCGCGTAGCAACGCGGCCTCGTCGTCAGGATCCACGGTGTCCGCGTCGCCCTCCGGCGGCCCGAGCAGTTCCTGCCGGCGCTCCTGCCAGATGGGCGATTCGCGGACGAACTCTTCGGCCGTGTCGACCACGACGCTGCGGAGCAGGAAGAACGGCTCTCGCTCGAACTCGTAGTGGTAGTAGACCGCCAGGATCGCCCAATACAGCGTGGCGTGGCTGCCGGTGAGCGGACCGAAGAGCGCAGGTGGGATGCGTGTGAAAAGCGCCGGGAAGTCGATCACACCCCGAGACTAGCGTGCTGCGACGTGGTTCACCAGCCCCCCACCCGCTCGGCCGGCGGCGCGCCCGGAGGAGCGAGACAGACGTCGTTTTCGCTGACTTTGGGTGCTCCAAGCTGACCTCTGCGTAGAGGTGCTCGACGCCATCGCGCAGGGGGCGAGGCGGCGGCGTCACCGTGGGGTTTTCCAGGCAACGACGCCAGCGGCGAGGGTCGAGTTGCAGAAAGAGCAGTCCGGACGGCGCCAGGCTCCCCAGTCCTCCAGCGTTCCGCGGACGCCGTCGAGCTTCCGGAATCCCCGCTGGGTGCCCGGGCGGCCATCGAGCGCCAGGTCGCTGAGGCCGACACCGGTGCCGCCAAAGCCAGTGAAGAGCTGGAGCACCTCGGTCACCGCCTGGCTCGCGACGAGGCCGTTCAAGCTGACCACCTGGGCCTCGCCCTCTCGGTTCTCGAAGTAGCTGCGGTCGGGGCCGCGGAGTTCGGTCGCGAGCTTCTCCTTGGAGAGGAAACCCGAGCACCACATGCAGAAGCCGCCGGGGATCAAGGTCAGCACATTGCCCCCGATCGCGACCCGTGGCCCGTGAGGCTCCGGCTCCTTGATCGCGCGGATATTCACGCCCACGTCGACGTAGGGGATGAGAAAGCGCCAGGCGAGTTCCTGGAGATCGGCCCGCGCATGGAGGTTGTCGACGCACCCCACGATGACGTCGGTGCGCGCGAGCGCGGCGAGCGCCACAGGCCCCGGGATGCGCTCCGTGACGGCCTCGCACCGCGTCCCCATGCCGATCCGCCTGATCGCTCGCCGGATCATCCGAGTCTTGCTCTGCCGAAGCAGGACGTCGAGAGTCATCATTCCTACAAGGCGATGGCGGTCGGTTCTCGAGACACGGTCGGGGTCGACCAGAATGAGTTCGCCCACACCGAGATGCGCGAGCTGCTGGGCGACGTGGCTCCCGCCGCCGCCGAGGCCCACGACTGCGACGCGCGCTCCGCCGAGCGTGAGCTGCCCGCGATCATGGACGACGAGTCTCTGCCGGGCGAAGGCGAGCGAGCTATCGCTCGACCTCGGCTCCGTCCCCGCCCGCCAGTCCACAATGGAGGCGCCGAGCCAGCGCACGTCGAGCGTCATCTCCCTGGCCGGCGCGCCCGGCATGGCGATGAGGCCCGCAGCGTGGCTGCGCGAGAGGACAACCGAGCCGTGCGGACGACCGGGCACGCGCGCCGCGAACATCGGAAGGAGTCGGCCGGCGCTCTCGCGGTCGTCTCCAGAAAGACGAGGCGGGCCGTCGTGCGCATGGGCATGGAAGACGACAAGTCCGAGCCCCCCGTCCACCGCCGCCTCGATCGCGGGGATCATGGCGGCCCCGCGCCAAGCCCCGTCGTGTCCAGGCGCGTCGACATACTCGTCTTCGGGAAGCGTGAAGATGCGGCGGAGCAGCAACGTCTCGCCGCCAGCTAGGGTGGCGGAGGCGACGAGGCCGAGAGCAACATACTCGTGGCGGCCCTGCCTGAACACCTCCTCCCGCAGGGAGTGGCCCAGACCGACTGGAACGCGAAGCGCTGCCTCAGTCATCCTGGGCGAACCGCTGACGGGCGGCGGCGATGAACGGATGATGCCCTGGCCCTCCGCCCACGGGATGTTGAAGGAGAACTGCATCCACGACTCCCCGCCCACGATCTGTGTCGACGTGCTCCGGGGCGCCCGGCCGTTCGCTAGGAGCTGCTCGGGCTGGACGTGGGGGATCGGCTTCGCCTGGTCGCGGTCGAAGACGATGAGCATGGGGGTCCGGGAAGGCTGGCAGCCCGGCGGAAGTTCGACGTCGCTCACCCGGACAAGCGTGCGGATTCCTTCATGGGCAGTCCGGACCCCGTCCCCGTAGGCGGCAACGAGGTCTCGGATCGCCTGCTCGATAGTCTCCGCCGTCACGGCCTAGCTCACCGTGCCCGTGGGGAGAGCGATGAAGTGGTCGCCATCCTTGATGGCGACCAGGTCGTCGAGGCCGATGTTTCCGCCCGACGGCTTCCCATGGACGAGCTGCGTGAGGTCGTCCGTGAGCGGCGCGCCTGCCCGCTCACGGATCTCCCGACCCGTGATCGGGGAGGTCTCGAACCGGACGTGTCTGTTCCGGCCATCCACCTCGACCACGATGTTGATGACGTGGTGCTTCGTCTCCACTGCCGTTCCTGACTCGTGTGCTTCCATCTCTGCCTCCTGAGCCGGGCTCCTTACTGTCGGGCCTCGGTGCTCCTACTTCCCAGTGCCCGATTCCCGGCCAGCCCGGACATGGTCAGCGAAATTGTCCGGGAGGTTCCGGAGCCGGGCATATATAGGTGAGGCGAACGACCGGGTCCGGGAGGCAGAGAAGGAGCCTGGGCTGGAGAAGAGACCGCGACGGGTGCCGGAGGAGCGTGCGGCGACCCCGGATGAGGTGCGGGCGGCCTTGGACGCCTTGGGCGAGGCCGACCTCGTCCGCCTGGAGAAGTTCGCCCGTTACCGGATACGCGGGCTCGGCCGTAAGGCCGAGGGCCGCGACCATGATGACCTCCTCGGGGAGGCGATCCGGGACACCCTCGACCCTGAGAAGCGACGGTGGAACAAGGACGTGAGCTTCGTCCGGCACCTCGTCGGTGCCATGCGGAGCATCTCGAGCCACTGGCGCGAACAGTTCGACGAGAACGAGCCCCTTCTCGAGTCGGAGCTCCTGCAGACGACAGATGAAGGGGAGGTCCTCAGTCCTCTCGACGTGGTCGGCTCCGGCGCTCCGGGCGCGGAGCGTATCCTTGCAGCCAAGGAAGAGTTGGAGCGCATCGAGAAAGCGGTCGCGGACGACACGGTCGTCTCCGACATCCTGGGCGGCCTGCGCGCAGAAATGCTGGCCGGCGAAATCCGCGAGGTCCTGGGCCTGTCTGTCATCGAATACGAGACGGCGATGAAGCGATTTCGGAGACGGGTGCGGCCGACCGGGGGCCAGGGAGGGAGCGATGCCTGAGAGGCCGCGGGACTACGAAGCCGAGCTACGCGCCATCATGGAGGCTCTCGCGGAGTCCGTGGCCGAGGCGTCGGACGAGGAGATCCTTCGGGAGACACGGGAAGCAGCCGAGGACCCGCGAGTGATTGCCGACCGCGTTCGGGACGTTCTGCGGCGCGCCGCGAAGGACTTCGAACAGCGACGTCTGCGCGTAGCAGAGAAGGCGCATGAAGAGCACGTGCAATCGCTTCGTACGCGTTCCTCTTCCTTGCCGAATACCCCGGAGGACCGCAGAAAACTCTTCACCCTCGTCATGACCCGGAAGCCCGAGCTAGGGCAGGCGCTCGTGACTCTCCAGAATCGCGAATTCAAGAATTTCACGGACGCTGACATCCAAAGCTGTCTTGAGCAGCTTGGCGCGCTGGGGGTGCTCGGAGAGTTCGAGGAGCGTGAGGAAGGGTAGTGTGCCTTCCTTCTATATAGCGCCCGACATGGTCCTCGAGGAGCTCGGTATCCGCGATCCCGAGGACATCAAGATCGAGGCGATCGCCGAGCATTGCGGCGCGACGATCCTTTACGAGCGGCTCGAGGGTGCCGAGGCAAGGATCCTAGGATACGGGGAGCGCGCGATCATCACGGTGAACGGCGCCGCCCCGCGAGCCCGGCAGCGCTTCTCGGGCGCTCACGAGCTCGGCCACTGGATGTGCGACCGCGGGAAGATTGCGTTCGCGTGCACGGATCGCTCGTTCACGCGGGAATGGTTGGACGACAATCCGGAGCGACGGGCCAATCAGTACGCGGCGGAACTCCTGCTTCCACAAAAGATGTTTTCACCTCGCGCGAAGAATCGAGCGATCACCTTCGCAACTGCTCGTGAGCTCGCAGACGTCTTCGAGACGAGTCTGACCGCCACGGCGATCCGCCTCGTGGAGTTCGGCTCCTTCCCGGCCATGGTCGTATGCAATGACCGCGGAAGCCGACGGTGGTTTCGGAGCGGTCCCGATGTTCCCGAAGTGCTCTGGCCGCACGATCGAGTGAACCCGCGAACAATTGCCTACGACATCCTGCGCGATAACGTGCCGGCGTCGGGCTCTGTCGACGTCGCCGCCGACGGCTGGTTCGGCCACCGCGACGCCGGGCGATATGCGGTCCGCGAAGACTCGGTCCGTATCAGCTCGGAGTCGGTGCTGACCTTGATTTGGTGGAAGGACGAACGCCAGCTCCTCGATCTGGAGGAGGATGAGGAGGGCGCGAAGGACTGAGGCTACTTCACCTCAAGTTCGATGTCGTGCAGAAGTGGCTCCCGGCCGCGGCACACCTCATTCTCGATCACCCCACCACACGCCGGGCAGCAGAACTGCCGAAACTGCACGGCATCGTCGATGAACCGCTGCGGCTCGCCTATCAGCGTGTTCGCCGCCTGGATCGGGCGGTCGATGCGGTGGCAGTGGAGCTTGTAGTTCTCGGCCGCGGGGCCGAGGGGTTGGCCGCAGCGGGAGCAGGCTAGCCAGTGTGCGCTGTCGCGCTCGACCAGATCGAGATACTCGGTGATGGAGCGCAGCACACGAAGGCGTGGAGCCGCGTAGGGGCGAGGCTCGCGGCCGAGGCGCTCCACAAGCGCCGAATGACGTAGCGCCGCCGTCGCGGAAGCGTCCACGCGCAAGTCCTCGCCCTCGCCGACTAAAGCCACGCAGAATATCTCGCGCGCCGCCCGCGGCGAAATATCCTCCAGGTACACGTCCTTCCGCACGGCCTCGGGATCGCGCTCGAGCGGGTCGCCGTAGCCGGCGCCGGCGGCGAAGGCCACCTCGTAGACGTCGCTCGGGCCCTGGTGGATATCGATCTGGCGGAGCTGGAGGAGCTCTTCCTGGCCCTGAACCTCGTCGATGCTCGCGGGGATACGTCGGCGCGCGAACAGGCGAAGCACGTCGGTGGAGCGCTTGAACTGGTAGTAGTTCGTCGTCGCGGGGTAGCCGCCGGCGAGGCCGGGCGCGGTGGGAATGGCGGCGCCCGACGACTCGGTGTCCTGCGTGATGTGCGTGGTGCCGTGCGGGATGAACGCCACCGAGGCGGAGTTGCCGCCGCGATACTTCCCCGCCCCGCCGGAGTCGGTGTTCTCCTTCCGGTGCAGGATCAGCAGCGGGAAGCTCTGCTCGTTGTGCTCGACGTTGCCGATGCGGCAGATGGGGCTGCGCACCTGGCCGCCGGTGGCGATGCCGTCGCGGAAGCTGAAGGCGCCGATCGCGCCCACCATGGGGTCGAGCAGGAGATAGCCAAACTTCTCGCCCCACTGGTCGATGCCGCGGAAGACGGTCAGCGGGAACTGCGACGTCCCGCCGATCGTCATCACGTCGCGCTTCAGCTCGGGGTCGCACGACAGCATCTTGCTGATCGTGTTGTAGGCTGGATAAAGCGAGATCTCCATCGCCTGCACGGGCGCGGTCGAAACCGAAGCCGGATGTGTTGCTGACGTAAAGCAACCGAGTGCGGGTCGAAATTCTATATGCCTCAGCGCGCCGCCGATGGCGTAGAGCTGGTCCCAGCAGAGCAGCTCGTTGATGGCGGTCATGAGCGAGCCACGCCAGCCCGAGTAGGTGGTGTTGATGGCGCCGACCTGATCCGCCGTGCCCGCGTTGTCGAAGGTCAGCTTGTCGCCGTCCTTCTTCATCGTGAGCATGACCTGGTAGGTCTTGCGGTCGCCGACGTA
>Ga0066683_10000277_pt1 | contig 14624 bp, 6 predicted proteins | sample GraSoiAngelo_132_FD_62296 | JGI IMG/M metagenome (GOLD analysis project Ga0066683, IMG submission 62296) | Grasslands soil microbial communities from the Angelo Coastal Reserve, California, USA - 14_0929_02_40cm | ecosystem: Environmental > Terrestrial > Soil > Grasslands | place: USA... | reverse complement strand
CAGCATCGGGAAGTGGCTCGCCATGAGGCACGTGAACTGCTCAGTGAGCGCAGCCAGCTCTCGCGCGACGTAGCACGTATGGCCGTAGCTTCCGCCGGACGTGAGCTGCACCCAGTAGTCGGTCCTCAGGTACACGCCTGTGCCTCGGATCGGGTGCCCGCCGGACGGTTGGCAGAGTCCATTCGGGAATGGAACCGGAGTGGCGTCACCGTACAGCCGGCGCAGCGCGATCGTGCAACGGTCGGCGATCTCCGGCCCGGCGTCAGGTTCGCGCGGCGACACCAGGCCGGAGACACGGCGCTTCAGGCGGTCGGCCGTGCAGACGCCCCAGAGGCGCCAGTAGCTGCGGAGCATATCGGCGTCCACGCACTCGAGCGCCTGTTCTGAAGGCCAGTAGAACCACACGCGGCGCTTCTGTTTGAGCACCGCTGATGCGAAGCGCAAATGCGACGACCCGGGCCATCCGCGTTCCATGCCGACTATCACGCCGAGCAGGTCCCGACGCCTGCCGATTTCGCCCAGGGGATCCAGACACGTCGTCAACGGGCCGAGCCGAATGGTCAGTCGATGCCGTTCCGTAGTATCCGACAAGCCGGCTTCGGTCACCGTCGTCGCGGCCCCGAGGTTCGACGCGACGTACAGGCAGGAATCGACGGAGGCGATCGTCACGCGCGAGGCTTGGTGGCTTTGATGATCACGTTCCAGCCCATGAGCCGGCCCGCCGTTTCCAGCTTCATCCATTTGAGGATCCACTGGAACTCCTCCGGCAGTTCAGCCGCGATCATCTGTCGCTTGTAGACAACTCTGGGATCGAACCCCTCGAACAGTCTTTTCAGCCTGCGACCTGTGTATACCTTCACGAGCGGCCTGGCGTCGTTCTCCGTGATCTCGACGTGGCGGGACATGATCTCGCCAATCGACCAGGTCCTCAACATGTCGTGCTTGATGCCCTTCTCCCAGACCAGCCGGTACCAGTAGTGCCATGAGTTCTCTGCATACATCATGACGATGGCCTTGCCGCCAGGCTTGAGCACGCGCCGAATCTCGTTGACGACGCGATGGGTATTCGGCGTGTGATGGATCACACCGTTGCTGTAGACCACATCGAACGCATTGTCGGGGAACGGCAGATGCTCGGCGTCGTGGTGCATGAATTCCCCTTCGAGTCCGCGCAGGGTGAAGTTCTCTTTCGCGTGTTCGAGGTGGCCGGCCGACAGATCGACGTCGGTCACCCTGGCGCCATGGCGGGCGAACTGACTGAGGTCGGTGCCAAGACCGCCGCCGATCTCCAGCACCGACTCACCGCTGTGCCGGCCAAATTCCATCACCTCGAACATCCACGGCGCATATTCGCCGTACCGGTATTGCTCCACTTCCAGGTACCACTCGAGGGAACGCCGCGGAGCCACCTTGGCGTAGTGGCTTCCGACGGGGTTGTTGTTCCACTGGTTCTGGACTTCCTCTTTGTACGCGTCTCCTGTAGGCACCCGCTGGAGCTCCGGCATGCCCGCAGCAACCAACTCGGCCGCGGGCAGGAGGACCGCTTCCGGCTCATGCTCGATCTGCGCCACCACCGGCGCGGGATCGATCCGCACCACGGCCGGCGCGCGCTCACCAGCCATGAACCGCCAGACGTTGGCGACGTGGCGCTGCCAGGAATAGTGAGCGAGCACCGCTTGCCGGGCATTGCGTCCGAGCGCGGCCGCCGCGTCTGGACGCTCGACCAGCGCCACGACGGCTTTCACGAATTCGTCCACGTCGCCAGGCGTGCAGAGCACGGCGCGCTCGTTGGTCACCGTGAGGCCGGGCCGTGAAAAGTCCGTCACTCGCAGCGCTGGCGAGAGCACCTCGCCCAGCTGCTCGAGGTCGCTCCCTACGATGCCTTCTCCCATGGCCATGTACTCGAACAGCTTCGTGGGCGACCCGAAGAACTTGCTGTCCACCATGTGGCTGTTGTGGGGAGACACATAGAGATCGCACGCGCCCAGCAATCGGGCCCCTTCCTGTTGCGGCACGCGACCCATGCTCTTCACGCGACTTCCGAGGCCGTGCCTGGCGACGGCCTCGTCAAGCAGCGGCTTATGAGTGCCGTCGCCAATCAGCAGGAACCTGGCGCCGGGGACTTGCGCGCAAATGGCCGGAATCGCCTCCGCCAGCACGTCGATACCGTGCCAGCCGCCAAACGTCCCGGTGAATCCGATCACGCGATCGTCGACGGAGAAACCCAGCTCGTCGCGCAACGCCTGCTTCGCATCCGGGCGTCTCGGCGCGTAGGCGTCCGGATCGGCGCCATTGGGATTCACCAGGATCTTCCCGGGATCAACGCCGCGGGCCACGAGCGAGTCCTTGATGACCTGCGACACGACATTGACCATCGTCGCCTGCTTGAACGCGACATCCTCCGCAAGAATGAAGACATCCTCGTGGGTGAGATCAACGCCCCCGAAGCTGCGGGTCATCGAGAGCTCGGAGCCGTTGTACTCGACTATGTAGGGGATGCCGAGCTCGTGACTGAGGGCGGCTCCGCAAAAATTACCCTGGCACAACCGTTCGTAGATGTAGGCGGGCCGGAGGGCCTGAAGCGCGAGCTTCAACTGCGGATGGTAGAACCAGTGAGCGGCGAGAAGATCCGTCTCGTTGCTCGATTCGGATGCGCGCGGCAGGACGACCTGGTGCAAACCATATTCGTCGAGCAGGTTGAAGCGACTGCCCATGAAGCACACGAAGCGGTCGGTGACGGCCGCCAGCTCCTTCGCCACATAGCAGGTATGACCATAACTGCCGCCTGACGTGATCTTGGCCCAGAAGTCGGTCCGGAAATACACGCCGACGCCTTCGACGCGGCGGTCGGCTTCCGGTCTGTGAGGCGCCCCGCTCATCGGCACCGGTTCCGCCTCAGCCAGAAGCCGCGTGATCGCGCGACGCGAGCGATCCGCAAACACGGCGCCCGGATTCTCCTGCGGCGCCACGACGGATGCTGCCGTCACCGCAGGCGTGCCCCTCACGGCAGCGCGCAGGGCCCGGTACGACGCAGCGATCCGCTCCCGCAGCCGATCCTTTGCCGCGATCGCGCGCCGGCGCACGCGAATCGCAGTGATGAACGCCCACAGATGCCAGTAGCTCCTCAGTCGATCGCTGTCGACGCATTCGATCGCGCTCTCGCCTGGCCAGTAGAACCATGCGCGCCGTTCCTTCTTGAGAGCTCGCGTGGCAAATCGAAGATGTGAGCGGCCGGGCCAGCCCCGTTCCATTTCGACGATGACACCAAGCAAATCAGGCATCCGATCGAGCTCTTCGAGCGGATGAAAACACGGCATAGATGGCGCGTCGCAGATCTCGAGCCTGTGGCGCTCGGTGGTCTCGGTGAGACCTGCGTGACTCACGACCCTGATGGCCGCCAGGTTCGGCGCCACGTAGAGGCAGGATGCCATCCCTACTCGCTCCGTTCCTCTCGGTGGAACAGCAGATCTTCCACGTGAAGTGCAACAGCCGTCGTCTCGATGATTTCGTCGAACGGGATCGGCGAGGGACCGCCAGTCGCCAGGGCGTCGCCGAGCAGGCTGAGCTCCTCGGCGTGCCCTTTGTCGGGATCGCCATTCTGCCACAGGACATTCCCATCGCTGGCGCGTATCAGCTTCTTGAAGTCGTCGACGACGAAGGCGTCGCCGTCGCAGAACACTTCGATTCGTTCCTTTCCCATCCCCGTCTTCGGGCCGAGTGCGGTGTACACAAGGTTGGCGACGCTGCCGTCCTCGTAGCCGAGGGTCGCCGCGAAATTATCGTTGCGCAGGTACGGCAGCGTGCCGGGATCGATCGGGGTGGCGGTGATCGACTTGACGGGCGCCCCGGTCAGCGACCTGAACACGTCGTACATGTGGCAGGCCTCTCCGATGTTGCGCCCGCCGCCCTGCTCGCCCTGCACCCAGCTGTCCAGCGGGATGTAGCCGCCATTCAGACGATACTCAATCATCAGCGGCGCGCGGCGCCCGGCCACCAGCTTCCGCACTTCGGTCACCGCCGGCGAGAATCGCCGGTTGAATCCAACCATCAGCAATGGCTTGTCTTCCAGGCCGTTGTACGTCGACACCACGGCACCGAGCTGGCTCCAGGAGATGGCCAGGGGCTTCTCCACGAAGACGTGCTTGCCCGCCTTGAGGCACTCGACGACCTGTGCGGTGTGCTCGTGATGACGCGTCGCAATCACCATCAGATGAAAGGACGGATCGTCCAGGACCGTCTTCAGCTCGGTCGCGAGGACCTCGACGCCGTTGTCGCGGGCGAAATTTCCTCCCTGCGTGCTGTTGCGGCTGACAACGCCACGCAGAAAATAACGGTCCTTGCGCTTTTTCATCTGCGGGACGAGCATGCTCATCCCGAACGCGCCCGCGCCCACGAGCGCGTAGTTGATCAGCTCGCTTCGAGCGGGCTTGTGGCCGCGCACAGTAATGCGTGTTGCGTCGGCCGGCTCGGGGAGGGCACGCGAATCGTCCGGATAGCGAATCAGTACGCCAAGCGGGGGCGTCGCCGCGGCCCCGGCCAACGCCGCGTAGGCCGCCTGTGCCTCGTCGATGGTGATCACCCGGTCGATGAGGCCGTCGATGTTCAGGCGGCCGGAGGCGATCAGCTCGAGGTACGCCTGCATGTTGCGGTTGAGTGTCCAGCGTACGTAGGCAAATGGGTAATCGCGTCCGTTGGCTTCGTAGGCCTGGTCATAGCGGCCCGGGCCGTACGATGTGCTCATCAGGAGGTCGATCTCCTTGCGGTAGAACGTCGCCCGCTGCACATTGAGCCCAACGTCGCCGACGATGACCACGGTGCCTTTCGCGCGAGTCACGTCCATCGCGAGGTTCACGACGGCATCCGATCGCGTCGCCGCGGTGATGAGCGTCCTGTCGGCACCCATGCCTCCGGTGCGATCGCGCACGAGCGCTTTGAAGCCGTCGGAATCGCTTGCGCCGGCGTCCATGCCGAGAGTCTTCGCTCGAGACACACGCGCGGCATCCAGATCGAGCCCAATCACCTGGCATCCCGCGCTTCGCAGCAGTTGAACGGTGATCTGGCCGATCAGGCCGAGCCCGAGCACGACGACCCGCTCACCCAGCTGGGGCCCCGCACGCCGCACACCCTGCATCGCAATCGATCCGATCGTCGCCGACGCCGCCGTGCTCGTGGCACATCCCGGCGGAATCCGGCACACCAGGTTGCGCTTCACGCTGACGAAGTCCGCGTGGTTTGCCTGTCCCGCGCCGGCGCACGCCACCAGGTCGCCGGGCGCAAGGTCGGTCACGCCGTCTCCGGCGGCGACGACCTCGCCCGCCACCGAGTAGCCAACGTTCCACCCCTGCTGATCCATCTCGCTGTACGGAAGGCCGCCCGGAGACGAGGGCGCCATCGACACCTCAACGATCTCGATCGACGCGCGCGACTGTCCCGCGCCGGCCGTGGTGATCACGACGGTCACCTGCCGGGAGTCGCCCGGGTTGAAGATGAGGTAGTCCTCGAAACGGCCGGCGTCGAACACCCGCGATCCGATCCACTTGTCGCGCGCTCCGTTGAGCAGGCCGATGGCGATCGCGCCGTTGTGCACGGTGCCGACAATGCGCACGAGCGGCACCTGGCCTTCCGGAACATCGATGGCCTGCGTCATCACCTGATAACCGCCGGGCGAGTCGTCTGTGGTGATTTCGAGCCGGCCCTCGATGGATTCGAACACCGTCGCCAGCGCTTTGGTCCATTGCAGATCGCCAATTCCGACGACCGGACTCAGCGTCGCTTTCGGCGCCGGTTTCAGCTGCGCGAGCTGACGCCGCGCAATCGATGCCAGCCGGCGCGCGGCTTTCTGCGGGTCGTGCCACGAGGCTTTGAGATAGTGAGTGGCCAGGTTCGCGTAAGCCGCTCCCTTCTCCACCGTGCTCGCGCCCTCGGACGTGGCCGTGAGCGGCGCCTTCAATGGCGCCAGCTCGGTACCCACGCTGATGAGGGAATACTGCACGCGCACCAGCACGCTGCCGGCTTCGACGGCCGGCCGCGGCACGCGCGCGACGACGACGCCGGCGCTGTTCATCAGGATCTGACGCATCGGTGAACTTTCACAGGAGTTCAAGAGATCAGGAGTTACTTTGTTCTTTAAGAAAAAGTCTTCTGACTTTCTAATCTCTTGTTCAAAATGCTTTGTTCTTTAGGAAAGAGCTGTTTTTTTCTTGAAAAAGCACCTCCTAATCTCCTGGCCTCCTGTTCAAAACACGCCGCTCGCGCGTCGAGTCGATCGAGTGCCTCCTGACGATCCGCGCGTGGCAGGCGCGCCTCGGCGAACAGCCAGGCCGGCGAGATCGGCAGCGATCCGTCGTACTCGATCACGAGCACGGATGTGTCGTGCCGCACACCGTAGCTCGGCGATACCCATCCCTTGTCGAGCCGCCAGGAACCACAGGCGTCGCCAATCGGCAGCATCCACACGTCGGCGGCACGATTCGTGAGCCGGCAGTCGCCGTCCGCGAGCTCGGCCTTCACCGACGGATCGAAGTGAAACCGCCAGATGATCGTGCGCCTTCCGGCGCCCTCGATCCGGTCGCGCACGACCACGCGCGGTGCGCGGCGCGCGAGGAGTATTTCACGCGACGGCATCACGCTCGGCGACAGTCGCGCGTAGCCGTCGTGGCCGCCGCGAAAATAGTCGCCGTCCGGCCCCGCGTCCCACCGCGCGCCGACCGGGTGCGCATCGTCGCGAAGCTGCCAGAGGGCGTCTTCGCCGACGAATCGATTCAATTCTTCGCCGTCCACCTGCGCGACGTTGTGAAAGGCGGTGCTGCGGAAACGGTTTCGCCACTCGCGCGAAGCGGTATACAAGTACGCGCCGCAGTCGCTCACCACGTTGAGGCCGTTCAGAAAGAGCTCGAAGCTCAGGATGTCGTTGTGCCCGTGCCCGCCGCGGCCGCGCATCCCGACCTCGCCGCAATCGACGACAACGTGCGCCGACGGGCTGCGAAGCACATAGAAACCCCCGGCTGGAAACGCGACCGACCGGAACGTCGCGGGATCGCCCTGCAGCCGGTCGAACGAGGCGGCGTGGTCCGGTCCCAGCAGCCAGAACGATTCGTCCCAGAAATGGTGTGCGGCCGTCTTCAAGTCGCCGCGAGAGAATCGAACGGCGCCGGTCGAGAGCAGGTAGCGGTGATCGTTGATCGCCTGCGTCCCGAGCTTCTGCACGCGCCCATCGTCCGCGTCTCCGATGAGCGGCGCCAGGCCGCTCGGCTTGGTGTACGCCGCCACGAAGTCGAGCATCCGCCCCAGCCTCGTCCATTGGCGCTCCGGCACCGGCTCGCCGTGCTGCTCGAGCAACAGATACGACGTGAAGAACAGCTCCAGCACGAGCCGGTGGTAGGCCGTCGACTGCTCGAAATCGACGCCATCTTCCGAGACCTGCTCGAACATCTCGTCGCACACAATGCGCCGGCCTCGGGCCAGCCAGTGGCGTCCTCTGGCGGTGTGCTTGAAGAACAACCCGAGGAACACGAGACCGGCGCCGTCGCTCAAGTAGTGGTTTCCGTTCACATCGGACGTTTCGGGGTGCGTGAACACGAACTCGCCGTGCATGAACAGGCTGCGCAGGAGGGCGCGCCGGAACCCAGGGTCCGCGCAGGCCTGAGAGCCTGCCATGAAGTAGAAACCCCAGATCCAGCTGATGGCGCGCAGCGCCACGTCCATCGCGCAGGCCCAGTTCACGCTGTAGGCAAACGGATTGACGGCGATCCAATCCTCGATCTCTGCCCGGTACTCGCGCGCGTATCGGTCGTCGCCGGTCAGCCAGTGCGCCTGCCCAAGGGCCGTGAAGTGCTGACAGCGGCTCAGTTCCCACGGCACTTTCACGTCGGTTGCCTTATCGAGCTCCATGTACGTGATGTCGCGGCAGTACTGGAGCGGATAGTGACGGCCCGTCTTGAAATCGTCGAGCCACGGAAGCCTGGAGCCGAAGGCTTTGGCGCCAGAGCCGAGCAGGTCGAACTCGTGCCGGACGGCCGCGTCTGCTCCGGCGATGACGCCCGCGACCGCGTCCGGGTAGCGCGCGCGAAACGCGGCGGCGTATCGGTCGCGATCCGAAGGATTGAGGAAGAATGGCGCCATCATCTGCCGTTCCCACAGATCGTCATGCGAGCGCGCAGCGCTCTCGCCGATGACCGTGGCGTCGCGAAGCACATGCGGGTAGACGCCGGACCACGGCCGCCTCGCCGCCTGGCGCAACTCGTCGCGAAGCCGGGCCGAAAGCTGGCGGGGCGTCATGCGGAATGCGTTGCGTCCGCGCGCAAGGATCGTCGACAGATTCACGAGGCGAGAAATTCCGTCAGCACCGTCGCGATGCGTCCTGCGGTGTGACCGTCCCAGAGCGGCGGGCGGTGAGGGTGGTGCTCGCGAGCCATGGCGTCAGCGAAGCTGGTGAGAATCGCCTCGGTCGTCGTCCCGACGACGCAGTTGGTCCCGTGCGTGACGGTGACGGGCCGCTCAGTGTTCTCACGCAGCGTGAGGCACGGGATGCCAAGCGCCGTCGATTCCTCCTGAAGACCGCCTGAATCGCTGAGGACTACTCGGGCATGAGACGTGAGGCTGAGGAAATCAATGTAGCCGAGCGGCTCGGTCACGATGACATTGGCGAGCAGTTCGTCAACCCCGAACGTGTTCAACCGCTCCCGCGTTCGCGGGTGGACTGGAAACACGACGGGCAACTGTCGTGCAATGGTGGCAATCGCTTGGAGAATTTGTCGGAGGGTTTTCGGATCGTCCACGTTCGACGGACGGTGCAACGTCAGTACGCCGTACGCCCGGTCTCTCACCGGCACGCGATCCTGAATGCGAGCGAGCGTCGCCATCGGCAGGTGCCGCAGCAGCGTGTCGATCATGATGTTGCCGACGAGATGAATCTTCTCCGGCGGAACGCCCTCGCTCGTCAGGTTCTCGTTGCCGTCGGCCGACGGCGTCAGCAACAGGTCCGCCAGCCGGTCGGTGACGATGCGGTTGATTTCCTCGGGCATCGTCCGATCGAAGCTTCGCAGGCCTGCTTCCACATGCGCGATTGGGATCAGCAGCTTGGCCGCGACGAGCGATGCCGCCATCGTTGAATTGACGTCACCGACCACCACGACCAGATCCGGGCGGTCTGCGAGACAGACGTCCTCGAAACCGATCATCACCCTGGCGGTCTGCACCGCCTGGCTGGCGGACCCAACCTCCAGGTTGCGATCAGGCACTGGCAGCGAGAGCTCGCGCAGAAATCCCTTCGACATCGCCTCGTCGTAGTGCTGCCCGGTGTTGACGAGTATCTGCCTGATGCCCGGCGCAGGCTTCAGCGCCTCCATGAGCGGCGCGATCTTCATGTAGTTGGGCCTGGCGCCGACGACGTGGACGATGGTTTTCACGTGAGCATCAGATCGTTGAGAGTCATCGTTTCCATGTCGTACAGAACATGGCGCGACGTCCGATGAACGCAAAGGCCGCGAAGCCCGCAGAAAATGGGTTGGCTTTGCGCGCTTTGCGAGCTCTGCGTTCCAACCGTCGACATAACGCGCGACCGATCATCGGAACAACCGCGGCGGGCGGAATGTCTGATACAGCCGTTGGCTCGACCAGTCCGCCGGCACCTGCGCCTCGATCCACAGCGGCAGGCTCGCACGATTGATCACCCGGCCGACGTGCTGGACACACGTCCCGGGAGCGCCGGCGACCTCGATACCGGAAAACTTCAAGTAGGTTTGGTCCAGAAACCCCGCCCAGTACACGGGGACGAAGAGACGGGTCGCGGCGGCTCCCGCATCGGGTCTCGCGACGGCCATCGTGATCGAGATATCGTGGCTGGCGACATCCACATCGTATTTCACGTTGAACGCGAGGGGCGTCGCCCCGGCGCACTGCGCCGCGTCGAGCGTCACGACCAGAAAATCTGATCCGCGGTGCACGGGGGGCGGCGCGTAGTCACGAGGCTGCCAGTCGACCCGGACGAACGATTCATTCCGGCGCTCGATCCGCATCTCTTCGGTCGGTTCGGACTCATACCGTGAAATGAGCGATCCGACCGTTCGCGCCTGCACCAGGCGCAATGCCGCCAATGCGACGGCGAGCGCCAGGAGCAGGCCGACAACCCCGACTGCGGCCCGTGCAAGCGCGGGACGATTCCATCGCTGCCCACGATGCTGGAGCAGATAGCCTCCCACCATCAAGCCGGCCCACCACGGAATGAAGCGCAGATGGAACCAATGGCGATGCTCGAACTCGATGGCTGGATAACCGGTGAGGAACAGGACGAATACCGTCAGCGCGACACCGTGACGGACGGACTGCGCCCACGCGACACCAATGGCAGCGAGCGCCAACATCGGACCAAGCGGCGCCACGAGGCTGGTCACGTGCTCCAGTAGTCCGTACGTCATCGCAGCGAGTACGCTGGAAGGGAACGGGGCAGCAGGCTGCGTCATGGCGGGAATCGACAGACCCGCGCGAAGAATGCCCAGAACAGACCCATAGGCATGCGCGGTCAGATCGGCGGGAAACGTCGTCGCCATCTGCATGAAGAGCTGGCCCGATGCGATGTCGTACGCGGGCGCGCATAGATTTGGAAGGGGCAGGTTCGAAATCCGATTTGCGTAGTCGCCGACCTTCAGGTCGACAAAGGTGTCCAGAAAGTGGTCGCCGAAGCGATACAGCGGGTGGACGATGCCGAGTCCGTCCGTGATCGGCGTGGTCAACCCGAGAAGCGCGTAGTGGAACTGACACCCTCCTGCTCTTTTCAGACCCTGGAGCACGGGCCACGCGACGACGAGGAACAATCCTGACATCAAGGCCGCCGCCATCACATTTCGAATCGCATGTGTTTTGAGCGAGCCCGGCAGCAACAGCAACACGACCAGCACGCCGAAGGGTGCCATCACCGCCAGGTCGCCGCGGATGCCATAGCCAAATCCCAGGAGAACGCCATAGACGCCAGCAAGCGACAGCACCCGCCAGAAAGCCATCGGCCTGGCAACCAGCACCACCAGCATGAAAATCGCCACAAGAACGAACGGCGCCTTGCTGTAGTCGCGCAGCGACATCAGATGCGCGAGGTTCACCGGAGAAACTGTCAAAAGCAGCGCCGTGGCGGCGGCCACCCAGCAAGCGGCTACCAGGCGGAACAAGCCATAGAGGGCGATCGTGGCGACGCCTCCAAACACCGCAACGAGACTGTCGAGCTCGGTCCATGAGATCCCGGTGAGACGCCACACGGCCGCGGTTGTTCCGTATAGGTAGTACCAAGTGGTGTTCCACGTGACGGGAATCCGCGGAAAAGACGCCGGCAGAAAGGCACAGTCGAAATCGTTCCGCCGCAGGTTGAGGAAATCCACGAGCTCCTTCGGAACCGCTTGCGGCGTGGTGGAAATGAATCCCCGTCCGCACGTCATCATCACGGCCGGCTCGAAATTTCCCTGATAGAACGACGGCTGGATTCCCGCCGTCCGGTATCCGCGCATCGCCGCACGCGACACGATAAAGGAAACCACGAAGAGCGCCAGGACGATCGTGATGTCCACCAGCGGAAACCGAAACCGGGTCATCGGTGCCGGCTCCCCGCTGGCGGTTCGATGGATTGGTATAAGCGCTGCTCCGACCAGTCCGCGGGGAGTTGCATCTCGACCCACAGAGGCAGACTCGCGCCGTCGGTGACGCGCGCCACACGCCCGACGCACGCGGGCGGCGCGCCGACCACTTCGAGTCCGGAAAACCGCAGATACGTGTGATCCTGAAATCCGGTCCAGAACACCGGGACGAATAGACGCGTCGTTTCGGAGCCTGGCTTCGGCCTCGCCACCGTGAACTCGGTCGACATGTCGTGGGTCGGGGCATCGGCCTCGTATTCCACCCTGAGAACCATCGGTGCCGTGCCTCCGCAATTGCGAGCATCGAGGGTCACGACCATCAGATCCGACCCGCGATGCGTGGGAGGCGGCCCGTAGTCTCGAGGCTGCCAGCGAACCTCCAGGAAGGATGCGTCGTGGCGCTCCGTGGGCATCTCTTCCGTCGCGGCAGCCTCATAGCGCGCGATCAGCGAACCAACCCGTCGCGTCTGTACGAAACGCAGCGCCGCCAGCCCGACCACGAGTGTGAACAGCACAACACTGACGCCAGCCCCGGCCCGAACCAGCGCGGGTCGCGTCCAGCCGGGCATGCCGTGCCGGAAGATCTGCTCCCGCACCAACAGCGCCGCCCACCAGGGAATGAACCGCAGATGGAACCAGTGGCGCTCCTCGAACTCGATGGCCGGGTAGCCGGTCAGGAACAAGACGAAGACCGTGAGCGCCAGACCGAGGCGCATCGAGTGCGCCCACGTCACAATGACGGCCGCCAGCACGACGAGAGGACCTAGCGGTGCGAACAATTCGGTGAACCGGTTCAGGATTCGATACGCCTGCGCGGTGAGACGGCCGACCGTGGAAGCGGGCGCGGCATCTGTCAGCGTGGGAATCGCCAGTCCCACGCGGAGGATCGAGAGCACCGATCCGTACGCGTGCGCGACCAGATCGGCTGGGAACGTCGTCGCCATCTGCACGAAGAGCTGGCCGGAGGCGGTGTCGTAGCCAGGCGAGCACAAGGGGGAAATCGGCTGGTTCAGCACGCGGTGCGCGTAGTCACCGACTTTCAGATCGATGAACGTGTCGAGGAAGTGATTGCCAAAGCTGTACAGCGACGGCGTCATGCCGAGCTCCCTCGTCAGCGGCGTCGTCAGCCCGAGGAGCGCGTAGTGAAACTGACATCCTCCCATTTTCAAACCTCGAAGGGCCGGCCAGGCCACGACGAGGAAGACGGCAAGCAGAATCACCGCGGCGAGCCCATTGCGTGCCACGTGGACGCTGAGTGGACCCGGGAGCAGCACGAGCACGACGAACATCCCGAAGGGCACCATCACGGTCAGATCGCTTCGAAACCCCCAGCCGAATCCGACGAGCGCACCGTAGAGCGCCACAAGCGCCAGCGTCGGTCCGATCCGCATCGGCCTGGTCACCAGCACGGCGAGAATCAGAACGGCGATGAGCACGAACGGCGCCTTGCTGTAGTCACGCAGCGACAGCAGCTGGGTGAGGTTCATGGGCGAAATGGTCAAAGCCAGCGCCACGGCCGCGGCGACACTCCGTGGGGCCACGACACGGAAGAGCCCATACAGTGCAGCAGTGACAAAGGCGCCGAACAGGGACACGAGCATGTCGAGAGCGGTCCAGGAAATACCGGTGAGACGCCAGACGGCGGCGGTTGTGGCGTACAGGTAGTACCACGGTGCGTTCCACGTCACTGGCACGGTCGGGAACGACCGAGGCAAGAGCGCACAGTCGAAGTCATTCCGATTCAACCGCAGGAAGTCCACCATCGCCGGCGGAAATGAAGGAGCGGTCACGAACCCGCGTCCGCACGCCATCATCACCGCCGGCTCGAAATTCCCCTGATAGAACGACGGCTGGATTCCCGCCGTCCGCTGTCTGCGCATCGCTGCATGCGACAACGCATAGGAAACCGCGAAGAGCGCCAGGACGATCGTGAGCTCCACCAGCGGAAACCGAAACCGGGTCATCGGTGCCGCCTCCACCATCGCAGGTCGATGGACTGGTACAACCGCTGCTCCGACCAGCCCGCGGGGACTTGCATCTCGACCCACACAGGCAGACTCGCGGCGTCGATGACGCGCGCCACACGCCCGACGCACGCGGGCGGCGCGCCGACCACTTCGAGTCCGGAAAACCGCAGGTACGTCTGTTCTTCGAAGCCGGTCCAGAACACCGGGACGAATATTTGCGTCGGTCTGGTCCCTGGCTTCGGCCTCGCCACCGCGAACGCGGTCGACATGTCGTGGCTCGGGGCATCGGCCTCGTATCTCACCCGGAGGACCACCGGTTCGCTGCCCCCGCACTGGGGAGCATCCAGCGTCACAACTATCAGATCCGACCGGCGATGCGAGGGAGGCGGACCATAGTCTCGAGACTGCCAGCGAACCGCCACGGCTGATCCGTCGTGGCGCTCTGTGGGTATCTCTTCCGTCGCGGCAGCCTCGTAGCGCGCGATCAGCGAACCAACCCGTCGCGCCTGCACGAGGCGCAGCGCCGCCAGCGCGACCGAGAGCGTCAACAGCACGAAGGTGACGCCGGCCGCGGCCCGCACCAACGCAGGTCGCGTCCAGCCGAACACGCCGTTGCGGAAGATCTGCTCCCCTACCAACAGCGCCGCCCACCAGGGAATGAACCGCAGATGGAACCAGTGGCGCTCCTCGAACTCGATGGCCGGGTAGCCGGTCAGGAACACGACGAACACCGTGAGCGCCAGACCGAGGCGCACCGAGTGCGCCCACGCCACGATGACGGCCGCCAGCACGACAAGAGCACCCACCGGTGCGATCATTTCCGTGACCCGGTGCAGGATTCGATACGCCAGCTCGACGAATCTGCTGATCGTCGAAGGGGACGCGGGATGTCTCAGCCCGGGAATCGCCAGTCCCTCTCGGAGGATCGAGAGCACCGATCCGTACGCGTGCGCCACCAGATCGGCGGGGAAGGTCGTCGCCATCTGCGCGAAGAGTTGGCCGGATGCCGTGTCGTAACCAGACGAGCACAGGTTCGGCA
>Ga0066683_10000276_pt1 | contig 14634 bp, 13 predicted proteins | sample GraSoiAngelo_132_FD_62296 | JGI IMG/M metagenome (GOLD analysis project Ga0066683, IMG submission 62296) | Grasslands soil microbial communities from the Angelo Coastal Reserve, California, USA - 14_0929_02_40cm | ecosystem: Environmental > Terrestrial > Soil > Grasslands | place: USA... | reverse complement strand
TGCTCGGGCAGCAAGCCCTTTGCGCGCAGCTTGTCGATTGGGTGGTACGCGTCGACGATGCGCATCGTGCCAGAAGTGGATCGAAGGACCATCGACTGCGTGTATGCGTAAACGTCCTCGTAGCGCACGCCATGCAGCAGCTCACCTGAGGTGATGCCCGTGGCCGCGAAGAAGATGTCGTCGCCTGAGCAAAGATCGTCGAGGCACAGCACCCTGTCGGGCTGGTGTCCTTCATTGAGGGCCAGCTCGCGCTCCTCCTTGTCCTTGAAGAAGAGCTTGGCCTGCATGTCGCCGCCGATGGTCTTGATCGCGCATGCGGCCAGAACACCTTCGGTGGCGCCGCCTGAGCCCATCATGCAGTGGATCCCAAACCTGGTCTCGAGCGCGGCCTCGAGCGCACCGGCGACGTCGCCGGCGCTGATGAGCTTGATGCGCGCGCCGACTGCGCGGATCTGGGCGATGACCTCCTTGTTGCGGTCGCGGTCGAGGACCACGACGGTCAGCTCCTGCGGCGGCAATCCTTCGGCTTTGGCGATGCGGCGCAGGTTCCACTCGACCGGCATCTCCAGGTCGATGACGCCTCGCGCCCGCCGGCCGACCACGAGCTTCTGCATGTAGTGCACGTGCGTCGTGAACATCGAGCCGCGCTCCGCCAGCGCGACCACCGAGATCGCGCCAGGCAGGCCGCTCGCTGTCAGGCTCGTGCCTTCGATGGGATCGACAGCGACGTCGACCTCGGGCTCGAGGCCGTTGCCGATCTCCTCGCCGAAGTAGAGCATCGGCGCCTCGTCCTTCTCTCCTTCGCCGATGACGACCGTGCCACGCATGTCAACATCGGCGAGCGCCGCGCGGATCGCCTCGACCGCGCGTGCATCCGCCGCCATCTTGTTGCCACGGCCCTGCAGCGGCGCGGCAGCCAGCGCTCCGGCTTCGGTCACACGCAGCAGCTCCAGGGCCAGGTTGCGGTTGATACCGCCCTTGACTTCGGACACTTTTGAGTAGGCTACCCGATGCCTCGTCGACGGATCGGCAGCTTGTCGGCCTCGATCCACAGGTCCTTCTTGCTGACGAGGCGGCGCTCGCCTTCCTTGCTGAGGTAGACGCAGGTCCGCTCCAGGACGGCCGTGACCCGCACCGTCACGCCGTTCAGCTGTGCGTCAAATCCCTCGATGAGGAGCTCGTCCTCTTCCAGCTCGACTTCGCTCAAGCGCCGCACGCCGCCTGGTTGCGGGCGCGGCGGCAGCTCGATGGTGCCGCGTCCGCCAGGCGTGCGCTTGATTGTCAGGCGCGCCGAGGCCGGCGGGCGGGTGGACGGCCGGCGCGTGGCGGGCGGAGGCGCGCCGCGACGTGGCTTCGCTGTCTTCTGAGGCGAGCTCCGACTTCCCGCATCCGCGGGCTTCTTCGCCGGACGCTTAGAAGAACTCACCCCAGAACTTCCTGACCTTGCCGATCGGGTTCGGCATGCTCGTAACCACCGTCGCACGGGCCGCCAGACGCGGTGACTCCACGATAGAAGTCTCCGGGCCGTCCGGGATGCCCTCAGGGTGGACGCGGATCACGCCGTGATGCACCCCGCCTTCGAGCACGACCAGCGCTCCCACGCGTGCGTCTCCTTCGAGCCGGCCCGTGTTGGCGATCTTCAGGCGGGTCATGGCGATCACGTTGCCCTTCACGAATCCGGCGATCGTGACCTTGTTCGCCTTCAGGTCGGCCTCGACGTGCGCCTCCGGTCCGATCAGCAGCTCGCCGTCGCACTCGATGCGGCCGCTGAACGTCCCCATCACGCTGCCGTTGCCCCGAACCTGCAGGCGTCCCGACAGCGAATCCTCTCTCGCGAGCACCGTCGTGATCGGCTGCTCGGAGCTTCGAATCTCCCGATCGCCATTCACTGCCGGCGCGTCCATTGTTTCCAGACCTACGTCAGTCATGGCTTGCCTCCCCGACCCCTATCCCTTGGAGAAATGAACCATCCGCATGGTCCCCTCCAACTCAGCATAACCCCTGCTTGACAAGTTGGGTTAGAGGTCCGGATGTCCCTCCAGGTAGGCGAGGACGGAGTCGCGATCTGCCGGGATTTCGCCATCCAGCACCAGCTCCGTCAGCCGAGCCTTGATCCGTCCGACCTCGGGGCCTGGCGGAACGTTGCGGATGCGCATGATGTCGGCGCCGTCGACCGGTGGCGTGAGGCGCGAAGGCGATTCAGCGAGCACCGTGTCCAGGCGTCTTTGCAGCTCATCGAGCTTTTCCTGGTCGGGATAGGCCGACGCGGCCAGATCCGCGCGCGCCAGCTTCATCAGCCGGTCGAGCAGATCGCCTGCGTCGCGGGCCAGCCGGCGCACCGCGCCGTCAGACCACTCAGATCGGTAGTAGACCGGCCTCAGATGGAGGCGCACCAGCCTGGCCACCTGCTCGATCTCGCGCTGCGGGAAGCGCAGCCGCTCGAGCGCCGCGACCGACATCGCCGCTCCGACTTCCTCGTGACCGGTGAAGGCGCCGTCCTGCGTGGCCGTACGCGGCTTGCCGACATCGTGGAAGAGAGCGGCCAGCCGCAGGATGAGGTCCGGCTCGGTGTGCCGAAGAGTCTCCAGGGTGTGGCCGTACACGTCGTGCGTGTGATAGCCGCCCTGCGCCACCCCCTTGCACGCGGCGACCTCGGGCAGGACGACTTCGAGCAACCCGCCCTCGTCGAGCAGATCGATAGCGCGGCGCGGCCGCTCTGACTCCAGCATCTTGCGCAGCTCGTCCGCGATTCGCTCGGCGGAGATGACAGGCTGCGCGAGCCGGCCTTTCATCTCATGCATGGCCGGCGGGATCTCCGGCGCCGGTTCGAAGCCAAGCTGCGCGGCGAAGCGAACAGCCCGAAGCATGCGCAGCGGGTCGTCGCTGAAGGTCTGCGCCGGATCGACAGGCGTGCGAAGTACTTTCGCCTCGAGGTCGGCGCGTCCGCGGCCCAGCGGGTCGCTGATGTTGCCGTCGAAATCCATCAGCAAGGTGTTGATGGTGAAGTCGCGGCGCTTGATGTCCTCCTCGAGGGACGCCGGGCGGACGACGGGCTTGCGTGAGTCCGGCGGATAAGACTCGGCCCGCGCCGAAACGAACTCGACGATGTGACCAGGCACCGTCACCTGCGCGGTGCCGTAGCGCTCGAAGATCACCGGCGGCGGCGCTTCCGCGAGCCCGGCGAACCGCTGCGCCAGCTTGGGCGCCGAGCCGTGCTCGACCACCACGTCAGGGTCTGGATGCGGCCGGCCGAGCAGCTTGTCGCGCACGTATCCGCCGACGATCCAGGCTCTGGCGCCCTCATCGGCCGCGGCCTGCTTCAGCAGGCGCAACACGTCGTGGTCGGTTACTGGTTGATTCGCGCCCATTCCACGGCTCCCACCTGGCCGGCTCGGTCGCCCAGTCGGGCGCGCAGCAGGCGAGGCCGGCGGCCCGGCTTGATGAACGGTGATGACTTGAGCGTCTCGAGCATCGTGGGCTGAACCAGCGCCCAGGACCGCGTCACGCCGCCGCCCATCACGAACAGCTCGGGGTCGAGTGCATTCGTGAGGCTGATGAGCGCCAGACCCATGTAACGCGCGGCGCGCTCGACCACCTCGCGCGCATGCGCATCGCCGTTGGCCGCGGCCTTGAACAGCTCCGATGCCGGGTGGCCGGTCTCGCGGGCCAGGCTCGCGCCGCCGGCCATCGCCTCGAGGCACCCACGCTGGCCGCAGTTGTCAAGCGGTCCGTCGGGATCGATGATCATGTGCCCCACCTCGCCGGCGGTGCCGTGCGCGCCGCGGTGCAGCTTGCCGTCGATGATCAGTCCCCCGCCGACGCCCGTCGACCACGTGATGTAGACCATGTTCCGCGTGCCCTGGCCGGCGCCGCGGTGAAACTCTCCGAGCCCCGCCATGTCCGCGTCGTTGGCCACGTGCACGCGCGCGCCGGTCGCGCGGTGAAGCAGGTCCGCCAGCGGCACGTTGCGCCAACCCGGAAGGTTGGGTGGGTTGACCAGCACGCCCTTCTCGATGTCGATAGGGCCGGGCGCCGCGATCGTGATGCTGGTCACCTTCTCCCGGCGGCGGTGGCGCTCGATCTCCTCCGCCGCCCATTCGACCATGCGCTCGGGCGTGCGCAGCAGCGGCGTCTTGGTCTTGAAGCTCGCAATCAAGCGGCCGTCCGAGCGCGCCAGCGCGACGCGAACCTGCGTTCCGCCGAGATCGATTCCCGCGAGCATCTGTCGCCCGAAAGGTTAGCCCGGCGCCGCCGGCATCGTGGTGCAGCTTGGCGCTGAGGCGAGCTCAGCCGTAGGCGCCACGAGCAGCGGACCCGAGCGCACCGGGGCGTGCGCGAGGACCGCAGCGCAAGTGGCAACGACCGGATGAGCCGCCTCAGTAGCCAAGATGCCCACGAGGATCGGCGGCGCCGGGCTTAAGCGGTCAGGAGTTGCTGGCCGCGGAGCGAGGCCAGGATCTCCATCGGCGCGCGGGCGCGGTTGAACGTGTAGAAGTGCAGGCCGGGCACGCCCGCCTCGAGCAGCTCGACGCACTGCTCGATGCAGTGACGGACTCCCAGCGCTCGCACCGCGTCGTCGTCAGGAGCCTCCTCGATCGCGCGAGCGAGGTCCGGGGGGAGGGAGGCGCCGGTCATCGCCGCCATGAATGCGAGGGAGCGCCGGCTGGGCACTGGCATGAGCCCGGGCACGATCGGGATGGTGATACCGGCCTCCTTCGCTCGACGCACGAGGTCGAAGTAGAACCGGTTGTCGAAGAAGAGCTGCGTGATGAGAAAGTCCGCGCCCGAGTCGACCTTCAGCTGCATGTAGCGAAACTCATGTGCCTGGTCGGGGCTCTCCGGATGCTTCTCGGCGCTGCACGCGGCCCCGATGCCGAAGCGATATCCCGACCGCCGCAGAAACGCGACAAGGTCGCTGCCGTGCTGGAAGTGCGGATCGGCCGGCACGAACGCCTCGCCGGGACCAGGCGGGTCGCCACGCAGAGCGAGGACGTTCGCGACCCCCTCGCGCTCCATCCAGTTGAGGATCGGGCGCGTTTCGTCGGCGGTGTTCGCACACGTGAGGTGCGCCATCGCCTCGATGTGGTACTGGCGCTTGATGCGTGTGACGAGCTCGAGCGTCTTGTGCCCGGTCGCCTTGCGATACGTCACCGAAACCCAGTCAGGCGCGTGGCCCGCAAGCGCGGCAGTGGTTCTCTCGACCACAGCCACCTCGTTCTCATCGCGCGGCGCCATGAATTCGAACGAGACCGTCGGGCGCCCGCGCGCCAGCATCTCGGCGATTCGCATTGCTGCGCCAGACTACCTCAGAACGCGCGCGTCCCCGACGCGGCGCGTCACGCGACGCGAGTCCAGGTGTTCGAGCAGAGCGAGCACGGGACGCCTGCTTGCGCCCATGCGGTCGCGCAGCTGGGCCACGGTGATGGAGCCGCCGCTCGCGATCATCTCCTTGACCAGTGCCACGGCTCCCGCGTACGCGTCCTTGGTGAAGACCACGTCTTCGCTCAAGCGCACCAGGTCGCCTTTTCGCTCGAGGGCGCGCACCACCTCGGCGCCGGCACCGCTCTTCTCCATCGCCTCTGCGATGGACGGCGGGGCGAATGGATTGCGGCCGAGCTCGTCGATCAGGCGCGAGCCGGCGCCGTCGGCGGTCTCAATGGCGACTTGATGGTCCGGCAGCGAGATCTCGCCATCACGCTCGGCGACGACGTCGTCCTCGACGAGCCCCGCGAGCGCCGGCGCGAAGGCGCCGTGCGCGACGCCCAGACGGCTTCGCAGCTCCTCGCGGGGCATGCCCGGACGCAACGGATGGGCCGAGTGATAAGCGCGAAGCTCCTCGCGAGCTCGCACGCTGAGCGCGTCCCAGTGCTCGGGCGCCCAGATCCATTCGGCGACGCGCCTGGCCGTCAGTCCATCGACCCCGCCTGCAGTCGCCAGCGTGGCCTTCAGCAGCGCCGCGACGCTGACGCCGCGGGGGTACTTGCGCAGCTCCTCCTGCAGCACGTCGCCTGACGCGCGACGCTCGAGCGATTCCCGCACTGCCGCGTCATGGCGCGGGTGCTTGCGGGGAGCGACGTCCGCGAAGCGACCGCCGGCCAGGGTTGTCGATGGACTCGGCAGCCGGAGGATGAAGCGGTCGCCGGCCGCCGCGGCTATCGGCGCCTCGAGGTACAGCTGCACCCAGCCCTCGGAGCCGGCGTCGATGGCATCACCCTCGAGCACGATGGCGCGGCAGCCAACCTCCACGGTTCCCGTATGCAGCGTCAGCTCGGCGCCGTGACGCAACGGCCTTGGTGAATCGGCCAGCACGCGCACGCGCGCGTCCACCCGTCTCGTTGAGGGCAGCGTGTCCGGCCGCGCAAGCACGTCGCCTCGCCTGATCTCGTCTCGGTCGGCGCCGGTGAGGTTGGCCGCCACGCGGCTGCCCGGCGAGGCCACGTCGACCTGCCGGTTGTGCTGCTGCAGCCCCCGGATCCTCACGCGACGCCCGCCGGGAACGAGCTCCAGGTCGTCGGCCACGCCGATCGAACCGTCGACGAGCGTGCCGGTGACCACAGTGCCGAAGCCGCTCATGGTGAAGACGCGATCGATCGGGAGACGCGGGCGGCCGAGGTCGGCGCGCGCCTCGGTGTCGTCGAGGACTCGATCGAGGGCGGCTTTCAGGTCGTCGAGACCATGGCCGGTGACCGCCGAGACAGGGATGATCGAGGCGTTTGCAAGCGAAGTAGCTTCGATGGCGGCCTTGATCTCCTCGGTCACCAGCGCGCGCCACTGGTCGTCGACCAGGTCGATCTTGGTCAATGCAACAACTCCGCGCTTGACCTCGAGCAGGTCGACGATCTCGAGGTGTTCGCGAGTCTGCGGCCGCACACCTTCGTCGGCCGCGACCACGAGGATGACGGCGTCGAGGCCGTGCACCCCCGCGAGCATGTTGCGGATGAAGCGCGCGTGACCGGGCACGTCGACGATCCCGATCTCTCTTCCGCTCGGCAGGCCCAGATGCGCGAAACCGAGGTCAATGGTCATGCCGCGCCGCTTCTCCTCGGCAAGCCGGTCGGGGTCGATGCCGGTCAGCGCCGTGATGAGCGTGGACTTGCCGTGGTCGATGTGGCCGGCGGTGCCGATGACGAAGCTCATCGGACGCTCTTGGCAGCCGCCTCCACCGCGTCGATCAGCACCTCGTCCTCACCTTTGAGCACGGTGCGCGGGTCGATGCAGCACGCGCCGTCCTCGATGCGCGCGATGACGGGCGGCTCGCCGTTTCGGAGCGCGGTCGCAATCCGCGACGCGGGTCCCCCGAGGGCCAGCAGGACGGTGGGCAATCCGTGTCCCGGCACAGAGCCGCCGCCGACAGCGGACTCGTCATCGACGAGCCGCACATCCACCCCGCGTTCCTGCAGCTTCACCGACCACATGGCGGCGCGACGCCGCACGTCCGCGACGGGCGTGCGCAGCATTCGCTGCACCGGTATGTCGTCTCCGCGCCCTGCCAGCCGCTGCTTGATGGTCGCCTCGAGAGCTGCGAGCGTGAGCTTGTCGATGCGCACCGCCCGCGCGAGCGGATGGCGCGCCATCTTGTTGACGGCGCCTGCGCGGCCGAGCACGATTCCGGCCTGCGGCCCGCCGAACAGCTTGTCGCCGGAGAACGTCACCACGTCGCAATGCGCCACGGAGTCGGCCACCGTCGGCTCGCCGGCGATCGGCTCGATGGCGCCGCTGCCGAGGTCGTCGATGAGCATGAGGTCGTGCCGGCGCGCGATTTCCTCCATCTCCCGAAGCGACACCGTTTCGGTGAAGCCGCTCACCGTGTAGTTGGACGTGTGCACGCGCAGCAGCGCCGCGGTGCGCGCGGTGAGCGCGTCCTCGTAATCGGCGGCGCGCGTGCGATTGGTCGTGCCGACCTCGACCATGCGCGCTCCGGAAAGGCGCATCACGTCCGGCATGCGGAAGGACCCGCCGATCTCGACCTGCTGTCCCCGCGACACGACCACCTCGCGGCCCTTGCACAACGCGGTGAGCGCGAGCAGCACGGCGGCCGCGTTGTTGTTGACGACCAGCGCGGACTCGGCGCCGAACAGGTTGATTAGCGGCGCGCCCAGCAGAGCCGCTCGCTCGCCACGCTTTCCTGTGGCCAGGTCCAGCTCGAGGTTGCTGTACGACGCGGCCACGGCGAGCGCGTCCAGCGCGGCTCGCGACAGCGGCGCCCGTCCTAGGTTGGTGTGAAGGATCACGCCCGAGGCGTTGATCACCCGCCGCAGGCGCGGCGCCGCCTCGGCACGGAGCCGCGTTTCGACCTGAGCCAGGCGTTGCTCATCACCCACGGGTTCTGTTCGCCGCTCGGCCTCCACCTGCGCGCGAATGGCCCCCACCACGCGCTCTCGCCCGAAGTCGGCCACAAGCGCCGCATACGGCGGCTGGTTGACGAGCGTGCCTACAGCAGGCAGGGCGCCAGCGCGTTGAACCCTGGGACTCCGTACCCCATGCATGTGCCCAATGAGATTAGGCTCGCGGGCGTGTAGAAGGGCGACATCACGAGGTTCAGCACCGGCACCCTGAACACGCTGCCGATGAAGATGACGATGATGGCGCCGATCCAGATCTCGCGCCGGCGGGTGGACACGCTGAAGAAGAACCGCGGATTGCGGTTGCGGAAAAGCGCTTCCACGATGTCCCACCCGTCGAGGCCTGGGATGGGCAGCAGCTGGAACGCGAAGATCGAGACGTTGAGAAACCAGATCGCGTACAGCAGGTAGGTCAGGATGCCAATCGGCGAGCTGATCGAAGGCTCGTTGCCGATGCCGAACAGCACCCGGAGGATCACGCCGACGACCACAGCCGCGAGCAGGTTGGCCGCGGGCCCGCCAAGCTCGTAGAGGACCTTCTGCCCCATGGTGCTGATGCGGTTGGGCTGCACCGGCACCTTGCGGCCCCAGCCGATGAGCGCGATGAAGACCGCGATCACGCCGAGCGGGTCGAGGAACCGCCGCGGATTCCACGTGAAGTAACCGAAGTAGCGGACCGATCGATCGCCAAGCAAGTAGGCCGCTGCGGCGTGGCCCATCTCGTGCACCGGGATGGCGATGAGGAGCGCGGGCACGAGCATCACCGCCGAGACGAGAAAGACGCCGAGGCCGGTCAACCAGCTACTCGATCGGGATCTTGTTGGCGGCGCGGGGCCGCCGCCTGACTGCGCTGCGCCGCACCGTCCTCCGGCTGGAGCCGACACGCTCGGCCGGGCCGGCGGTCACGCGGTGCTCATAGATCAGGACCAGCGCCGTGATGAGCTCACGCTGCGCGTTGAGCAGGTGCACCTGCGCCGAAGGCGGGACCATGTCGGACACGACGTTGCTCACCCGCGTGGCCAGCTCGTTGATGAGCTCGATGGCGCGCTCGCCGTCGCGGGTCATCGCTTGGCGTCCTTGCGCTTGGTAAACCGCACGCGAAGCTTGCCGTCGTCGATGGCGGCGCCGGCCGTGTCGCGCTGGGCGAGCACCCGCGGAAGGGAGATCTCGCGGCGGTAGTTGCCCACGGTCACGTACAGCTCGCCGTTGTGACGGCTGAGGTCGACTTCGGAACGCTCCAGGAACGGAACGTCGAGCGACAGGACATAGTCGGCGCCTTCCTTCTGGATGCGCTGCGGGCTCGCGGTCACGAATCGCTCGGCCGGATCGTTGTCGCCGTAGATCGCGTTGGCCATGCGCTGCAGCATCGTCTCGCCCACCACCTCGCTGTCGAACAGCGGCACGTTGAAGATCGGGATGCCCGCGAACGACTGCTCCACCTCGGCCTGGTACCGCTTGTGGATGCGCTGCCACTTCTTGAAAAGCTCGTCGTGCAGCTCGCCCGGAAGCAGCCTGTTCACGATCACGGCGTCGGTCATATAGCCGAAGAGGCTCAAGTAACTGAAAGCGCGCTTCGCCTCCTTGACGACCATCTTCTCGAGGTTGAGCACGATGCGGACCGTCGTGATGTCTGGGTCGGTGAGGACCTTACGCATTCCGTCGAGGTCGAGCAGCAGGTCCTTCAGCGAAGCGAAGATCTCGTCGCTCGGGAGCGGAATATCCATCAGCGGCTGCAGCACCGGCCGCGCCATCTTCATCGCGCGCCGCTCCCACGGATACACCTTGTCCAGCCACCAGCGCGCGGCGTCCGGAAACGTGAGCAGCTGCAGCGTCTCGCCGGTGGGCGCGCAGTCGACGATGAGCACGTCGTGCTCGCCGCGCTGCGCGTAGTGCTTGATCCACATCAGCGAGGCGATCTCGTCCATCCCGGGCGGGTTCGCGACCTCCTCGGCGATCACCTCGTCGAGTCCCTGCGTCGCGAAGACCTCGACCGCGTACTCGTGCAGCCTCGCCCAGTGGCGCTGCATCTCGTGCAGCGCGGAGACCTCGTGGGCCCAGAGGTTCTCGGCGATCGGCGTCATCGACGTGCCGAGCTCGACGTCGAACGAGTCGCCCAGCGAGTGAGCGGGATCGGTGCTCATCACGACCGTGCGGTAGCCCGCCTGCGCGCAGCGCACCGCGGTCGCGGCGGCAACCGAGGTCTTGCCTACACCGCCTTTCCCGGTGAAGAGGATGACGCGCACGGCCTGAGTTTAGACGGGCGCCCGGAGGCGCCCCCAGGGCTCAGTCGTGCCTTACTTGATCAGCTGCGGGATCGTCACGGCGCCGGCCCCGAGCAGGACCACCATGGCAGCCGCCACCACCGCCAGCCGGATCAGGTCGTTCGAGAAGTACGGCACGCGGTCGAGCGGGATCGATGGGTCGACGGACTCGACGACCATCCGGCCGCCCCGTCCTTTCTGGATGCGGTTGCTCGAGCCGAGCGACATCTCCACCGCACGAACCGTCGCCTGGTCGCCGCCGACGCGGGCCTGGGAAACCGAGCGCTGGCCGGTGACTGCGCCGCCGGAGACGGGAGCCGATGCCTTGACGGGCGGGCGGTACCGCGCGCGGGACTTGCGGCGGGACTTACGACTCACAGAGCGAGTGTACTGATGATGCGGCTGGCAGGTATGACACCCCTCCTGGCCTCCCCACTGCGTGGGGAGGGGCAGGCAGGCGGTGGGGTGGGACGTGGAACGGATGCTCCGCCTGCCTGTCTTTGGGCCTTGGGACTCAACCAGCTGGGTTGTGGGCTACGACATGTTGTGTCCCGATAGGAGTTATAACCCCGAATGTAGAGGTTGTCAAGCCTTTACACGTTTCCGACCGGTTCCGGCTGGACGCGCAGGCGGATTGGCCCGGCCAGGATCCAGACCCCGGACAGGAGGCTGACCGCGATGCCGACGTAGATCGCGGGCAGCACACCGTAGACCGTGCCGATGATGCCGCCGATGAAGGCGCCGATCGGGATCGTCCCCCAGATCATCGTGCGCACGGTGGCGTTCATGCGGCCCTGAACGCGGTCCGGAGTTATGGCCTGCCGCAGGCTGACCTGGGTGATGTTGTACACGGGGTTGACCCAGCTGCCGATGAAGAAGGACACGATCAGCAACGGGATCGCGAACCCGTACTGGGCGAGTGGAACCAGGATCAGTGAGAGTCCGCCGGCGGTGATGCTGACGAACAGAGTCGGCCCGACCCCGATGCGCGCCGCGATCCACGACGCGCTCAGCGCACCAAGCAGGCCGCCCACCGCGCCCGCGGCAAAGACCACACCAACGACGCCGGGACTCAGGTGCAGGAAGCGGTAGGCAAAGATCAGGTAAACGGCGAACACCATATTTCCGCCGAGGTTCGACGTCGCGGTGCTGCCGGCGATGCGCGAGATGGTCCGGTTGCCGAGCACGAATCGGATCCCCTCCAACATCTCGGAGAAGAAGCCGCTGCGGCCCGCCTCTGATGCGGGCTTCGGCGCGGGCTCAGGCCGGCGGATCCACCACAGCGACAGGACCGACACGAGGAACGATGTCGCGTCGACTGCGACCGCGCGAGCCGCGCCCACGAGCTGGATGAGAACCCCGGCGAGCGCGGGGCCCACCATCTGCGCTACCGACCCAGTCACCTGCAGCTTGCTGTTGCCTTCGACCAGGTCTGACCGCGAGATGATCGCGGGCAGGTACGACTGATAGGCGACATCGAAGAACACAGTGCCGACACCGACCAGAAGAGCAACCACGTAGAGCTGCTCCATGGTCAGCAGGCCGAGCACGTACGCCACCGGCACGCTCCCGAGCGCGACCATGCGCAGCAGATCGCACACGATCATGATCGGGCGGCGGCGAATCCTGTCCGCATACACGCCTGCGATGAGGCCGAGCACCGGGAACGCCAGGAACTGAAGGGCCTCGAGCAGCCCCACCTGAAACGGCGTGGCGCTGAGGATGAGGATCGCGACCGTCGGCAGTGCGAGGGCGCTGACCTGGCTGCCGAGCTCACTGATCCCCTGGCCCCACCAGAGCTTCAGGAACTCGCCGTCTTTCCACAGCTTCGGCTGGAACAAGGCTTCCTATGATGCCGACTTCAGAAAACTGAACCGACCAGAGGTCGACTGACCTCCCCCGTGCGTTAAACCTCGGTCGTCAGCTCCGCGTATTCCTCTTCGCTAATGAGGTCGTCCAGCTCGCCGCGGTCCTCCAGCCGCACCTTGACGAGCCAGCCCGATCCGTATGGCTCGGCGTTGACGAGGTCTGGATTTTCGAGCACATCGGGATTCACGTCGACGACCTCGCCGCTGACAGGCGCCTCGAGCGGAGAAGAGGCTTCGTCGGACTCCACGTGCCCCATGCGGCCTTTCGCGCGCAGCACGTCACCCAGGTCGGGCAGGTTCAGCGAGGTGATCTCCCCCATCTGGTCCTGGAGGTACTCACTCAGGCCCAGCACGGCGACGTCGTCGTCGATCCTCACCCACACGTGGGCGCCGCTGAACCGGAGCTGGGACATACCGGAATAATGCGCCCGCGCCGTTAGGCGCAGTGTGCGATTCCTTCTACTGATTGCGGTTGCGGCCGTCATGGTCTGGCTGGGGAGCCTGTTCTGGCAGATGCTTCAGTCGACCGGAAATACGTTTTAGCGCCCGACTCGGAAGAAGACCACGTCGCCGTCCTGCACCCGATAGTCGCGTCCCTCGACGCGCAGCTTTCCGGCTGCGCGCAGGGCGTCCATCGACCCCGCGGCGACGAGCTCGTCGACCGACGTGACCTCGGCCCGGATGAAGTGCTTCTCGAAGTCGGTGTGGATCTTCGCCGCCGCCTGCGGCGCGGGTGAGTCTCGCTCGCACGGCCATGCCCTCGCCTCTGGCTCACCGGCGGTGAAGTACGTGATGAGGCCTCCCGCCTCCCAAACCGCGCGCGCGATGCGACCCAGGCCCGACTCGTCGATGCCGTAGCTCGCGCGCATCTCCTTCTCCTCGGCCGGGTCGAGCTCGGTCAGCTCGGCCTCGAGCCGCGCGGACAGGACGATGGCCGGCGCGCCTTCCTCGTTGGCGATGCCTATCACCTTCACCGCGCCTTCGCCGCCGGACGGCAGCAGCTCGTCGGCGACGTTGGCCACGTACACCGAGGGCTTGAGCGTGACCGGAAAGATCGAGTTGAGCAGCTTGCGGTCTTCTTCCTCGAGGGCGAGCGTACGCAGCGGCTTGCTGTTGTCAAGGTGCGCCTTGGCCGCGGTGAGGACCTCGGTCTCGCGCTGCGCGTCCTTCTTCCCCGCCCGCGCCTCCTTGCCCACCACGTCGAGACGCCTTTCGATCGAGGTCAGGTCGGCGAGCACCAGGTCGAGGGTGAACTCGTCGAGCTCCTTGACCGGCTCGGCGTCGGGACCAAAGCAGCGCGCGACCTTCACGAGGACGTCGGCCTGGCGCGCAAACGCGACGCGCTGCGCACGGCTTCCGGGCGGCGTGTCCTCGACGCGCACCTGGGCCGGCGTGGTCTTCTTCGGCTTCACCGCCTCGGCAAGTCGCTGCAGCCGCTCATCGGGCACGTCGACCATGCCGACGCCGTCGGCGCCGCGCCCCGCCGTCAACGCGTTGAACAGCGTGGTCTTGCCCGAGCCCGCGGGCCCGACTATGGCTACTGAAACCGGCACGAGCTACTCGACGTCCAGGTCGAATGCTTTGTGCAGAACGCGGACACCCTTCTCGACCTGATCGCGCGAGACGAGGCAGGTGATGCGGATCTCGGAGGTGCTGATCATCTCGATGTTGATCCCTGCTTCGGCGAGCGCGCGAAACATGCGGCCCGCGATACCGGGCATGCCGAGCATCCCGGTGCCGACGATGGAGAGCTTCGCGATGCCGCCCGCGGACGACACGCGGCGCGCGGCGACCTTCTTGGCCGCGATGCGCACAAGCTTCTCCGCGGCTTTCAGGTCCGACTCGGCGACCGAGAACGTGAGGTCGGTGCGGCCGGAATGGCCGACGTTCTGAACGATGACGTCGACCGAGATGCCCGCCGCACCGAGCGGCTCGAAGATGCTCGCGGCCACGCCGGGCCGGTCCTTCACGCCGAGGACTGTGATCTTCGCGACGTTCTTCTCTTGCGCGATGCCGCGCACGCGCTGCCTGTCTTCCATTGGAACCTGAGCGACGATCATCGTACCCACGCGATCGTTGAAGCTCGACCGCACGTGGATCGGCACACCGTATAGCTCGCCGATCTCGACCGCCCGCGGATGAATGACCTGGGCGCCGACCGCG
>Ga0066683_10000275_pt1 | contig 14636 bp, 12 predicted proteins | sample GraSoiAngelo_132_FD_62296 | JGI IMG/M metagenome (GOLD analysis project Ga0066683, IMG submission 62296) | Grasslands soil microbial communities from the Angelo Coastal Reserve, California, USA - 14_0929_02_40cm | ecosystem: Environmental > Terrestrial > Soil > Grasslands | place: USA... | reverse complement strand
CGCGGAATCGTGCGCTGCTCGGGCCGCATGCCTTGCCAGCTGCGATCGATGCGCCCCATCGCGAAGCACGCCGGGCCGCCGCCGTGCGCGATGCAGACGCGGAGGTTCGGACACGCGTCCAGGATGCCGCCGAAGATCAGCACGGCCACGACGATCGCGTCCTCCATGATGACGCCAAGGCTGTTGAACAGTCCGTAGCGCGTCGTGCGCTGCATCATGAAGTTGTGCTGCGGCTGCGGATGGAAGAACAGCACCGCACCCATCGCCTCGGCGGCCTTGAAGAGTGGCAGGAATCGAGGCTCGTCCCAGTTCTCGCCGTTGACGAGCGTGTCGAGCTCCGCACCCTTGAGACCGAGCCCCGTGACGGCGCGCTCGAGCTCGTCGATGGCGAGCTTGACGTCCTGCACCGGGAGCGTGGCGAGGCCGGCGAAGCGCGTCGGCCACTGCGTCGTCATCGACGCGATCTCGTCGTTGACCTCGCGGGCCAGCTCCCGCCCCCGCGCGGGATCGAGGTGATAGCCGAAGAACGGCGTGTGGATGGAGACGACCTGCACGTCCACACCCTGCGCGTCCATGTCGGCGATCCGCTCTTCGGGCGTGAAGCGAACCTTCGGCGAGGTGAACGGGATGCGCTTGTCGTTGCCCATGAAGCTGCCGACGCCCTCGCCGGGCTCGTGACGGAAGCCGTACCACTCGCGGCCGGCCTCGGCGGCGCGCCACGCCGAGCGCGGCACGAGATGCGCGTGGATGTCGATGCTCTTCATGCGCCGCGCGCTACACCGTCTGCTCGATCCGCTCCGCCACCATCTCGGGCGTGAGGGCTCCTCGCCAGTCGGCGTCGCGCGGCAATACGGCGTCGACGGCGCGCAGACCGTAATAGGTGCCGGCGATGCCGCGCGGCGTGCCGCCCTCGCCGACCGTCTTCACCGCCTGCAGCAGCAGACGCCGCGCCTGGATCACCGCCTTGTCGGCGGGACCGAGGTGCTCGCGAGTGCGATCGACGACGCGGCCCATGCTCTCCTGGATCGCGCGATCCTGCGCGTTGATCCCCTCGATGCCCGTGAACGTCTCGGTCTTCTGCACCTGGCGGTCGAGCATGTAGTTGTTGCGCTTGTTGCGGATGGAGCGGAAGGTGCTCTGGTCCACGTCGAGCGGGCCGTTGCCCAGCCGGCGCTCGAGCCGGTCATCGTCGGTGAGCGGCGCCGTCTCGCTGTAGTCCCAGTTGAACACCATCGTGGTTTCGTCGTCCATCGGCACCCAGATGTGGCCCGACATGATCGCGTGGCCGCCTTCGGACTGCGACGGCCGGATCTGGTGGAATGGCAGGATGAACTGGTACGTACGAATGTGAACGTTGGCCTCGTCCAGCGGCCGCACGCTCGCGTACTGATAGCCGTAGTCGGTGAGATCGACGACGAGCGTCGGCGCCTTGCTGCGCACGAACGGGTGCGTTGGCTTGAATCCGGGCCGCGCGGAGTTCGCCTTCAGCACGCGGTGCAGGATCGGCGCGTGCGAGGTATCGACGCCGCCCTCGAGTCCCTGCAGCCAGTTCGTCTCCTGGATCACCTTCGACACGTGGCGATGCGTCGCCGGGGCCTGCGCCCACGCGAACGTCGGCAGCGGCGGGCGCAGCTCAGGCGGACCGAGATAGGCCCAGATGACGCCGCCGCTCTCGACGGTCGGATACGAAGTGACGGAGATCTTCTCCTTGAAGTGCAGGTGCTCGGGCTCGTTCATCATGTCCACGCAGCGCCCGCCCACGTCGAACTTCCAGCCGTGATAGACGCAGCGCAGACCGCACTCCTCGTTGCGGCCGAAGAAGAGCGAGGTGCGCCGGTGCGGGCAGTACTCGTCGATCAACCCGATGCGGTCCTGCGTGTCGCGGAAGGCGACGAGCTCCTCGCCGAGCAGCTTGACCCGAACCGGGGGGCAGTCGGGCGCCGGCAATTCCCACGCGAGGAGGGCCGGGATCCAGTAGCGGCGCATCGTCGTTCCCATCGGCGTGCCACGATCGACCCGAGTCAGCAGCTCGTTGTCTTCGCGTGAGAGCATGGGTGCGCTCCTCCTCCTGCCGGCGGCGTGGGCGAAGTGTAACACCGCGCTACAATCGGCGCGATGAAGCGCCTGCTCGCACTGGTGGCCGTCGCCGGCCTGGCCGCGGGATGCCGGGAATCGGTGGAAGCGCGCCTCATCTATTACCCCTCGCACGAGGTCACCGAGGATCCCTCCAGCGTCGGCCTCGCGTTCCGGGATGTCGAGTTCCCCGCGGCCGACGGGGTGCGGCTGCATGGCTGGCTGATCGCCGGCCGCACGCCGATCACGCTGCTCTACTCACACGGCAACGGCGGCAACATCGCCGGCCGCGTCGGCATCGCCCGCATGCTTGTCGACGGTCTCGGCGTCGGCGTGTTCATGTACGACTATCGCGGGTACGGACGCAGCGAGGGCACACCCTCGGAGGCGGGGCTCGTCAGCGACGCGCTCGGCGCGCGTGCGGCGCTGCTGCGCGAGGGCGTTGCGCCCGACGACATCGTGTACTTCGGCCGCTCGCTCGGCGCGGCCGTCACCGTCGACCTGGCGCTCGCGCATCCGCCACGCGGCGTCGTGCTCGAGTCGCCCTTCGCGTCCGTGCGCACGATGGCGAACAGGGTGTTGCCCGGTGCCGGCTTCCTGTTCCGCACAAGGTGGGACTCGGTCGCGAAGATCCGAGACCTGCGCGCGCCGCTGCTGGTGCTGCACGGCGACGCCGACGAGACGATCCCGGTCGCACAGGGCCTCGCCGTCTTTGCCGCCGCGCCGGAGCCGAAGAAGTTCTTCACCATCCGCGGCGGCCGGCACTACGACATGGACGCCGCGTGGGCGGAGTACTGGGCGGCGTGGCGCACATTCCTTGCAGGCCTGCCGGCGCCGACCTCGACCGCCGCGCGATGACCTACGGCTCGGACCTCGTCGTCGATCTGCTGCGTGCCGTCGGCATCACGCACGTCGCGCTCAATCCGGGCGCCACGTTTCGTGGCCTACACGACTCGCTCGTCAACCACGGCAAGGGCGACCCGGAGCTGATCCTCACGCTGCACGAGGAGATCGCGGTCGCGCTCGCCCACGGCTACGCCAAGGCGCGCGGCGCGCCGATGGCCGCCGCCGTGCACGACATCGTCGGTCTGCAGCACGCGAGCATGGCCATCTTCAACGCCTTCTGCGACCGCGCGCCGATCCTCGTGCTCGGCGCCACCGGACCGATGGACGCCGCGCGCCGCCGCCCGTGGATCGACTGGATCCACACGGCGCTGGTGCAGGGCACGCAGGTACGCGACTACGTCAAGCTCGACGATCAGCCCGCCAGCGTCGCGGCGATTCCGGAGGCGCTGCTGCGCTGCTGGCGGCTGGCGCGCACCGAGCCGCAGGGGCCGGTCTATCTCTGTCTGGACGCGGGACTACAAGAGGAGGCGCTCGACGCATCGGTGCCGATACCGGACGTGAGGCGGTTTCAGCCCGCGGCGCCACCGCACGCGAGTCCGCGCGATCTCGAAGAGGCGGCGCGCCGGCTGGTCGAGGCGCGCGCTCCGCTGATCGTCACCGAGGCGCTCGGCCGGCGGCCGGAGGCCACGCCGGTGCTGTGCCGTCTCGCCGAGCGTCTGGCCGCGCCGATGATCGATCTCGCCGGCGAGTCCGAAGGCCGCGCGAGCGTGCCGAGTCGCCATCCGCTCGACATGACCGGCGCGCGGCAAGAGGTGGTGGCCGAGGCCGACGTTGTGCTCGCGCTGGATGTCACCAACCTGCTCGGCGCGCTCGGCGCCGTGGACCGAGCGACGCGCGCCGTGCGCCTCTTCAACGAGCACGCGCGGGTGATCGCCATCTCGCTCGACGACTACGCCGTTCGCAGCTGGGCGCACACGTTCCAGTCGCTGGTGCCGGTGGATCTGCCGATCGCGGCCGACGCCGGCGTGACGCTGCCGTCGCTGCTCGCGGCCGTCGAGGATCGGCTGCAGCACGATCCGCGCGCGGACGACCGACATCGGCGCGCCGAGCGCCTCGCGGCGCGCCACGCCGGCCTGCTGGCGGAGTGGCAGGCCACGGCCAAGCTCGAGCGCACGCTCATCCCGCTCGCGTCGTCCGTCTTCGCCGCCGAGATCTGGGACGTGATTCGCGACGAGGACTGGGTGCTCGCCAACGGCACCGCCAAGGGCTGGGCGCGCCGACTGTGGGACTGGCGGCCCGAGCGCACGTACGGCGGCAGCGGCGGCGCCGGGCTCGGCTACGGGCTGCCGGCCGCGCTCGGCGTCACGCTCGCGCATCGCGGCTCGAGCAAGGTCTGCGTGAATCTGCAGTCCGACGGCGACCTGCTCTACGTCGTGAGCGCGCTCTATACGGCGGCGCACCATCGGCTGCCGCTGCTCACCGTCACGTTCAACAACCGCACGTACGGCAACGACGAGGAGCACCAGGAAGTTGTCGCCAAGGCGCGCGCGCGGCCGGTCGAGAACAAGGTCATCGGCATCCGCATCGACGACCCCGCGCCCGATTTCGCGCGCATCGCTCAGGGCTTCGGCGTGCACGCGGAGGGACCGATCGATCGCGCCGACGCCGTCGGCCCGGCGCTGCACCGCGCGCTGCGCGTCGTCAAAGACGGCCGGCCGGCGCTGGTGGATATCATCACGCGCCCGTAGGGGAGGCGTGATCGCCGACGCTAGCCTAGAGCGCTATCTGTGCTAGCGTGACGTGATAGCATCAGGACATGGCCACGATCATCGTCCGCAATCTCGACGACGAGGTCGCCGAGCGTTTAAAGCTCCAGGCGCGGCTTCGTGGAACATCGTTAGAGCAGGAAGCTCGACGTCTGCTCACGGAGGGTACGAAGCTGAGCCGGAAGGAGATCGCGGCCGAGGCCGCCGCGATGCGTGCGAGGCAACGTCCGTCCACTGTGAGCAGCGTCGACCTCATCAGGGAAGACCGGGACCGGTGACGGCCCGCGCGTCGGCCAGCCGCCGCGGGCCCCGGGTGCGCGAGCGAGAAGTTCGCTACGATGTGGCTGGCGGCCCCGTCGTCGTCGACGCCTCGATGGCTGCTGTATGGTTCACGAACGAGCCGGACCGTCGAGGAGCTGCGCGGCTGCTCGAAACTGAATCGATGCTCCTGGCGCCCGACCTGATGGCAGTCGAGGCCACGAATGCGTGGTGGAAGCGACTCCGGCGCAGGGAGATGGACGTCGCTGAGGTCGAGCGGGCGGTGACGCATTTGCTGGCCATGCAAATCGTGTGGGTCGCGGCGGCGACGCTGCTTCGGCCCGCCGTCCGTCTCGCGGCCGAGCTCGGGCATCCTATCTACGACTGCGTCTATCTGGCGCTCGCGGTGTCTCGCTCGGCCGTTCTCGCGACCGCTGACGAGCGGCTCCGAACGGGGGCAGACCGCGTCGGCGTGCGCCTCTGGAGCGCGCGCCGTTAAATCGCAGCCGCGCCGGCGCCGGGCGCGGCCATGACTGCGACCGCCGCGCGACCCGCATAGCGTCGGTAGCACCGCACCGCGTTGTCCCACAGTAGCCTGCGTCGCGCGGCGTCGCCCAACGTCTTCCACCCCAGCACGATCTCCGCGGACTTCGGAAACCAGCTCTCCGAGTGCGGATAGTCCGTGGCGAACATCAGCGTGTCCTCGCCGAGCGCCTCGAAGGCGTGCCGCAGCGACTGCTCGCCCTCGTAGATCTGAATGCTCTGGAAGTACTGCGGCCCACGGATGTAGTCGCTGGGCCGCTGCTTCAGCGCCGGCAGCACGTGACGCGACATCTCGGCCAGCTCGTCGAGCCGCGCGGCCCACGACGGGAGCCAGCCGTGGCCGCACTCCAGCGACGTGAGGCGCAGTCGCGGATAGCGATCGAGCACGCCGGCGCCGATCAGCGCCGCGAGGTTGCGCTGCGCATTCCAGACGTGTCCCGCGGCGCGCTGCAGGAACACGTTGTCCCACGTGTCCCACACACCGGGCGGATACGGGATCGTCATCGTGAACGAGTGGATGACGACGGTCAGGTCGTGTTCCTGCGCCTCGGCCCAGATCGGTTCCCACGCCGGCTCGTCGAGTGACATCGCCGGCGCGCAGATGGGGAAGATCGCGACGGGCCAGTCTTCGCGGCTGCAGCGGCGGATCTCCGCCACGGCGGCGGCCGGATCGCGTCCGGAGACGAGCATGACGCCCGTGAGACGGTCCGGATAGGGCGCGCAGTAGTCCGCGAGGAATCGGTTGTAGGCCTGGTACATCGCCGACTCGAGCGCGACGTCCTCGAGTCCGGCGAAACCGGGCACGCCGCCGGAGGGCAGGATCATGTTGACGTCGATGCCCTCCACGTCCATGTCCCGCACGCGCGCGTGCGGATCGACGCTCACGCGCTCGCTCGGAAACGGCGGACCTTGCCAGCGCACGTCCCACGGCGTGCCGCCGTCGCGTGCGCCGCGCGCCGCCCCCGTCGGCGGATCGACGCGCTCGAGCGAGCCGAGCTTGCGATCGAGTCGCGGGCGCTTGCCGATCACGTAGCGCGACACGCCGGCCTTCGCCGGCGCGCGCTGAACGAGCGGGCCCAGCGTGGCCAGCCGCGCGCGATCGGCCGAGGACAAATACGCCTCGATCGGCTCGACGGGCTCGATGATGTGGGTATCAGCGTCGAAGATGTGGATACCGTCGCGGGCCATGGCTGTTCCTCAGTTGCCGCCCGCGATGCGGCTGGCCTCGCCGGTGAGTCGGACGATGTGCAGGCCGGTGTTGGCGCGATCGGCCAGATAGACCAGGCCGCGCTCGTCGGCCTCCACGTTGTTGGTCTGGATGGCGACCTTGCAGCTGCGCGTGCCGTTGGTCACGCAGCGCTCCGCCGTCCGCTCGGTCGTGGCCGGGATGTAAAACGCGGCCTCGCGCGGCGCGTAGGGATCGCGCACGTCGACCGCGCGTACGCCACCGTTGAAATACGCGACGAAGACGAGCTTGCGGTAGAAGATCGGCGCGAACGTCTCGCTGCTCGAGTGCGGGCCGAACCGGCCGCCGCGTCGGCAGAAGCCTCCCTTGGACTCCGGCACCTGGAACGTCGCCACCGAGAACGGCCGCGTCTCGGTCGTGATGTCCACGACGAACGAGGCGTGCCGCGACTCGCGGCACTCGTTGGCGATGGCCTCCGAAACCAGGAACACGAAATCGCGCACGCTGTCCTTCGTGTTCGGCGCCCAGTCGGCGATCGGCACCTTCAAGATAGGGAAGGCGGTGTGGCCACCCCAGTTGGGCGACATGTAGAGTCGGCTGATCTCGGGCGCGTTGAGATTCGCCGCCGTCGGCTCTTTCGGACCGCTCAACAGCTTCTGTCGATCGACGATCTGCAGCATGCCCTCGCCGCTGGTGCCGTACGCGAAATAGACGCGGTTACCGAGAACGATCGGACCATGCACACCGTGCTCGACGGGGATCGGCCCCGTCGAGCCGGGCTCCTGCCCCGCCAGCCCGAAATCACGGATGAAGACGGGCTTCGCCGGGTCGCTCAGATCGTAGATCTTCGTCATCCGCCACGTACGCCACCCCGATGGCCCGAGCTGTTGCGGCTCCTTCTTCACGAGATCGCCGGAGACGAGGTACGCGATGCCGGTGTCGCACTCCCACCAGTCTTTGTGCGTCGAGGTGAGGCCGGATACGACCGTGCTCGTCTTGCGCGGCTTGGCCGGGTCCGTCACCTCCCACACTTCGTGCGCGGAGTTCGGGATCGCATTGCCGGACGTGCGTAGCAGGTACGTGCGGCCGCCGCGGTCGCAGACGCGCGCCATCTGCGCGCCGCCCTGTTCGGCGCCGCCCGCGGGGCCGGGAATATGGGAGAGGTAGCGCGGCTTCGCCGGATCGGTCACGTCCACGATCGAGGTGCCGTTGTCCTCCTCGACGCCCGTGAGCGGGTTGCGCGCGCGGCCGCCGTGATGGCCGACGTAGGCGATGAAGCGCGCGCCCTGCCGATGAATCGTCGGCTGGTACGCCGAGCGGCCCTGCAGCTCGTCGTGACCGACCAGCTCCATGTCGTGGGCCTCGGCGGCGTGACCGCGGGTCGTCTGCGAGGCGGCAGAGCCGGCCGCGAGCAACGTTACGACCAGGCCTAGGACGAGTCGCACCATGGGGTCCTCCCGGTTGAAACCCTAACGCTTGAGCCGCACGTCCTCCAGTGGTCCCGAGTACGCGAAGCTGCGGATCAGGTTGATGCCGGGCTCCTCGACCCGCGGGCCGACGCCCCAGATGAAGGCCAGCTCATAGAGCGGAATGTGCGTCACCCGCTCGCGCAGGATGTCCTGAATCTGGTGGACCAGCGCCTCGCGCTTCTTCACGTCGGTCTCGCGCGCCTGACGCTGGAAGAGATCCTCGACGTCGGGCATCACTCCGGACGTATAGATGCCGTTGCGGCTCACGTACGCGTCGAGCCGGGTCGCGGCGTTCCCGGCAGCACCGGTGATCCCGACGATCACGTTCTTCAGCTTCTTTTCGCGCCACGCCGTCGTCATGGCGGCGCGCTCCATGGTGCGGATCCTCGTCCTGATCCCGACGTTCCCGAGGTAACCCGTAAGCGCCTCGCCCATTGAGAAGTACGGCGGCCACGGATAGAGGTCGCCGGCGTCGAAGCCGTTGGCGTAGCCGGCTTCGGCGAGGAGACGCTTGGCGCGCGCGGGATCGAACGGGTCCGGCTCATAGAAGCGTGAGAACTCGAGCACGCGCGGGATCAGCGAGCCCGTCGGCTTGCTGTAGCCAAGCGTCTCGGCCTGGTTGAGCGCCTGGCGGTCGATCGCGAAGCTCGCCGCCTGACGCACGCGCTTGTCGTGCCATGGTGATTTGGGATCCCACTGGTCGGGCAGATCGAGCCAGAACGTTCCCTGCGATTCCTTCGGCGCGACGAGCTTGAAGCCCGGAGTGCGCTGGATGTCCTCCGCCACCGGTCCCGTCAGCAGATAGGCGATGTCGATCTCGCCCTTCTTCAGCGCCGCGGCACGCGTCGTCTCCTCGGGCAGGCTGCGCAGCACGAGCCGCTTGACGTTGGGCACCTTGCGCCAGTAGCCCTCCCACGCCTCCATGACGAGTTCCACGCCCGGGTTGAATGACACGAATCTGTAAGGACCGGCGCCGATGGGCGCTTTCTTATAGCCATCGTCACCGACCTTCTCGACGTAGGCTTTCGGCACGATCCACCCCGACCCGGTTGCCGAGGTGCCGTAGAAGGTCATGAAATCCGGCCACGGCTCCTTGAGCACGAAACGCACGCGGCCGGCGTCTACGAGCTGGATCTCCCGCACGCGCTCCTTGAGGAGCTTCGCCCCGGCGCCCTTGTAGCGCTCGAACGAGAACTTCACATCAGTCGCGGTGACGGGCTCGCCGTTGTGGAACTTCACGCCCTTGCGGATGACGAACTCGTACGTGAGGCCGTCCTTGGACTGCGTCCACGACTCGGCGAGGCTCGGCGTCTGCTGCCCGGCTGGCATCGGCTTCACCAGCGCGTCGTGCAGTCCGTAGAGCACCATGAACGGCGTGATGATGCCCTCGGTCTCGGCGGGATCGAGCCAGCGAGACGCAAGCGTGATGTGCACGCCCCACGTCATGGTGCCTTCGGGCGCGGCGGACACCGGATACGGGCTGCCGAGGACAGTGAGTGCGAAGAGCACCACGACGATGCGAGCGACGGATCTTCTCATTGGCACCTCCGACCCGCGGCGGTGAGTATATCGCCTCGGTGTCCTGCCTATCGCCGCGCACTACCTTGCGAGCCTCCGGAAAACAGCTCCGTAACGCTTATGGGCGTCGGCTGCGAGCTTCTTGATCGTGCCGACGCGTCGGCGATCGGCCGCCGATGAGACGGCGCCATTTCCACGCCGTGTCCGCTTCTTGCCCATCATGGGCTTAGCTCACCCCTTGACCGATCCAGCGGTCAGCCCCTGCACCATGTATTTCTGAAACACGAGCACCAGAATGACGGCGGGCAGCGCGCCGAGGAAGCCCGAGGCGGCGATGACGGAGTAGTCGATGTTGATCTGGCCGTTCATCCCGGCGATCACCGGCGGCAGCGTGGTCGTGCCGGGCCGCGTGTTGAGAATCTGCGCGACGACGAATTCGTTCCAGCACAGCATGAACGTGAAGGCGCCGCCGGCGACGAGGCCCGGCCCGGACACCGGCAGCACCACGCGCCAGTACGCCTGAAAGCGATTGCAGCCGTCGACCAGCGCGCTCTTGTCGAGATCGCCGGGAATCGTCTCGAAGTACGCCTTCATGATCCACACCGTGAACGGTAGCGTGAAGGAGCAGTAGGCGATCACGAGGCCTGTGAGCGTGTTCTGCAGGCCGAGCGCCCGGAACACGAGGAAGAAAGCCGGCACGAGCACGATCGTCGGCAGCATGCGGGTGAACAGCAGCGCGAACAGCGAGAGGGTCTTGCCCGCAAAGCGGAAACGCGCGTACGCGTAGCCGGCGGTCGTGCCGACGACGAGGTTGACGGCGGTGACCACGAGGCCGACCACGAGGCTGTTCCACATCGAGGCGAGCATGCGCGCGGCCTGGCCCTCCGCGTGGAAACGGACGAGGCCCAGGATCATCCGATAATTGTCGAGCGTGACCTCTGGCGGCAGCAGGTGGAACGGCCGGGCGAGCAGGTTCTTCTGGTACGAGATGCTCGTCACGAACAGCCAGGCGAACGGGGCGACGAGCCAGAGCGCCACCGCGGTGATTGTCGCGTAGAGGACGACGCGGCTGCCGACCGGCCGCCGCCGGTAGCCGCCACCGCGATACCCGCCACGCGCGGCCACCGCGTCCTCAGCCTTCCGGCTCGAACCGCGCGAGCACGAGCCTGTGGTAGACGACGGTCATCAGCAGGCACAGCGCGGTGAGCGTATAGAGGATGGCGGTGCCGGGACCGAACTTGAAGAACGTGAAGCTGGTCTTGAAGCCGTGCCACGAGATGGTCGTCGTGTCGTAGCCGGGGCCGCCCATGGTGAGCACGTAGATCAGATCGAGCATCAGAAAGCCGTTGACCGTGGCCAGGACGAGCACGAGGAAGACGATGGGACGCAGCGCCGGCAGCGTGACGTACCAGAGCCGACGCCAGTAACCGGCGCCATCCACCTCGGCCGCCGCGTAGAGATCGTCGGAGATCGACTGCATGCCGGCCAGGAACAGCAGCGTGGCGAACGGCGCCTGGTTCCACATGTAGACCGACACCAGGACGTTGAGCGCGCTCCATCCCTCCTTGAAGAACGCGATGGCGCTGTCGACGAGACCGGCGCGCAGCAGCAGCCCGTTGAGCGCGCCGAACTCGAAGTCGAGGATCCCGACCCACAAGAGGCCGACCACGATGCGGGAGAGCGACCACGGCACGAGCAGTAGACTGCGCAGCAGCGGCCGGCCGGGAAAGCGCTCGTTGAGGACCAGCGCCATGGCGAACCCGACCACCGTGGCTTCGGCGACGAACGCGCCCACGAAGTAGAGCGTGCGCCAGAGCGAGTCCCAGTAGAGCGGATCGGCGAGGACCTGCGTGTAGTTGCGCGCGCCGATCCAGCGGAAGAGCGGGACGCGCAGGGCGCCGAGCTCGACGGCCGGGCCCGTCGCGCGCAGGAGATTGACGTCGGTGAACGAGAGCCAGAGCGAGTAGACGAGCGGAAACGCGACGACGAGGCCGATGGCGAGCAGCGCCGGGGCCACGAAGAGCCAGGCCACGGCGCTCTCGGACAGCGCCCGCCGCGTCTTCACGCCGGCGGCTAGGCCAGCGACTTCTGCAGCGCCGCCAGCTCCTTGAGTCCCTTCGGCACCGTCGTGGTGCCGCGGATGATGTTGTGCACGATGGCGATCGCCTTGCTGTCCCACTCGCTGAACCACGGCTCCTTGAACGCGTTGATCGTTTTCCCCTTCTTGTACTGCTCGCGCAGGAGCTTCAGATCGACCCACCGGTCGTAGGACTGGATGATCTCGGGGTGGTCGTACATCTCGGGGTACGCGTTGTCGAGCCCCGCGATGAGGCACCACTGCCGTTGCACGTACCAGTCACCGTTCAGATTGCCGCCGAGGAACTTGGCGAACTTCCACCCGTCGTCGAGCACCTTCGTCTTGGCGTTGATCGTGTACCACTCGGTGAACATGTGTGTCTGGCCGTTGCCCGGGTACATCGCCATCTTGGCCTTCTTCGGCGCCAGCTTGCTGTTCTCGGGCTCGCCCGCGATCGTCTTGAGGTAGTAGGAATGGTTCGTGTGGTACGCGTAGCGTCCGCTCCAGAAGAGCCGGTGCGTGTCGGTCGAGGACGTCTTGGTCAGGACCTCGGGGTTCACGAGCCCGTCGCGATAGACCTTCTGCCAACGCTCCATCGCGCGCGCCACGCCCGGCTCCTGATCGGCGACGACGTGATTCTTCGCATCGAAGACGCTCGCGCCCTCCGAGAAGGAGTCGCTCAGGAACTGCGGCATGGTGCCGGAGCCGCTGTTGTTCCAGTTCGGCAGGTACGGCGTGTCGCTGACCTTGTCCCGCTTGAGCTTGGTGCAGTGCTCGACGAGCTCGTCCCACGTCCTGGCCGGCGCCTTGATGCCCGCCTGCTGCAGCATCGGCTCGTTGTACATGAGGATAAAGAGGCTCGTGAAGTACGGCAGGCCGACGACTTTCGAGCCGTCGCGGCTCTTGGCCGACTCGAGATTGCCGGGCGCCATCTTCTTCTTCAGCTCGTCCATGCCGGGCAGGTCGTCGAGCGCGCGGATGAAGCCGTTGTCGAACCAGCGCTCGCGGTTCGCCGAGTTGCAGTACATGACATCGACGATCTCGCCGGAGAGCGCGCGCGTCTCCATCGTGGGGTGATAGGTCGCCCACGGGACGGCGTCGTACTTCACCTGACCGCCGTGCTTGCGGTTGTAGAAGTCGACGTAGTCCTTGACCGTGTCGGGCTTGAACACCCAGCCCGAGAAGTTCACGGGCTTGTCTGCGCGCGCCGGGCGCCACGCGCCCTCACCGAGAACGGCGGCGGCCGCCGCGAGGCCGGTCGTGCCGAGGAACGTGCGTCGATCGAGCGTCATGGGTCCTCCTGCTCAGGCAAAGGCGGGTGGCGGCACGAAGGCCTGGAACTCGCGCTCGAGCAGCCGCGCGAAGGCCAGACACGTGAGGTCGCCGTACTGCGGGCCGACGATCTGCACGCCGACCGGCAGCCCTGCGGGCGTGAAGCCGCAGGGCGCCGCCGTCGACGGCAGGTACGACATCCCGGAGTAGCCGGCCCAGAACAGATGATCGGTCACGGGCACCTCCGCGCCGTTGACGACGACGGTGCGATCGTAGCGCTCGCGGTGCTGGTCGTGCGGGAAGGCCGCGACGCCGGCCACGGGGCAGAGCAGCAGATCGTACGTCGTGAAGAACTCCGCCCACGCGTGCCGCATCCGCGTCCGCGCCTCGTTGGCCGCGAGCCAGTCACGGTGCGACAGGACGGCGGCGCGCGTCGCGCGGGCGTTATAGCTCTGGTCGTCGGGGGCGAGCGCCGCGGCGAGCGCGACGTTCTTTTCGAAATCGGCGTCGCTCTGACGATCCGACGTCGCCGAGCGGAGCAGGCGCGTGTACACGGCGAACGCCTCGGCGGTGTCGATGGCGGGCCGCGCGCGATCGTCGACCTTCGCCTGCTGCCGGCCGAGGAAGTCCGCGAGCGCCTGCAGGCGGTCCTGCACCGTGCGATCGACGCGAGACTCCGGCGCGTCGAGCATCAGCGCCACCTTGAAGTCGCGCAGCCGCTGCGGCTTCGGCGGCGGCAAGCGCAGCTGCCAGCCGGCGGCCTCGATCGGCTCGGGCCCGGCCATGACGGCCAGCGCCAAGGCGAGATCGCCCGCGCTGCGGGCGAGCGGCCCCACGACGTCGATGTCCACGGCCGCCTTCTGCCACGGCAGCGCCTGGCCGGTGCGCGGCACGATGCCCCACGTCGGCTTGTGGCCGTAGACGCCGCAGAAGTGCGCCGGGTTGCGGATCGACGAGCCAATGTCGCTGCCGGCCTCGAGGGCCGTGAGGCCGGCGGCGAGCGCGGCCGCCGAGCCGCCCGACGAGCCACCGGGCGAGCGCGCGAGGTCCCAGGGGTTGTTGGTCGTGCCGTAGATCGCGTTGAAGCTCTGCCAGTCCGCGAGCAGCAGCGGCACGTTCGTCTTGCCGAAGATCACGGCGCCCGCGCCGAGCAGCCGCTCGACGACCACGGCGTCGCTCGCGGCGATGTTGCCCTTGTGGGTCGGCACGCCCCACGTCGTCGGCAGGCCGGCCACGTCGTACGATTCCTTGACCGTCATCGGTACGCCGTGCAGCGGACCCCAGCTGTCGCCGCTCGCCAGCGCGCCGTCGGCTGCGCGCGCCCGCGCTCGCGCGCGCTCGACGTCGCGCACGACGACGGCGTTCAGGGCGCCGTCGTATTTCTCGACGCGCCCGACGTAGAGGTCGAGCAGCTCGAGACAGCCGATCTTCTGCTTGCGGATCTCGGCGGCGAGCTGCCGTGCGGAACGGAACGGAATGTCGAGCATCGCGGCCTCCTGTGGGCCCCAGCGCTTGCTACGCGCGGTGAGTATAAGCGATCACACCGCCACGTCGCGGGACAGCGGACGCCACGCGAGCGACTGCGCCTGCACGCGCTCGAGCCCGGCGTCGATGACCAGCACGAGGGC
>Ga0066683_10000273_pt1 | contig 14678 bp, 10 predicted proteins | sample GraSoiAngelo_132_FD_62296 | JGI IMG/M metagenome (GOLD analysis project Ga0066683, IMG submission 62296) | Grasslands soil microbial communities from the Angelo Coastal Reserve, California, USA - 14_0929_02_40cm | ecosystem: Environmental > Terrestrial > Soil > Grasslands | place: USA... | reverse complement strand
TCAGGCACGCGTTCCGCGTGCGCCCAACGATAGAGCAGCGGCGGACGGATCCCCAGCTCGGCCGCTACCTTGGCTGCACTGCGTCCACTCGCACGCCACAACTCCAATGCCTCCTGTTTATATTGATCGGTGTATCTCGCCTTGCTGCGAGCCGGCTTCGATAACTGCGTCTTCATGTGGGCTTCCTTTCGGGTTTTGACCCTTAGCCCACTGTCCGTCAAATCAATGCAACCCTAGACTGACCCCATTTTATCTATTCTCATTCTCTCCCATTCTCTTTCTCTTCACCTGGGATCTCGTAATGTCTTTCGTTAAGTCGCCATGACTGGTGAAGATATCATCCTACTGGTCGCGGGAGTTTTAGCACCGGCCGCTTTGGCACTTCACGTTTTTTTCGGCCGTGGCTGCGTATACCCTGGGTGGGCCAAGTCTACAGTGGTTATCGTGTGTTTGGTAACGGTGATCTGGGTCTGTCTTGACTGGGTCGCAGTAAATTCGGAAAGTTTCCATTTGAGCCGGGAGGTTTATGTTTCGCTTGTCGTAATTGGAGCTTCATTGGTTGGGATATGCCTAGGAATTGTGCTTAGCATTGTGCTCGCTCGTCCGCATAAGAGGACTACGACTGATAAGCCCAGGTCGACGACCATTCGGGCAACACGCCCAGACATGCGACTCCATTTGCTCGCAAATAAAGTAGCACCCAAACCTACGAGGATATGCCAAAGCTCGCCTCCCATGATGAGAAGCGTTGTCGGAAGGATAATAGAGCTTATTGTCCGTTCAGCCCAGGAATTCGGCCGTAGCCAACAAAGACAGGGCTGATCTTCGCATCGCCACTGGTGGGTGGCGGTGGCAATTTGAAATCGAAAACGCTGACGCCAAAGCGTTGCTTCCCATCGTAAGTGCGACCGTCGCTTGCCCCAACCATCACACGCTTTTTCGTTCGCTTTTCGCGACCCAGATAAATCATCGTGTGCGTGATAGGCGGGTCGCGATCGATGTTGTAGGTGCCGCGCCAAAAGAGCAGGTCGCCCGGCTTAAGCGCCTCGAATTCGAATGAATCTTCGTGTCGGCTCAAGACCGCATTGAAATTTCCCGCCTTTCGGACCCAGACATATTGCTGGCTGGAATCACGCGGCCCGTCGGGAAATCCGTTTTGCTGAAGGACGTAATAGACAAAGCCTGAGCAATCCATCCCACCGTTTTTGGGATCGGCAGAGCCGTAGCTGTAACCGAGATTTTGTTTTGTTAGCGCCAGCCCGGCGTCGATGATCTGGCGTACTTTCGGCGGGTAACTGTCGTAGCCCGCTATTTCGTCCGGCGAAAGACTGACGTTGGCCGCACCTTTTTTTCCTGGAGCGGGACGATTAGAAGGCGACGGCGTTTCTGCCGGACTGGGAGATGGAGTCTCTGTTGCAGCCGGAGACTTGCTTGGTGTGGGAGTGGGAGATATTTTCTTCCTCTTCGATTTGCTCTTCGGCGTCGGCGTTGGAGACGGAGTCGGTGAAGCTTTCCTTTTTTTTGGCGAAGTCACAGGCGATGGACTAGGCGTTGCTTTGTTCGACGAACGCTTCCGATGCTTGCGAGCTGGACTCGGTGTTGGCGTCGCGAAAATCTTCTTAATCTTTGTGCCTAACGATTCTTCAGCTGCATCCGCTGCGCAGATCGCTCCAAATAACATCGCAACAATTAGAAGCCATTTTATCATCGGAACGGTGCGCTTGAGGCTGTAGTGTCCGCTGTCCTCAGCGGAGAATCCAGCGCGCGCGATCACTCGATCGGATGCGCTGAGGACAGCGCCCGCTACAGCGAGTGATCAAGAGCATGAGCAGGAGCAAGAGTAAGAAGATAAATCAGCGCGCGAGCTCCTGAAGAATTGCTTTGTTGAGACGAATGCCGCCCTCGAAATTTTCCAGGGGAAAATTTTCGTTGGGCGAATGCGCACGGCAATCGGGCAATGCAAGTCCCATCAGCAATGTTTCGATACCGAGTATTTCTCGAAACTGCGAAACGATCGGGATGCTGCCACCTTCGCGTATGAGCGCGGCCTCGCGGTTGAAAGCGTTGCGTAAGGCGTGCTGGGCCGCTTCGCCCAGCGGCGAGTGCGGATCTGTGAGATACCATGGGCCGCTGTGACCGGTAGTGATTTCGATCGTGACGCCTTTCGGCAGATTTTTCTGCAAATGCACTTCTGCCAATTCGAGAATTTCATCACCTCGCTGTTCCGGAACGAGACGGAACGTCAGTTTCGCCATCGCATGGCTGGCAATCACTGTCTTTGTCCCTTTCCCCTGGTACCCTCCGCCGATTCCGTTGATCTCGGCCGTTGGTCGCGCCCAAATGCGTTCCACTGAATTGTAGCCGGCTTCGCCGAAAAGTTCGGGCACGCCCGTTTCCTCTCGAATTAGTTTGTCGCCATCGACTGGAAGTTTCCGCCACGCTTCGCGCTCCCAATCTTCCAGTGGCTTGACGCGATCATAAAATCCCGCGATCTTCACACGACCGTCGTGATCGTGAAGTGTCGCCAATAATTGCGCAAGCGCGGTGATCGGATTTCCAACGGCCCCGCCAAACACGCCGGAGTGCAAATCCATTTTCGGGCCGGTTACTTTGATCTCGAGAGCGGTCACGCCGCGCAATCCATAACTCAACGTCGGCACGCCGCGCGCGATCATCCCGGTATCGGAAACAACTCCTACGTCGCACTTCAGCGCGTTGCGATTTTCGTTTAGAAAACCGCCGAGGTTAGCACTCCCGATCTCCTCTTCTCCTTCGATCACCAGATGCAAATTCACCGGCAAATCGTGATGTTGCTCGATCGTTTCCTGAATCCCGAGAATATGCGAAAGGATTTGGCCTTTGTTGTCGGTAGCGCCGCGTGCAAAAACGTAGCCGTTCTTCAAAACAGGCTCGAACGGGGGCGAGTCCCAAAGCTCCAGAGGATCCGGCGGCTGCACATCGTAATGCCCGTAGATCAACACTGTCCGGCGCCCGGACTGCTGTTCATTACGCGCCCAGACGATTGGATGTCCACGCGTGGGAACAAGCTGCGTCTGCAAGCCGATGCTGGTGAGTTTTTCAACCAGCCATCCCGCGCATTCCTCCAGCTTTTCCTTGTACTGGTCGTCGGTCGAAACACTTGGAAATCGCAAGAACGAATAATACTCCTCAAGATAATTGTCGCGCATGCCCACAAGCTAATCGGCTTTTCGATTTTTGCCTACGACTTCCGCCTAAGTTGGCCGCGGATCAGATACACAATCGAAGCAAGCGCGAGCACGATTCCAGTCACTACAAATTCGCGAACTGTGGCGTGGGCTAGAATCCAGATGATCGCGAGAATCGCCAGCGCGGGCACAATTTTCATTCCGGGGAAATTGAAGGGCTCACCATCCGAGCGCACATCGCGTTGCACCAAGACCCAGCAGCCGGCGCAGCAAAGCAGATACATCAACAACACGGCGACGTTCGAAAGTACCGCCAGCCGTTCGAAGGTGCCGCTGATCGAGAGCATAAAGGCCAACACCGCGTAAGTAATGATCGCGACGTCTGGTGATCGATAGCGCGGATGAACGTGCGCGAAAAACTGCGGCAACGCGCCATCGCGGCCGAAAGCAAAGATCATTCGCGGTGAACTCAGAATGTCGCTCGTCACAAATCCGAATGCGGAGATGGTGGCTCCGGCCAGAAGAATCGTGCGGCCTAAGTTGCCGAGAAATGTCGCCGCCGATTCGGCAAGAGGTGCGTCAGGATGATTCGCAAGATCGGCGCCGAGCGTACCCTGCGCTACGAGTTGGATCAGGATGTAAATGACCGTGGTGACGACGAGCGCCAGATATGCCGAGCGCGGAACGGTGCGCGCCGGATTCTTCACTTCGCCGCTCGGAATCAACGCCACCTCGATTCCTACGAAGGCGAAAATCAGCAGAATCACTGCGTCACCTAACGACTTGCTGCCGGGCCAACCGATCCAAGAAAGATTCGGCGCGTGAATGAAAAATATTCCTACGCAAACGAACAGCAACAGAGGCAGAAGCTTTGCCACGGTGATCACGGTCACCGCACCCGCGCCTTGGCGCACGCCGCGGATGTTGATTAGTACGAGCGAACCATAAACGGCGAGCATGACGATAATGCGCATCAGGGGACTGCCGAGGAATGGTACGACGAGGGCAACTGAATTCGCGAGAACGTTCACGACGCCAGCAACCGCGCCGAGTGCGGTTAGAAAATAAAGCATACCAGCGAGGAATCCGACGTAACGACCGAACGCGACTTCCACATACGCGTAGAGGCCGCCGGTCAACGATACGCGGCTGCCGGCGATCGCGAAACAAGTGACGAACAACACCATCGCAACGGCACAACAGACAAATGCGAGTGGCGCGGCGGGTCCTAGTCCTCTGGCAACTGTCGCTGGAATTACGAAAATTCCCGCACCGATTGTGGAGCTGACAATATTCGCGGTGAGAGCTGGAATCCCGATGCCGCGGACCAGCTGATGATCGACGCGCTCCGCTTGTTCGATCGACATCGTCGTTTCATTGGCCATTGGCGCATCCTGTGTGATTCAGTTGTCCGAGGCAAGACTGCCGGTTGAACTTCGCGGACAGTGGCAGCTTGTTCGCACGATAAATCGATCCGGTACCAGAGAATCCGAAGTGTTGGGCGGCGCGTAAAGCCCAATATCCTGTAGCTGGTGCAGCTCCGCACCCTCCAAATTGTGTGATTTTGCGCTTGTAAGCCTCTAAAGCTCACTATATTGAACAGCCAAGGTCGAACCTTTCGGCCTGCACATGCACTTACAATCGCTCGAGCTCCTCGGCTTCAAATCGTTCGCCGATAAAACGATTTTTGATTTTCACGAAGGCATCACCGCTATTGTCGGGCCGAACGGCTGCGGGAAATCGAATGTGCTTGACGCCGTGCGCTGGGTCTTGGGCGAACAGTCCGCCAAATCGCTTCGCGGCGACGAGATGGCCGACGTTATTTTCAACGGCACCGACGCGCGCAAGCCTGTGGGCTTTGCGGAGGTCTCTGTCACCTTCGCCGATTGCGCAAAGGAGCTGGCAGTCGACTGGCACGACGTACGGGTAACCCGCCGCGTGTATCGCGACGGCAATTCCGAATACCTGCTTAACAAAACACCCTGCCGGCTTCGCGACATTCAAAATCTTTTTGCCGACACCGGCATCGCGCGGACTGCTTACTCGATGATGGAACAGGGCAAGATCGACATGATCTTAAGCTCGCGTCCGGAAGATCGCCGCGCGGTTTTTGAAGAAGCGGCCGGGATTACAAAATATAAAACGCAAAAACGCGACGCGCTGCGCAAGCTCGAAGCGACCGAGGCAAATCTTTTGCGTATTGGTGACGTTATCAAGGAAGTAAAGCGCCAGATCGGCTCGTTGCAGCGACAGGCGGGCAAGGCGCGGCGCTACCAGGCATTGCACGCGGACCTTCGCATACTCGATACCCATCATTCGCGCAAACAGCTCGATTCGCGTGAAGCTGAGCTTGCCCATTGTCTCGCAGAGATTGAGCAGCTTGGCGAATCGGAAGAGACGAGCCGCGCTAAGATCAACAGCAGCGAAAATCAGCTCACCGAGCAGCGTCGCGCGCTGGACGACATTGATGCACAGATTGCCGATGGCCGCAGCGAATTACAACGTCTGCAAGGCGAAATCAGCACGAATCAAAATCGAATCCAATTCAATCGGCAACGCGCCGAAGAATTGGCAGAGTTAATCAAGCGCTCCCGAAAAGAGATCGCCGCGGCCGAAGCAAAGCGCACCCAGCAAGGAAAAGAAATACAGGACGCGAACGCGCTGATTGAAAAAACGGACCAATTTCTCCAGACCAACGAAGCCGAACTGGCAAAGGTTACTGACTTAATTTCGCACCTTCGCGGCGAGCAGAGGGAGCACAATTCGAAACTTGAAGCGCTGCAATTGTCGCTCTCGAAAAACGAGAAGCGAATCGGAGAACTGGAAGACGAAATCTCCGGACTTGCGATTCGCCGCGAAACCACGGAGGAAAATCGGCGCACTCTCGGGATCGCGATTTCGGACGCACAGGCAGTTCGGGACAAACTTCAGAAAGAGATCAGCACCGCGCACGCTGCTGCAGAAACCGCGCGAAAGAATCTCGATCTTCTAAAGACAAAATCGCAGGCCAGCGAAACAACCTTGCGGCAGCATCAACAACTTCGGGCCGGCACTGAAAAGAGTCTGGCGGAAGTCGAACGTGCACTGACGGAAAAAGCATCACGCCTTGAAATTCTGCGTCAGCTTAACGAAGAAGGCGAAGGACTCGCACAAGGTTCACAAGCCGTCCTCAAAGGGCTTGATGACCCGTCGCGAATCCAGCCTGCGCTGGCCGGAGCCTTTGTTTCAAATCTCGATGTTGATTCAGAATATATCGCCGCGATCGAGGGCGCCCTGGGTCGAAATCTGCAAGCGATTGTTCTGAAAGATGCACAGCTCGCGCTTGAAATCATTGCGGCATTGAAGGAAAAGAAACTCGGACAAGCTGCTCTTGTCCTTCCGAAACTCTGTGGCTCCGCGCCGAAAGCGCACTCACCGGTCCTCCCAAAAAAAGGCCTCGCCTGGGCTATCGACAAGGTGAAAGCGCCAGATTCTCTTGCGTTATTGGTGGCACGGTTGCTGCACAACATCGTAATTTTTCGCGATCTCGAAGCAGCCTTGGCTTTCAAGAAACATGGAAACGATTGTGCCGCCGCGACGCTCGCCGGGGAATTCATTTCAGCGGAGGGGATTGTTTTTGGCGGCAGCCGGGACGCGTCTGCCGATTCGTTGCTCGAACGCAGAGCGCGGATGGCGGCTCTGAACACAGATTATTCCGAACTCCGCAAACAACGGGACGCGCTGTTACAAAAACGCGACGAAGCAAATGCAATATTGGAGAAAGCAAGGGGCGAATTTGAAGAAGCCCGCTGCCGATGTGAGTCTGCTGATCGGGAACAGTCGGGCTCGGAGAATAGGATTCTTTTCCTGGAACGAGAATTGCAGGCGAGCGAACAGAAGGTTGACCAACTTCGCTCGGAGCAGACAGTCCTCGCGCAGCAAATCCAAACTGCAGACGAACGGATCGCAAACTTAGAAGAAGAATTGACCTCAGAGCGCACTGCTCTGGAAGCGCAGCAAAATCAGCAGCTCGAGATCCAGGCTGCGCACGAGAAAGCAACAAAGAGTGAAGGCGAGGCGACAGAGCAGGTCAACAGGCTACGCCTTGTGCTCGCTACGGAGCGACAGCGTTACGAAAACCTTATCGCACAGCGCAAGCCCATGACCGCACGGGAAGTTGAACTCGTTGAGACAATCGCGGCTCGGCAGGCGGAGATCGTGAATTTCGAAGAGCGATTGGCCGCGCAAGCGGGCGAATCGAAGGACGCTGAAGCCGCTATCGAGAAACAGAATGCCCAACGCGCCGAACTGGAGGCCGCCGTTGCCTCACTGGCCGATCAGCGGGCGGAACGCTCATCCGCAATGAACGAAATGGAGTCGAGCCTGCGCGTAGTCCGAAACTCCGTGAATGAGCTGCACGATTTGCGTTCAAAACAGCAAGTTCGTCAGGCACAGTTGCAGTTGCAAATCGATAATCTCGCCGAACATATCTCGCGCCGTTATCAAATTGACCTGGGCGCATTTAATCTGGACCAAGCAGCGTTCGAAAAGACTTTGCGCGTGCAACTCAAACGGCGTCAAGGTGAATCGAGCGCTCGGTCGCTCGATGCTGATAATGGCGGCGAAGCCGCGTCGAATGGAACATTGCGCTCGGAGAGCACGGCACACCGAGATGTCGATCTTGCCCAGGTGGACGTGCAACAGCTAATTGCCGATCTTACCCGCCAACTCGATAACATGGGCCCAGTCAATCTGGATGCGGTGCATGAGTACGACGAGCTTGAAGAGCGTTATCGTTTTCTCGAAAACCAAAACAACGACCTAACGGCCTCCCGGCGCGCGTTGCTCGACGTGATTGCGCAAATCAACTCGACCACAAGGAAATTGTTCTCGGAGACCTTCGCGCAGGTGCGGCTGAATTTCCGCGAAGTGTTTGCAGAGCTCTTCGGCGGCGGGCGCGCGGATTTGTCTTTGCTCGATGAGAATGATCCGCTTAACTGCGGGATTGAGATCAGCGCCAAGCCGCCGGGCAAACAACTGCAAAGCGTCTCGTTGCTAAGCGGAGGCGAGCGCGCCATGACGGCGGTCGCGTTGCTGTTCGCGATTTACATGGTGCGACCGAGTCCGTTCTGCATTCTCGACGAAGTGGATGCGCCACTCGATGAAGGCAACATCAACTGCTTCATCCGGGTGTTGGAGCGATTCGTAAACCAGAGCCAGTTCATTATCATGACCCACAACAAACGCACGATTGCAAAAGCGGACGTGCTTTACGGAGTGACAATGGAGGAGCGCGGAGTGAGCAAGCTCGTTGGAATGAAATTAACCGCTCCGCGGCAGGTCCCAACCGAGGTGGCGTCGAACGGAGAAGAACAGACGCCGAGTCAGCGTCATTTATCGCTCGAAGGCTCAGGGGCAAAGCGGAGCTTCGCCGCGCGGTAAGATAGCTCGCGCACTGTGCGCGGTCTTTTCTGGCAGGATTCAGAAAAAATTTTGCGCGTATTTGTCGATCTTGGGTAAAATTGGCTGATGCTTCAGACGGCGCAGCGCACCGCAAAATCAAAAACCAAAAAGCCCGCGCTGCCGCATGAGCGGTTTCTGGAAGCGTTTCGCTGGATGCTGCTCGCACGCACGCTCGAAGAAAAGCTCGTCAGTCTATACCGAGGCGGCTTGATTACAGGCGGGGTCTATATCGGCAAAGGTCAGGAAGCGGTCAGCATCGCGTGCGGCTTGTTTTTGCAAAAAAACGACATCTTCGCGCCATTGATTCGCGATCAGGCAGGCCGAGCCGCGTTTGGCGAACCACTTATCGACGTAACGCGCACTTATCTTGGTTCGCGCCAGGGTCCAATGCGCGGGCGTGATGGCAACATTCATCGTGGCCATCCGCGCAAGAACGAATTGGCAATGATCAGTCATCTTGGGGCCATGATTTCCGTGACAGTCGGCGCGTTGATGGCGAAACGATTCCGAGGCGAAAAGGGATTCATCGGCCTGAGTTGCATCGGCGAAGGCGGAATGCAGACGGGCTCGTTTCACGAAGGAATGAACATTGCCGCTGTTGAGCAGGTGCCGCTGGTCGTCGTCGCGACCAATAATCATTACGCTTACTCAACACCGAACGAGCGCGAATTCGCCTGTCATGATTTGGTTGATCGCGCGATCGGATATGGATTTGAGGGTTACAGTCTCGATGGAACGGATCTCGCTGCCTGCCTCGATGTGATCGGCAGCGCGGTGAAACGCGCGCGCGCAGGACGTCCGCCGCAGTTGGTCGTTGCTTCCGTCCTGCGCCTGTCCGGTCACGGCGAACATGACGATGCAAGTTACGTAACGGACGAGATTAAACGTGAACCGTTTGCGCGCGATTGTTTGAAAGTCACTGAGCAGACGATTGTCGATCTTAAATTGGTCGACTCGGAGACACTGGCGGGGTGGCGTCGACATGCAGCCGCGCAGGTGGACGAGGCAATTTCTACAGCGCAGAAAGAGGCCCCACCGGAAGGCGATAAAGAAGATTGGTGCGCAATCTCTACCCGCAGCCTTGTTGATTCTCTGGAATGAGCATCACGTATCTGGAGGCGATCCGCGAGGCGCAGGCGAAATTGCTTCGCGACAACGAAGACGTTTTTATCTACGGGCAGGATGTCGGCGGAACATTTGGTGGCGCCTTTAAAGCAACGAAAGGTCTCGCTAAAGAGTTTCCCGGGCGCGTGTTGAACACGCCGATCAGCGAAGACGCGATGGTTGGGACTGCAATCGGGGCCGCGATGCATGGGATGCGGCCGATTGTCGAAATGCAATTTGCCGACTTTTCCAGCACCGCGCTCAATCAAATCTTAAACAACGCCGGGACGCATTATTGGCGGACGGACGTTCCAATTCCCATCACGGTACGTTTGCCCTCTGGTGGCACAAAAGGCAGCGGGCCGTTTCACAGTCAGTCGATGGAATCGATCTACGCGCATTATCCGGGGCTCATCGTAATGACGCCGGCGACCGTAGAAGACGCCTACACCATGCTCATTGAAGCGGTGGCGATCGATGATCCGGTCATATACTGCGAACACAAATATCTCTATTATCACCTTAAGGCAGAGAAACTGCCGACCGAAGGCTTGCCCACAGGCAAAGCGCGCATCGCGCGGGAAGGGCGCGACCTGACCGTTGCCACCTACAGCGCGATGCTGCACGAAGCACTCGCGGTCGCGGAACAATTGGCCAGCGAAGGTTTTGAAACTGAAGTTGTCGATCTTCGTTCCGTTAAGCCGCTTGATACCAATACTGTTCTCGCGTCAGTTGCGCGCACGGGTCGCTTGCTTTGCGTCGGAGAATCATTTCCGTGGGGCAGCGCAACGGCTGAGATTATCGCACGTGTCACAGCGGAAGGCTTTCATCTGCTAGACGCGGCACCGCAGCGCCTAAACGCGAAAGATACACCCATCCCGTATCATCCGAATCTCTGGTCAGCGCATCGCCCGAACACAAAAGAGATTGCGAGAAAGGCCCGGGCTCTCCTCCGAGAATAGGAATTTATGGCGCAGGTTCCGATCATCATGCCGCAGCTAGGCGAATCGATCGCCGAAGCCACCATCGTCGATATCAAAGTGAAGGCCGGCGACGAAGTCGTGGCCGATCAGGAAATTCTCGATGTCGAAACGAACAAGGCCGTCATGGGCGTGACCACGCCGTGCAAAGGCAAGATCGACAAAATTACTGTGCAATTGAAGGAAACGTATCCAGTCGGCGCGGTGCTCGGCTACGTGGAAGCGAGCGAGGCAGACGCAGCAAGATTCAAGAAAGCGGTCCCGGAACCTCCAAAGGGAACTGTGTCAATGGAAATTCCCGGGCGCGAAGAACAGGCTGCCATCGCAGCACGCCAGAGGGATGGTGAAGGCGTAAGACGCACTGGCGGGCTGCCCGTTCCTGCCGTCGCAAAAGGCGCCGGATTTTTGTCCCCGCGGGTGCGTGCGCGCATGGAGGAGTTGCAGCTAACCAACGCTGATCTTGCCGGAATTCCTCCGACCGGCGCGGGAAATCGCGTCACGATCAAAGATCTGGAGAATTTTCTGCATAAGATCGAGAACCAGCAGACGGAAGAAGCTTCCGCGATTCGGGCAGGCGTCGCTGATGCGATGCGGCGGAGTTGGACGCGGCCGCTCTCAACGATTGGTTCGTCAGTGAATCTCGATCCGGTATTACGGGATCGACAATCGCGCGATTCAAAGCCCGGCCCCGGGCTTTACGCTTTGCGCGCGCTTGCTCTCGCCCTTGCCCAAAATCCAACCGCAGCCGCAAAATTAATCGGCAGCCGCGTTGTACAATCGAACTCCATCGACGTGGGCATCGCCGTCGAAGCCGAGGATGGAATTATGGTGCCGGTCATTCGTTCCGCTGACAAAACGTCTCTTGCCGATCTTACGGCGAAATACAAGGAACTTGTCGATCTTGCGCGGCAACGACGAATTTCGCCCGACATGCAATTTGGCGGCATCGCGACTGTTTCAAACTTCGGCACCTTCGGAATGGAATGGGGCACCCCAATTCCATTACCCGATCAAACATTGTTGCTCGGCCTCGGCGTGGGAAAGAAAGTTCCTTCGTGGGATGAAGATAAAAAAGAGTTTGTTCCCAAGACCGAGGCGCAGATCACGTTAAGTTTCGATCATCGCAGCATCGACGGCGGCGGCGCGGGTCGTTTGCTCAAACGTGTAATCGAGCTGCTGCAAGATCCAAAAAAACTATGATTGATTTCCTGGTGGGGCGAGACTCGGCTTGCCTTGAGCCTGCCGAACGGAAGCCGATGATTGATCGCTCCAACCTGCGCTGAGAAATCGCAGCGAAAAAGCTAAACACAACCACCAGAACGGACGCGATGGCTGCTCCGGTTCCCCAAATCAGCCAATATGGTCGATAGGTGAGAATGACCCGCCCATGCGCGCCGGCTGGGACTTCGACAACAGGAAATAATCCGCGATAAGACGTGACGGCGAGTTTTTGATTGCCCAGTTTTGCTTTGTATCCGCGAAAGTATGGCCTGGAAAAAGTGAGCAAAGCCGGCCGATGCGCCTTTGGAACATCGACATCTACTTCGACGCGATTTCGCAAATCATTGATTCGTGAAATCGTAGCGGAAGCAAATTGCTCGCTAGACCGTGAAGGAATTGACGCAACCGAGCGCACGCGCGCGAATGGAGCGCCGCGCCGATGAAAGACTCGTCCTTCATCAGTTGTAAGAACCGCTTCCCATTCGGAGGTCGGCTGGGGCGTGATATCCAATTCTCGCGCCACAACGACCCCGTCCACACCAAGTCGTGCCAAGTCACCTCCTTCGCCAGCTTGGTCATGAAGTAGATACTTTCCCACTTCGGGATCAATCTCTCCGTGAACCGTCGTTCCGAATTTACGTGCTACACCCGCAGGCCGGATTGGGCTGTAACCGTTGATGAAACGAAGCTGTCCCCACATCGATGTGCTCCCCAATCGCACAATTTGTCCGATCGATTCCGGTTTTTTTCCCGTACGATATGTCTGCTCGGCCCATAGATAGAGACTGAGATAAAGGCGGCGCGAATCAAGCGGTGACGACCTAATCAGTTCTTGCGACAGATTGTATTTCGGGACACCGCAGTTCGGCGGGATGCAAAGATATGTCGAAAGAAACGCCAGAAATGTGATCGCTACCGGTACCCATCCGCCAAGTTCGGAATTGCGTAAAAGAAGCTCCAAAAAATACCAAAGCACGGCGAGCCCGAGAAAAATCCAGGTCAACGGAAAAGCGTAGGGGCCGCCCGTTTGAAAGATGGACATCGTTAGGGCTATCAAGATAACGAGTGCGAGCGCTGTTGTAGCCGGTGTCAATGACCCCGGCCATCGGAGAGTCGGCCCCGTACCACGCCAAGTTTGCAGCGCTTCTGCCGCGCAAACTGCGAGAATGAGATGGAAAAATGGAAGCCAGCGAAAACTCCACCGAAACAGCCCCGCGGCTGGTAGCATCGCGAGCACGAGCACAAGCACGAGCGAGGTCAGCTCCCATTTGATTCGCCTAACGAGCGTGCGATCGCGCCAGATGAATCCAGCAATGAGCGCAACGGGAGCAACCAAGCCGCACGCCAATTCCGTCGCGGTATGCGGAATCAGACGTGAGGAGAACATGGTCCATTTCACAGTCCAGCAGGGAAGAATTAATCCTGGCAGCGCCGCAGGCGGAACGAGCCATTGCCAATGCTCTGAGGCCGGCTGCAGCTCGCGCGCTGAACCTCGAACGTAATCAAGAATTGCCAACCATGCCGGCGCAGAAAGTCCGAACCCGAGAAGGGTGCCGAAAGCCAACGGCAAGATTGACAAGACGTTTCGCGTTTGAGCTAACGACTTGATCGTTAACCAGACCAGCAACAGCGCCAGCATAACCACCGCGTAAGGAAAGCCGCCAGTAATGACGAGGTAGACAAAGGGCCCCGGCCAGAGAAATCTCCATTTCGTTCTTCGTACATCCAACGCGCGCTCCATTCCCCACCATGCCCATGGCAGCCACGCGAAAGCCCCGAGCGCGCCGAACCAATCAGTCGCGCCCCAGCAAATGATCCAGCCGTTCAAAGAGGCGATCAGCGCAACCAAGATTGAGAGTGAAATTGAAAATCGACGATCGCGTGCGAGCAAGAATGCGCCGATTGCCAGAACAGAAAGATGCGTGATGGAAAGAGCGGCTGCCTGTTGCGGAAATGTCAGCGGAAACTTCCAAATCAGGATGACGGCCGCATTCACAAAGACGGAGAACGTGCCGTACTGAAATTCCCCGGCGAGATTGCCACAGACCCAGGAGTAAGGACTCAGGAGCGGCCAATGGCCTTCGGACCAACTGCGCGCCACATCGGCGAACACGGGCAGCACCGATATTTCATAATCGTCGTTCCAAAAAACGAGCGGATCATGCCAAAGCAGAATGAGGCAAAATCCGACGATTAGTAGACCGGCTCCGAGCGCGCCGAAGAAATTTAGCCACCGATTAACACAGATTTTCACAGATGGAGAAAGAGACAAAATCCCTCACCTTCATCCGCTTCCCCTGGGAAAGGAGAGAGGGTGGGACGAGAAATCGTTTCTCCTGATCTGTGTTTCATCCGTGTTCATCCGTGGCAAGAATGTTTTGAATTCACAGCACCACCGGCTTGCCCTCCGTCATGACGAGGACCTTTTTCTCGATGCCGTGTCTGCGCGCGCTTGCGAGCAATCGTTGTGGAGGCTCATGAAGCGGTTCAAAGCCGAGGCGAAAAGTCCCGTAATGCATCGGAATCAAGGTCTTGGCGCGAAGTTCGAGAAAAGCCTTCACCGCCTCCTCCGGGTTCATGTGAACTTCCCGACCGCTGGGCGCTTCGTAGGCGCCGATGGGAAGCAAGGCGACATCGATCCTGTAGCGGTCACCGATTTCCTGAAACCCCGGAAAGTACGCACTGTCACCGCAGTGAAAAATGGTGCGGCCATCCACCGCTATGACAAATCCACCGAAGTCGCGATGCAAGTCTGCAAGAAATC
>Ga0066683_10000269_pt1 | contig 14700 bp, 14 predicted proteins | sample GraSoiAngelo_132_FD_62296 | JGI IMG/M metagenome (GOLD analysis project Ga0066683, IMG submission 62296) | Grasslands soil microbial communities from the Angelo Coastal Reserve, California, USA - 14_0929_02_40cm | ecosystem: Environmental > Terrestrial > Soil > Grasslands | place: USA... | reverse complement strand
TACCTCTCGCTCGACGGCATGCTGAAGGCCACCGGCAGCGATCCGGCAAGCTTCTGTCACGCGTGCTTCACCGGCGCCTACAAGGTCGGCATCGAGCCCGACCCCACGCCGCAGCTCCACCTCTTCGACGTCTAAGCCGATGAAGCCGCATACGTATCGTGACGCCGGAGTCGATATCGAGGCCGGCGACGAAGCGGTCCGGCGTATCGCGTCGCTGGCGAAGGCGACGTTCCGCTCCGAGGTCCTCGGCGGCATCGGCGCCTTCGCGGCGTTCGTGCGCGTTCCGAGCGGCTACCACGAGCCGGTGCTGGTGTCGTCCACCGACGGTGTGGGCTCCAAGCTGAAGATCGCGTTCCTCGCCGACCGGCACGACACGGTCGGCATCGACCTCGTTGCCATGGGCGTCAACGACCTGCTCGTCCACGGCGCGGAGCCGCTGTATTTCCTGGACTACATCGGCATCGGCAAGCTCGACCCCGCGCGCGTCGAGGCGATCGTGCGCGGCGTGGCCGACGGCTGCCGGCGCGCGGGTTGCGCGCTCGTCGGCGGGGAGACGGCGGAACTGCCCGATCTCTACGCGGCGGGCGAGTACGACCTCGCGGGCTTCGCCGTCGGCATCGTCGAGCGGGACCGCATCGTGGACGGCTCGGCCGTCAAGCCCGGCGACGTGGTGCTCGGCCTGGCCTCGTCCGGTCTTCATAGCAACGGCTTCAGCCTGGCACGACGAATCGTCTTCGACGTGCTGCGCCTGGGTCTCGACGCGCCGCTGCCCGGCACCGGCCGTCCCGTCGGCGAGGTACTGCTGGAGCCCACGCGGATCTACGCGACGGCCGTGAAGGCCGTGCTCGCCGCGGTGCGGGTCTCGGCGATGGCGCACATCACGGGCGGTGGGCTGACGGGCAACGTGCCGCGCGTGTTGCCCGACGGGTGCCGCGTGATGCTGCGTCGTTCGGCCTGGCGCGAGCCGCCCGTGTTCGCGGCGCTGCGCGAGGGCGGCCATGTCAGCGAGCCGGAGATGCTGCGGACGTTCAATCTCGGCGTGGGCTACGTCGTCATCGTGCGTGCCGCCGACGCCGGCCGCGCGCGGCAAGTGCTGACGGCGGCCGGCGAGACGGCGATGGTGATCGGCGAAGTCGTCGCGGGCGAGCGCGGCGTCGAGGTCACGCGGTGATGCGCATCGTGGTGCTCGGCGGCGGATTCGCCGGCATGGAAGCCGTGCGCGTGCTCGAACGGCGACTGCACGATCGCAGCGACGTCGAGATCCTCCTGATCAGCGATCGCAACTACCTGCTGTTCACGCCTCTGCTGCCGCAGGTGGCCTCCTCGATGGTCGAGCCCCGACACATCGTGCAGCCGCTGCGCGATATCCGCGGCTCGCGGCGCTTCCGCTTCCGTCGCGACACGGTGACCGACATCGACTTCGCCTCGCGGCGCGTGCTCATGGTCGAAGGCACCGAGGCCTACGATCGGCTGGTCATCGCGATGGGCAGCGTGGTGCCGAGCTTCGGCGTGCCGGGGGTGGAGGAGTACGCGCTCGGCTACAAGTGGCTCGAGGACGGCATCGTGCTGCGCGACCATCTTCTCGACGCGGCCGAGCACGCTGACCACGAAGCGGACCCGGCGGCGCGGCGCCAAATGCTGACGGTGTGCGTCGTCGGCGGCGGCTACACCGGCGTCGAGCTGATCGCCGAGCTGCAGGACTTCTTCGCGAGCTACATCGTGCCGCGCTACCGCGGCATCGATCCTGGCGACTACCGGCTGCTCCTCGTCGAGGCCGGTCACGAGATCTTGCGCGGCGTGCATCCCACCCTCGCCGAGCGCGCGCGGCGCAAGCTGGGGCGCGAGGGGATCGAGATCCGTACCGGCGCGCGCGTCACCCGCGTGTTGCCCGGCGCCGTCGAGATCGACGGCGCCGAGCAGGTTCCGGCCGGACTCACCGTGTGGGCCGCGGGCGTGACGGGACATCCGGCGCTCGCGCACGTGGCCGCCGAGCGCGATCGGCTCGGGCGGCTGGTGACGCGCGCGACGATGCAGCTCAAGGAGCATCCCGACGTGTACGGCGCGGGCGATGCGGTCACCATCGAGGACAACGCGGGCGCCTCCATCCCGATCATCCCCGCCGCCCTCGCGCAGGCGCGCCTGGCCGCCGAGAACATCGTCGCGGAGCTCCAGGGGCGCTCGCTCGGCACCATCCACTTTGCGCCGCAAGGCATGCTCGTCTCGCTCGGCGAGCGCGACGCGGTCGTGGAAGTGCTGGGTCTGCGCTTCTCGGGCTATGCGGCGTGGCTGTTCTGGAACGCGCTGCATCTCGTGAAGCTCGTCGGCTTCCGCAAGCAGCTGCAGGTGGCCCTGGACTGGGGGATGGCGCAGATCTTTCCGCGCGACTCCACGATCATGCGGCCCGTATCGCGCTGCCCGGTCTGCGGCCGGCACGCGGCACCGCGAACGCGGGAGCGTGACGCCGCGTGAGTCCGACGCACCGCGGGCCGAGCTCCGAGCGTCTCGCCGTCGGCGTCCTGGCCTCGGGTCGCGGCAGCAATCTGCAGGCGCTGCTCGACGCCTGCGCCGCGCCAGATTTTCCGGCACGGGTGGTCGTGGTGATCTCGGACCGTGAACACGCGCCGGCCCTCGAGCGCGCCCGCGCCGCGGGCGTCGAAGCGGTGTGGGTCAGTCCCAAGGACTTCGTGTCGCGTGAAAGCTTCGATCTGGCCCTCGTGCACGAGCTCGAGAAGCGGCAGGTCGGGCTCGTGTGCCACGCCGGGTTCATGCGCATCCTCTCGGCGGCGTACGTGCAGGCCTTCGCCGGCCGCGCGCTGAACATCCATCCGTCATTGCTGCCGGCGTTTCCGGGGTTGCATGCGCAACGCCAGGCGCTCGAGCACGGGGTGAGCGTCTCGGGCACCACCGTGCACTTCCTGGAGGAAGGCGTCGACACTGGCCCGATCGTGCTGCAGGCCGCGGTGCCGGTACTGCCGGGCGACACCGAGGAGACGCTGGCCGCGCGCATCCTCGTCGAAGAGCACCGGCTGTACCCCGCCGCCGTCCGTCTGTTCGCCGAGAATCGTCTGGAGATCGTCGGCCGGCGGGTGCTGATCAAGGACTCGAGCAAGGAGGGCCGATGAAGATCCGGCGCGCGCTCGTTTCCGTCCACGACAAGACCGGCGTCGTCGAGCTGGCCAAAGGGCTGGCGGGGCTGGGCATCGAGATCGTCTCGACGGGCGGAACCGCCTCGCTGCTGCGCGCCTCCGGCATCACCGTGCGCGACGTCTCGGACGTCACCGGATTCCCCGAGATGATGGACGGCCGCGTGAAGACGCTGCATCCGAAGATCCACGGCGGCATCCTCGCGCGACGCGACGCACCCGAGCACCTCGCCGCGCTCGAGCGCCATGGCATTCCGCCCATCGATCTGGTCGTCGTCGCGCTCTATCCGTTCGAGCAGACCGTGGCGAAGCCCGGTGTGACGGCCGCGGAGGCGATCGAGCAGATCGACGTCGGCGGTCCGACGATGATCCGCGCCGCGGCCAAGAACCACGCCGCCGTGGCCGTGGTCACCGCCCCGTCGCAGTATGGCGCCGTGCTCGACGAGCTCACACGCACCGGCGGCGCACTCTCCGGTGCCACTCGCGATCGCCTCGCCCGCGAAGCCTTCGCCCGCACCGCCGAGTACGACGCCGCAATCGCCCGATGGTTGTCCGGTGTTGCTGGCGCGAACGAGCCTCAGGCTCGCCCCACTGCCGCTGGAACGAGTGAGCCTCAAGCTCGCCCCACTGCCGCTGCAACGAGTGAGCCTCAAGCTCGCCCGACTGCTGCTGAAGCGAGCGAGCCAGCGGCTCGCTCGACACGCGAACAGGGGGGTCTGGGGGGATTCGCCTCGAATCCCCCCAGCTCAATAGAATTCCCGGTCGCCCTTACGCTACGCGCCGAACGGGCTCTCAGTCTGAAATACGGCGAAAATCCGCATCAGGCCGCGGCGTTTTACCAGATCGCGAGCGCACCGGCGATCGGGCTGGCCGCGATGAAACAGCTGCACGGCCCGGAGCTCGGCTACAACAACCTGCTCGACTTCTCGGCCGCGCTCGCGCTGCTGCTCGAGTTCGACGAGCCTGCCGCGGTCGTGATCAAGCACACGAACCCTTGCGGCGCGGCGGTGGCGGCGAGCGTCGGGGCGGCCATGGAGCGCGCCAAGGCCTCGGACCCCGTGTCGATCTACGGTGGCATCGTCGGGGTGAACCGCACGCTCGACCGCGCCGTGGTGCAGGCGCTCGCGGGGATCTTCGTCGAGATCCTGTTTGCTCCGGCCTACGCCCCCGATGCGCTCGACGAGCTCTCGCGCACGAAGAAGAAGTGCCGGGTGTTCGAGGTCCCGTGCGACCGGCACACGCTGCCCGAGCGGCTGCGGGACTACCGCAGCGTGCTCGGCGGCATCCTCGCGCAGCACGTGGATCAGGCCGATCTCGATCCCGCCGCGCTGAAGGTCGTCAGCCGACGCGCGCCGACGGAGGCTGAGATGCGCGCGCTCCGGTTCGCCTGGCGCGTGGCCAAGCACGCGAAGTCGAACGCGATCGTGCTGACCACGGCCGAGCAGGTGATCGGTGTGGGCGCCGGCCAGATGAACCGTGTGGACGCCGCGCGGCTGGCGGTGATGCGCGCGCGCGAGGTCGGCCTGCGCACCGAGGCCACGGTGTGCGCGTCCGACGCGTTCTTCCCCTTCCGCGACGGCCTCGACGTCGTCGCCGAGGCGGGCGCCACGGCGGTGATCCAGCCCGGCGGCTCCGTGCGCGACGAGGACGTGATCGCCGCCGCGGACGAGCGCGACATGGCGATGATCTTCACCGGCCTTCGCCACTTCCGGCACTGAGGCGAGCGTGACCGAGCGTATCTATGGCCTGCGCGAGCTCACTCGCATTCTCACGCTCACCCCGCGGCGGGCGGCGCAGCTCAAGCGGCTGAACCTGCTGCACGGGCAGCTGCGCTACACGTTCCGCGAGCTGCTGGCCCTGCGCGCGGCGTCGGCGCTGCTCGAGTCGGGAGCCTCGGTGCGCCAGATCCGTCAGGCCCTCGATGCGCTTCGTCGTCGCGATCCGGACATCCGTCAGCCACTGGCCGAGATGCGCATGGTGCTCGACGGTGGCCGCGTGCTCGTCGAGTCCGAGCGCGTACGCTTCGACCCGCGCACGGGCCAGACCGTGCTCGACCTCGACGCCGGCAACCTCGAAAAGACCGCCGAGGCGACGCTGGTGACGGGCCTCGTGCGACCGCTCGCGCCGCCGGCCGAGCAGGCCGAGACATGGTTCGAGCGCGCCAGCGAGTGGGACGTGGATCCGGCGCAGTGGGAGGACGCCATCGATGCCTACCGGCGCGTGGTCGCCATCGATCCGACGTACGCCGCCGCGTGGAACAACCTCGGCCTGTTGCTGCACCGCATGGGCCGCTACGCGGAGGCCCGCACCGCGTACGAGCGTGCGCTCGGCGAGTCGCGCGAGTGCGCCGAGGCCGCGTACAACCTCGGCTCGTTGAACGAGGATACCGGCGACGTCGACGAGGCGATTCGATGCTACCGCCGCGCGCTCGACGTCTCGCCGGACTACGCCGACGCGCACTTCAACCTCGCCGGCGCGCTGGCGCGCGCCGGGCGCGGCGACGAGGCGGTGCGTCACTGGCAGCGCTATCTCCAGCTGGATGCCGGCAGCCCGTGGGCCAAGATCGCGCGCGCCCATCTGGAGCTAGTCGAGACACCGGGGGAGGGCAGCGAGTGAACGTCCTCGTCGTCGGCGGCGGCGGCCGCGAGCACGCGCTCTGCTGGAAGCTCGCGCAGAGTGCGCGGCTCACGCGGCTCGTGGCGGCACCGGGCAATCCGGGCATCGCGCGTCACGCCACGTGTGTCGCCGTGAGCATCGACGATCACGACGCGCTCGTGGGGCTTGCCGACAAGGAGCGGCCGGATGTGGTCGTGATCGGTCCCGAGGTGCCTCTGGTGGCGGGGCTCGCCGACCTGCTGACCGCCGCCGGCTTCGCGGTGTTCGGGCCGAGCGCACGGGCGGCCGCGATCGAAGGCTCCAAGGCGTTCGCCAAGGCGGTGATGGCTCGGCACGCGATCCCGACCGCCCGCTTCGAGACGTTCACCGATGCGGCGCGGGCACGCCGATTCTGCCGCGATCTTGGTGCGCCGCTCGTCGTCAAGACCGACGGCCTCGCCGCCGGCAAAGGCGCCATCGTGTGCACCACGCTCGAGGAAGCGGACGCCGCCCTCGCGGCGTGCATGGAGCGCCGCGAGTTCGGCGCCTCCGGCGCGACGGTCGTCGTCGAGGAGTTTCTCGTCGGCGAGGAGGTGTCGTTCTTCGTCCTCGTGAGCGGTCGGCACGTCACGCCGCTCGCGGTCGCGCAGGATCACAAGGCCGTGTTCGACAGCGACCGCGGTCCGAACACCGGCGGCATGGGGGCCTTCACGCCGGTGGCGAGCTTCGATCAGACGCTGCGGGCGCGCGTCATGACGACGATCGTGACGCCGACGATCACCGCGCTCGCCGACGAGGGCGCTCCGTATTCCGGGGTGCTCTTCGTGCAGCTGATGCTGACGGCCGACGGCCCGAAGGTCGTCGAGTTCAACTGCCGCTTCGGCGATCCCGAATGCCAGGCGATCCTGGCTCCGATGGACGCCGACCTGCTGCCGCTGCTCGCCGCGGTGGCGCGTGGCGAGCCCGCGCTCGAGATCGCGTCGCCGACACGCGCCGCCGTGTGCGTGACGCTGGCGTCGGGCGGCTATCCCGGCGCCTACGCGACGGGCGTGCCGATCACCGGCGTCGACGAAGCAGCGATGCTGAGCGGCGTCGAGGTCTTCCACGCCGGCACCACGCTGCGCGACGGCCGCCTCGTGACCGCTGGCGGGCGCGTCCTCGGGGTCACTGCCGTGGCGCCCGACGTCCCGCGCGCGATCGAGCGCGCGTACCAGGCGGTGGACCGCATCCGGTTCGACGGCATGCACTTCCGGCGCGACATCGGACGGCGCAAGCCCGTCGCCGCGTAGGAGATCCGCGTGAGCCATCCGACCCGCGTAGGCATCGTGCTCGGTAGCGACTCCGACCTCGAGATCATGCTGGAGGCTGTCAAGGTGCTCGACCTCCTGGAGGTCGGCTCCGAGGTCGTCGTCGCCTCCGCACATCGCACGCCGAAGAAGACGGAAGAGTATGCATCGACCGCCGAGGCGCGCGGTCTCGGCGTGCTGATCGCCGCCGCCGGTGGCGCCGCGGCGCTGCCGGGCGTGCTGGCGGCCTCGAGCGCGCTGCCGGTCATCGGCGTGCCGATCGCGGCCACGCCGCTCGGCGGCATGGACGCGTTGCTCTCGATCGTGCAGATGCCGAAGGGCGTGCCCGTCGCCACCGTCGCCATCGGTGCCTGGGGCGCCGCCAACGCCGCGATCCTCGCCGCCCAGATCCTGTCGGTCGGCGATGCCGCATTGCGCCAGCGTCTGGTCACGTATCGCGCGAAGCTCGCGGCGGAGGTCGAAGAGCGCGCGCGGCGCGTCGCCGACAAGCTCAAGTCGCGCGACTGATCCGCGCCGTGGCGGCGCAGATCGTCCGCGTCGATCCCGTCGCCCCGGACGAGCGCGTGCTGCGCGACGCGGCACAGGTGCTCCGCCGCGGCGGGCTCGTCGCGTTTCCCACCGAAACGTTCTACGGCCTCGGCGCTGCGGCGCTGGATCGCGCCGCCGTCCGCCGCGTGTTCGAGATCAAGGGACGGCCGGCTTCGATGCCGCTGCTCGTGCTCATCGACGCCCCCGCGCGACTGCGCGACGTCGTCGACGACATTCCGCCGCGCGCGCAGCCGCTGATCGATCGGCACTGGCCCGGACCGCTCACGCTCGTGTTTCGCGCGGCCGCGCACGTGCCGAGCGAGCTGACGGCGGGGACGGGCACCGTCGGCGTCCGGGTGCCGAGCCATCGTGTCCCGCGCGCGCTCGTCACCCAACTCGACGGCGCGATCACCGCGCCGAGCGCCAATCGCACGGGCGCCGCGCCGCCGACGACGGCCAATGCTGTACTTGCGTACTTCGGCGACGCCCTCGACCTCATCCTCGACGCCGGGCCGACTGCGGGCGGCCAGCCCTCCACCGTCGTCGACGTCACCGCCGACCCCCCGCGCGTCATCCGCCACGGAGCCATTACACTGGCCCCGTAGTGCGAGCCGCGGGACGTCGCGGGGCTGGGGCCCCGCCGTCCGAGGCGAGCATATAGATGATATGCAGATCACGGGCGTGATCCAGGCGGGCGGTCGCAGCACGCGCATGGGCGGCGAGCCCAAGGCGCTGATGGACGTCGCCGGCAGGCGTATCGTCGAGCGTGTCGCCGACACGCTGGCCGCGGTGCTCGACGATCTCCTGATCGTGACGAACACGCCCGAGCGCTACGAGTTCCTGCACCTGCCCATGGTCGCCGATCGCTATCCCGACGGTGGCGCGCTCGGCGGCATCTTCAGCGGGCTCGCGGCCGCGCGCGGCGACGGCGCGTTCACCGTCGCGTGCGACATGCCGTTCCTGCATCCCGACGTGGTGCGGCTCGTCCTGGCGCGCGCCGGCGAGGCCGACGTCGTGATCCCGCGCGTCGGCGGCCAGTACGAGACGATGCACGCCTTGTACGCCAGGGCCTGTCTCGGTCCGATGGAGGCACGCCTGCGCGCGGGACAGCTGAAGATCGTCGGGTTCTTCCCCGACGTTCGCGTCCTCGAGATCGCCAGCGACGCCGTCGCGCGCCATCGCGCGCCCGAGATCGCGTTCATGAACGTCAACACGCCCGACGAGCTCGCGAAGGCGCGCGCGCTGGCCGCCGAGATCGGCTGATGGTGAGGCTGCGGCCGGTGCTGGTCGTGCACTATCACGAGATCAGCCTCAAGCGCGGCAACCGCCCGCTGTTCCTGCGCCATCTGCGTCGCAATGTCGAGCGCGCGCTCGCCGACACCGGGCCGGCGGTGATCGAGCAGCTTTCCGGACGCATCCTCGTCGACCTCGAGGGCCACCCGGCGCCGGAGGCGGCGCGTGATCGCGTCGCCCGTATCTTCGGCGTTGCGAGCGTGACGCTGGCCTATCGCACGCCGTCCACGCTGGACGCGATGAAGGCGCTGCTCGAGCGCCTGCTCGAAGGCCGAGCGTTCGCGTCGTTCCGCATCACCGCGCGGCGCGCGTTCAAGACCTATCCCATGACCAGCGTCGAGATCAATCGTGCCCTCGGCGCGTTCGTGCTCGAGCGCCTGCGCACGCGCGTGGACCTCGAGCACGCCGAGCAGGAGATCCACGTCGAGGTGCTGCCGTCCGAGACGTACATCTCGCTCGATCGTGTGGAGGGGCCGGGCGGTCTGCCGGTTGGCGCCTCCGGCACCGTGACGGCGCTGCTCTCCGGTGGCATCGACTCGCCGGTCGCGGCGTGGCGCATGATGAAGCGCGGCTGCCGGGTGATGTTCGTGCACTTCCACAGCGTGCCGTACCTGCCCGCCACGTCCCAGGCCAAGGCGCGTGCGCTCGTCGAGCGGCTGACCGCGTGGCAATATGCCTCGCGCCTGTACCTGGTGCCCTTCGGCGAGATCCAGCGCGAGGTCGTGCTGAGCGTGGCGCCGCCGCTGCGCGTGGTGGTCTATCGCCGGCTGATGGTGCGTATCGCGCAAGAACTGGCGAGCCGGGCGGGCGCGCTCGCGCTCACGACGGGGGAGAGCCTCGGTCAGGTCGCCTCCCAGACGCTCGAGAACATTGCGTGCATCGACGAGGCGGCGACGCTGCCGGTGCTGCGACCGTTGATCGGCATGGACAAGCTCGAAATCACCGCGGCGGCGCAGCAGATCGACACCTTCGAGATCTCGATCGAGCCCGACGCCGACTGCTGCACGCTGTTCACGCCGCGGCATCCGGCGACGCGCACGACGCTGGACGAGATCCGCGTCGCGGAGCGCGGGCTCGATATCGAGCGGCTGGTCGCCGCCGGCGCCGACGGCGCGGCGCTCGAGACGTTCGCGTTTCCGACCGCCGGCGCGGCCGCCGTCTCCTGACCGTATCTCCGTTTCCGCGAGATGTTGGGGCGCTTGACGCCGCGAGCCACAATCGGTATGGTGCGCGTATGGCGACCATCGCGCTCGGCGCGGACCATGCCGGCTACTCGTTAAAGGAAAAGCTCAAGACGTGGCTCGCCGCCGACGGCCACCGAGTCATCGATCACGGCACTCATTCGACGGACTCCGTCGACTATCCCGATTATGCAGCGGCCGTCGCCGAGACCGTGCGCGCCGGTGAGGCGGAGCGCGGTGTTCTCGTCTGCGGCTCCGGTATCGGCATGGCCATGGCCGCCAACAAGGTACCCGGCGTCCGCGCCGCCGTCGCAGCCGATCCCACCGTCGCGCGGCTCTCGCGGCAGCACAACGACGCCAACGTGCTGGCACTCGGCGCACGGCTGACGGCGCCGGGGCACGCGCTCGAGGTGGTGCAGGTGTGGCTGGCGACGCCGTTCGAGGGTGGTCGTCACGCGCGCCGCGTGGACAAGCTCGCGCAGCTCGACGCAATCCGGAAAGAGCAGGCTCTCGATGCGGCGGCTCGCTGAGGTCGATCCCGACGTCGCCAAGGCCCTCCGTGAGGAGGCGCAGCGCCAGAACCGAAACCTCGAGTTGATTGCGTCGGAGAACTTCGTCTCGGAGGCGGTGCTCGAGGCGGCCGGCTCGGTGCTGACCAACAAGTACGCCGAGGGATATCCGGGGCGACGCTACTACGGCGGCTGCGAGGTCGTGGACGTGGTCGAGGATCTCGCCATCGCGCGCGCCAAGGAGCTGTTCGGCGCCGAGCACGCCAACGTGCAGCCGCACTCCGGCGCCCAGGCCAACATGGCCGTCTACTTCACGTTGCTCAAGCCGGGCGACACGGTGCTCGGGCCGAACCTCTCGCACGGCGGTCATCTCACCGCCGGCAGTCCCGTGAACTACTCGGGCAAGTTCTACTCGATCGTCGCTTACGGCGTGCGCAAGGACACCGAGCGCATCGACCTCGATCAGGTCCGCGAGCTCGCGAAGCAGCACCGGCCGAAGCTGATCATCGCGGGCGGCTCGGCCTTTCCACGCGCCATCGATTTCAAGCCGTTCGGCGAGATCGCGAAAGAGGTCGGCGCCGCGCTGATGGCCGACATCGCGCATCCCGCCGGCCTCGTCGCGGCGGGCTTGCATCCATCGCCGGTCGGCATCGCCGACTTCGTGACGTCCACGACCCACAAGACGCTGCGCGGCCCGCGCGGCGGGCTCGTGCTGTGCGGCGCCACGCACGCGCAGGCGCTCGACAAGACCGTCATGCCCGGCGTGCAAGGCGGACCGCTGATGCACGTGATCGCCGCCAAGGCTGTCGCCTTCCGCGAAGCCCTGACGCCGGCGTGGCGCGCGTACCAGCAGCAGATCGTGACGAACGCCAAAGCGCTCGCCGACGCCATGCAGGCGCGTGGCTTCCGGCTGGTCAGTGGCGGCACCGACACGCACCTGCTGCTCGTCGACCTGTCCTCGCGCGGCATTACCGGTAAGGACGCCCAGGAGGCCCTCGACCGCGCGTGGATCACGGTGAACAAGAACACGATCCCGTTCGAGACGAAGAGCCCGATGGTCACCAGCGGCATCCGCCTCGGTACGCCGGCCGTCACCACGCGCGGGATGAAGGAGCCCGAGATGGCGGAGATCGCGCGCCTGATCGATCGAGCGCTCTCGGATCTCGGCTCCGGCTCCGTCGAGGCCGCCGTGCGGGGCGAGGTGCAAGAGCTGACGGCGCGCTTCCCGCTCTATCCCGACCGGACCAAATGAGGGGCACCCGATGAAGTGTCCGTTCTGCGGCCACACGGAGGATCGAGTCGTCGACTCGCGGGTCGGACGCGACGGCGAGTTCATTCGCCGTCGTCGCGAGTGCCTGAAGTGCCACCGCCGCTACACGACCTACGAGTACATCGAGGACGTGCTGCCGCACGTGGTCAAGCGGGACAACCGGCGCGAGCCCTTCGACCGCCAGAAGCTGCGCGGCTCAATTCTAAAATCCTGCGAGAAGCGATCGGTCGGGGTCCAGGCCGTCGACGACGTGGTCGCGGACATCGAGGCGCGCCTGCACGAGCGTGCGGAGAAGGAGATCTCCAGCCTCGAGCTCGGCGACATGGTCATGGAACATCTGCAGAAGCTCGATCAGGTTGCCTACGTCCGCTTCGCCTCGGTCTATCGGCAGTTCAAGGATATCAACCAGTTCATGGACGAGGTGAAGGGGCTCCTGAAGGACGACAAGACGAAGGCACCGCTGCCGCCTCGGCCAAAGCCCGCCGCGCTGAGCAAGAAATAGCGACCGGGCCCCCCAGATGGGCCGGCCCTGCCGCATGAAAAGGGCCAGCTGGGCCGCACCGCGGCCTTTTTCTTCACCTATTCATCTCCTTTCGGCGCATGCTGTCGGCATGCCAGGGACGCCTTCGGAGCCTGCCAAGGAGAAACGCCAAGATGTGGGGGATCGCACGGCGTTGTTCGCTATAGGTGGGGTCCCGACACGTCCGATGCCACGTTGACTTCGCCAGGATGGCGGGGTACGGTTGCCAGACCTTCTCGATCGAACGCCAACCCCCAGCGCTACGGAGCACATCTATGAAGCGTCCGCTCAAGAAGCTCGTGTTCGTCGAGCCCAAGTCCACGCACCTGCACGTCTACAGCCGCGTCTGCATCCCGCGGCTGGGCTCGGTGTTGCTGGGCACCATCATGCGCGCCAAGGGCTACGACGTGCGCGTCTACATCGAAGACATCCAGGACCTCGACATGAGCGAGGTGCTCTCGGCCGATCTCGTCGCGATCTCGGCCATCACGTCGACGGCGCCGCAGTCGTATCGGCTGGCCGACAAGGTTCGCGAAGCCGGGGCGATCGCGGTGATGGGCGGCACGCACACGAGCTTTTTGGCGGACGAAGGCATGGAGCACGCGGATTTCATCGTCCGTGGCGAGGGTGAGTTCGCGTTCCAGGAGCTCGTGGACGCGATCCAGCGCGGCGAGGGACTCGAGCGGATCCAGAACCTGACGTATCGCAACGCGGACGGCGCCCTCGTGCACAACTCCGAGCGGCCGAAGATCCCCAATCTCGACGTGAACCCGATTCCGGACTATCGGCTGATCGAGGGCTGGAAGCCGGGCGGCGTCATCTCGGTGGCGACCTCGCGCGGCTGTCCGTTCTCGTGCACGTTCTGTTCGGTGCCCGGCATGTACGGCCACGCGTTTCGGACGCACTCGATCGAGCGCGTGCTGGAGGAGCTGCACAGCCACAAGGGCAACATGTACACGTTTTTCGCCGACGACATCTTCACGGCGAACAAGAAGCGCTGCAAAGAGCTGCTGCGCGGCATGATCTCGCGCGACCTCACGCCACAGTGGGGTGCCCAGGTCCGCACGGAGACGGTCGACGACCCCGAGCTGCTGCAGCTCATGCGCGACTCCAACTGCTTCAACGTGTACGTCGGCTTCGAGTCGATCAATCCGCGCACGCTGAAGCTCTTCCAGAAGAAGCAGGACCTCGCCAAGATCGAGCGCTCGATCGAGCGCTTCCACGCGCACAAGATCCGCATCCACGGTATGTTCGTGGTCGGCTCCGACGAAGACGACGTGGAGACGCTGGACGCCACGGCCAAGTTCGCGCGCAAGCACGACATCGACTCGATCCAGTTCATGATCCTCACGCCCATTCCCGGCTCGCCGGACTGGGACACGCTCTACGACAAGGGCGACAAGTACGTCATCAACAAGAACTGGAGCTTCTACGACGGCCACCACTGCGTGCACCAGCCGCGGCGCATGAGCCCCTACGAGCTGCAGATGGGGACGATCCGCGCCATGCAGAAGTTCTACTCGTGGGGCGGCATCTTCCAGAAGCTCGCCAAGGGCGACCTCTACTACACAGTGATCCGTTTCTGGGGCAAGCGCATGCTGCGCGAGTGGTGGAAGGACGACGAGAACCACGCGTACGTCGACTGGCTGCGCGGCCAGCTCTACGGCGAGGGGGGAGCGCTCGGAAACCCCGTGCGGACGATCGGCGTGCCCGCGCTGCTACTCCAGGAGAAGATCGGGCAGCTCCTCCAGCGCTTCCTGGGCGAGCTCGGCGTGACCGTGGTGCCGCTCGCGGAGGCGGCGATGGAGAACGCCTCGGCCGCCGTCGAGAACGCCACCGCCGCGGCCCGCCAGACGCTCGATTGCCTCGTCACGCCGATCGTCAAGCGTGCCGAGCAGGGGCGCGAGGACTTCTACGCGAAGCTGGCGTCCGTCACCGAGGGGTTGCAGGCGCAGTGGGAGCGGCTGCCGCGCGTCGCGTTTCCGGTCGCCGATGGCCAGGGCCCGGTATTCGAGCCCTTCGCCCAAATCGGCCTGCTGGTCACGCGCAACCTCGACGCCATCCGTACCGCCTACAAGTCCGCCGGCGTCGCCGAAGGTCTCTGGGAAACCGCGTGAGATAGAGAACCGCCCCGGGTCCCCCGGGGCGGTTCCGAACGTTGGGAGGTCTGAGGGGCCATTTCGGGCCCCTCAGCTTCACCGGTCCCTCAGCTCCAATCAATCCGCCAGATGGGGCCCATGAAGAACAGCGGCCCCTCGAACTTCAGGAAGGCCGGGGCCTCGCCACCCAGGATCCACACCTTCACGTCGGGCAGGTCGCTCACGAGCAGGGACGCGAACAGGCCGAGCTGCGGC
>Ga0066683_10000266_pt1 | contig 14738 bp, 12 predicted proteins | sample GraSoiAngelo_132_FD_62296 | JGI IMG/M metagenome (GOLD analysis project Ga0066683, IMG submission 62296) | Grasslands soil microbial communities from the Angelo Coastal Reserve, California, USA - 14_0929_02_40cm | ecosystem: Environmental > Terrestrial > Soil > Grasslands | place: USA... | reverse complement strand
CATCTGCCCGACGACTTCACGACGGATGCGCGTGTCGCTGCTGCGTTTAACTTCGACGAATGTCGGGATCGCGTCTTCGTCTACGAATAGATGGTCCACGGACCATCTATCTGAGCCTTCCTCCTGGTCAGGGATTGGCGCTTCTCTCGTGATCAGAAGCCACTTCCGCGGAGCTTCGCGGTCGAACTGATCCCCGCCGAGTATTCGCGGATACTGAGCAAGCAGCTTTTGAAAGAGATCCTCGTTTTCGAATGGCCGCGAGGTCATCTCAACGAGATCGTTCTCACCTCTGATGAGGTAGATGCCGGTGCCGCTCATGGATCAAAATCCTGCTAGCGCCCTTGGAACTGCGGCTCACGCTTCTCGACGAACGCCTGGACGCCCTCACGGAAGTCCTTCGACCCGAAGAGCGGCAGGAGCTGGAGGAAGACGTGGTGCACGTTCGCCTCGAACGTCTCCTCGAGGCCGAGGCGCATCATGCGCTTCGTCGCCTGCACTGCCAGCGGGGCGTTGGCGGCGATTTCAGCGGCAAGCTGTCGAGTTGTGGGCATGAGTTGATCAGGCTCGACGACGTGGCTCACGAGGCCGGCTTCGAGCGCTTCCTGCGCGGAAAGGGTGCGCCCGGCGAAAGCGATCTCGGCCGCTTTCCCCCAGCCGATCAGTCGCGGGAGGAGCCAGGCGCCGCCGCTCTCTGGAAGGATGCCGCGGCGGGTGAAGACGGCGGCGAGCTTCGCCTCGCCGGAGGCTATACGGATGTCCGCGCCGAGGGCGAGGTCCCGCCCGTAGCCCGCGGCTGGGCCGTTGATCGCGCAGATCACCGGCTTGTCGGTCGTGTGGAGTACGATGGGCGGGCTGTTCGCCAGATCGAAGCGGGCGTTAGCGAGGTTGTCGGCACCATTCGAGCCGATACCGGTGCCGGCGACGAGGTCCTTCAGGTCGAGGCCGGCGCAAAAGCCGCGGCCGGCGCCCGTGATGATGATCACGCGCACATCCCTATTGCGGTCGGCGTCGCGCAGCGCCTGGGAGAGCGATTCGAGCATGGGGCCGCTGATCGCGTTGAGGCGGTCGGGGCGGTTCAGCGTGATGGTCGCGATGTTGGAATCGATTGCGAAGAGCAGGTCGGCGTATTCGCGCATGGGGCACCTCCTGGGCGTAGTTTACAGTTGCCGCTTCGCTATTGTCAGGCTTCGGCGCCGCCGTAACGCGTCTATTGCCAGCCTTTGGGGGTTGCGAGTAACCTGAGGGGAGGGAGCGACAGGGAACCAAACCGTCCCCCCTGCCGTTTATTACTCAGGACAAGACCGGAGAACCGCCCCACTTGGACGCTCGCTCGGTAGCCCAACGAATCGTCGAGAACGTAGAGCGCGTCATCGTTGGCAAACGCGCGCAGGTGGAACTCGCGGTGATGACGCTGATGTGCGGCGGGCACTTGCTGATTGAAGACGTTCCGGGCGTCGGCAAGACGATGCTTGCCCGCAGTCTGGCTCGCTCGAGCGGCTGCTCGTTCAACCGCATTCAATTCACGCCGGACCTCTTGCCGACTGACGTGACCGGCGTCTCGGTGTACAACCAGAGCACACGCGACTTCGAGTTTCGGCCCGGGCCGGTGCTTTCGCAGGTCGTGCTCGCCGACGAAATAAACCGTGCGACCCCAAAAGCACAGTCGGCGCTGCTGGAGGCGATGGAGGAGCGCCAGGTAACGGTGGACGGGGTCACGCATCACACACCGGCACCGTTCATGGTGATGGGCACACAAAACCCGATCGAGTACGAAGGAACGTTCCCGCTCCCGGAGGCGCAGCTGGACCGCTTCTTGCTCCGCCTCGAGCTGGGGTATCCCTCGGTCCAGGACGAGAAGACGATCATGGAGCGCCAGCGAGACGGCCACCCGGTCGCCGAGCTGGACCAGGTCTGCGAGCCGAACGACATCCTCTCGCTGCAAGAGGCGGTGCGCGACATATACGCGGATGTCCTGGTGCAGGAGTACATCGTCAGCCTGATGAACGCTACCCGGACCCATGATTCCGTATATCTCGGCGCCTCCCCGCGCGGGTCGCTGGCGCTGCAAAGACTCGGGCAGGCGCGGGCGGTCCTCGACGGCCGGGATTTCGTGCTGCCGGACGATGTGAAGGCGCTCGCGTATCCGGCGCTAGGTCATCGCATCATCCTGAATGCGCAGGCGCGAGTGAAGGGCGCGACGGTCCAGCAAGTACTGGCCGAATCCCTTCAACGGCTGCCGGTGCCCGGAGTCCGTGCATCAGAACGCACCAGCAGGCGCGCCTAGCATGACGCGAATCCTTGACGCCATGGCCGACGCTTTGCGGCGTTTCCTCCGGCTCTCCTATCGCAATCAGAACCTGGTGTTTGTAATCGCGGCGCTGGTAGCGATGTCCGTCCTCGCCTTCGTCAGCGGGTACTGGTTCTTCTATCGCGCGGCATATGTGCTCGGGGGACTTGTCGTCATCTGTCTGATCTGGGCCCGCGTACACGCCGGTGCGCTCGAAGTAACGGTGGAGCGCGCGAACGACCGCCTGCAGGTAGGGCAGGAAACGGAGGCAAGGGTGCGGCTGCAAAGCCGAAGTAAGTTCACGAAGGTGTGGCTGGAGGCCGAAGACGAGACCGACATGCCCGGTACGCCGGCGCGTACGGTCCTCACGCTGCCCTCGAGTGGAGCACGCAACTGGAAGGTGAACGTGCGCTGCGCGCGACGAGGTATCTACCGCTCGGGCCCGGTGCGCATAACCACCGGCGATCCCTTCGGCCTCTTTCGCTTGACTCGGACGTACGGAGAGCGGCGGCAGCTACTCGTCCTGCCACGGCCCGAGGAGCTGCCGTACTTCTGGTCGCCCGTAGCGCAGCTCCCAGGTGAGGGAAGCGTACGACGCCGCACCCACTATGTGACGCCGAACGCCTCCGGCGTGCGCGATTATTACCCCGGCGATAGCTACAACCGCATTCATTGGCGATCGACAGCCCGGCTGGGCCGGCTCATGGTCAAGACCTTCGAAATGGACCCGACAAGCAACGTGTGGATCCTCCTGGACCTGGAGGGCTCCGTTCAGGCCGGGGCTGGGGATGAAAGCACGGAAGAGTACGGCGTGCGGATTGCGACCTCACTTGCCTACCATTTCGTGCACTCGAACCGGATACTCGGGCTGATGGCGTTCGGGCAAGAAGCGGTCGTCCTGGACCCAACGCGAGGCTCGCAACAGTACGGTCGCATGCTGGAAGCGCTGGCGATGGCGCAGGCAACCGGAGTGAAGCCGCTGAGTCTCGTGCTCGAAGAGGAAGGCCGTCGCTTCGGACGCCACACCACCCTGGTCATCGTGACCCCTTCGACCGACGAGAGCTGGTTGCCGTCGCTGGAGACTACGGTGCAACAGGGCACGCGCGCCGCAGTTGTGTCACTCGAGGCCGGCAGCTTCGGCGCTGAGCAGCGGGAGTCGTTGAGCCTGGAAGCGCTCTCCACTCTCGGTGTGCCAGCGTACGTCGTGCGGTGCGGTTCCGACATCTCGCTGATGCTCGGGCCGGCGGGGATGGCAGCACACGGGGCACCCGAGCGCCAGAAGGCAATGGTGCGCTGATGGCGGAATTCGAATGGACGAGGCCCGCAGCGCCGGCCGCTGCGCGCGCCGTGCCGCAGTGGCTCAAACGATTAACTGCGCGTCTTACCGATTGGGAGGACTGGCTAACCCTCGTCCTCGCCTTCGGCGCGACCATGAGCGTTTCGCTGGGACTGGAGCAGTCCGGGTGGTCGGACGAGATGCCGCCGATCACGCTCGTCGCGGTCCTGGCGCTCGTCGCTTCGCTCCTCATCGCGCGCTCGGGCCTCTCGATCTTTGCAGCCTGGCCGATCGCGGTACTTACGGGCCTGCTGGTCGTCTTCTGGCAGACGCTGGAGATGGTGGGCCCGGGAGACTTCGAGCAGAGACTGGACGCTATCTACACGCGCTTCGACACCTGGTTCGACCTCGCCGTCCATGGAGGTGTCAGCAACGACTCATTGCCGTTCAACGTGCTCGTCCTGGGCCTGACCTGGCTTGGCGTATTCATCTTCGGCTGGAGCGTCTATCGCTGGCAAAACGCCTGGATCGGGTTGATCCCCGGCGGACTGACGCTTTTCCTGGACATGGCCTTGGTAGGCGACAACCTCGAGGGCTCCGTGCTGCTTTACATGCTCTTCGGGTTCCTGCTGGTCATGCGGACGAACCTTATGACGCGGATGGCGGTCTGGCGGCGGGAAGGGACAACTTACCCTTCCCTAATCAGCCTGTCCTTCCTCAACTTCAGCACCTGGGCACTCCTCTTCCTGATCGTTACCGCGTGGATCCTGCCCGTGGGGCCATTCACGACCCCAGGCCCCGTCGACGCGATGGTCGGCCAAATCGAGGAAGTGGGTGTAAATTTCGTGCGACTTTCCGGACCGCTACACGTCAAGCGGGTCGTCCCCGTCCACAACTTCACCGGCGTCCTACCCTTCCAGGGCTCGATAGACCTCGGCAACCGGCAGTTGATGACGGTCCGCGTCAACGACCTGGGCGTGTCCGGGGAGATTCGCCTGCGCGGTGCGGTTTACGACGAGTACAGCGGTGGCGGTTGGAAGGCCGGCGGGCGGACTCCGGTAGACCTGCCGGCATACATCGAAGAGAGTCTGAAAGCAGACATCGATAGCGGTGCGGTCAAGGGGCAGGTTATCCCGCTCACCATTACGGTCGACCGGAACAGTGTGGTTGGCTCAGTGCTCTTCTCGCCGGGGGAGCCGCTCTCGGCCAGTAGGCCGTTCCAGATTGAGGCACCTTCGTCGGGTTACCAGACGATTCAGTTTCCGCTTAAGAACGGCGGCGAGGGTGCGACGGACCAGGAGATCCTTTCGGCGGTGAAGGCCCGCGTTGGGGAGGACTTTGTAGGCCTTACTGTCAAGCGAAATGAAGAGGCGAAGGCGGTCGAAGTAGGCGGCTTGAAGCTAAACGGCGGACCGCTCCCTGATGCGCTCGTAGCAAAGCCCGAGAATAGGATCGGCGAAGGGGCCTCCTACAACGTTACGGGCTTCATTCCGATGGTGCCGGAAGATGAGCTCCGCCAGACGACTGGAATTGATCCCGACTGGGTCATGCGCCACTACCTTCAGCGGCCGGATGACCTTCCCCCGAGGATCGGCGAACTCGCCCGCCAGATTACCGCCAACGCCAGCACTCGCTACGACAAAGCGCTGGCCCTACGGGAATTCCTACGGAGCTTTCCGGCTGACTTCAATATTCCAAACACGCCGCCAGGGCGCGACGCTACTGACTTCTTCTTGTTCGACTCTCAGCGCGGCTACTTCGACTATCATGCTTCGGCCATGGCCGTAATGCTGCGCACACTCGGGATCCCATCGCGCCTGGCTGTCGGTTTCGTGATCAACGATGCCGACAAGAACCTGGAGAGCGGGGCCTACACGGTTCGCGACTATAACTCTTACGCCTGGACAGAGGTTTACTTCCCGAGGTACGGGTGGATCGCCTTCAACCCCTCGCCTGATCGGGAGGGCGCTCTCAACCCGACGATTGGGCCCGAGGACCAACTGCCGAAGGGTGCGGCCGGCCCCGAGGACCTGCCTGTCGGCCTTGGGTCTGACGTGCTAATCGACACCCCTCAAGATGACCTGCCGGTACCACCAGTCGCTTCCCCAGTGCAGACCGGACGTGACTACAACCCGTTGCTGACCCTGGCTGTCGCGGCGTTCATCGCCATGTTGGCGGGCAGCGTTTATCTGGGGTGGCAACGGTCGGTCGCCGGGCTGCCATATTCACAGCAGCTCTGGGAGAAAACAGTGCGGCTCGCGACGTGGGCCGGTCACGGTCCGCGGACCGGCCAGACTCCGGCCGAGTTCGCCCAGAGCCTGAAACGCACCGTCCGGCAGGCGAAGGACGTGTCGATGCTTGCGGCGGCGTACAACCGGTCCCGTTTTGGCAAGCGGGAACCCGACGAGGAAAAAGCTCAGCTGGCCGAGATCTGGTCGCCGCTGCGCAACGCGCTGCTCGGTTCCATCGTTCGGCGTATTAGGAGACGCGGGCGCAATCTCAACGAGGAGCGCTAGCGCCAAATTGTCTTAGTACCGGCGTTCGGCCCGGGCACCGGTCTGCTTGACAGCTCCTTGCTCGGCGGCATCCAGGAGCGCGTCAGCGAGAACATCAGATTCGACTTTGCCCTTGATCAAGTAGTCTCGAGCGCCTTCCTTTCGCGCCCAATTCCGCACCGACGCATCTTCAAGTCCCGTCAAGACAACCACCGGCACCCGCAAGGACTGCTCGTAGATTTCGAGGAGCGCGCCCAGGCGAGGGGTATCGTCCACAAGCAAGTCTAGAAGGACGACGTCGAATTTGTTCCGGGCGAGCCGTCGCAGGCCTTCGTGGAGATGCTGAACATGGATGAGCTCGAACTCGGCAGTTCGGATTTCAGCGAGAGCTTCCTTAACCAGCCGCGCGTCGCCGGGGTTATCTTCCACGAACAGCACCCTGACCGGTCTTCGCCGTATGGCGGTCACGCGAGCCTCGCTATGTCACCCGCTGACGGCAACTGGACGACTTTCGACCAGAAATACTGGATCGATTTCATCACGCTTACGAACTGCTCCAGCCCGCCCGGCTTCGTGATATAGCAGTTGGCGTTCAGGTCATAAGCCTTGCGGACGTCGCGCTCGTTTTCGGAGGTCGTGAGGACCACGACTGGGATTTTTCGGAGGTCCGGGTCTGACTTGATCTCTGCGAGCACCTCGTGACCGTCTTTCCTCGGCAGATTCAGGTCAAGCAGGATCAAGTCCGGGCGCATCCGTTCCGAATAACCGTTGTTTTTGCGCAAGAATGAGAGCGCCTGTTCCCCATCTTCGACGACGCTGAGTTTGTTGCTTACCCGGCAGTCCTTGAGCGCCTCGACCGTCATCCGGACGTCCGCGGGGTTATCTTCGACGAGCAGTATTTCAATCGGTCTGACCGAGACTTCGGGCGCTTCGTCCCGCGCGCTCTGGCTCCCGGCCTTCCTTCGGTTGCTCATGGTTCATTTCCTCCTCTCGCCGGTAGCGTGAAATAGAAAGTTGTGCCGTGCCCCGGCTGCGATTCAAACCAGATAGTGCCGTCATGGCGTTCGATGATCTTTTTACAGATGGCCAGGCCGAGGCCAGTGCCCGCATATTCCCCGCGCCCATGGAGCCGCTGGAAGATCGCGAAAACCTTGTCGGCGTAGCGCATATCGATGCCAATGCCGTTGTCTTTAACCGAGAACTGCCACATGCCGTTTTGCCGAACCACCTTGATGTCAATCTGCGGCGTTAGCGGACCGTGAAACTTTATGGCATTGCCGACCAGGTTCTGGAACACGTGCTCGAGCTGAGTAGCATCCGCGAGAACAGTCGGCAACCGCCCGCGCTTGACGACGGCGCCGCTCTCGTCGATCGCCATGCGGAGGTTGGCCAGGGCGCGCTCGAACGCTTCTCCAGAATCGATTGGTGCATCGATCCTCGCGTGCGGCCCAACCCTAGAGTACTCGAGCAGGCCACGCACAAGCTCCTGCATCCGCTGGGCACCTTCGGCGGCGAAGGTGATGAAATCGTCGGCATCCGAGTCGAGCTTGCCTTTGTACCGGCGCTGGAGCAGGTCGCAGTAGCCGGTCACCATTCGAAGCGGTTCCTGAAGGTCGTGAGAGGCCACGTAAGCAAACTGTTCGAGGTCTGCATTGGAACGCGCGAGGTCGTCCGCACGCCGCGCGAGCTCTTCAGCCCGCCTGCGAGCGGTAACGTCCCGCGCAATCGTGGAGACGCCGATAACTGCGCCATCGGCGTCCAGAATGGGTGAGACGGTCATGGAGACGTCAACACGGCTGCCATTCTTACGCTGGCGAACGGTCTCGAAGTGCTCGACACGTCTGCTTGACTTTTCGCCTGGGGAAACCGCCGAAGGCTCTTGATGAACGTCGTCCGGCGTCAGCATCGAAACGGGCTTGCCGATCGCTTCTCGCATGGAGTACCGGAAGAGGCGTGTCGCCGCTTTGTTCCAGCTCGTAATTTCTCCGCTGAGATTTGTACCGATAATTGCGTCATCCGAGGACTCGACGATCGCTGCCAAGCGTGCCCGCATCGCTTCAGCCTGCTTTCGTTCGGTTATGTCGTGAATAAACGAGTTGAAGGTGTATTCCGCCCCTGTCTGGACGGGTGAAATCGTCACCTCTACGGGAAACTCACGTCCCTCTTTATCGATTGCCGCCACCTCAATACGCTTGCTCAGCAGTGGGCCTCTGCCTGTCCGCACAAATCGCTCTAGTCCCAGCCGGTGGCCCCTGCGAAATCTCGCCGGAACAATCGTATCGGCAAGCTTGCGTCCGAGCGCTTCTTTGCGCGACCAGCCGAAGGTTGCTTCGGCCTGCGGGTTCCAGTCGGTGATGCGCCCGGATTGATCGATGGCAACGAATGCGTCCTGGGCGGTGTTCACGATAGCCCGCGCTCGCGACTCGCTTTCGCGTAGCTCTTCCTCAGCCCGCTTGCGGTCCGTGATATCGAAGACCGTCGACCGGGTCATCATGAATTGGCCATCGACATCCGAGACGGCCGAAGCGCTAAGCAGGGCTGGGAAAGTTGAGCCGTTTTTCCGTTGCATCTCCACTTCGACCGCCCGCATCCAGCCGTTCTTTTGAAATTCACGAAGGCTGCGCGCGAAGGCCTTCCCGGCGGACGGTGTGAGCACTTCAGTAATTTTCTTCTTGCCGATCACCTCGCTGCGCTTGTAGCCCAGCCACTCAAGTTCTGTGTCGTTGATGCGAACGAAGACGCCATCGCGATCGAGCGAGTGGTACCCGCAAGGAGCGGCGTTATAGAGGTCACGGATCTCGTCCGTGGCGTTCAGCAACGCCTCTTCCGTACGTTTGCGCTCGGTGACATCTCGTCCGTGCGCATAGATCACGCGCTCTGAGGGAAAAGGCGTTCCATTCCATTGGGTCCAGCGATACGATCCATCGCGGCAGCGCATGCGCATTTCGAAGCCCTTGACCGGATTGCCGGAGGCTAGGCGATGCAGCTCGCTGCCGAACGCATCAAGGTCTTCGGGGTGAACGAGGTCGACGTAGCGGACGGCCATCAGTTCGGTCTCAGTAAAGCCGAGCGTGCCGCAGAAAGTGGGGTTGGCCCGTCTGAATTCGCCGTCGAACCCGATGATGGCAAGCATGTCCTGCGAAAGAGTGAACGCCCGGTCAATCTCATCCCTCGCGCGCTTGCGTTCCACGACGCGGCCGAGGGTCGTGCCGATGCTCGCCATCACTTCAAGCAACGATTCGTCCGGCTCTTCGAACTCGCTGGCGAAGAACTCCAGGACGGCCACGACCTCGTCTCCCACCCGCACGGGAAACGCGAAGGCGGCCGCGAGGCGGGCGGCATGGGCAGCCTCTCCGCGCGTAAAGCTGCAATCACGCAGGTCCCGGGTCCAGGCCGGCTTGCTTGTTTCGAAGACTTGACCCGCCAGGCTCTCCCGCGGAGTGGCGCCGGTTTCCGCCGTCGCAGCACGTAGACCAGCCAGCCGGCGCGAAGCGTCGGGGTACCAGACTCCAGCCGATACGAGCGTACGCTCGGCTTCATCCGACGTCAGATACGCGTGCCCAGCCGGCCAGCCCACACGTTCGCAGATGTGCCTTAGGGCGGAACCCAGCGCCTGGTTGAAATCCGCTGCTTCGTTAGCCGCGACTGCGACCGATCGCAGCAGGTCGATGAAAGCGCTCGTGCGGTGGATCTCCTCTTCCGCGCGGCGCCTCTCCGTTATGTCACGCCAGACCAAGGTTAGACCCATCGCCTTGCCGTCCCTATCAAGAACACGAGAGGCGCTAATTTCTCCGGGGAACTGTGACCCATCCCGGCGTATTAGCTCGTATTCGCGGCGGGATACGGTACCGGTCTCGATTGTGCGCGCCAGCAGCGTGACGGCTGAAGCGCGGTCTTCGGGGGCAATCAAGTCGAATCGGTTCTTGCCCAGCAGATCGTCTGGAGCATGGAATCCGTGCAAGACGGCCGCTTGTTGATTGCAAAGCACTATCCTGCCGTCCACATCGGTGAACGCCACCGCGTCTGGACTGGCGTCAACAAGACCCCGGTACCGTTCTTCGCTCTCTCGCAAGGCCTGTTCAGTGCGTTTGCGATCGGAAACATCCCGGAATACGGCGGTTACCGCCCGAGGTTTACCGTTCGGGTCGCGAATGATCGACGCGCTTAGCTCCGCCGAGAACTGCGAGCCATCCCTACGAATCATCTGGTACTCGACGTCGCGAATACCACCGTCTTGTACGATGCGCATCGCGTTGGCGAGCGCCCGGTCGCGGTCGTCGGCGGCAACCAGGTCGAAGAAATTCTTGTTCAGCAACTCCTCCCCGCTCTCGCGCCCGTGAAGCGCGGCCGCCCGGCGGTTGCAAAGGCGGATAGTGCCTTCGAGGTCCATCAGAATGACGGCGTCCGGCGACACCTCAACGAGGCTTCGGTAGCGCTCTTCGCTTTCTTTGAGGGCCTTTTCGGCGTGCATGCGCTCCGTAACGTCGGTGAACAAGGTGGCCATGTAGTGGTAGCCGTTCTGGCGCACGCTGAAGTGACGGACGTCCACCCACTTCCCGTCCGGCAACTCGACCATTCCTTCCGGGAGGGTGGGCGACAGCCTTAACGCAGCCATTTCGCGTTGCCATCCCGTGATCCGCTCAGCTGCCGGATTCCAACCGACGAGGTGGCCTGTCGCGTCGTGCAGGGCGAGGCCATCGCGCATAGCGTCAACGGTACTTTCGGCCAGTCGCGAAAGTCCGCCCAGGTCCATCACTTCGGATAGACGTCCTCGACGCGAGCGCTCTGCTACAACGCCTTCGGTTACGGCGATGGCCGAGACGAACATCCCGAGATGCGCGGCCCACCAGCGGCCTTGCCATGGGTCCGAGATCAGGAAAAGGCTGCCGCCAAGCGTTAACGCGCATACGGCACCGATGATGTACATCAGAAACGGGCGCCGCGTTCTCCACCAGACGCGGACGACGCAGATGACTGCGAGGAGGTTCACCAACAGACCGGCTGCCTCCGAACGTTCGAGAAGGAATTGGGGAATTCCGTCGTAGAGAACAGCCCCGAGGTCCGAGTACATGACAGCGTCCACAGCACAGGCTAAGACGACTACGAACGTCCCCACGAGCCACGGAGGAAGACGAGTGAGGGAGGTGACCTGAACGCTCAGCACGGCGGCAAGCAATCCAATGGCAAAGACCAACCGAGATAGCGGCGCGAACAACAGGTGGGCCGGGCTCGGGCCTGCTGTATGGACCACCGCTAGAGGACCGTACAACGCAGCGAGCCCGGCAAAAGCGACGAACAAGAACAGGCTCTGGCTAGATCCGCCGGACCGGTAGCGCAGCCACGCCGCAAATGCAGCCATGACGCCGGCCGCGCACAGCGCAATCACTAGGGCCTGCTGCAAGCCGTCTACGTAGTACACGCGGGAGCCGAAAGTCGTGAACGACATCACGGCTGCTGCCCCAAAGGCGATCACAGACAGACAGCGGAGCAGCACCAGGGCGGTGAGCAAGAGACTCGGTGGCCCGTCCGGCGCTCGCGTAGATCTCGTTCTGAGGGCGCCGTCGACGAGGCGCTGATCGGCGGGCGACGAGAGTGAGTCGGCGTCGCCGTTCGTCTCGCCGTCGCGCAAGTTAACCCGGGGACCGGCGCCGTTTCCCGGTGCAGGCTCCTTTCGCCGTTTCCCTCCCCGAAGTGCGCTCATCGGTGGTCCAGTAGCGTTAGCTCCGCCTCGCGTTGGCAGTGTCCGCTCCCTGGCGGGACGACTCGTTCTTAAAGACGCCCGGGATTAGCTCGAACCTTTGGTTGGAGGCGGCCTTCCTTGAGGACGTCTGGTTAAGAGCAGAACGCAAGATTGACAGGGTGTCACACCATGACCCCAGGACCTCTTCCAGGATTTCGATCGCCCGGTGCGCGGCGCTTGCCTCCTGCCCCGCCGATTGGCTGACCGTCTTATCTCGGAAGCTGATAATCGCGTCCTGGCAGCCCTTGACGAGGTGGCTACAAGCCAGATGACGAGCCTTTAGCTCGGCTACTTCCTGCTTGGTTAGGGCGGATGAACAACCCTCAATAGACACGGGCTTCCCCTTTCCTTGGTGTTCCAACCGAGCCAGCCACCGCCCCGAGCGAGCAGATAAAAAGGCGCGTTGAGGCGCGGTCCGGTTCCACACTTCTAGAGCTGTACCGCTTCCTCCCTGCTCATATCTTCTTCCCCTGATCTCGCCGGATTCTCGCCGCACCGCGGTAGATAGCGGGTAAACCTCGTGCATGAAGGCCCGCTTAGCTCCCCGATCAGCCTACGCGAACCTGGCAGGCGCGGTGCGCAGCTTTCCTGACTGTGTCCGGTGGCGCTGGATGGCGTGCCGGATGCAACGAACGAGCGACTCGCCGTCAGTCTGGCCCTTGATCAGGTAGTCTTGCGCGCCTTCTTCCAGCGTCCAGGATGCCATCGTCTCGTCGTCCATTCCGGTGAGGACCACGATGGGCACGCGGGACGCTTGGTCGTGGATCTCAATCAGGCTGCCCATGCGCGGCTTATCCGGCAACACAAGGTCAAGCAAGACAACGTCGAACTGCTCTTCGGTCAAGCGCTGCCGTGCTTGACTTAGTCTCTCGACGTGCGTGAGCTCAAACTGGGGCGAATCAATCTCCGCCAGTGTCTCTCGCACAAGGCGAGCGTCGCCCGGGTTGTCTTCGACAAGTAGAACCCTGATAGCTTTGTCAGTCATTCCCCATACTCCTTTCGAGCGCGTTTCTTCGTGATTTTCGGTCCAGAGCGCGCGACGGGTGCGTGCCGTTCGATCGCATGAAACAAGGTCCCGGCAAGCTTGTCCCCGCTAAGCTTTCCCTTGACAACGTAGTCCTCCGCGCCTTCGCTCAATGCCCAAAGGCCGACAACTTCGTCTGCCAGGCCGGTAAAAACGACAATGGGGACCTTGGGCGCCTGACTATGTATCTCCATCAACGTCCCGAGCCGCTGACTGTCCTGAAGTAGCAGGTCCAGAAGCACGACATCGTACTCGTCTCGTTCCAGGCGCCTAATGGCGTCTTCCAAACGATCGACGTGCGTGAGATTGAAGCGCCGGGACCGCACTTCAGCGAGCGATTCCCGGACGAGGCGGGCGTCTCCGGGGTTATCTTCCACTAGAAGCACTTCTATTGGGCGGTTACTCATCTTCCCCGCAACTCCTTTCGGCCGGGTGTTCAACAAGGCAACCTCACCTTGGTAAGCCAAAAATCCTCGATTCCCTTAACGATCCCAGAAAGTTGGTTGATGTCCGCGGGCTTTCGAATGTAGCAGTTGGCGTAGAGCCCATATGCCGCAGCGATGTCGTCCTCGGATTGCGAGGTCGTGAGAACAACGACGGGGATGCGTTTCAATTCTGGATCGCACTTGACCTCTGCCAGTACCTCACGTCCGCCCTTTCCAGGCAGGTTCAGGTCCAGCAGTATCAATGCGGGACGCTCCGCGTTGCTGTATCTACCTTCGCGACGAAGATACGCCATGGCTTCAACGCCATCGCGGGCGACGTTCAGATTCAAAGGCACCTCGCAGTCGCGAATTGCTTCGAGCGTGAGCCTCGTGTCGCCCGGGTTGTCTTCGACCAATAAGACTTCGGTAACCTCGGTCTTAGCGGCTACGATCACCCTTCGCCTCTTTCTCGTGGGAATCGGGAAGTCCTTGGGGTGGCTAATCCAGTTGGGTATTGATCGCTGCGTTTCGGGTCGCGGCCGTCCGCATCACCGTCCAGACATCCGAAGAAGCGGCGAAGTCGCGATCAGTCAAGTGGTCCGTTAGCAGGGAGAGCGTGTCACGCCAGGAGCCGAGCACGCCGTGCATAATGTGGGCCGCGCGCTCATCAATGCGCGCTGCCTCTACCCCGCCCATCTCGCCGGCGATCAGGCCGAAATCAAATAGCGCTCGCTCGCAACCCTTTACGAGGTAGCTGCATGCGACTCTTTGGGCTTCAAGCTCCCGCGCATCAGGGTTCAGTACGAGGCGCCGGCGTGGTGCCGCCATGCCGAACTCCTTTCCGATAGGTAGGCAGGGCCAGACGAGCGCCTGGCCCCGGTAAATATTTGTTCAGCATAAATAGATGGGGGCCTGGCTCGTTGCGTTACCACGCCGGGCGGTAATCTTCGGTAAAGCGAGCGGTCCGGCGCCGCGCGCTACGGTAATTGCCGCCTCTCCCCCTGGCTCTTTCGGAGCTCGCTGCTGGCGCGCCATACTTTTGTCTGTCCAGCCTGCCCATCGGCTGCTTCAGCCGAGTGAGCACGTGGGCGGCGTAAGTCTGTCTCGCACATTTAACCTGCGCCAAAATGGAAACATGAGCTCCTCCTGTCGTGCCGACTGCGTAGCAAGGTGTGACTCCCGTCACAGTCCTCAGACCTCCGTTGGAGGTAGGCTCTTGGGCAGATGGCATTGCCGGGCGCACAGAGAACGAGCGTTCGTTTTAAAAATCGAATACTCGTTTCCGGAGGAGCCATGCCAAAAGTCACAGAAGCACACCTGGAAGCACGCCGCGAGCAAATCCTGGACGCTGCCGCGGAATGTTTCGCCCGCAAGGGCTTTCACCGCTCGACGATGCACGACATCTGTCAGATGGCCGAGCTAAGCCCCGGCGCCGTTTATCGCTACTTCCGGAGCAAGGATGAAATCATTGCGGCGATGGAGGCGCAGGGA
>Ga0066683_10000262_pt1 | contig 14784 bp, 12 predicted proteins | sample GraSoiAngelo_132_FD_62296 | JGI IMG/M metagenome (GOLD analysis project Ga0066683, IMG submission 62296) | Grasslands soil microbial communities from the Angelo Coastal Reserve, California, USA - 14_0929_02_40cm | ecosystem: Environmental > Terrestrial > Soil > Grasslands | place: USA... | reverse complement strand
GGCACGACCTCCTTGATCCGACGGTAGATCCACTTGTGCTCGAGGAACACGCACGGGTTGTCGTCACGCACCGCGGATTTCAGCAACCCCTTGGCGTCGGAGGGGAAGGCCGGGCAGATCACCTTCAGCCCCGGAGCGTGACCGAACCATGGCTCCGGGTTGCTCGAGTGAAAGGAGCTCGCGCGCACACCGCCACCGGATGGCCCGCGAAGCACCATCGGGAGCGGCACGCCGGAGCGATAGTGGTACTTGGCGGCCGCCGTGACGATCTCGTCGAAGCCGGAGGTCATGAAGTCGGCGTACTGGAACTCGGCGACCGGGCGGAACCCCTCCATGGCCGAGCCGATGGCCATCCCCACGATGGTCTCCTCGGCGATCGGCGTGTCCATCACGCGCTCGGGGCCGAACCGCTCGATGAACCCCTCGGTCACCTTGAACGCCCCGCCATAGGCGCCGATGTCCTCCCCGAGGAGGTACACGCGCTCGTCGCGCTCCATCTCCTCCCACAACGCCTCGGCGATGGCGATGAGATAGGTGGCCTCGCCGGCCTCGGTCCGCTTCCCTCGGGGCTCTGCCCCGTGACCGGCCGCTCCCGATTCGACCTGTGCCGTCGCCATCAGCCCGTTCCCCCCTCGTGCGAGGGTTCGCTCCGCCAGTACCCGTCCTCGACCCACAGGCCCTTCGTCACGTCGGAGGGCACCGGGAACGGCGAGGCCTGCGCGAACTCGAATCCCTCGTCGAACTCGCGCTCGACGCGCTCCTGGATCCGCTTGACGGCCTCCGCGTCCGTGACCTCGTGAGACAGGAGGAGCTCCTCGAATCGCTTCACGGGATCCTTGTGCTGCATGTACTCCTCGAGCATCTCCTTGGGGACGTACTTCGCCGGATCGTGCCCGGCGTGGCCCCGCCATCGAAGCGATACCGACTCGATCAGGGTCGGTCCCCCTCCGGCTCGGGCCCGGTCTACGGCCTGGAGCGCCACGCGGTACACGTCGAGCACGTCGGCCCCATCCACCCGGATCCCAGGGAACCCGTACGCCACCGCCCGCTCGGCGACCGTGGGGACGGCGAACTCGAGCGGGTTCGGCGTCGAGTAGGCCCACTGGTTGTTGTTCACCACCCACACCACGGGGAGCCGGTGGACGGCGGAGACGTTCAGCGCCTCGTGCCACCGGCCGTTCGACGTGGCCCCCTCCCCGCAGATGGCCATGGCCACCCGCTGTTCCCCGCGCCGCTTGTAGGCCAGCGCCGCGCCGCACGCGACCGGGTAGGCGAGCGGCAGGTGGGAGACCGGGGTCCACGTCCGGTTGCCGAACCAGTCGCCCACGTGGCTGTTGCCGTCCCGGCCGCGGGTGAACCCGTCGATCCGGCCCCAGAACTGCGCCATCACGCGCTTCAGGTCCAGGCCCTTCGTGAGCTGGGCCGAGAGGTCCCGGTGTGTGGGGAACAGGGAGTCGTCGTCGCGAAGCGTGTACGCCACCCCGACGTGCGTCCCCTCCTGGCCGCGGCCGGAGTAGATCGCGCCGGGCAGCCGGCCCTGCCGGTACAGGGCCTCGATCCGCTCGTCGAAGTACCGGCACAGCTTCAGCTTGTACAGGAGGTCCCGCAGCCGGTCGTCGGAGAGCCCGACCCGCCAGTCCGCCTCGGCCTGCTTCTCGGATACGTCGGTCGCCATGGGCGCCCCCTCAGGCGGTGTGCAACGGCTTGCCGGCGAGCGCGAGGTGGGCCTCGCCGATGGCCTCGGACAGTGTCGGGTGGGGGTGGATCAGGGCGGCCACCTCGGCCGGGACCGCCTCCCAGTTGGTGATGAGCATGGCCTCGGCGATGAGGTCGGTGACGTGCGGCCCCACCATGTGGACCCCGAGCACCGGGCCGCCAGCCTTGCCGGCGACCACCTTCACGATGCCGCCCTCGCCGACGATATTGGCCTTGCCGATGGCCTGGAAGTTGAGCTTCTCCACGTCGACCTCGTGCCCCCGTTCCACGGCCTGCGCCTCGGTCAGCCCGACCGAGGCCACCTCGGGCGTGCAGTAGGTGACCCGCGGGATCCCGGTGTAGTCGATCTCCGGGACCTGGATGCCCGCGATCCGCTCGGCGACGGCGATCCCCTCGGTGAACGCGACGTGAGCGAGCTGGAGCGGGGTCGCGGCGACGTCGCCCACCGCCCAGAGATGGGGGGCCGTGGTCTGGAGCTGGCCGTCCACCTTGACGAACCCTCGGTCGAGCTCGACGCCCGCCTGCTCCACCCCGAGACCCTCGGTGACCGGACCTCGCCCCACGGCCACCAGGCAGACGTCGGCGGTGACCGACTTGCTCTCCCCGCCCACGTCGTAGACCACCCTCACCGCATCGCCGACCTCGTCGATCCCCTGCACATGCGCGCCGGCGAAGGCCTGGATGCCACGCTTTCGGAAGGCTCGTCCGATCTCCTTGGAGATCTCCTCGTCCTCGAGGGGCGCGATCCGGGGCAGCGCCTCGAGGACCGTCACGTCCGCGCCGAACGAGCGATACAGGGAGGCGAACTCCAGGCCCACGGCCCCGGCCCCGATGACCACCGCGGAGGAGGGGATCGACGGGTACGTGAGCGCCTGGTCGCTGGTGATGATTCGCTCGGTCACGGAAACGCCGGGCAGCAGCTTGGGGGAGGAGCCGGTGGCGACGACGACGTCGGTCGCAGACAGGTCCCTGCCGTCCACGGACACGGAGGCACCCGATCGAAGGGCCGCCGTGCCTTGGACGACGTCGACCTTTCGAGCCTTGATGAGCGAGGTGAGGCCGGTGACGAGCTTGTCGACCATCCGCTCCTCGAATGCCTTCACCGCGTCCCAGTCGGGTGAGCCGCTCGCCTTCACCCCCCACTCCTCCGCCCGGTTGACCGTGTCGAGCACCTCGGCCGACCGGAGCAGCGCCTTGGTGGGGATGCATCCGCGGAGCAGGCACGTCCCCCCGAGCCTGCCGTCGCGTTCGACCAGGGCTACCCGCTTGCCCAGTTGCGCCGACCGCAGGGCGCAGGAGTACCCTCCCGTCCCCGAGCCGATCACAACGACGTCGTAGGCGTCAGCCATCCGAACGGCCATGTTACCGCCGCCGTCGCATCCGTAGGATGCACCCATGCACTCGGCGGACGTGCTCCGGACGCCCTTGGAGGAGGTCCACCGCGAGCTCGGCGCGAAGATCGGCCCGTTCGCCGGATGGGCGATGCCCATCGAGTACGAGGGGACCGTCTCCGAGCACCGCGCCGTCCGGGAGCGAGTGGGGCTGTTCGACCTCAGCCACCTGGGCAAGGTGGACGTGGCCGGTCCGGGTGCCCTTGCGCTCCTCCAGCGGACCTTGACCAACGACCACTCGAAGCTCCCGGTCGGCCGGGCCCTGTACAACCTCGTCCTGAACGATCGGGGAGGGGTGGAGGAGGACCTGATCGCCTATCGGCTCGCGCCGGACCGCTTCTTCGTCGTGCCGAACGCGTCGAACACGGCCAAGGTCGTGGCCATCCTCCGGGGGGGATCCTCGGATGCCGACGCGGTCGAACACGCGGGATGGTGCTTCCTCGGGGTTCAGGGGCCACGGTCTCCCGAGGTCGTTGGAGGGCTCCTCCCCGAAGCCGCCGACCTGCCGTTCATGGGCTGCACCGAGACGATGTATCGGGGACGGCGGCTCGTGCTCACCCGCTCCGGATACACGGGTGAGGTGGGGTTCGAGCTGTTCACCGACGGCACCTCCGCCGAGGATCTGTGGACCGACCTGATGGAGGCGGGGGAGCCGTTCCAGATCGAGCCCTGCGGGCTGGGGGCCCGCGACGTCCTGCGCCTCGAGATGGGCTATCCGCTGTACGGGCAGGACCTGCTTCCCGAACGGACGCCGCTCGAGGCCGGACTGTCGTGGGCGGTGTCGTTCGACAAAGGACCGTTCGCAGGCCGCGATGCGCTGGAGCGGCAGCGGCGGGATGGCGTCACCACCCGGTTGCGCGGGTTGGTGACCGAAGGCCGCCGCCACATCCCTCGTTCGCATTGCGCGGTGCTGGCGGACGGGGCCCGGATCGGAGAGGTCACGAGCGGGACGTTCTCCCCGACCATCGGGCACGGGATCGCCCTCGCGTACCTCTCCCCGGCCGAGGGCTTCGAGCCCGGCGCCGAGGTGCAGATCGACGTACGAGGAAGGATCGGCCCGGCGCGCGTGGTGAAGCCGCCGTTCGTCGATCGCAGCCCGCGGGACCGGTAGGGCTTACGCGGCGCGCGCGGCCGCGATGAAGTCCGAGACGCTGTCTCCGCCGAACTCGGTTCCGCGCACCAGGGTGTCCAGCGCCGCAGCCGCTCCCGGCTCGTCCCGCATGACCGCGACGATCATGTACAGCCCGGAGCTCGGGATGCCGACGGTGCGGACCGGACCGTATCCGGGCGCGGCGACGAAGTAAGCCCACAGGGTGGTGGTGTCACTGGTCTGGCACACGCCCTGGCCGATGGCCAGGTAGTCGCCGGGGGAGTTGGGTGGACCGTCCGCGAAGGACGGGCGATGGTTGACCACGATCTGCCTGGTTGCGCTGCACTCGGGGGATCTGGTCAACGCATCGAGGGCCGGTCCGGTCGCCGCCAGGTAGTAATAGTCGGAGGGGACGCCGACCCGGGTGCCGTCCACCCACATCGCCGCCATCCCCTCGATCGGAGCGCGACCGCCGTCCCAGTCCCCGGGCTTGGGCGAGGCGATGAACCCCTGTTGGGCGTCGCTCGCCCCGGCGAAGAGCTGAGGATGCCACCGATCGGGGATCATCGCCGTCACCCCTCCCGCCTCCACCTCGGTGAACGGGCTGGGGGACTCGTGGATCCGCAGGACCGACGGGCCGAGTGGGGACGCGGAGGGCGCGGCCGCGTCGCGACAACCCGCGGCGACCAGGGCGATCAGCAGGCAGCCCACAATCTTCCGCAACCCGATTCCCGAGCCGAGCATAGACCGGGTTGCGCATCCTTGCTAGCGCGCAAGGTCGTAGGCCGGTGCATGGCATCGAGCGTTTTCCGGGCCTGGTCGGAAGGGGTAGACTCCGCCGCACAACTGCAGAGTTCGGTCCTCGAGGCGGCCCCGGCCGGCGGTTCCGGCGGGGGCCGGAAGCGGGGCGGGCGGATCCCGTCCCCGCGAAGAGGGAAGCCGGTGTGAGTCCGGCACGGTCGCGCCACTGTGACCGGGGAGCGATCCCGACGAGACCACTGGGTCCCATCACGGGAACCCGGGAAGGGTCGGGGGAGCGGTGATCCGGAAGTCAGGAGACCTGCCCCGAGGCGAGCGAGTGTCGTCCTTCGCACGAAAGGAGACGCGCGATGCGACTCACCCGGTCCCGCCCCCACCGATCCATCGTCCTCGTCCTCGCCGTGGTGATGGCGGGGTGTGGCCGCGGCGCGACCACGGTGCCGCGGGCGTCCGAGCCGCCGGCGAGCGCGGGCGGCTCGTTCCCCGTCACGATCACCGACGACGACGGACAGGCCGTCACGATCGACGCGCCGCCGGAGCGGATCGTGACGTTCGCTCCATCCGCCACCGAGATCGTGTTCGCCCTGGGCCTCGGCGACCGGCTGGTCGGCGTGGCCGGGGCCTTCGACAACTATCCATCGGCGGCGAAGCGGATCGAGGAGATCGGAGGGGCCGGCGACTTCGGCGTGGACCCCAACATCGAGAAGGTCGTGTCGCTTCGCCCCGACCTGTTCCTCACGATCGCCGGCGGTGACCAGTGGAAGGCGCGGCTGCGTGACCTCGGCGTACCCGTGTTCACGACCGACTCCACCGACCTGGCGGACGTGTTCCACGACATCGAGACCGTCGGGCGCCTGACCGGGACCGTCGATGCAGCCGGCGCGGTGGTGGCGACGATGCAGGCGGAGGCGGCGGACGTCGAAAAGCGCGTCGCCGGCGATCCCGCCGTGCCGTGCTTCTACGAGGTGTTCTATCCGCCGCTCACCACGGTCGGACCGGATACGTTCATCGGGGACCTCCTCTCCCTTGCCGGCTGCCGGTCGGTCTCGGCCCGGGCCAAGAGCGACTATCCCCAGTGGTCGGTGGAGGACCTGGTCCGCCAGGACCCCCGCGTGTACCTGGTCTCATCCGAGTCTGGGGCCAGCCCCAAGGCCGTGGCCTCCCGGCCCGGCTTCGACGCTGTGGTGGCGATCGCCGCCGGACGCGTGGTCCCCATCGACGCGGACCTCGTGAGCAGGCCGGGCCCGAGGGTGGTCGACGGGCTCCTGCTCCTCGCGCGGGCGCTCCACCCCGAAGCGTTCGGATGATCGCACCTCGGCGGTACCGCCGGATCCTCGCGGTGCTCGTCGCGATGCTGGTGGCATCGTTCCTGCTCGCCGTGGCGGTGGGGACGGTGTGGATCTCGCCGTGGACCAGCGTTCGGGTCATCGCATGGAAGCTCGGGTTCACCGGCCGGCCGGCGAGCGTCCCCGTATCGACCGAGGTGATCCTGCTCCAGCTTCGACTGCCACGGGTGGTGCTCGCGGCGGTGGTCGGTGCGGCGCTTGCCGCCTCTGGCGCGGTCTTCCAGGGCCTGTTCCGCAACCCCCTGGCCGACCCGGCCATCATCGGGGTCTCCTCCGGCGCCGCGCTCGGGGCGATCGCCGTCATCGTGTTCGCGGGCTCCGGGGCGCTCGCGGCCTTCGGGGTTCCTCTGGCCGCCTTCGCCGGGGCGCTCCTCACGGCGTTCCTGGTGTACCGGTTGGCCAGGATAGGGCCGAGCGTGCACGTGGCTACCTTGCTGTTGGCCGGGATCGCCGTGGCCGCCGTGATCTCGAGCGCGATGTCCCTCGTGATGTCGTTCGCCGGTCAACAGGTCCGCGACATCTACGCGTGGCTGCTCGGTGGGCTGGTGGGGCAGGGGTGGAACGCGATCGGTGCGGTCGTCCCGCTCGTCGCGCTGGGGCTGGTGGCCGCGGCGCTGACCGCCCACGATCTCAACCTGCTCTCGCTGGGGGAGGAGCGAGCGGCCCAGCTCGGCGTGGAGGTGATGCGTGTCAAGCGGCGGACGATCGGGGTGGGGGCACTGCTCGCCGCCTGCGCTGTCTCGGTGGCCGGCGTGATCGGGTTCGTTGGCTTGATGACGCCCCACCTGCTCCGGCTGGTGGTAGGGGCCGACCACCGGCGCCTGCTTCCGGCGGTGCTGCTCGCGGGGCCCACGCTGCTGATCCTGGCCGACCTCGTGGCCCGGACGGTCCTGTCTCCGCAGGAGCTTCCCGTCGGCATCGTCACCGCGCTGCTCGGTGGACCGTTCTTCCTATTTCTGCTACGCCGCGAGGGGAAGGGGGCGGCCGGTGCCCGCGCGTGATCCCGGGCTCGTCCTGGATGGGGTGACCGCGGGCTACGGCGGGCCGCCCGCCGTACTCGGCGTGAGCATCAGCGTCGAGCCGGGCGAGGTGGTGGGGCTGGTCGGCCCGAACGGCTCTGGCAAGACCACGCTGATCCGGGTGGCTTCCCGGGCCCTTCGGCCCGACGCAGGGACCGTCCTTCTCTCGGGACGAGATCCGTACCGGCTCCGGCCCAAGGAGGCGGCCAGGCTGGTGGCCGTGGTCCCCCAGGACGTCGTCCCGGCGTTCTCGTTCACCGCGCTGGAGATGGTCCTGATGGGCCGGACCCCGTACCTCTCGGCGTGGGGAGGGGGGAGTCCTCGGGACTGGGCCAGGGTTCGGGCCGCCATGCTGGCCACCTCGGTGCAGCACCTGGCGGATCGGCCGGTGGAGGAGCTGTCGGGTGGTGAGCAGCGCCGGGTCGTCCTGGCCCAGGCACTTGCCCAGGATGCCCCGGCGCTGCTCATGGACGAGCCCACCACTCATCTCGACATCCGCCACGTCCTGGACCTGTTGTCGGTCGTGCGCGGTCTGGCCGAACGTGACGGGACGGCGGTGCTGGCGATCTTCCACGACCTGAACGTCGCCGCGGCGACCTGCGACCGCATGATCGCGCTCCACCGAGGGCGGGTGGTGGCCGAAGGCGCACCCGAGCACGTGGTCACCGGCGGCCTCCTGCGCAGCGTCTACGGGGTGGAGGGCGAGGTCGTGGCCGATGAGCTCACGGGACGCCCGGCCGTCCGCGTGGGGCCTCCGCGTGCGGTCCCCACCCCGCTCGGCCGGCGGGCCCACGTGATCGGTGGCGCCGGCCGCGGCGCGCCGCTGGTTCGGCGGCTCGCCGCGGCCGGCTACGACGTGAGCGTTGGCGTCCTTCATGCCACCGACACCGACGCGGTGGTGGCCGAACGGATGAACCTGGTCCGCGTGACGGTGCCGCCGTTCTCGGAGATCGACGAGGGTTCGGCCGATGAGTGCCGGAAGATGATCCGCCGGGCGGACCTGCTCGTCGTGTGCGACGCGCCGTACGGCCCGGGCAACCTGCCGAACCTTCAAATCGCCCTAGAGGCCGCGCGGGGGGGGACACCCACCGTCCTGTTCGAGCGGATGCCCATGGCCGAGCGGGACTTCACCGGTGGCCGGGCCACGGAGCTGTGGGACGCCCTTCGGAGGATCTGCGAGGTGGTGGACCGCTACGACCAGGTGGTCGTGGGGTGAGCGGCTACGACCAATTGATCGAGGGGCGATCGAACCGGTCGTCGGGGGGTCCGATGTCCTCGTTCGAGAGCTTGGGCGGCGTCAGGATCTTCTCGCCGCGGTGGGCCGGCAGGCAGAACGAGACCCGCGTGCCGCCGGCAGGGACGGGATCGGCCCAGATGATGCCGCCGTGCTGGAGCACCAGGCGCCTGGCCATGTGCAATCCGATCCCGATCCCGGACCGCTCTTTTCGAAGGATGTCCTCGCCGGTGGTGAAGGCCTCGTTGAACGCCTGGGCCACGACCTCCCGAGTTATGCCGACGCCACGGTCGGTCACCGACAGGACCACGCCCTCGTCCACGGTCCGGGCCCGGATGCTCACCGGCCGGTCCTCGGGTGAGTACCGGCAGGCGTTGTCCAGGAGCTGGCGGATGACCTCCGAGATCCGTACCGGATCCGCCAGGGCCGGCAGGCGCTCGGGGATCAGCCGCTGGATCTCGATGATCGGGTAGTGGCGGTGCGCCTCGTCGGCGGCGTGTCGGATGAGCGGCGCCAGGTCGACCTCGGTGAGCTTCAGCGAGAGCGTCCCCTGCTCGAGCTCGGCGATCGTCAGCATCTCGTCGACGATCATCATCAGCTTCTCGAGCGAGTCGTTCAGCTTGTCGAGGAACTCCTCCCGCTCCTCCTCGGAGATCCCCCGGTTCCGAAGCACGTAGGCGATGCCCTTGGCCACGGTGATCGGGGTGCGGAGCTCGTGCGAGACGTTCGCCAGGAAGTCGGCCTTGGCCGACGTCAGCCCATCCCCGCCCGGTTTCGCGTCCTCGACGGCCGCGGTGTTCAGCTCGCGATAGGCCCGCGCGGGATCGGCGAAGCCTTCGGCGAGCAGCTCGGCGACCCGTGGGCTGATGCTCACGTTCCCGTCGAGCACCGAGCGGATGGCTCGCACGACCACCTCGGGGCCGTCGGACTTCAGCAGGTACCCCGAGGTCCCGGCGGCGATCATCTCGGCGGCGGTGAACGGGGAGTCCAGGGACGTCCAGCAGATGACCTTGGTCCCGGGGACCGTGGCGATGAGCCGGCGGACCAGCTCTGCCCCCGACAGGCCGGTCAGGCCGGCCTCGACCACGACCACGTCGGGTTGGATCCTTGCCGCGACGTCGACGGCCCGGAACCCGTCGGTCACGGCCTCGGTCTCCACGTCGGAGCTCGACTTCAGCAGGGCGTATTGCAGCTGGGCCAGTCCGTCGGCGGTGTCGCACAGGAGCAGCTTGATGGGCATCACCATTGGTATCGGTTGGCCCCCAGGCCGGTTTGAGGACGGGTCCTGGCCGCCGCCCGCGTAGGGTGCCCGGCGGGTCGGTGCTACTCGACGATGCCGCTTCGGATGGCGATGGCCACGGCCTGGGCCCGGTCGTTGGCGCCCAGCTTCTCGAAGATCCGCTCGAGGTGGGTCTTCACCGTGTGGGGGGAGATCCCGAGGTCGTGGGCGACCTCCTTGGTGGTGGCCCCGTAGGCCACCTTCTGGAGGATCTCCTTCTCCCGGTTGGAGAGCCCCGGGACGTCCGGGCGCTTGTCGGCGAACTGGACCTCCTCGATGAAGGCCCGGGTGAGCTGGGGGTGGATGACGGCCTTGCCCTCGACGGCCAGACGGGCGGCGTTCACCAGCTCCTCGGCCGATGCGTCCTTCAACAGGTAGCCCGAGACGCCCGCCTGGATGGCCTCGGAGATGGAGGCCCGAGACTCGTCGACCGTGAACAGGATGACCTTGCTGTCCGGGGAGACCTGCTTGATCGCCCTCGTGGCCTCGATCCCGCCCATGCCCGGCATCCGGACGTCCATGAACACGACATCTGGTCGCAGGTCTCCGGCCGAGGTCACCGCCTCCTCGCCACTCGCCGCCTCCCCGATGACCTGGACGCCCTCCTCGAGGTCCAGGGCGGAGTGAAGTCCTTCCCGGGTCACGGGGTGGTCGTCGACGATCAGGATCTTGATGCCGGGCATGCCAGCCTTTGCCGGTCGGTTGTCCGTGGTGGCCCTAGGATAGAGGGTGAATCGGCCGTTAGGACGGAAGCGTGGAGCAGATCGAAGGAACGGAGCAGCCGGCGGGGCTGACCGAGGACCAGGTCCTCGACGCCCTGCGCAACGTCTTCGACCCCGAGCTCGGGATCAACATCGTCGACCTCGGCCTGGTGTACTCGGTGAAGATCGAGGGGGGCGTAGTACATATCGAGTACACGCTGACCACGATGGGCTGTCCCATCGGCCCGCTCATCGAGCAGCAGATGCAACAGCTGCTGGCCACCGTCCCCGGCGTCGACGGGGTGGACGCCGAGATGGTCCTCCGGCCGCCGTGGAGCCCGGAGATGATGTCCGAGGAGGCGAAGGCGGCCCTCGGCGTCTTCTAGGGCTGGCCCGGGGGGCGGAGGCGTGCCCGGGCCCTTGACACTGCACCTGCAACACGGAGAGAATCGCCCCGAATCCGAGCCTGGGAGTCGGAATTCCCGTGATCCGAACGCGCTGCTACGGGCTGGTGGGGGCCATGATCCCCTCCCGGTTGTGCTGTACCGGCGCCGGCGCCCGCCCGGGGGCGCACATCCAGTCCCCGCCGGCCTGACCCGCGCGGGGACGCTCCGGGAACGACCCATCGATAGCGTCTGTCGACGGCTGTCATGAGGAGAGGAAGGAGGAGGCCATGGGCACGTACGCGAATCCCGACGCGCTGGTCGAGACGGACTGGCTCGAGGAGCATCTGAACGACCCCGGCATCCGGGTGATCGAGGTCGACGAGGACACGCAGGCCTACGAGAAGGGGCACATCCGCGGCTCCGTGGCGTGGAACTGGACCACCGACCTGCACGCCAAGGTCGGCCGGGAGTACGCCTCGCAGGCGGAGTTCTCGGAGCTGCTGTCCCGGGCCGGCGTGGACAAGGGGACGACGGTCGTGGTGTACGGCGGCAACAACAACTGGTTCGCCGCCTACGCCTACTGGCTCCTGAAGCTCCGGGGCTTCGACAACGTGAAGCTCCTGAACGGCGGGAGGAAGAAGTGGGAGCTCGAGAGCCGTGAGCTCACTCAGGACGCGCCTTCCAACAAGGCCACGGGGTTCGCGATCGGGGGCAAGGAGCGTCCCGAGATCCGGGCCCTCCGCGACGAGGTCCTGGCCAAGGTGGGACGGACGCCCTTCGTCGACGTCCGCTCGCCGGAGGAGTACCGGGGGGAGAAGCTGGCCCCCGATCACCTTCCGCAGGAGCAGTCCCAGGTTCCCGGCCACATCCCGGGCGCCGCGAACATCCCCTGGGTCAAGGCGGCGAACGAGGACGGGACGTTCAAGTCGGCCGACGAGCTCAAGGCGCTGTACGAGGGCGAGGGCGTGACCCCCGACAAGGAGGTCATCGCCTACTGCCGCATCGGCGAGCGCTCGAGCCACACGTGGTTCGCGCTGACCGAGCTGCTCGGGTACGGGGCCGTCAAGAACTACGACGGGTCCTGGACCGAGTACGGCTCCCTGGTCGGCGCACCGGTGGAGAAGGGTTAGCGCACCTGTTTGGGAGGGCGGGGCCGGGGCCTCGCGGCCCCGGCCCCGCCCCTCCACGCGTCTCGCACGGGTCGGTGGCGGCCCGAGCACGAAATCCGACCCCCTAGGTGGACTTTCGTGCTCCGCCGCGGCTATCCTGTAGGGGCCGGGCGGGGAGGCTGAACGGGCCCGACAGCGAGGATCAGGGGAAGCCACGTGGCCATCACACAGGAAGAGCACCTCAAGGAGCTTTCCAAGGGCTACCGGTTCGACTGGAAGGACCCCGACCACTCCGTCTTCCAGCCCAAGCGAGGGCTGTCGGAAGCCGTGGTGGAGGAAATCTCCGAGCTGAAGTCCGAGCCGGACTGGATGCGGAAGTTCCGGCTGAAGGCGCTGAAGCACTTCGAGAGGCGTCCGATGCCGTGGTGGGGCGCCGACCTGTCCGACATCGACTTCGACAACATCTATTACTTCATCCGCTCGACCGAGAAGCAGGCCCAGACATGGGACGACCTTCCCGAGGACATCCGGGGTACCTGGGACAAGCTGGGGATCCCCGAGGCGGAGAAGAAGTACCTGGGCGGGGTCAGCGCCCAGTACGAAAGCGAGGTCGTCTACCACAAGATCAAGGACGAGCTCGACCAGATGGGCGTGCTGTTCACCGACATGGATACGGCGCTGCGCGACCACCCGGACATCGTCAAGGAGTACTTCGGCACGATCATCCCGCCGAACGACAACAAGTTCGCCGCGCTGAACTCGGCCGTGTGGTCGGGCGGGTCGTTCATCTACGTCCCGCCGGGCGTACACGTGGACATCCCGCTCCAGGCGTACTTCCGGATCAACGCGGAGAACATGGGCCAGTTCGAGCGGACGCTGATCATCGCCGACGAGGGGTCGTACGTGCACTACGTCGAGGGCTGTTCGGCCCCGATCTACACGAGCGACTCGCTGCACTCGGCGGTGGTCGAGATCATCGCCAAGAAGGGCGCTCGGGTCCGGTACACGACCATCCAGAACTGGTCGACGAACGTCTACAACCTGGTGACCAAGCGGGCCGCCGCGTACGAGGACTCCGTCATGGAGTGGATCGACGGCAACATCGGCTCCAAGGTCACGATGAAGTACCCGTCGATCTACCTCCTGGGCAAGGGCGCGCGGGGTGAGGTGCTGTCGGTGGCATTCGCCGGCAAGGGCATGCACACCGACGCCGGTGGCAAGGCCATCCACGCCGCGCCGTACACGACCAGCATCATCAACTCGAAGTCGGTGTCGAAGGACGGCGGGCGTACGGGGTATCGCGGCCTGGTCCGGGTGGAGCCCGGGGCCGAGCACGCGAAGTCCATGGTGCGCTGTGACGCGCTGATCCTCGACGAGAAGTCCCGGTCCGACACGTACCCGTACGTCGAGGTGGAGGAGGAGTCGGCCCAGCTCGGACACGAGGCCAGCGTGGCCCGGATCGGAGAGGACCAGCTGTTCTACCTGATGAGCCGGGGCCTGACCGAGGCCGAGGCCTCGGCGATGATCGTGAACGGGTTCATCGAGCCCATCACCCGCGAGCTCCCCATGGAGTACGCGGTCGAGCTGAACCGCCTGATCGAGCTCCAGATGGAGGGCGCGATCGGCTAGCGGCGCGAACGCCGCAGGCTGACGAGGGCAGGCCGGGCGGTCTGCCCTCTTGCACGGATGGAGACGAGCGACGTGATCGAGCAGTTGACCAAGACCGGGTTCGACGAGGAGGCGCTGGCAGCGCTTCCCCCCACCACGCCATTCGTCGAGACCATCCGCAAGCAAGCCTTCCAGGAGTTCCTGGCCCAGCCCATCCCGTCCCAGGAGACCGAAGAGTGGCGATACACGGACCTGTCGGACCTCGAGTTCGACTTCCGTCCGTTCACCGAGGGTGGCCGGGCGGCCAACCTGGATGGCGTCCCGGAGGAGATCCTGAACGCCGCCGGCGTCGTCGGGGAGCGGGCCGGCCTCCAGATCCAGCGGAACTCCGAGGTCATGGTCACGCACCTCGACCCGGAACTAAAAGCCAAGGGCGTCGTGTTCTGCGACCTGGACCTGGCCATCGCCAATCACCCCGACCTAGTCGAGCGGCACCTGAACGGCCTGGTCTCCACGGACCGGAGCAAGTTCACCGCGCTCCACGCGGCGTTCCGTACCGGCGGCACCTTCCTGTACGTGCCACACGGGGTCGAGATCGCGGTCCCCATCCAGACCGTCACGTGGACCGACGCCGACGGCTCGGCCGTGTTCCCCCGGACGCTCCTGGTCACCGAGGAGGGCGCGGAGGTCACCTTCATCGACCGGTACGTCTCGCCGGACCTCGCCCGGGCCCTCTCCGACGCCGTCGTCGAGATCTACGCCGGGCCGAACTCACGGGTGAGCTACGTGGTCCTCCAGGAGTGGGGCGATGGGGTCACGCACCTGGCCGTGCAGCGGGCTCGCGTCGCGCGCGATGCGCACCTGCGATGGCTCGGCGTCGCTCTCGGTGGCTCGCTGGCCAGGGCGGAGGTCGAGAGCCTGCTGGCCGAGGACGGCGGCTCGAGTGAGATGCTCGGCCTGTACTTCGGGGACGGCGACCAGCACATCGACCATCGATCGCTCCAGGACCACGTGGGATCGAGGACCTCGAGCGATCTTCTGTACAAGGGCGCGATGAAGGGCCGCTCGAACGCCATCAACACCGGCACCGTGATCATCGAGCAGGGTGCCCATCGATGCGACGCCTACCAGACCAACCGGAACATC
>Ga0066683_10000257_pt1 | contig 14904 bp, 15 predicted proteins | sample GraSoiAngelo_132_FD_62296 | JGI IMG/M metagenome (GOLD analysis project Ga0066683, IMG submission 62296) | Grasslands soil microbial communities from the Angelo Coastal Reserve, California, USA - 14_0929_02_40cm | ecosystem: Environmental > Terrestrial > Soil > Grasslands | place: USA... | reverse complement strand
GGACCCCGAAACCTACGGGCTCCCGCGCAACGTGGGCATCAAGCTCAACGACAAAGACATCACCCGCGCCCGCGAGCTCCTCAACTATCACTGGTTCCAGAAGAAGAGCTGGCAGGAGGAAATCAAGCGGATGCTCACGAGCGGGCTCAAATACGAACTGGACGCCCTCGCCAACAAGGATTTCCAGTACCTGACCAAGAAGTACCTTCCCCGAAAGCTCAAAGAGAAGGATTGGTTGGACTAGGCGGGCGAACCTCCCGCGCGCCCTGGGCCATCTCCAGAAGGCCTCTAGACCTCCTCTTCGCCACCCGGTCCTTCAGACAAGACTCCCGGCACGTTTCTTCCCCCTCTAGGCGAGGATATCATCGTGAACAGGTTCACCCTCGGAAGCAGCTGGCGGTAGCGCGCAGCCACTTGGAGGCGATCGTCCTATCAAAACAAAAGCCAACATATGTTTTGTTTATGCAACAAGCCGTTAAGTGAGATGAGTTAGTATATCTAAAGATTTCCATGGCTTACGAAATCACAAGCAGCCCAGTCCTGGTGGCATGCACATTGCTACTCCTATTCCCCGGTTAGCTATTACTGTGTCCATGCGTCAACAGCATACCATCAGCCAGTCCATGACCTGCTCAGGCGTCGGCCTTCACACCGGGCAACCGGTGACGCTGACGCTCCGTCCGGCGCCGCCCGAAACCGGCATCGTCTTTGTTCGGCATGAGGCGGACGGCCCGGTCTCACTTGGCGCCTCGATCGGCAACCTGGTGCCCACGGAGCTCTGTACCGCGCTCAGCTCGAACGGGACCTACGTCAAGACGGTCGAGCACGTGCTGTCTGCCTTGGTGGGCTTAGAGGTGGACAACGTCTACGTGGAACTGGATGCCGGGGAAGTGCCGGTGATGGACGGCAGCGCCGGCCCGTTCGTGCGACTGATCCGGACCGCAGGGATTGTCGCGCAGGATCGGCGTCGGCCGTTCTTGAAAATCACGCAGCCGATCGAGGTGAAGGATGGTAACCGGCGTGTGGTCATCGAGCCCGCCACCAGCACCCGCATCACCTACTCCATCCATTACGAGCACCCGCTGATCCGGAAGCAAACCTATACGTATGACTGGTCCGTGTCCGGGTTTGAGCAGGACATCGCGGATGCCCGCACGTTCGGATTTCTGAAGGAGGTCGAGAACCTCTGGTCCAGAGGCCTGGGGAGAGGGGGATCGCTTGAGAACACGATTGTGCTCTCTGAACAAGGCGTCCTCAACGAGTCCGGGCTTCGGTACCACGACGAGTTCGTCCGGCACAAGATTCTTGACCTCATCGGCGATCTGGCGCTGCTCGGCGTCCCGTTCATCGGACACTTGATCGCCGATCGATCAGGCCATGCGCTCCACACCATGTTGGTGGAGAAAGTTCTCGAGCAGACCGATAAATGGATTCTTGTCGGCGCCGAGGAGGGACCACTTGGTGCGCCGTCACGATCTGCCCGCAGTCCGTATGGACACGTGCCGACTGCCCCCCTGCCTGTCTCCTCTACGCTCTAGCCCGGCTTCGGTCTCGCCTGTCTCGTGACGACGCTCATGAATCATCCGGGATGGCGATTTCCGCTGCTGACCAGGATTGTCCAAATCATCGAGCGGGTGTGAATGAGGGGGAAGAAACGCCGGGGGCAAGTGGCCTCGCCCCCAGCGTTGTAACCGAGGTAGGGTTACTTTTTCTTCTTCGATTTCTTCTTCATTGCCAACGCGTTCACCTCCCTTCAAAGTGCAAGCGTCGGATCAGCGTCAACTAACCCTGCAAGCCCTTTTCTCGTCGGTGAGGATTTGACTGGACAGACTGGCGAGCGTCGCGTTGTCAGCTTCGACTCTGGAGGAAATACATTCGTCATCGAATTCATGAACCGAGGGACTTAGTAGCATGGCTTTCACGTCATGTCAACACTAATTTCACTCCTCGAGCGATTGCTCGGACTGCGGCTCCTCCTGCCACTCGAAAAATCCGCAACGCCTGTGGTAGAGTCAGGCCTCGCCTTCGTGTTGAACATTACGATCAGGAGGTATTCATGAACAGCGTAACGCGATTCGCGTTGGTGGCGCTCGTGACGGCCCTCACGATGGCCGGCTGTGCGAGGAGCCATCACGCTGCGGGTTCCTACGCCCGCGGAGACATGGACTCCTCGATGGACCGCGGGGTCAAAGAGGTGAACGCCTTGGTGGACAGGTCGGTTCAGGATCCCGAGAAAGCCAAGCGCGTGCAGTCGATCGTGGATGAGATCGTCGGAGAGGTGAAGCAATCCTATCGGCAGAACCGCGAGTTCCACCGGAAGCTCTATGAACTCAACGCCAACTATGAGGCGGCGCCGGAACAGTTCACAAAGATTTTGGATGAGTTGAACAATAGCAGGATGCGATCGGCGAGCAAGATCCTCGGTTTCCGGTACAGAATGAAAGAATTGCTGACGGCGCAGGAATGGAAAGCGTTGTCTGAAGGCATGATGACGGCCCGCGGCCGGTATCGACATGGGCAGCCAGCCACGGACGGCGCGAAGGGTGGAGTGAAGCCTGGAGAATGAGGGCTAACGCGGGTCCCGCGTGTCGGCAGTCAGGTTGAGGAACAGGAGATCGGTTACGGTTCCATTGATGTCCAGGGCTGTGAGGGAGGCGTGGTCGATCCGCATCTGTCGAGCGGTTTGGAGATCGATTCGAAGGTAATGTGCCAGGATGGCGCGCAGCACGTCGGCGTGGGAGACAAAGAGCAAGCAGCCCGCCCTCACTCCGGCCCCCGCTCGTTCGACCGCTGCGACGGCGCGATTCTGGGCCTCGTGGAGCGTTTCTCCGCCAGGCGGGCGGGCCTCCTGCGGCCTGGCGTAGAAGTTCTGCCGTATGATCTCGTCGGTCAAATCCTTCCAGTAACGGCCTTCCCACTGTCCCACGCCGACTTCGGTGAGACCCCCGTCCACAGTGACCGGCAGGTGGAGGGCCGACGACAGGATGTCGGCCGTTTGAAGAGCCCGGGCCACGGGGCTTGAGTAGAGCGCCTCGATCGGACGGCCTTGGAGGGACTCGGCCAATCGTTGCGCTTGAGCCACGCCGTGACGGTTCAACGGGACCGGCCGCTCGCCCATGATCTGGCCGCTGCGGTTCCAGTCCGTCTCGCCGTGCCTGACAAGAAACAACGTGGACATCGTGCTCGCTCGGCGTTATCTGGTAGGGGTTCGCACGAGTGACTTAGGCTCTTCAGGAAATTGTGTGGCTCATCTCCGGTCCGCCAGGGCGAGGCATTCCGCTCCGTGCAGGTTCGCTTGTCACCTTCTTCTCAGAAGGCGGCCTGGTTGATCCCCCACTGCGCGCGTCTTCTTGTATTCTTGTCCAACTATCCGGTGGAGGGGTGCCCGTGTTGGTCCAACTGCGCCCGTCCAACAAAGCTTTATCGGTGCCTCTCTTCTCCGAAGAGGGAGTAGCCAGGCTGTCCTTCACTGCGCGCATCGAGCGACCACCGCCTCATCGTGGGGGCTCTGCGAGCAAGAAGGACGGTCTGGCTGCTCCCTCTTCTCCTTCCTTCTGAGGCCGCGCGCTCCGGGAGCACAGGACCGACACGGGCGCCCTTCCACCTCTTCACGTTCTGCCAACACGGGAGATTAGCCCGGCCGCCCCGCCTCTCCGCCCTTCGTCAGCCGAGGCGGCTTCTCCCGAGAGCCGGAAGAGCTGTATATTTAGAGGCGCGGCTTCAATCGCTCAGCATAGCCGGTCAGCTCGACGTACCCCTGTCCTGCCACGGGCGCGTTCCGCAGTAGTCCGCTGACATGCACGGCTCCTTCCCAATAGGTGACCTGCGTGCTGTGCCGGGTGATCAGTTCCTGCTCCGGAAACAAGGGGACAAGGCTGAGCGAGAGACCCAGCGAGGGGACGGAAATCCGCCAGCGGCTGGGGTAGCGGGCTCCGCTCGCGCTGCTGCTCCAGTGGTCCAGGTTTTCGATCTGAAGGTCCGAGACTGAGAGATGCTGCGTGCGTCCATCCGGGAGGATCAGGGTTCCGCTCGAGGCCGTGTCGGAGGTTCCGTCGGTCCGGCGCAGGCGGTAGAACATCAGTTCACTCCGGTTGTCGAGTTGCACGCTGAACCAATCCCACCCGACCTGTTCGTCGCCGAGATCCCCGGAACCGAATTCGTGATCCATCCAGCTCGTGCCGCTGACCGTCAGCCGTGCGCCATCGACCCAGAGGGTGCCCCTCGTTGCCAGACGGGGGAGCGAATAGTAATGAGACGCCTGCCCGGCCGCGCTTCCCTTCCGGCTGATCCCCCCCTCGCCGTGCACGACGGGCGGTTTCTCCGGCGTCAGGACGAGATCGATCGAGAAATCCTTCGCCGAGGCTTTGAGGTGATGCCGGGCGTCCTCTGGAGAGGAGGTCTCGACGATCCAGCGATCGATCCAGACCCGCAGGTGACCGGCTTCCGCACCGGCCTTGCCGAGACCGGCGCGGCTGACTCTCTCGGCATACCGAAACCGGGCTTGGCCATGATCCGACAGGGCGAAATGGGCGAGGTACAGATGTCGGATCGCCCAGCGGGACGGATTCGATCTGGTGCGCGCCTGCTCGATGCCCCTGCGGAAGAACGTCAACTGATATCCGAACCGGCGACCGTTCTCCGACGAGAGATGGCCGGTGTAGTACCACCATTCGGTCCGGAACTCATCGTGAGCACCGTGGTCGTGCGGGAAGCGATACGTGTAGCCCGCCACAGCCGGACGAAAGCCGGAGTGCTCCCGCGCGCCGGGACTTCCCGCTTCGGGGAAGCCCGGCCTCGGCATCGCGCAGAAACCGATCACGCAGAGGAGCAGTCCGAATCGAACGGCATGAGCCCGACTCCGTGAGGGACCCCGGGCTGAGGAGAGGTGACTCTGCATCGTGCAGAGGCTTATAGCACGTGATCCTCTGATGTGCAATTCTCCTGTCCTGGAGAGGGTTTTCGTGCTGTTGCGTGCCGCCGCGGTTCGCGGCGGTTAAGTTGACAAGGCCGACGCGCTTCGGCTATCGTGAGGCATGCAAACCGAGCGAGGCCGTCAGCACCGTGAGCTCGAGTCGTCGTTTCGCGTGCCGGATCGCATCCCGGTGTTCCCCCTTCCCACTGTCGTGTTTTTCCCCAGGATTTATTTGCCCCTGCACATTTTCGAGCCTCGCTACCGCGCCATGATCGCCGACGCCGTTGCCGAGGGGAAGTGTATCGGCGTGGCCCTGCTGAAGGAAGGGTGGGAGCAACAGTATTACGGCAATCCGCCGGTCTTTGGGCTGGGGTGCGTGGGACGGCTGGTCAGCGTCCAGCGGTTGCCGGACGGTCGCTTGAACATTCTGCTGCAGGGGCTGAGCCGATACCAGATCCATGAGCAGTTCTATGACAGGAGCTACCGGCAAGCCAGCGTGGTGCTCAAGCCGAGCGACTCCGAGGTCGCGCTGGAGTCGTCGGTCCGGTCCGATCTTCTCCATCTCACGGATGAGTACCTGAACACGCGCGAAGACCGACACCGGTCGCGCGGGTTGTTTCGTCCGGACGTCAGCGATGAGATCCTCCTCAACAGCCTTTCGACCTACCTTGACTTCACCCCCCTGGAGAAACAATTCCTGCTCGAAGCCGACACGCTTCTGCAACGGGCCCGTCGCCTGAGCGACCTCATCCAGTTCAAACTCTGCGAACGGGATGGAGCGAAAGGCTGGGGGTGATGGAGGTGGTGGGTCGGACCGTCGCCATCGAGGCCTCCGGGTTGGGCAAGGTCTATGACGGCGTGACGGCCATCGACGGCCTCTCCTTTCAGGTCTTTGCCGGAGAGATCTTCGGGCTCCTGGGTCCGAACGGAGCCGGCAAGAGCACCACACTCCGCATCCTGATCACGATTCTGCGCCCCACCGCCGGTCACGCAACCGTGCTGGGTCATGACGTGGTCAGGGAAGCCGACCGTGTCCGCCACCTGATCGGGTACGTGCCGCAGGAGCGCGCCATCGATCGTTTTTTGACGGGGCGCGAGCATTTGCTGTTACTCGGCGACCTCTATCATCTGCCAAAGAGCGAGACTCGGAAGCGGATCGCGGAAATCCTGAAATTGGTCGACCTCGAAGAGCAGGCCGACCGCCCTGCCAGGACGTACTCGGGGGGGATGAAACGCAAGCTGGATCTCGCCTGCGGCCTGCTGCCGAATCCCAAGATCCTGTTTCTGGACGAGCCGACGCTCGGCTTGGACGTCCAGAGTCGGCTGCGCATCTGGGACTATGTCCGTCGCCTCCGGGAGCAGGGGATCACGATCGTCATGACCACCAACTATCTCGACGAGGCGGACCGATTGTGCGATCGCTGGCCATCATCGACGACGGCCGGATCAAGGCGCTCGGGTCACCCAGCGAGCTAAAAGCCGGACTCGGCGGCGACATCATTTCGCTGACGGTGGGCGCATCGGAGACGGCCTGCGTTGACCGGCTGGCGTCGGAGCTGAAGGGGCTGCCCTCCATCCGGGCCATCAGTACCAAACAGACCGGGCTGGATATTCGGGTGGAATCTCCCGAAAAAGCCTTGCCGGTCGTGTTGGAGGCGGCGAACCGGGCGGCCTGCCGGCTGGAGTTCATCGACTACCACCGACCGCGGCTGGATGACGTGTTCGTGGCTCTCACCGGCCATGCGATCCGTGAGGAGTTCCCCAAAGCCGAGGAACCATAATGGTGAATGGTGAATTCGCTCGGAATTCACAATTCAGAATTCAACACTGAAAATTGATCTTATGTCTGCGTACGTCCAAGAGATCGGCGCGCTGACGATGCGATGGGTTCGTCGGCTCAGTCGTGAAAAGTTCAGCCTGGTGTTCACCCTCGTTCAGCCGATGCTGTTTTGGCTGATCTTCTTCGGGAACCTCTTTCAACGGACGGCTGACGCGCAGGTGGTCCAGGCCCCCAACTACATCAGCTTTCTGGTCGCGGGTGTGGTGGTGATGACGGTGCTGAACAACGGATTGGCCGGTGGCGTGGACCTGCTGTTCGATAAGGAAAACGGATTCCTGGAGAGACTGCTCTCCACCCCGATCCACCGAACGTCCGTGGTCTTGAGCCGCTTCCTCTTCGTCATGACGATCACCTGCCTTCAGATACTGGTGATTCTTGGAGTCGCCGCCCTCTTCGGCGTCCGGCCGGCCACCGGGTTCCTCGGTGTGGCCGTCATCCTCTTTATCGGCATGCTCTTCGGGGTCGGGTTGACCGCGATCTCGATGGCGATCGCCTTCTCGGTGAAGAGCCACGGGGATTTTTTCTCCGCGCTGGGCTTTCTTTCCCTCCCGCTGATCTTTCTGAGCTCGGCGTTGGTCCCCTTGGCGGCGATGCCCGCCTGGATGAGCATGCTGGCCCGGTTCAACCCCATGACCTGGGCCATCGACGCAATCCGGCCCCTGATCCTCTCAGGCTGGGCCGAAGCGCTCCCTCGCCTGGGCATGGTGGTCGCGATCATGGTGGTGTTTGATGCGTTCTGCCTGTACGGGAGTGCCCGGGCCTTTCGACGGACGATCGGCTGATTGGATAAATCATGACGCGTCCATCGCGTCATCGTGTGGCGCGTCTCTCGAGCCTGCGCGCTGAAGCGCACCGGCGAGCAAGCGCGACAGACGCAATGACGCAAGAGACGAGATACGAGGGCGATTGACTGATGGTCCCGACGAGTGAAAATAAGATCAAAGCGCTGATCCGGCTGTTGTCCGATGACAACGATCGGATCGCCAAGACCATCGGCGACAAGCTGGTCGAGATCGGGGACTCGGCCGTGCCCTTGCTGCTGGAAGCTGAACTCGAGCACCCGGGGATGGCGCGGCGGATCGAGGGGATCCTTGACGAGATCCGCGGGAGCAGGCTGGAGGAAGAACTCCGCGGCCTGGTTACTCGTCCGGGTCACAGGATTGAATTGGAGGCGGGCGCGTTTCTGATCGCCCGGTATGGCTATCCAGGACTCGAGGTCGAGGCGTACGTGCGCCGGCTGGACGGGATGGCGGCTGAGGTCCGTGATCTGATTGGGCCGCGGGTCTCGGGCGAGGAAGCGATCAAGGTGCTCAGCCGGTACCTGTTCATTGACCAGGGCTTCAGGGGCAACACCAAGAACTACTACGAGGTGGAGAACAGCTACCTCAACCGGGTCATCGATCGCCGCACCGGCATCCCGATCAGCCTCTCAATCCTCTACCTGCTTGTCGGGCGGCGCCTGGGGCTGCCGTTATACGGTATCGGGATGCCCGGGCATTTTTTGGTCAAGTTCGACTCGGAGCGATACAAAGTGTTTGTGGACTGCTTCAATGCCGGCGCGTTGCTCACCGAAAAGGACTGCGCGCGATTCCTGATGCAGGCTGGGTATGGTTTCGAGGAGAAGTACCTCCAGAAAAGCTCCACCCCCGCCATTCTCACGCGAAGCCTCAAAAATCTTATTGCGGTGTATAACAAGCTGAATGAGTCGGTCAAAGCGTCGCGGTTCAGCCGCTTCATCGAGATTCTGGACGGCGCGAAAAAGGGGGAATGCGGAACAGGAGCCTGAGCCGCCAGTCACGTCCTACACGGAGATCGTCATCAGGTCCCGTCCCACCAGAATCCTGCCCTTGAAATAACGGCCTGCCTGCCTCTTCACGTCGTACCGTTCGGCGATCGGATAGAGGTGCGACAGGATCAGGCGCTTGACTCCGGCCTCACGAGCGACCCGTCCGCAGTCCCCCGCGTGCATGTGCCCGAGGCCCGGTCTGGTGGCGGGAAACGAACAGTCCAGCACCGCCACATCCGCGCCTCGGCAGAGACGCACGAGGCTCGGGCAGTACTGCGCGTCCCCGGAGTACACGAGCGCTCGATCCCCGTGCTCGAGTCGATAGCCGACGCAGTGCAGCCGAGGGCTGTGCACCACCGTGCGAGGCAGGACCCGGGTCTTGCCCACCATGAAGCTCCGGCCCGCGACCTCACGGATCCTGACACGGAACGCGGCGGTGTTGAACCCCGGAAAGGTGCTCAGGATCGTGCCGAACAATTGCCGGGTGCCGCGAGGGCCGATGAGGGTCAGGTCCGCCCGCGGACCGACGAACTTGGAGTGGTAGACCGCGTCGAAGAAGAACGTCACGAAGTCCGAGAAGTGGTCGGCATGAAAGTGCGAGAACAGGATGTGGCGGATCCTGTGCCGGTCTATTCCGGTCTTGATCAGGTTATGTAGGGTCCCGGGACCAAAGTCCAGGAGCATCGTCTGGTCGGTTTGCACCACGTAGCCCGCCGCGGCGCGAGTCGGGTGGACGTTGGTGCCGGAGCCGAGGATCGTCAGGCGCATGGGTGACGACGGGTCGAAGTTGAGGTGACGGTGGGGTCACGAGTGGTGCGTCGTAACCTCAGCCCCAGCCTCCCTATCCTGGAAACTGTCCCGGATGCGAACCAGGAACGCCCGCGCCTGCTCCGCCTCCTTGGGCGTCAAGGCTCGTTCGAAGTACGGCTTCAGGAAGGTGGCGTGCGCGGCAAAGGTTTTCCGGAACAGCGCTTCGCCTTTGTCCGTGAGCCGGATCTTCGTACATCGACGGTCGCCCTTCACGGGATCCCGTCTGATGAGGCCCTTGGCCGCCATCCGGTGGAGGACGCCGGTCAGCGTGCCCTTCGTGACCAGGGTAGCCGAAGACAGCTCCCCGCAGGTCATCCCCTCGGTCTCCCCCAGCGTGGCGATCACGTCGAACTGAGACGGGGTCAGGTGCATGGAACGGATGTGACGGCTGTCTTCTCGTATGAAGGCGAGATAGGCCTCGACCAGCGGCCTCAGGACCTTCAAGCAGGGATCGTCTTTGAAGTCCGGTAGGTCCATACCCTGGCGGCATATTAGTTCTAGTTAGAATAAACAGTCAACCTCTTCGTACCGCCGTTGACGGAATTCGAGACAACCACCTATGATGCGGTCCGATGATCAGGCGAGACCAGGACGGCCAAGCCAATCTCACCGCGACTCTCCTGCTCGTCGGCCTGATCGTGGCCGTCGTCTGGATCTGGAAGCGCCTTCCGCTTGCGACCCAGGACTACCTCGTCGAACGGGTGATCCCGCTCACCCTGCTGGGCGTGGCGGTGGTCCTGTTCGTCTGGGTCGTGACGCGCAAGCTGCACCGTAGTTGGAAGGACCGGCTTGAACGGGACCGCCTCATAATCCGTTTTGAGCGTGCGCCATCACCCGAGAAGCGGCTGGACTTGGCGTTTGAGGTCATCGAGCTGAACCGGTACAAGCTACAGGGACTGGAGCGAGTGGCGCCGGCCATGGTGGAACTGTTCGTGACCACCATGAAGACCGCCCTGGGCGACAAGCAGCACCTGATCCGTGGGAAGGCGGCAAGCCATTTAGGAGTGCTCCAGGACAAGACCACCGTTCCGCTCCTGCTGGCCGCCTTGGAGGATGATCACGCGTATGTGCGGGCCTGTGCGGCGTTGGCCTTGGGTCGGATGCGGGCGAGCGAAGCAAAAGCGAAGCTGGAGTCGGTGATGCGGGAGGACTGGGACCAGACGGTCAGGAGCCGCGCCCGGGAGGCGTTAGAGCGGCTGACAGGATGGTGATTATTCCGAGATCCGATTGAGGGCGGCCCGATCCTGGCTAGTAAACCGGTAACCCTTGTCGTAGAGGGTCCCCATGCTGGTCATCAGCACGTCGAGACCGCCGGTGTTGTAGATCGCGTCAAACTTCCCGTTCAACGCCGCCAGGTGAACCACGGGGACGACGAGGCCTTCAAACGGGAGGCCGAACGATTCCAGCATATCCCTCAGCTCGACCGCGCTGTAGTGCCCATCGTCGTTGCGATCACCGACCAAGGCGAACTCGTAGAACGTGAGGCTGAGCGAAAGCGAGGTCTGCGTCCGGCTGAAATCTTCTCTGGCCGCCTTCAGTCCTCCGGGATAACGGGTTTGACATTCGGGGGCTTCGAACACCCGCCGGGGAGCCCACCGAACAGGATCGAGCGCGGCCCCCTGCACCGGCGGCCGGGGCGGTGTCCGGCCCTGTTCCTGGTAGAACCACTGCGTGCAGGCGTCCGCATCAAGAAAGGTCTGTTTATCAGACTGGACCTGCTGCTGAATATGGGCGGTGAAGGCCTCAAAGATATCATCGAGCGAGGCCGTGCCGGAGCCCGGCAAGGAGACCCACAAGCAGCATAGCAATGGTAGGATACGAATCATCGCGGTTGCCATCGTGTGTAGGTCAAAGTATACCACGATGCTCAACGCGGCGGTGACAGGCCTCCGCGAAAGGTGTGATGCGTGACGGGAGATCGGCGGGACACGACGATGACCGAGCAGGCCTTGCCGTTTCTGACCGGGGCGGTGTCCGGCATTGGAGGCGTGGTCCGGGCCGTACCGGAGGATTTCCGCGTCGAGGAGCGGCCCCTCTATCTGCCCTGCGGCGAAGGTGAACACCTCTATCTGCGGGTCACCAAACGCGGCCTTTCCACGCGAGAGATGGTGTCGTGTTTCTCCTCCGCCCTGGGAGTGAAAGCTCGATGCATCGGGGTGGCAGGGTTGAAGGATGCCAATGCGGTGACGACGCAGATGGTGTCGGTGCAGGGGTCCTCTCCGGAGCTGCTCTCCCGGCTGCAAAAAGATTCTCGGATCTTGTCGGTGGAGGTGCTCGGGCGACACCGCAACCGCTTGAGGACCGGCCATCACGCCGGGAATGCCTTTCAGCTCGTGATCCGAGACGTGTATCCCTCGGCGACAGGCGCGGCCCCGCTGATACTGGAGGAGTTGTCTCGGCGAGGCGTGCCCAACTATTTCGGGCCGCAGCGGCAGGGCCGTGACGGGCTCAACTACACGATCGGGGCGTCGCTGCTCCAGGATGCCGCCCGCCGAGCCAGAATGCCGAGAGCCAAGCGGCTTTGGTTCCTCCACGCGTATCAGTCGTTTCTCTTCAACCGCATCCTGGCCAGCCGGATCGACCGGCTCGATCGGGTCCTGGCCGGTGACTGGGCCATGAAGCACGACAACGGCGCCTGTTTCCTGGTCGAGGACGGGGCCGTGGAGCAGCGGCGGGCGGACGCGTTCGAGATCAGCCCGACCGGCCCGCTGTTCGGCTCGCGGGCGCCCTGGGCATCCGGCGAGCCCGGCGAGATCGAGCGGGCCGCGGTCGCCTCACTCGGCGCCACGCCTGAGTCGCTGTGTCAGGCGGCTGCTGCCTGCGGGTTCCGCGGCGAGCGCCGGCCCTTGCGCGTGCGGCTGGAGGAGCTCACCTGGGCACTGAAGGGCAACACGGTCACGCTCTCGTTCACGTTGCCGCCCGGCGCCTATGCGACGAGCGTGCTGCGAGAGCTGATGAAAATGGAGGTCAAATAGCGGGAGGGAAAACCGGTCAGAGCCTAGGTGATCGAGAGGAGCCGGTGATATGATGGCATTCGGTCAAGCGGATTGAAGGGACGAGTCGCAGCACGGGTTCGCAATGGCTCAGACGCAAGAAACCGTCGTTCTCCACGGCCACATCATCGATTCGCTGATTCTGGCGAAGGTCCTGGACACGATTCTCATGATGGGCGGCACCTTTGATCTGACCGATGTGAAGATCGGGGCGACGCGGGAGGAGCCGTCTCACGCCAGGATTGTCGTCCGAGCGGCATCGGGCCGACTGCTCGCCGAGATTCTGGAGGCGATCCAGCCCCACGGGGCCTCGGTCGAGCGGGAGTCGGACTGCCCGCTCGAACCGGCGCCGGCCGACGGACTGTTCCCGGAAAATTTTTATGCGACGACCCACCTACCGACACAGGTGCGTCTGCAGGGCCGGTGGATCGAGGTCGAGGCGATGGAAATGGACGTGGGCATCCGGGTCGATCGCGGGGGAACCGCCGCCAGGACGGTCCCGATGGGAGACGTGAAGCGGGGCGACCTGATCGTCACCGGACGGGAGGGCATCCGCGTGCTCCCGCTTCAGCGCCCCAAGGAGCGGGACGTCTTCAGTTTTATGGAAGCCCAGGTGTCGTCGGAGCGCCCCCACGGGCATATCATTGCCGACATTGCCCGCCGCATGCGGGCGCTCCGGGACGACCGTGAGGCGGGAAGGGAAGGCAGCAAAGTGCTGCTGGCTGGCGGCCCTGCCATCATCCATGCGGGAGGCCGGGAGGCGCTGGCCTGGCTGATCGAATCCGGCTTTATCCATGTCCTGTTCTGTGGAAACGCGTTGGCGGCCCACGATATGGAGGCCCACCTGTTCGGCACATCGCTGGGCTTTCGCCTCTCGGCCGGCCGGGCTGTGCCTCACGGGCATGAGCATCATCTGAGGACAATCAATCGGATCCGCGCCATCGGGAGCATCGAGAAAGCGGTCCGGACCGGCGTCATTACGGAGGGGATCATGGCGGCCTGCGTCCGACGGGGCGTCCGCGTCGTGCTGGCCGGTTCAATCCGGGATGACGGGCCCCTCCCGGACGTCATCACGGACTCGATGGCGGCCCAAGCGGCCATGCGGGCGGCGCTCCCTGGGGTAAGCTTGGCGCTCCTGGTGGCCTCCACGCTTCACGCAGTGGCCACCGGCAATCTGCTCCCGGCCACTGTCCCGACGGTGTGCGTGGACGTCAACCCGGCCGTCCCCACGAAGCTGGCCGATCGCGGGAGTTTTCAGGCCGTGGGCCTGGTCATGGATGCCGCATCGTTCCTGCGCGAATTGGCACGAGAGCTGGGGTGGAAGGCATGAGTCGCCTCTTGGTGTGCGCGCCGGACTATTTTCGCATCGACTACGAGATCAACCCGTGGATGCGTCTCTCGAATGCCGTCGTCCCGGAGCGGGCGCGCGCGCAATGGCACGGACTGATGCGGCTGCTGGAAGACAAGATCGGGGCGCTGCTGGAGCGGATGGAGCCCATGCCCGGCCTCCCCGACATGGTCTTTACTGCCAATGCAGGTGTGGTGGTGGGGCGACGCGCGGTGCCGAGCCGTTTCCGGCATCCCGAGCGGCAGCGCGAGGAGTCGTACTTCGAGGCCTGGTTTCGGGACCACGGTTATGAGGTGACGACGCTGGACAAGGACCTGTATTTCGAGGGGGCGGGCGACCTGCTCGGCCTGCCGGACGCCTGGTTCGGCGGGTATCGTCAGCGATCAGACATCCGGGCCTACGGCCGGCTCAGCGAGATCTTCGGTCGCGAGATTATTCCGGTCGAACTCGTGAACAGCCACTTCTACCATTTGGACACGTGCTTCTGCCCCTTGAGCGGGGGAGAACTGCTGTATTACCCACCGGCCTTCGACCGCTATGCGCAAGCGGCCATTGCGGAGCGAATCGGGGAGGCGAGGCGCTTGGTGGTGCCGGAGTCGGAGGCGCTCCGTTTTGCCTGCAACGCGGTCTGTGTCGCCAAACAGGTCGTGCTGCCGGAGGGTTGCCCTGAAACGATAAAACGGCTGGAGGCACGCGGGTACACGACTCACCCGCTGCCGCTCGATGAATTCATGAAAGCCGGCGGGTCCGCCAAGTGCCTGACGCTGGCGCTCGAGTGAGCCAATAGCGAACAGCGAATAGCTAGCAGCTCTGAAGAGAAGCATTGCGCGGAAGCTCCGAGCTATTCGCTATTTGCTGCTGGCTATTTGCTTTTCTTCCGGAACAGCCACGACATGTAGAACCCTGCCACGGCGATGGTGACCAGCTCGACTGTCAGGAGCAGACGGCTGACCGCCGCATCTGGTTCCGGCGGGCCCAGGATAAAATGGAATCCTAAGAATTCGGGAGACTGCACGGGAGGTGTCTCCCACGGCGGGAACAGCAGCGCGAGAGCCAAGAGCCCCACCATGACGTAGAGCACCGGCATGTTCATCTCTTCCGCTTCCCGTCCCGCAGGCTTTGCTGGAAAGGGAGACAGGAGCGCCCGCCCGCAGCGGGTGCAGAAGCGGCTCTCGTCCGACAGTTCGTAGCCACAGGCGGTGCAGATCTTCATCG
>Ga0066683_10000256_pt1 | contig 14951 bp, 16 predicted proteins | sample GraSoiAngelo_132_FD_62296 | JGI IMG/M metagenome (GOLD analysis project Ga0066683, IMG submission 62296) | Grasslands soil microbial communities from the Angelo Coastal Reserve, California, USA - 14_0929_02_40cm | ecosystem: Environmental > Terrestrial > Soil > Grasslands | place: USA... | reverse complement strand
CAGCATGCTGCCCTGCGACTCGGCCGTTTGCTGCAGGTTGGGGTCGTCCTCGACGAGGACGTCCGTGATGACGACGTCGGCGCCCATGCTCGCGAGCGTCAGCGCGTCCTGGCGGCCGAGGCCGCGCGACGCACCGGTGACGACCGCGACCTTGCCTGTCAGGTCAAACATTCATCAGCCTCTCAATTTGATGGCCGCGCGCTGGCCGGCGATGGCGCGCGAGATGACAAGCCTCTGGATCTCCGCCGTGCCCTCCCAGATCTGGTAGATCTTGGCGTCCCGAAACCACTTCTCGACTGGGTACTCCTTGATGTACCCGTAGCCGCCGAGAACCTGGATGGCGTCGGTCGTGACCTCCATCGCCACGTCGGCGGCGAAGCACTTGGCCATCGAACCCTCGGCGCGCTCGAACGCGTCGCCCCGCGTGGCCATCCAGCCGGCGCGCCAGATGAGCAGGCGTGCGGCGTCGATCTTCATCGCCATGTCGGCGAGCTTGAAGCCCACAGCCTCGTGCTGCCAGAGGGGCTTGCCGAACTGCTTGCGGTCCTGGGCGTACTCGAGGGCGAACTCGTAGGCCGCGCGCGCGATGCCGAGCGCGCCGGCGGCTACCCCCGGACGCGTCGCCTCCAACGTCGCCAAGGCGCCGAGCGCTCCAGGGCCCGCACCGTCTGCGCCCGGCTCGCCGCCGAGGCGGTGGTCGAGCGGAACGTGGCAGTCCTCAAGGATGACCTGCGCGGTGTGGCTGGCGCGGACGCCCAGCTTCTTCTCCTTGCGGCCCATGCGCAGCCCCGGCGTGTCCTTCTCGACCAGGAACGAGGCGATCCCCGCCGGGCCTTTCGACGGGTCGGTGTTGGCGTAGATGACGTGGTAGTCGGCGATGCCGCCGTTGGTGCAGAACTGCTTGGTGCCGTTGAGCACGTAGCCGTCGCTCACGCGCGTCGCGCGCGTCTTCATCGCCAGCGCGTCGGAGCCGGAGTCCGGCTCGGTCAGTCCCAGCCCGCCGAGCACCAGCCTGTCGGGGTTGGTGAACTCGGGCAGCCAGCGCCTCTTCTGCTCGTCCGTGCCGCTCGCACGGATGCCCGCCATCGCCAGCGCCATCGACTGGATGCACACCGCGATGCCGGCGCACCCCCAGCTCAGCTCCTCGTTGAGGATCAGCTCGGTCAAGAAGTCGAACCCCTGCCCGCCGTACTCCTCGGGTAGAAACGCCGCCGGGCTCAGGCCGAGCCGGTGCGCCTTCTTGACGACCTCGTAGGGAAACTCCTCGGACTCGTCAAATTCAGCCGCGACCGGCCGGATCTCCCTCTCGGCGAAATCGTGGGCCAGCGCCTGGATCACCTTCTGCTCGTCCGACAGCGAGAACTCGAGGGTCACGGTTGGTACTCCGCCGCCGCCTTCGTGAGCACCGTCTCGCCGCGCTGGTTGACCGCCTTCAGCTCCAGCCTGCCTTCGCCCGCCGGCTCGGCCGAGAACGTCACCGTGTCGCCCGGCGCAACCATGCCGGCGAATCGCACCGCGAGCCTGCGCAGCCGCTGCGGCCCACCCGCGGCCTCGGCCGCGACGGTCGCGGCGATGCCCATCTGGAGCATGCCGTGAGCGATCAGGCCCGGAAGGCCGACCGAGCGGGCGAAGTCCTCGTCGAGGTGGATCGGGTTGTGGTCGCCCGAGGCCTGGGCGTACGCCGCGATCTGGTCCCTGGTGAACGTCACCTGGCGTTCGCTCACGAGCGAATCACAAAGAGGGCACGCGAACGGCAGACCGGCTCGTTTCGCGCGTCGCTGGTCTCCGTCTCCAGGGACACGAAGCGCATTCCCCTTCGGCTCGTGTCCGACGCCACGTGCGCGCGCGACGTGACCGTCTCCCCCACCCGGGGATGTCGCGTCCACTCGAACTCCTGCTCGGCGTGCAGCAGGCGGGCGAGATCGACCGCCGCGTCTTCGTCGCCGAAGAGCTGCGGTGCGGTCGTCCCTAGCGAGTAGACGGTGGCGAACGTCGGCGGCACGCCGTCCGCCGGGTCGGCGCCGATGGCGCGCGCAAACGCGTCGACACGCTCGCGCTCGATCTCGAAGCTCACCGCCGGATACGTCCGGCCGGCGACAACGCCCACGGGAAGAAGACTAATCGAGCGTCGTGCTGCGACCCGGCCGGCGGAAGCGCGCTAGCACGCGGCGCACCAGCATCGGCCGCAGCGCCGTCCACGCCTCCATGATCGAGGCGCGCGACGTGGCCGCGACGTCGGGCGGCGCGTATGCCGCCACCACGAATCCGCTCGCCAGCTGGCCGACGGGTTGGGCCGCCTCCGGGAAGGTGCGCTGCAGCCGGCGACCGAGCTCCAGAGGCGTCTCGCCCGGCCGCCGCTTGGCGCCGGCGAGGCTCGCAAGGGTGAGCATGCGCTTCCACACCGTCGTCACCGTGCGCGGGCGCAGGTAGCGCGAGAGCACCACGAGCAGCAGGAGCAGGAGGGCGACGAAGACGCCGAAGATGCGCATCAGCGCGGTCGCGTCGAGGGCGCCGATGTGGAACCCGTTGCCGCCCAGGGCGGAGTCCCCGCCGAGGTTGCGCTCGCCGCGGGCCGAGCCGTCGCCGGGTGTCGGGCCGGTGGTGGTGCCCCCCGGGCCGATCGGGGTGTCGCACCCGTTGTCGCGGAAGCAGGGGTTGAGGCCGGTCTGGCCGCGCTGGATCACCTGGTACACGTTCAGGGTGTCGGCGGTCGGCTCGAAGGGAATCCAGCCGTAGTTCGGGAAGTAGACCTCAACCCAGGTATGGGCGTCCTCGCCGCGGACCACGAACGCGTTGACGGTGGTGTCGAAGGTGCCCTTGCCGAACCCGTTGACGAGGCGGGTCGGGATGCCCAGCGAGCGGAGCATGTCCCCCATCGCCGTGGCGAAGAACTCGCAGTAGCCCTTGTGCGAAGTGAAGAGGAAGTAGTCGATCGGGTCGAAGCCGTCGGGCGTCCTCGCATCGAGGGAGTACTCGAAGTTGCGCGAGTCACGGAGGTAGGCCTCGATCGCGGCAGCCTGGTCGTAGGGAGTCCTGGCCCCCGCGGCGTCGACGATGCTCTGCGCGAGCGCGTGGATCTTGTCGATCACGGCAGGCGCGCGGTAGCCGCGCTGCGGCAGGTGCGAGTACTGGTCGAGCCACGCCGGGTAGCTCGTGCCCGCGGCCTCGAGCTCGGAGGTGTTGGCGGTCGAGTACGCGACCGTCGCGGTGTACACGCCCGCGGAGCTGTTCGGCTGGACGCTGCTCAGGCGGTCGACGGAGTAAAGGAGGGCGCTCTGAGGATCGCGCCCTGTGATCGGGACCTGGCTGCCCATGGTCACCCGATCGACCTTGTCCAGCTGCCCCGGATAGAAGACGATGTCGGAGTTGCCGATCGGCGGACGCAGCATCCTCACCTGCACACCGGCGATCGCGAGCTTCTGGTAGTCCTCCGCGTAGAGGTAGGTCTGGTTCTTGCCCACCAGCTGCTTCAGCCCGGCCTGGTTGGGATAGCGCCACTCCCCGCCGAACGTGAGCGTCTCGTCGACGCCGCGGAAGTACAGCGGGCCGGCGTAATCGCCGATCACCGTGTAGGTGAAGACCACGTCGCGCGTCCTCGTCAGCGAGCCGTTCAGCTTGACGTCGTCGCTGAAGCCCGTGACCCCGGCGCCGCCGCGGGTGCCGACGAAGCCCGGGTGGCTGAGCCGCTGCTGGAGCTGCGCCCAGCTCGAGAAGAGGCCCGAGGTGACGTCGAGGGTCCTGTCGGCCGTCGAGAGCGGCGGCAGCATGATGCCGACGACGATCAGTCCCGCCATCGCCACCAGTCCGCTCTCCCAGAAATCCCAGCGCGCGTCGCCCGTCAGCTTCACGCTCGCGCGCGCCGCGCTGGCGATCGAGCCGGTGTAGTTGCTCCACAGCAGCAGAGCGAGCGTGAGGACGAGCATCGCCAGCGTGTAGCCGTTCTGGTCGTCGGGGACGTTGAGCACGTTGGTCGCGAAAGCCGCCGCGCCGGGGATCAGGCCGAGCATCGGCTTGCGCCAGCGCAGGACGCACCAGCTCAGCCACGCGCCGGTCACCCACATGAGCAGGCAGATGAGAACCAGGAAGAACGAAGGGTCCTGGCCCGCGGCGCCGTCGGTGACGCGCTGCCACCAGACGTTGACGAGCTGCAAGCCAGGCACGTCGGTCGGGTGGCGGGCGTGGATCTGCGGCCACGCGCCCGCGAACGCCACCACCGGCGCGAGCACAAATGCCAGGCCGAGGGCGATGAAGTCGCGAACAGGGGTCAACGCCAGCACGCCCATCAGGAGCGCGCCGGCAAGCGCGATCGGGGTGATGACTTCGATGCCGGGCACCCAGTTGACGGTGGTCGTCGAGCGAGCGACCGTGATCGTCAGCAGGAGGACGAGCGCGGCCGTCCAGAACCGGCCGCCGTCCATCGACTCGCGCGCGTTCTCCCAGAGCTGGGCCACGCGGCCGGTGCGCTCCGCGAACGCGGCCTCCGGACCTACGAGCCGCGTCTCAGGCGATACGTATCGCATCCCTGGTCCTCACGAGCCGCGCGAAGTCGTCGCCCGCGCGCACCACGTAGAGGTCGACGTCCTGGCCCAGGTCAAAGCTGGGGTTCTGGTCCGGTCCGCCGAAGCTGGAGGCGTCGAGGTAGAAGACGATCAGGCTCGACCGGCGGCCGCGGACGGCCTGCATCAGCCGCACCCAGTCGGGGTCGGCGCTGGGCGTGATGACGGCGATCGCCCGCCGGGGCAGTCGCCGGATGCGGTCCCACGCCAGCGTCTGGGTGAGGGGCGTCCGCCCGTCGGCCTGGCAGACAGCGAGGTAGTCCAGGATCAGCCGGTCCTGGCGCACCGCGCGGTGCGGCTCGAGGATGGTGCCGCGCGAGTCGTTGGCGATCAGCCCGACCTGGCGGCCGCGGCTGTGTACCTGAGAGGCCATCGAGGCGGCGAGGCTAACGGCGTACTCGACCGTCGACTCCTCGCCGTCGCCGAAGTGCACACCGCGGTCGAGGTCGAGGAGGATCCAGAGGTCGGTGGTCAGCGGCAGCTCGAAGGTCTTGGACATCAGCCGCTGGTGCTTGGCCGAGAGCGGCCAGTGGATGCGGCCGAAGCTGTCCCCGGTCGCATAGTCGCGCACGCCGCCTGTCTCGGGCGGGTAGTCCGCCCACGCCCCGAAGGCGGTCGAGGTGCCGGCCTGCTGCGAGCTGGGCGTGACCAGGTCGGGGATCGGCCGCACCCGCGGGTAGACGAGGATCGAGGTGCGCTGGTTGAGCTTCATCTCGCGGTCGAAGAGGCCGAACGGCTCGCGCACGCGAAGCGACGTCGGACCCAGCGCCATCCAGCCGCGCCGGCGGTAGACCCCGCGCGCCTTCCAGCGCACCAGCTCGTGCCCCAGCGAGATGACGCGGCCGGGCTGGTAGTCGGGGATCTGGCTCAGGTCGCGGACCTCGACCCAGGGCGCCGGCACCCAGCCCTTGCGCTGGACCTCGAAGACCTCCTCGAACACCTCGCCCACAGTCGGCGTGCCCGGATCGACGCGTCGCGAGACCGTGACGCCGCGCATCGCCAGCCGCGGCCAGAGAAACGCAATCACAAAGAGCAGGCAAAGCGCGTAGGCGAACGCGTACGCGGGCCTGATCGCGGTGAGGTACGTAAAGAACAGGAGCAGGCTGAGCGCACCGGCGAGGGCGACCTTGCTCATGCGGCTAAGCCGTTCTAGGGTTACCCGTCGTAGGCCATCTGGGGCACGTGCTCGCGCTCGAGCAGCCCGGCGACGAGCTTGCCGGCGCTCTGGCCCTGCATCTCCGCATTCGGCCGCAGGATGATGCGGTGCGCGAGCACGCTCTCCGCCAGCTTCTTGACGTCGTCCGGGAGCACGTAGTTGCGGCCCTCGATCGCGGCCAGCGCCTGGCTCGCGTGGTAGAGGTGCAGCGTGCCGCGGGTGCTCGCGCCGAGCGCGACCTCGGGGTTGCCGCGGGTCCGGCCGACCAGGCGCGCGATGTACTCGCGCAGCTCAGGCTTGACGAAGACTTCGCGAACCGCGCTCTGCGCTGACGTCAGCTCGTTGGGCGAGACGACGGGCTGCAGCTCCTCCATCGGCGACTCGACCTTGTGCTGGTTGAGGAGGTTCGCCTCCTCCTTCTCGCTGAGGTAGCCGAGCCTCACCTTCATCAAGAACCGGTCGAGCTGCGCCTCGGGCAGCGGGAACGTGCCCGAGTACTCGACGGGGTTCTGGGTCGCCATGACCATGAACGGCTTGGGCAGGACGTGCGTGTCGCCGTCGATCGTGACCTGCCGCTCCTCCATGGCCTCCAGCAGCGCCGCCTGGGTCTTGGGCGAGGCGCGGTTGATCTCGTCGGCGAGCAGGATCTGCGCGAACACGGGCCCCGGCCGGAACTCGAACTCGTTGGTCTTCTGGTTGAAGGCCCGCACGCCGGTCACGTCCGATGGCAGAAGGTCGGGGGTGAACTGGATGCGGCGGAAGGTGCAGTCGAGGGACCGGGCCAACGATTTGGCGAGCATCGTCTTGCCAACGCCGGGGACGTCCTCGATCAACAGATGACCCTCGCAGAGGAGGGTCACCAGGCACAGCTTGACCTCCTCCTCCTTGTTGACGATGGCGCGACTCACGTTCTCCATGAACGAGTCGGCGACCCTGTTGACGATCTCCGCGGCCCCCATTCCTCTCGGGATTATAGGTGCGCCATCTTGGAGCCCCATCTCAGGTCAATACGGTCGTGGGTTGCGTTCGGTTCCGCATGGCGTCACGACGCCGGCGGGATTACGAAGACCTCACTGAATCCGGGACCGTCGAACTGAAAGGCCACGCATCCGGACGAGCCGGCCGGAAGTCCGACGTTGACCTGCCAGGCGACGTAATTCTCCGAGCCCTGGAAGTACACCTCTGGAGGGTTGGTGTCCGCCGGCGGGTTGCTCGTGTCCAGCACCACTTCCCGATGCTGTGTCGCGCGGCGAGTTTCGTTGCAGCGGCGTTACCGGCGGGCGCGCCCGTACGTAAGGTCACACACATGAAGGCCGCGCTTGCGCTGGTCATGCTCTTGACGCTTGCGTGCGGGTCGGCCACCCCCGGGCCCATCGGAAGCCCGCTGAGCGTGCCACAGCTTCAGTTCCGCGTCCTGGACGCCGTGGGCAAGCCCGCCTGGTGCGACCCCGACTTCTACCCGCTCGGGCATCCGGAGATGCCCAACGCGATCGCTCAGTACCCGGCCATCAAGGCCGACACGGCGACCTACGCCGCCATCGTGGAGCACGAGCACCTGCCGTCCGGGAGCCTGACCGACGAGCAGAAGCTCACCGTCTATCGGGCCTGGAAGCTGCTGCGCCCGGTGAGCCTCGCCCGGGATGGCGACCACTACACGTTCGACTACACGGTCGCGGGCCAGACCTCTTATGAGCGCGTGTCGGGCACGGTCGCGATCGATGGCACCGTCACCGTCCGGTCACGCGCGCCCGGGCAGCGGCCCAACTGCCCGATCTGCCTCGCCGCGTCGACCATGATCGCGACCCCCGGGGGGGCGGTTCGGGTCACCGAGCTGCGCGTCGGCGCGATCGTCTGGAGCCAGGACGCGGCAGGACGGCGGGTCGCCGAGCCCGTGATGGAGGTCGGCTCCATGGAAGCGCCAGACGGCCACCGCATGGTCCACCTTGCGCTCGCCGACAGCCGCGAGCTTCATGCGTCGCCCGGGCACAGGACCGCTGACGGTCGCCCGCTTGGCGCCCTCAAGACCGGCGATCCACTTGACGGCTCGACCGTGGCGCTCTGGGAGCTCGTCCCGAACGCGGGCTCGCGGACCTACGACCTTCTTCCCGCGGGACCGACGGGGTACTACTGGGCGGACGGCATCCCCCTCGCCTCGACCCTGCGCTAGGAGACTTCCTCTTCCTCCACCAGCCGCAGGTGGCTGCTGACGTCCAGGCCCAGGTGCCGGGCGAAGAAGCCGGCCACCCGCTCCACGTAGAGTGGCCGGTCGGCGAAGTAGGCGCCGGTGTGCGGCGCGCCCTGCACGATCCAGATCTCGCGCGGCCCGCGGTAGGCGTCGTAGAGACGGCGGCTGTGGTTGACGTTGGTGATCGCGTCCGCGCCGCCATGGATGAAGAAGAGCGGCCGCGGCTCGAGCGCCGACAGCACGTCCAGCGGCCGGCACGCGGCGAGGGTCGAGCGGGTGCGGAGCCAGAACATCAGACCGGCCAGCCACACGAACGGCGTCCCCGGAAGCTTGCTCCCGCTGCGCACGTTCTCGACGAGCAGCCTGCGCAGGTCGCTGAACGGGCTGTCGAGCACGAGCGCCTGGACGCCGGGCTCGCCGGCCGCCCCGAGGAGAGAGACGACGGCGCCCATGGAGTAGCCGAGGAGGCCTATGCGCGCGTTGGGGATGCGCTTGCGCGCGAAGGCGATCACCGCCTGCAGCTCGAGCACTTCCTTGATGCCGAACGTGATCGGCGCGCGGTCGCTGCCGGGCATGCCGCGGTACGAGTACAGGATCACGTTGAATCCTTTCCGCCACAGCGCGACGGCGATCCCCATCGCGCCCTGGCGCTGACCCTTGTGGCCCCCGGAGACGATCACGGTCTGCGGAGACCCGGGCTGGCGAAAATGCCACGCGCCGAAGTTGATGCCATCCGCGGCGACCAGGTCGACGTCCTCGTAATCGGCCTGGAACTCGAACGGCGTGAACGTGAAGTCGTCCAGCCAGACCGGCCGAGGGGGCAGGAACGCCTGCCTGTAAACCTGGAACGACACGGCGACATAGAGCAGCGCCAGACCGACCGCGACCAGGATCCCGAAGGCGAGAGGGCTCACTTCACTGGGCTCGAAGCTTAATTAGAACGCCCCGGAGGTGAGCTTCTGGCGGCTTCCGCGCGCCTGCCGGCCGCGCTCTCCTCGTACCGTCCGAGGACGAAGAGGAGAAGGCTCAGCCGGTTGAGCCACCGCCCGACGTCCCTGTTGGTGAGGCCACCCTCGCGAGCGAGGGTGACGCAGCGCCGCTCCGCCCGGCGGGTGATCGCGCGGGCCAGGTCGAGCGCGGCAGAGGCGGGCGTGGCGCCGGGCAGGATGAACTCGCGGGGCATGGGCGCGGCCTCCTCGAGCTCGCGCATCAGGACCTCGAGGCGCGCCACCTCCGCGGGCCCTGTCACGACGAACTCCTTCCCCGCCTCGGGGTTGGTACCCAGCTCGGAGCCGACGGCGTACAGCCCGCGCTGGAGCTCCTCGCTCACCTCCTGGACGCGGCGGTCGGCCGTGAGCGCTCGCGCCAGACCCAGGGCGCTCGATGCCTCGTCGAGCGTTCCATAGGCCTCGACACGCAGGTCGTCTTTGGCGACACGGCCGCCGCCCAGAAGCCCGGTGGTGCCGTCGTCCCCGCTCCCCGCCAGGTCGGCGAGTCGCTTCGAGCGCTTAGACGAAGACTTGCGTGAGCTCGTAGAGCTCCTTGGGCACGCGCCGGGTCTCCTTGATCACCTCGGTGAGCGGCACGACCTCGACCTCGCCGTTGCGGCGGATGGGGATCACGCCGCTCTTGCCCTGGACGATCAGCTCCACCGCCGCTACACCGAGGCGCGTGGCCCAGATCCTGTCGACCGGGGAAGGCGATCCACCCCGCTGCAGGTGGCCCAGCACGGTGACGCGGGTCTCGAATCCCGTCTCATGCTCCACCGCGCTGGCGAGGATGTCACCGACTCCCCGCTTGGCAAGGCGGACGTGCCCGAAGGCGTCCTTCTCCGCCTCGCCGCCCAGCTCCCGGTCCAGCTCGGGGATGTGCGCCCCCTCGGCCACGACGATGATGCTGAACAGCTTGCCCTCGCCGCGGCGCCGGTAGAGATGGGCGACCACGTCGGGGAGCGTGATTTCGAACTCCGGGATGATGACCAGGTCTGCCCCGCCAGCCACGCCCCCCATCAGGGCGACCCAGCCCGTGTCGCGTCCCATGACCTCGACGACCATCACGCGGTGATGCGCGGAGGCGGTTGTGTGCAGGCGGTCGAGCGCCTCGGTGACGACGCCCACGGCGGTGTCGAAGCCGATGCAGAACTCGGTCGTGGCCAGGTCGTTGTCGATCGTCTTCGGCACGCCGACGGTGGGAAAGCCGGCCTCGTGCAGCTTGGCTGCGACGCCGAGCGTGTCGTCGCCACCGATGGGTACGAGAGCTGTGACGCCGTGATGTCGCAGCGCCTTGATGACGCGCTCGATCCCGTCCTTCTCCTTGGCCGGGTTGGTGCGCGAGGTGCCGAGGATGGTGCCGCCCGTGGGCAGGATGCCGCGCACGTCGGCCGGAGTCAGCTCGTCGATCAGGCCTTCCTCGAGGCAGCCCGCCCAGCCGTTCTTGACGCCGCTGACCTGGTGCCCGAGCTGGAAGGCGCGCCGCGCCACCGCCCGGATCGCCGCGTTGAGCCCGGGCGCGTCGCCACCGCCGGTGAGGATCCCGATGCGCACGGCGAACAGATTAAGCGCTCGCCGAAACTCTCTCTAGTAGCTCGGCCATAGACACCTCGGCCAGGGAATTGAGGACCAGATCCGCCTGGCTCATGTCCAGGCGCGCCGTGATCGAGTTCGGCACTGCGACGCACCTCATCCCGGCGCGCTTGGCCGCCGCCACGCCATTGGGCGAGTCCTCGATGGCGATCGCCTCCGTGGCGAGCACGCCCAGGCAATCGAGCACGGCGAGGTAGAGGTCGGGCTCCGGCTTGGCGTGGGCGACGTCGTCGCGACACCGCACGCAGCGGAAGCGGTCGAGGATGCCGAGGCGCGCGAGGTGCCCGCGCACCCACTCCTGGGTCGAGCTCGACGCGACCCCGAGCTCGAGCCCGCGCTCCCGCGCCGCGTCCAGGTGCTGGACGACGCCGGGCAGGACGGCGTTGGCGAGGATCATCTCCGTGCGCCGGCCCAGGCGGCGGTCGAGAACATCCTTGGGCAGCGGCCGTCCGAGCCGCTCCTCGAGGTGGTGCTGCGGATGAAATCCGGTCGTGGTCGAGCCCACGGTCTGGATCCACCTCTCGAACGGCAGCTCCTCGCCGTGTGCCTCGTAGACCTCGAGCCAGGAGCGGTAGACAGGCTCTTCGGTGTCGAGGATGAGGCCGTCGAAGTCGAAGACGATGGCTCGAATCAAGGCCCTACAGATTAGGATCGCGGCGCATGCCGGAAACGAAGTCGAAGGGTCACGCGCAGCCGCCCCAGGCGACGTCCATCGGCTGGATGGGAGCCATCCTCTCGGGCCTGGCGCTGGTCGCCGTCGCGCTCATGCTCGTCGTCCTGTTCGGCTTCCTCGACGCCCAGCACTACACCTCGGTCGCCGACTTCTTCACCCCCGACCCGGCGGCCGCGGCCGGCACCCTCGGCCTGGTAGGAGGCGCCGAGGGCGTGACCCTGAGCATCGTCCTTTTGGGCGTGATGTTCGGCATCCAGACGAGCTCGTCGCGCTACTCGCCACGCATCATCGGCATCTTCACGCGCAACCCGCTCAACGCCCTCGTCCTCAGCTTTGCTCTGGCGTCGATCCTCTACACGTTCCTTGTCCGCTCCGAGGTCAAGGTCAACTACGTACCGATGGCGAGCGTCCTCGTCGCCGAGGCGCTGGCGTTGATCAACTTCGCCCTCCTCTTCCCGTACGTCCTCTACACCTTCGAGGTGATGCGCGCGGAGACCCTGGTCTCTGGCATCATGCGGCGCGCCCGGCGCGAGCTGCGCCGCGCGACGGGCGGACGCGACGGCGTGCGGCACCGCAACAACCTGATGACCTGCGTCGCCCAGGTCACCGACATCGCCTACGGCTCGATGCAGCTCGGCGACATGCCGGTATGTGTGCTGAGCATCCAGGTTCTGGGCCAGTTCCTGGCCCGCGATTACATGCCGGTGAGAAAGAAGCTGCCCGCGGACTGGTTCAAGGTGGGGCACGCCGAGATGCCGGGCGCCTCGGACCAGATCATCGCCGAGGTCAACCGGGCGAAGACGTGGTTCGCCTACATGGTGCTGGCGAGCTTCAACGACATGGTGGGGCTGACGCCCGCGCATCGCAAAGAGGCGGTGCACGAGATCGCGGTGGCGACGCGGGACTTCGGGCTCGCCGCCATCGACGCCGGCGACTCCGAGGCGGCCGAGCTGTCGCTGCGCTTTTTCAACACGTATCTGCGCGCGGCCATCAACCGCTCGGCGCCTACCTTCGCGTCCGGGATCATGAACGAGTACCGGCGCTTCGCCATCGGCGCGCTGGAGTGGCGCCGCGACCTCGCCGTCGAGGCGGCCGCGCATCTTCTCCGCTACGGGCGCCACTTCGACGAGGCCGGGATGCCCGCCGTGTTCGGCGCCGCCGCCGAGGACGTCGCCGACCTGGCGATCGAGGCACGCGTGCGCGACCCGCAGGTCTCGTTCCGGCTCGCGCAGCTGCTCGTCCGCAACCTGCTCGACCTGATCCCGGACGCCCGGCCCATCGGCTTGAACGGCCTGTTCAAGGGCGTCGCCAAGCTGACCTGCTGGGCGATGGCCGCGGAGGAGAAGGACATCGCCCACGTGCTGGTCGAGGGCATCGCGGCGGCGCCGCCGGACTTCGTCGACGCCGCGCTCAGCCGCATGGAGGGACTGCAGAACGGCCTCTTCTGGGAGGTCAACGAGCGCGTCATCTCCTTCGACTGGCTCGACCACCCCCTGCGCGACGAGATCCCGCGCCTCCGGGGGGCGCTGCGCAAGGCCAAATCCTCGGGCAACGGCGCCGTGGCCGAGCTCGAAGACGCTCCCGTCGTCAGCGAGGACCTCGTGAAGCCGACGGCTCCCAATCCGGCGGTCCAAACCCCGGGATAGTCGCGACTATCCACACACGCCGCGCACGAAAACGCGCGATAGTCGCGACTATCCGTGCATCTCGCGCCCCAAAACCCTCGTTAGTCGCGACTATCCGAGGTCGGGTCCCGGGGATGGCCGGTTGATCATCGCGGTGGACGCCGTCTCGAAGTAGTCGAGCATCGCCTTGCGCACCGCGGGCGCCAGCGGCAGTGACGTCACGGCTTCGGTCATGTGCCGCAGCCACGCGTCCCGCTCCCGCCGGCCGATGGCGAAAGGCTGGTGCCGCAGCCGCAGTCGCGGGTGGCCCCGCCTCTCGCTGTACGTGGCCGGGCCGCCCCAGTACTGGATGAGGAAGAGCGTCAGCCGCTCAGTGGCGCCGGAGAGGTCCTCTTCGGGGTAGACGGCGCGGAGGATCGGGTCGGCGGCGACCGCGGCGTAGAAGCGCCGGACCAGCAGGCGAAACGTCTCCTCGCCTCCGGCCAGCTCGAACACGCTGCGCGGCTCGAGCGACTTCACGACGCTGTGCGCGCCGGCCGCAGCGTCAGGATGCGCGCGAGCGCGGCGGCGGCCTCGTGGACGTCGATCTCGATCTGGCCGTCAGTCGTCAGGGATACGTTCATGCCTGCTCGGCAGTTGCGCGCAGCGCCTCCGGCCGCGACGCGTAACGTTCGATCTGGTCCTCGCTCGGGAGGAACCAGGCGAGGGCGATGGTGACGATGACGAGCAGGACGTGGCTCATCAGCGACTTCTGCAGGCCGACGGCGTCCGCGATCGCGCCGTTGATGGGCACGCCGATCGCGCCGGTGACGAACCCGAGGCCCATGACGAGCCCGGAGGCGAGGCCGGCGCGCGCGGCCATCAGCTGCTGCGCCATGAGCAGCAGCAGCGGAGCGGTCGAGGCGGCCAGAAAGCCGATGAGGATGGCCGACCCGAAGGCCCACGGGCCGGGATAGAGCGTGAACAGGAGGACGGCCGGGATCGTCAGCACCAGGGTGACGATGATCACTGTGCGCCTCCCGTAGCGGTCGGCGAGCGACCCGCAGCCCACCGTGCCCACAGCGCTTGCGAGCACCAACGTGGTCGCGAGCGGGCCGTAGAACGCGGGCCCGTAGCCGAGCTCCCGGTACCAGGTCGGCGTGAAGGCCTGGAAGACGTTGACCGTCCAGCTGCGCGACATCATCACGCCGATCACCGCGGCCAGCGCGAATATCGGCGCTGCCTGGCGCCCGACCGCCTGGCGCACGGCCGCGGTGGCGGCGGCCGCGCGGTTGCGCATCCGCCACAGCAGGTATCCCCCCGTGGCCAGGCCCGGCAGGACCAGCCAGCCGGTGCCGTGGATGCCGAAGGCGCCGAAGAGCAGGATGCCGATAAGCGGCCCGGCCGCGACGCCGACGGTGCCCGCGGTCACGTACACCGACATGCCCAGGCTCCGCCGCCAGGCGGGGAGCAGCTCGCGCACGTCGAGCGCGCCCAGGGGATGGAAGGCGCCGGACCCCAGGCCGGAGGCCAGGGCGAGCGCCAGCAGGAGGGGGAAGCTGTTGACGAAGCCGACGACGGCGAAGGTGACCGCCGTCCATGCCAGCGCGAGGCCCGTGAACCGTGTGCCGAAGCGGTCGGCGATGAGGCCGAACAGCGGCTGAGAGATCGCGGCCATGCCGCCGTACGCAAGGCTGACCAGCCCGACGGTGGCGAGGCTCAGGTGGAACCTGCCGATCAGCAGCGGGTACAGGACCGGGATGACGCCGACGTAGCTGTCGACGGTGAAGTGGCCGAGCATGAGCGTCAGCAGCCGGCCGTTGCGGAGGAACCCACTCATCGCGCTGTCTTTCTATGATCCCCGCGATGGGTGATCTCCTGTACCTCAGCCGCGCCGACGTCGAGCGACTCCTCGACGTCGATGCCATGCTCGACGCGCTGGCGGCGGCGCTGGTCGCCTACTCGTCCGGCCTTGCGTCGGCCCCCCCGCGCACGGCGGTGCGGGTCGAGCGCGGGCTGCTCGGCGTCATGCCCGGCTACGTCCCCGGCGTCGCCCTCGAGAGCAAGCTGGTGTCGGTTTTTCCCAAGAACGAAGAACACGGCCTGCCCTCGCACCAGGGATTGATCGCCCTGTTCGACGAGGAGCGCGGCACGCCTCTCGCGCTGATGGACGGCACCTACATCACCGCCATCCG
>Ga0066683_10000255_pt1 | contig 14971 bp, 13 predicted proteins | sample GraSoiAngelo_132_FD_62296 | JGI IMG/M metagenome (GOLD analysis project Ga0066683, IMG submission 62296) | Grasslands soil microbial communities from the Angelo Coastal Reserve, California, USA - 14_0929_02_40cm | ecosystem: Environmental > Terrestrial > Soil > Grasslands | place: USA... | reverse complement strand
TTGACGATGCAATTCGCGAAGCCGGGCGCCACCGGCAATCAGGCGCTGCGCGGCGCGTTGGGCGCCGCGACGCGGGAAGGGTTGGCGCCGTCGATCTACTGTCATCCGATCGGCTACCACGGCCACGCGGCAGGACCGCCCATCGGGATGACCGACTATCAGGAAGGCGTGCCGGGGCGCGGTGACTACGTGTTCCGTCCGAACACGTGGCACTCCATCGAGTTGAACGTGAAGCACAACGTGCCTGAATGGGGAAACCAGCCGGTGCAGTTCGCGCTCGAGGAAGATGCGGCGCTGCTCGAGAGCGGCTGGACGTGGATCGCCGGTCCGCAGACGCAGTTCTATCTGATCAAATAGGGGACTGGGGACTGGGAACTAGGGGTAACAACGTCGAGAGCAGGTGCGGCACACAGAGCGCAGAAGATACTCTGCCTCTGAGACGACATCTGTTCATCTAACGCGTCCGGTCAGACCGCCGATGCTCCATCCGTGCGAATGCGGATCCGGCCTGGCTCGACGATCCAGAGTCGGCGCTCGGCCCATTCGGCGGCGAATAGAGGAATCGCGCGCTCCAACAGGCTCAGCACTGCCGCACGGCTCGGTCTTGAAAGTCGGAATACGACGATGCCCGCGTACTCACCCGGCGGGTATGTTCGAATATCTGCGAAGTCGAGATCGAGGGTGAACAGCACGCGACCATCGGCCCGACACCGTTCGCTGATGCGGGGATCCTCGGCACCGCCCAGCGCTTCCTCGAACACGGTGTCACAATCCCATCCCGCCGCGCGGAGCAGTCCCGCCGCGTCAATCGGCATGTTCTCGTCGATCTTCCCGCGCATCCCCTGACTCTCTAGGCGGGCAGCGGCAGCACGCGCTCCTGCGCGAGATCGGCGGCGTACGCGAGAGCCGCCTGGATCCCCTCCGGCGTAAGGGACGGGTAGCTGCGGATAATCTCGCCGGCAGACAACCCATCAGCCAGGTTGGCCAGGACGACAGCAACTGGGATGCGCGTCCCGCGGATGCACGCTTTCCCGTGAACGACCAAGGGATTCACCGTAATGTGATCTTGCCAGTGCATTGGTCCCTGCCCCTTAAGATTAGTCTGCTCGGTCGAGCTGTTGCTCGAGCGCGGCGATGGCGTCCGACAGCATCTGTTTGTGCGCCGGTGTCCGCGCCGCGAGGAGATCGGCTTTCGCGCGCGCGAGCGAGAGCTCGATCGTCCGGCGCTTCGCCTGTGCGTCCCGTTCCCCGGGCGTCAAAGCGGGACCGGCCTTCTTCCCGCGCTCAGCCTCCGCCTGCTGGAACTCGACGTCCTTGCTCTCGAAGCCTCTCGCCATCACTAGGGTCCTCGGTTCTTGGTCCTTCGTACTTCGTCCGTCCAAGGTCCTTCGGTCCAGTGCACGGACCAAGGACTCCGGACCAAGGCCGGACCACGGACTAGGAGCGGACCGAGCACCAAGAACAAAGGACCAAGGACCAAAGACGTCGCGTTCACCCGTCGCGCCATCTCGCCGTCTACGGTATTCTAGCCAGATGGACAGCGCGCACGAACTCCTTACACGCTGGCCGGCACTCGACGTAGCCGCCAGGCGTGCCCACCTTCAGAATTCTCTACACCTGTCATCCGGTCCGCTCGCTGGAGCGCTGAAGCGCTCGACCGATGCGGCCGAGCGCGTGGCCGCCGGCCTCTGGCGCGGCGACCCGTCGGTGTGGAGCGGCGACCCGGCCGTGCAGAAAGCGATCGCGGATCGGCTCGGCTGGATGAGCTCGCCGGCGCTGATGGCAGGGTCGATCGACCGATTGGAGACGTTCGCCGCGAAGGTCAAGCACGACGGCTTCACCGACGTCGTCCTGCTCGGCATGGGCGGCTCGAGCCTCGCGCCCGAGGTGCTTCGCGCCGTGCTCGGCGTCGCTCCAGGCTGGCCGCGGCTGCGGATGCTGGATTCGACCGATCCGGCCGCGGTGCAAGCCGCGGCGACACCGCCGGAACGGACGCTGTATCTCCTGGCAAGCAAGTCCGGCACGACGATCGAACCGAATTCACTCGCCGCGCACTTTCGCCAGCGGCTGTTGGACGCGGGGGTTGCGCGCTGGGCCGATCACTTCGTGGCGATCACCGACGAAGGCACAGAGCTGGACCACCGTGCGCGCGCCGAGCGATTCCGAGACGACTTCATCAATCCGTCCGACATCGGCGGCCGCTACTCGGCCCTGTCCTTTTTCGGGCTCGTTCCCGCGGCGCTCATGGGACAGGACATCGCGGCGATTGTCGGGTGGGCCGTCGCGATGCTGGCGGCGTCGGAACCCGGTGCCGGCAACATGATGGCGAACCCCGCCGTCGCGCTCGGACTCGCCCTCGGAGCCGGCGCGCGAGACGGCCGCGACAAGCTGACGCTGATCGTGCCGGCGTCGCTCGAGGCGTTCGGCCTGTGGGTCGAACAGCTCATCGCCGAGAGCACGGGCAAGAACGGCACCGGTATCGTGCCGATTGCCGGCGAGCGGCTCGCGGATCAGGCGGCGTACGGCAGCGACCGGCTCTTCGTCCGCGTGCGCGTGCCCGGCGAACCGGACGAAGAAAAGCGCGATGCCGCCGTGCGCGCGCTCGAGGCCGCGCAGGCGCCCGTCGTCGCGATTGATGTGCCGGAGCCAACCGCGCTCGGCGCTGAATTCCTGCGCTGGGAAATCGCCACCGCCGTCGCCGGAGGGCTCCTCCGCATCGACCCGTTCGATCAGCCGAACGTGAAGCAGGCGAAAGACGCAACGCAAACGCTGCTCAATCAGTACAACACGACGGGACGACTGCCGGCCGGCACGCCTGACCGCACGCTCGCGGGCAACATCGCGGTCACGCTGACGGCCTCCGCGCGCAAAACGCTTCAGGGAACGAACGCCGACGCGATCCTGACGCTCCTGCATCCGGGCGACTATTTTGCCCTGCTCGCGTATCTCGGGCCGGACCCTGAGCTGGCGCAGGAGCTGCTGACGCTCCGTCATGCGGTTCGCGACCGCCTACGGGTCGCGACGATGTTCGGCTACGGGCCGCGGTATCTCCATTCGACCGGTCAGCTGCACAAGGGAGGGCCCAACACCGGCGTCTTCCTGCTGATTTCGGCAACACCTCTTGAGGACTTACCCATTCCCGGCGAGAGCTTTTCGTTTGGCACCCTGGAGCTCGCGCAAGCGGTCGGCGACTTCGCATCGCTCGATGCCGCGGCCCGCCGCGCGGCGCACGCGCATTTGCCGGTGCCGGATCGCAAAGCGCTGCGGCAGCTGAGCGAGATGTTGTTGGCGCGGCTGCCGGCGACGAATGCGCCCGCAACGTAGAACCGGTTTCAAAACGTGTAGCGCGGGCGTTTTGGCCCGCGTTCAGGCGGCCGGAAGGCGACCCTGAAAGGGTCGCCCTACATTCGCGGGAAGGTGCCCGAAGGGGACCTGAAAAGAGTCGACCTGCATTCGCGGAAAAGTGTAGGTCGACCCTTTCAGGGTCGGCAATTGTGCTCGGCGGGAAACGCACCTCAAAGCGTTGAGAGGAATCGATGCAGCTCGGCTTCGTCGGTCTGGGCCGGATGGGGCTCAACATGGTGACGCGCCTCGTTCGCGGCGGTCACCAGGTCGTCGCCTACGACCGCAGCGTGGAGGCCGTCGCGCGCGCCGAAGCGGCGGGGGCGCGACGTGCCTCCTCACTCGACGCGCTCGTTGCCGCGCTGACCGCGCCCCGCGCGGTCTGGGTCATGGTGCCGGCCGGCGATCCCACCGAGTCGACCGTCTCGGCGCTGGCCGGCCTTCTGACGCCGGACGATGCGATCATCGACGGCGGCAACACCAACTTCCACGACGACGTGCGGCGCGCGCAGGCGCTCTCGGCAAAGCGCCTCAACTATGTCGACGCCGGCACGAGCGGCGGCATCTGGGGCCTTCAGGAAGGCTACTGCCTGATGGTCGGCGGCAAGGCTGACGTCTGCAAGCGGCTCGAGCCGATCTTCCTGACGCTGGCGCCGGCCGGCGGCTATCTGCACGTGGGCGATCAGGGCGCCGGTCACTACGTCAAGATGATCCACAACGGCATCGAGTACGGGCTGATGCAGGCGTACGCCGAAGGCTTCGAGCTGATGCACGAGAGTCCGTACAAGGTCGACCTCGGCGCCGTCGCCGCGCTCTGGAATCATGGCAGCGTCGTCCGATCGTGGCTGCTCGAGCTCGCCGCCAGCGCCCTTGCGGAGGACCGCGACCTCGCGGATCTCCAGGGCTACGTTGAAGACTCCGGGGAAGGACGATGGACGCTGCAGGAAGGGATCGAGCGAGGCGTCCCCCTGCCGGCCCTGACGGCGGCCGTCTTCACGCGGTTCCGCTCGCGTGAGAACAATCCGTTCGCCGAGCGGCTGCTCGCGGCGCTGCGCAATCAGTTTGGCGGCCACGCCGTCAAGAAAGCGCCGTGACGATCGTCATCTTCGGTGGCAATGGCGATCTGGCGCACCGCAAGCTGCTGCCGGCGCTCTACAACCTGCACGTCGACGGCCTGCTCCCGCCGCGCATCGCGATCGCCGGCGTGGGCCGCAAGGACACGCCGGACGCGGCGTACCGGGAATTCGCGAAGGACGGCATCACGAAGTTTTCCCGCCGGCCGATCGACGAGCAGGCGTGGCAGACGTTTGCCGCGATGCTGTTTTTCGTCAAGGCGTCGCTCGACGGCGAGCAGGTGCTGGCGCCGCTCGGCGCACGGCTCGACATCATCGAGCACGAGCGCGGCCTCCCCGGCGACCGCATCTACTACTTCGCGCTGCCGCCGGCGCTGTTCGTTCCCACGGTGAAGCAGTTGGACCGCGCGCGGTTCGTCAACCGCACGGGCGATCCCGTGGCCCGGCTGATCGTCGAGAAGCCGATCGGCCGCGATCTGGACAGCGCGCGCGCCGTCAACGACGCGATTGCCGGGGTGTTCGACGAACGGCAGATCTACCGCATCGATCATTACCTCGGGAAGGAGACCGTTCAGAACATCCTGGTGATGCGCTTCGCGAACAGCATTTTCGAGCCGCTGTTCAATCAGAAGTACGTCGACCACGTGCAGATTACGGTGGCCGAGGAAGAAGGCGTCGGCACGCGGGCCGGTTATTACGAGCAGGCCGGCGCGCTGCGCGACATGGTGCAGAACCACATGCTCCAGCTCGTGGCGCTGGTGGCCATGGAGCCGCCGCACGCGCTCGACGCCGACGTGATTCGCGACGAAAAGCTCGAAGTTCTCGAGTCGCTGCGGCCGATCGAGGGCGCCGCCATCGACGCGAACGTGGTCCGCGCCCAGTATGCCGCGGGCTTCGATCTCGGCAAGCCGGTGCCGGGCTACCGCGAAGAACAGGGCGTCGATCCGTGCTCGCGGACCGAGACCTTCGTCGCGCTGCAGATCTTCATCGACAACTGGCGCTGGGCCGGTGTACCGTTTTTTCTGCGGACGGGGAAGCGGCTGCCGAAGCGCGCCAGCGAAATCTCCGTCCACCTGAAGGAGGTTCCGCCGATCCTCTTCAACGCGAACCCGGCGGCTCGGCTGGATCCCAACGTCTTGTCCGTCCGCATTCAGCCGGACGAGGGGTTCTCGCTCGGAATCAGCTCGAAGCTCCCCGGACCGCACGTCCGCGTCTATCCGGTGAAGATGGACTTCCATTACGGCAGCACCTTCGGCGGCTCGTCGCCGGAAGCCTACGAACGGCTGCTGCTCGACGTGATCGCCGGCGACCCGACGCTCTTCATGCGCCGCGATGCGGTCGAGGCCGCCTGGCGATGGGTGATGCCGATTCTCGAGCGATGGGCGGAAACGACGACTGATTCGCTGCCGGCTTACCCCGCCGGCGATTGGGGACCGGTCGAGGCGGGGCAGCTCGTCGAATCCACGGGACGACGATGGCGAGCGCTGTAGCCGACCGCGCGTGGCGGCAGTCGACACCGGAGCGCATCGAGCCGGATCTCGCGGCACTCTGGCGGGATCTCGCCCGGCCGGACCAGCCGATCGCCCGCGCGGTCATGTCCAATCTCGTCGTCTTTTGCAGCCCGACGGACGCCGATCACGCCGACGCCGGAGCCATTACCGTGCCTCTGGGGCTGAACGACGTCGCCGCTCTGCATCCGTCGCGGCTCATCGTGCTCGAACACGAGCCCGGCCGGCGCACGCCGGACGCGCCATTCGCCGCCGGCGTGGGCATCATCACCTTCGGCCCACCCCACGCACGGTACGGCGTCGAGCTGATCGTGGTGAAGTCGGCGTGCGCCGAGGCGTCGCTGCCGTCGATCGTGCGCCGGTTCGTGCGCGGCGATCTGCCGACCACGGTTTGGTGGACGGAAGATCTATCGACGACGTCGCCGCTCGACGCGCTCGTCACGATGGGACGGCAGCTGCTGTACGACAGCCGCCGGTGGGACGACCTCCGCCGCGGGGTCAGCGCGCTGGCGCCGCTGGTCGCCGGCCGGCGGGTCGATCTGGCGGATTTGAACTGGCGCCGGTTGAGCCCGCTGCGACAAGCGCTCGAGCACGCCGCAGGCCCCGCGGGATCCACGTCGCGGCACGAGGTCACCGTACGCATCGTCCATCGCCGCGGTGAGGCAGCGCTGGCCTGGCTGCTGGCGGCGTCCCTGCTGGCGACGCGCGACCACGCGGCCGGCGCGGCGCCCGAGATCGAAGAATCGCAGGACGATGATGCGGTTCTGTCGGTGGTGATCCGTCACGGAACCGGCGAGACGACGGCGACGCTCACGAGCCACAGCGTGGTGGTCGCGCAGGGCTCGGCCCCGCCGTTCGTCGTCGGTGTGCCGATCGCGAGCGAGGGTGATGCGGTGGCGGCTGAGCTGCGGACGCTCTCCCACGACTCCCGCCTCGACGATGCGATCGACGCGCTCGCTCGATGGTTCGCCGTGGCCTGAGCACCACGTGGGGTCGTCCGTCGGACGGTTTATTACACGCGCTCGTCCTGAGCCTGTCGAAGGACGAGCGGTTGGCTCGTGGTTCCACAAGCTCACCACGAGCGGATTTCCGTGCATCTCGCACGCACCAGCGTCGTGCACGCCTTCAAGGCTGCCGTCGCGGTACAATCAGCCGATGCGTTATCTCGTCACCGCCAGGATGAAGCCGGGACAAGCCGAGGCGCTCGCACAGGCCATCGACGACCGCACGCTGGGGAACGGTTCGATCGCCGGCGACGAGTACCTGCGGAACATGGCGGCCGCGCGCCAGCTGGACGACGGCCGCGTACAATGGGTCGAGGTGTGCTTCTGCCCCACGCCGCTCGCCGAAGAGCGCGAGTATTGGGAGGAGTACTTCGATCTCGAAAAGGTCCAGGACGCGCACGCGCGAACGCGCTGCCGCGATCTGAACGGTACGGAGCCGTGGGCATGTGTCGACTGCGACTGCTCCGCCCGTCTCGAAGGACGCCTCGCCACGAAAGGTTCGAGGTTCACACGCGGTTTTCTTCACTCGCGCTGAAGGCCTGCTCGGCCAAAGGCCGCCGTCGATTCTGCGACCTGTTCTGCGTTTTCGGTTCCAACTTTTAGGTTTTATACTCCGGCCGTGGCGTCGTCCTCCCTGCACGCGCTCATGATACGCGCCGGCGCTTCGCTCGAGCGCGGGCGCGGCGCGGAAGTCGCGCAGATGCTGGCATCGTCGCTGCGTTCGACCTCGCTGACGCGCGACGAGGAGCTGGCAGTGCGCTCGATGCTCGCCGAGGCGGCGCTGCTGCAGGATGATCTCGACCAGGCCGCCGGCGCGCTGGGGCGCCCGCCTGACACCTTCCGCGACACGGTCCCCTCTCGACGGCTGACGACGCTGTGGCGGCTGCACGGGCGATTGGCATCGGCGCGTGGCGAGCAGTCGCGCGCGATCGCGCTGCACGGCCGGGCGCTGAAGCACGCGGAAGCGGCTCACGATTCGCTCAGCATCGGCCTCGCGCATTACGAGCTCGGTCAGTGCTACCGCCAGGTCGGCGACGTTGCGATCGTCCGCGAGCACATCACGAAGGCGGCGTCGGCGCTGCACGCCGCGGGCGACCGGCGGCACCTCGCGCTGGTGCACTCGCTGTCCAGCATTTCGCTCGCGCAGCTGGGGCACTACGACGAGGCCATGGCCGCGCTTCGACACGCGGAGCGGCTCGCGGCGATGGTGCACGCCGACGATGTGCTGGCGACGGTCTGCGGCAACCAGGCCAACGTCATGATGATGCAGCACCGCTACGAGCAGGCGCTCGCGCTGGCCGAGCGGAGCGTGTCGCTGCACGAAGCCCACGGCTCCGGGCACGGCCTCGCCGTGGCGCTCGCGACGCTCGGGCAGATTTGCGTGCGCCTCGGCGACCTGGGGCGCGCGGAGGAGGTGCTGCATCGCGCGCTCGAGGTGCGCAGCCCGATCCAGTTCCACGAGACGACCGGCGCCGTGTTCGACACCCTCGCGCAGATTCACCTGATGCGCGGCCGGTACGACACGGCGAGCGATTTTCTCGGCCGCGCGAGCGAAGCGTACGGCGCCTACGGGCGCCAGACCAGCCAGTGGTACGAGTGGTCCGTCCGCGTGCTCGGCGCACGTCTCGCGTTGCGGCGCGGCGCGCTCGATGACGCCGTCGCGCAGATTGACGAGATCCTGCAGGCCGGAGCGCCGCCCCTCGACGCGCTGCAGGCGACGCTCATCGCCGCCGAGGCGCTGACCGCGGCGAACAGGCTGCCCGAGGCCGAGCTGCGGCTTGCGTCGGCCGCCGAGACACTCGACCCGAAAACGGCGCCCGCCGCATGGGGCGAATACCTGCGCCTGCGCGGGGCCGTTCACGCGAAGAGCAACAGCGCCGTCGACGCGTACCACGACTTCTCGCAGAGCGCCGCGCTGCTCGATCTGCTCGGAGAACGCTATCAGTCGGGGCTCAGCCATCTGGCGCTCGGCCGGCTGGTCGCCGAGACCGGCGCGCGCTCCGTCGCCGAGCGTCACCTGAGCAAAGCGCTCGGGATCTTTCAGCTGCTTGGCGCCGAACGCGACCTCGACGACACGCGCGCCGCACAGGCGCTGCTGACCACAATCGGCACCGGCCAGTATGTCATCTCCCCGGCCGATGCAGACGACGCGATCGTGCGACGGATCGTGGATGCGGCTGCGCTGCCCGACCTGCTCGGACGGGAAACGGCAGCGGCGCTCCTCGAGGCCGCCGCCGGCGACTGCGGCATGGTCTACGTCGAGCTCGCGGGCGGCGACGTCCGCGTCGTCGCGTCGGCCGGCTGCGAGGCGGATGCGGCGCGTACGATGGCGCGGTCGGCGGCGAGCGGCAGCGCCTACGGGCGCGGCGTGATCGTGGTCGAGCCGCTCGGCCGCGATCCCGAGGGCCCGCGCTTCGGCCTCGTCGCGTCGCCGCGGGCCATCGGTCATCCGGTGATGCGCCGGCTGCGGATGATTGCCGCCGTGGCGCGGCAGGGGTTCGCCTTGTGCGCCGCCCGCGATCGCCCCGTGCCGGTTGTCGGCCTCGAGATCGATCGCTCGCTCGAGCCGCTCCTGCCGGGATTCCTGTCCGCCAGCGCCGCGATGGGGCGCGTCGTCGAGCAGATTCAGCGCCTTCAGGGCAACGACCTCACGGTGCTGATCACCGGTGAGAGCGGCACGGGCAAGGAGCTCGTTGCGCGCGCGATCCAGGTCGGATCGCATCGAAGCGCCGGCACCTACCTCCCCTACAACTGCACGACGACGGGCCGCGACCTCGCCGATAGCCAATTGTTCGGCCACCGGCGCGGCAGCTTCACCGGCGCCGTGTCCGATCAGCCCGGCCTGATCCGCTCCGCCGTCGGCGGGACGTTGTTTCTCGATGAGGTCGGCGATCTCCCCATCGACGTGCAGCCGAAGCTGCTGCGGTTTCTCGAGCAGCATGAGATCATGCCGATCGGCGAGACCAAGCCGCAGCGCGTGGACGTCCGCGTGCTCGCGGCGACCAACGCGGACCTCGAGCAACGGGTGGCCGAAGGCAAGTTCCGAGAGGATCTGTACTATCGATTGAGCGTCATCCGGATCCACGTCCCGCCGCTGCGCGATCGGCGCGAGGAGATTCCGCATCTCAGCACGTACTTCCTGCGCGAGGCGATCGAACGGCTCGGCAAGCCCGACATCCATCTCAGCTCCGAAACGCTCGACGTGTTCTCGCAGTACTGGTGGCCGGGCAACGTCCGGCAACTGAAGAACGAAATCCAGCGCGCCGTGGCACTGAGCGCGCCCGGCGGGACGGTCCAGCCAGCCCACCTGTCACCCGAAATCGGGACCGTGCGGCTGCCAACCAGCTCCGGCTCGCAACGCTCCTCGCGGGCGTCGTCGCCCAACCTCGCGGCCGCCGTCGAGCAGGTCGAACGTGACCTGATTCAGGCCGCGCTCGACCGCGCGGGGGGAAACATCTCCGAGTCGGCACGGTCGCTCGGCCTCACGAGACGCGGCCTGTACCTGAAGATCCGCCGCCTCGGCCTCGACGCGCCCGCCGAGGCGGATGTCCAGTAGCAGGATACAGGATATCCAGTTCGCCTCGTGATTGGATACCAAGTAGCCAACCCTGCACAGAATTTATAGCGTTGCACAAAATACTAAATTACTGAATATAAGCACGTTAGGTCTTCGGGCCAAGCGAAGTGCGTCGGCTGGCAGCCATTGGCGCAGCGCTTGATATAGATTCCGGTACGGATTTCAGCCTGGGAGACCACGTGAAGCACATCTGGACCGACAGCCCGACACCGAAGCGCCTTAACATCGAGCGCAGCGCCGAACGCCGCGTCGTCACGCTGCCCGCGCGTCTCACCTGGAAGGACCAGCGCGGTACCACGCGCTTCGCCACCGTGGTGACTCGCAACGTGAGCGACTTCGGGGTGTACGTGGAGTGTCAGTCGCCGGTGTCGATCCCCCTGTTCAGGCTCGTGCAGTTCCAGCTCGAGCGCACCGCCGGCGGCGCCGACCCGCTGCCGCCCTCGCTGCAGCAGGGCCGCGTGCTCAGCGCCGTCTATCGTGTCTCGCCGCCTGCGGGGGCCCGACCGCAAGGGTTGGCGCTCCGGTTGATGATCGACCCGCGTCACGCTGTTCCGGCGCATGTGGAGGCGACGCGCGCCACTGCGTGAATTCGGAATTTGGAAGTAGGAATTTGGAATTCGAGCAGCACGCATTCCAAATTCCAAATTCCAAATTCCGAATTCATAATTCCTTCTTTCTCCAGTACCTCGCCAGTCCGCGCCAGCTCAGGTCGAGGCGGCCGGCGACTTCGTACGCCTGCGCGTCGGACTCGCTCATCCGCCGCCGGAGATCGAGGCGGATTCGGTCGGCGAACCATGCCTCGCGCATCTCGTCGCTGCCGGGCCTCGCCAGCGAGGCCTTGACCAGCCCACTGGTCAGCTCCAGGTGATCCGCCATTTCGGTGAGGTGTGCGGCGACCGGCGCGTGCGGGCCGAAATGCGTGGCGAAGATCGTCCCGGCGCGCCAGCGATCGATGCGCGCGAAGCTCTCGCGCCACGCCTCGAGATCGACGTCGGGCGGCGGCGTCGGCGGCATGACGCAGCCTCCGGCCAGGAGCCGAATTCCCGCGGTGTCGCCGACGAACGCGATCCCGCTGTCGGCGTCGAAGAAGCTGACATGATGCGAAGCGTGGCCTGGTGTGTACGCGACTTCGAGATCGCGTCCGCCAGCCGGGATGCGTTCGCCGCCCGCCACGACGACGAGATTCCCGGCCGGCACGGGACGAAACTCGCCCCAGAGCCGATCCATGTCGTCGCCCCAGAGCCGCGTCGCGCTCGCAATCAGCTTCCCGGGGTCGACGAGATGCGGTGCGCCTTTCTCGTGCACATAGACGCGCAGCGCCGGATTCGCGCGAACGAGCGTGCCGGTCGCGCCCGCGTGATCGAGATGAATGTGCGTCAGGAGAATGGCCCGCACGTCCGCGACCGCGATGCCCGCGCGATCGAGCTCGGTCCCGAGCGTCGGCAGCGTGCTCGACGGCCCCGGATCGATGAGCGCGGCGCCGCCGGGACCGTGAAGGACGACGGTCGCGATGATGCGCGGCACGGCGAGAAAGTTGAGATCGACATACGACAGCCCCGACGCGAGTGTGATCATGACGGGTGTTTCCGCCGCGCGCGCACGACTCCGATGGCAACGAACACCACGACGAGCGCGAGCCCGATGAGGCCGGACCGCCCGATCCACCGTTCGAGCGTGTCCCAACTATAAGCGAGAGCGTAGCCGGCCATTGCCACCGCGATCGACCAGACGATCGCGCCGGCGGCGTTGTAGAAGAGGAACGTCGGCCACGCGAGGCCGCTGGCGCCCGCGAGCACCGCGCAGAACACCCGCAGCCCCGTGATGAACCGCGCGATGAACACCGTGCGCGCGCCGTGCCGCTCGAAGAATCGGTCGAACTGCGCGAGCCGCGCGCGCGTCAGCCCGACGCGCCACCCGTGCCGTTCCGCGAGGCCGCGGCCGAAGCGGCGGCCGATCGCAAACCCCAGGTTGTCGCCGAGCACCGCGGCCACCATCGCCGCGACGATCACCCAGCCGAGCGAGAGACGGCCGAAATGCGCCAGCGCCGCGCCGCCGAGCAGCGCCGTCTCGCCCGGCACCGGCAGCCCGGTGTTCTCCAGGAACACGCCGACAAAGACGACGGCGTAGCCGTAACGCGCGAAGAGATCGAGCAGCCACCCGGGCATCGAAACTCAAAACTAGCTGCTGGTTGCTAGCTGCGCGTGAACAAAGGCTCAGCCTCTTCTTTCTTTTCGTGTTCTTCGCGATCCTTCGTGATCTTCGTGGTCCTCGAGGGCCAGGCGTTAGGGGCCAGCGCGAGTCCCTGGCCCTCGCAGGGGCCGTCCGGGCCGTTCGGATGTGATCCTGCCGTCGGAGACGACCCGCCGGCCGTTCACGAAGACGTGTTTCACGCCCAGCGAGTAGTGGGTCGGATCGTCGAAGGTCGACACATCGCGAATCGTCGCGGGATCGAAGACCGTGATGTCGGCCACCAGGCCCGGACGCAGCACGCCTCTGTCCTTCAACTGGACGCGCGCGGCCGCCTTCGACGTCATCTTGCGAATCGCCTCCTCGAGCGTCAAGAGATGCTCGTCGCGGACGTAGCGGCCGAGGATCCGCGGGAACGAGCCCCACGCGCGCGGGTGCGACTTCGATTCCGACAGCTTCCCGTCCTCCGCCTTCGCGCCCGAATCGGTGCCGATGCCGACCAGCGGATGCGCCAGCGCCGTCCGCACATCGCGTTCATCCATGATCGCGGTCACGACGGAGGTTTCGCCCCGGTCCGCGATGACGAGCTCGATCACCGCATCCCTGGGATCCTTGCCCATCGCCTTGCCGATCGCGGTCAGGGTCATCCCCTCGTATTTCCGGAGTGCCGGATCGAGGACCGTCGACACCATCACGCCGTCGCCGCCATTGGCTCCGTACCACTGGTTCTCCCACGTCGTCGCGTTGGGGTCGTCCATGTCCTTCTTGATCCGTTCGCGAGTCGCCGGATCCGTCAGGCGCGCCACTGTCTTTTCGAGCCCGCCTTCACGCGCCCACAGCGGCAGGCAGGAATCCAGACCGTTCGAGGCGCGCGTGTAGGGATACTGGTTGGCCGTCACATCGAGGCCGCGCGCGCGAGCCGCTTCGATGCGCCGCAACACTTCCGGCATCCGGCCGAAGTTGGCTTTGTATGCCGTCTTCAGATGCCAGATCTCGGCGGGGATGTTCGCGCGCTCGGCGATCGCGAACACTTCGTCGAGCGATTCGAAGATGCGTGCGCTCTCCGAACGCTGGTGCGTGAAGTACACCCCGCCTGATCGCGCGGCCACCTTCGCGAGCTCGACGATCTCGTCGGTCGACGCAAAACGATCGGGGACGTACTGAAGCGACGTGCTCAGCCCGAGCGCGCCCTGCTCCATGGCTTCAGCCACGAGCTGCTTCATGCGGTCGAGCTCCGCTGGGGTGGCCGGCCGATCGTCCTTCCCGATCACGTAGTTGCGAATCCCGCCGGCGCCGACCAGCGTCGCGACGTTGATGGTGGTCCGCGACCGCTCCTCGAGCCGCTTGAAATAGTCGCCAAGGGTGCGCCAGTCCTGCGCCACGCCGAAATAGGTCGCGTTCGCCGAGGCTTCCTGGATCAGACGGTCGTTGACCGGCGCGATCGACGAGCCCTCACCCGTCACCTCCGTGGTCACACCCTGCAGGATCTTGCTGGCCGCGCGGCCGTCTACCAGCACGTTGAACTCCGACTGGCCCAGCAGATCGATGAAGCCCGGTGCGACGACGAGGTTGGTGGCATCGACGGTCGCGGCGGCCGGCGCGCCACCGAGCGCGCCGACGGCGGCGATGCGGTCGCCGACGAGGCCGATGTCGCCGCGGAACCAGGGCGATCCCGTGCCGTCGACGATCCGCCCGTTGGTGATGAGCACGTCGAATCGCGTGGTGCGGGTCTGCGGAGCCTGGCCGCCCGGTCCGCATGCGAACAGCGCGGGTGCGGTCGCGGCGGCGAGAGCGGAAACGAGCGATGACCGGCGCATGGATTCAACCTTGAATCTGGTAATTGGGTAATCTGGTAATCGGGTAATTGGAGTGTTCAAATTGGTCAATCCAATTACTCGATTACCCGATTACTCGATTACCAGATTCTTTAGGGGCCGGCGCCTTCAGGCCCGGCCCGTGCAGCGCTTTGCCGGGCTTCGCGCCGGTGTGTTGGCCTTTGTCGATCACGAGCACGCCGTTCACGAGCACGTACTCGACGCCTTTCGCGTACGATTTCGGCTTCTCGAAGGAATTGGTCTCGCCGACTGTCGCCGGATCGAAGACCACCGCGTCGGCGGCGAAACCCTCGCGGAGCAGGCCGCGATTCTTGAGACCGAGGATCTGCGCCGGCAACGAGGACATCTTGCGGATGGCGTCTTCCAGCGACAGCACGTGCTGATCGCGTACGTAATGGCCGAGCACGCGCACGTTCGTGCTGTAGTTGCGCGGATGCGGCACGCC
>Ga0066683_10000254_pt1 | contig 14976 bp, 12 predicted proteins | sample GraSoiAngelo_132_FD_62296 | JGI IMG/M metagenome (GOLD analysis project Ga0066683, IMG submission 62296) | Grasslands soil microbial communities from the Angelo Coastal Reserve, California, USA - 14_0929_02_40cm | ecosystem: Environmental > Terrestrial > Soil > Grasslands | place: USA... | reverse complement strand
CGCCGGCAGAGCGTGCGGAAGGGCGGGTTGGTGACGCCGGCCATGGGCGCGAGCACCACCGGCGGCCACACCGCGATCGCGCCGACGCGCAGAGAAGCGAACTCGGCCGGTCGGGCGGCGAGGACTTCGCGGTTCAGCGCGCTGCGGTAGATCGGGTCCATGCGTCCGCCCATGATAGCCTGCGCCCGGCATGCCCGATCCCGAGGCTCTCGTGCTCGCCGCGCTCACCCGCCTGGGGATCGAGTACGAGCGGCTCGAGTGCGACCCCGCCGCCGCGGACACCGCCGCCTTCTGCGCCCGCTACGGCATTCCTCCCGAGCGCTCCGCCAACACGATCCTCGTCGCCTCGAAGAAGGAGCCGAGGATCTACGCCGTGTGCGTCGTCCTGGCCACGACGTCCCTCGACGTCAACCACGCCGTGCGTGGCCTCCTCGGCGTCTCGCGGCTCTCCTTCGCCTCGGCCGAGGAGACGGTGGCGGTGACGGGGATGCTCGTCGGCGGGGTGACGCCCTTCGGCGTGCCCGAAGGCCTTCCGGTCTACGTGGACGAGGCGGTGATGGCGCCGGAATGGGTCATCCTCGGCGGCGGAGGCCGATCCTCGAAGATCAAGGTCGCGCCCGCGGCGCTGAAGCGGCTTCCCGCGGTGAAGGTAGTGCCGGGCCTGGCCCGACCGAAGCCCTAGCGCGAGCTGGGGGCCACCACCTCGCCGTGCAGGCAGCCCTGCACCTCCTTCACGATCGCGCAGAGCGTGAAGTTGCCGAGGGCGAGGCCGACGACACTCTTGTTGAAGGGTTGGTCGGGGTAGTTGATCAGCTCCGCTGGCTTGCCGCTCTCCAGCTCGAAGGTCCACGCGATCTGGCTGCCGTGGATCCGCGGATCCACGTCCTGGTTGTTCTTGTTTTTCGGGGTCGCGGTGACGTTGCCGGTGCAGCCGACGGGCAGGCGATTCCCGCCGTTGTTCGGCACGGCGACGTCGTCGGGGCACCGGAAGCCGAAGAAGGCCACGCGCACGCTGTCGATGAGGTCCTTGGGATCGAGCGGGAAGTTGGCGGGCGAGCAGGTCTGGCGATAGGAGACGGCGCCGCGGCGGACGAAGCCGGAGGAGAGCAGGATGTCGTAGTCCTCGCTGAACGTGTTGCTGTTCTTCACCTGCAGGTTCTGCAGGTCGAACCCCGCGCAGTAGTCCTTGGCCTGGAGGTTGGCGATGACCCCCGAGTAGTAGCGGTCGGCGTCGAGGACGCGCCACCCGCCCGCGCCGGCGGTATCGTTGAAGTTGAACAGCTCCGGATGTTGCTGGCCGAGCAGGTTGATGGCGCCGTCCACGTCGTCGAGGAAGGTCGGGCTCTGGCGCACGCACGAAGCGTCGAGGACCCCCATGCCATAGCGGCATGACGTGGCCGAAGGCGTCGGGGTGGCGCTCGGCACGGGCGTGGGGGTCGGCGCGGGAGTGGGGGTGGTGGCCGGGGGCACGGTCGGCGACGATCCGCCTCCACAACCCGCGACGGCCGCCAGCGCGACGACCGCCGCCACCCGAGTTGCCCTCCGTAACATCATCGCGCCTCCATCCCGTCCCAACGAAACGCCTAGACTAATGCCAAGAGGGCCGCGGATCAAATGCAGCAGCGCAGCGAGACGCTCAGCGTGTCGACCCGGCGGGGCCTGACCGAGATCACCGGCGGCGTGCGGGGCGTCCTCCGCGGCTCGGGCATTCGCGAGGGCCTGTGCACGATCTTCATCCGGCACACCTCGGCCAGCCTCCTCATCCAGGAGAACGCCGATCCGGCCGTACAGCGCGACCTCGAGGCGTTCCTGAGCCGCCTCGTCCCCGACGGCGATCCGCTCTTCACCCACGTGGCCGAGGGCGACGACGACATGTCCTCCCACGTGAAGGCGGCCCTCACCCGTACCTCCGAGCAGGTGCCGGTGCGGGAGGGCGAGCTGGTCCTCGGCACGTGGCAGGGCGTTTACGTCTGGGAGCATCGGGACGGCCGCCACCGCCGCGAGGTGGTGGTCCACGTCATGGGCGAGTGAGGCGCTAGCGCAGGCTGCCGGCCTGTCGCAGCGCGGAGCTGAGCGGCTGGCCGGCCTGGTCGTACCCCGCCCAGGGATCCTGCTCGAGCGAGGCCAATCGGGCGGACAGCGTCTGCACGGTGTAACCGTCCGGCCGCGTGCGCGCCAGCTCCTCCCAGGTCACGGGGACGGAGACCGGGGCGCCGGGGCGCGCCCGGGTCGAGTAGGCGGCGATCGAGGTCGCGCCGCGGACGTTGCGCAGCCAGTCGATGAAGATCTTGCCTTTGCGCGCGGCCTTCGACGCCTCGGTGAGGTACTCCTCCGGGTGCCGGCGGGCGATCGTCTCCGCGACGACATGCGAGAACTCCGCGCACTGGTCCCAGCCGGCGTCGGGGCGCAACGGGGTGACGACGTGCAGGCCCTTGCCCCCGGTCGTCTTCACGTAGGCGGCCAGGCCCAGGCCGTCGAGCAGCTCGCGGATGCGCTCGGCCGTCTTCACGACCGCGGGCCAGCCCACGGCGGCGTCGGGGTCCAGGTCGAAGACCACGCGGTCGGGCTCCTCGAGGCGCTCCACGGTGGAATTCCACGTGTGGATCTCGAGGATCCCCATCTGCGCGAGACCGATGAGGCCGGGCAGATCATCCACCACGAGGTACTCGCCCACCTTCTTCTTTTCCTGGATGCGCACGCGGCGTAGCGTATCCGGCGCCCAATAGCCGATGTGTTTCTGGTAGAAGCACGGCTTGCCCATTCCCTCCGGGCAGCGCACCAGCGTCGTGGGACGGCCTTCGAGGTGGGGCAGGATGTGGCCCGCGATCGACTCGTAATAGAGGGCGATGTCGCGCTTGGTGAGGCCCTGCCCGGGGTAGACGATGCGGTCGGGATTGGTGATGGGCACGCCGGCCACCACCACGTCCGCCTTGGCCTTCTTGGGCTCCGCCTGGGCTTGACGCCGGGCGACGGTGGCCTTGGCGGCGCCGGATTTCTTGTCGGGCGCGCGCCGCGGACGACGCGGGGTGGCCGCCTCCTCCTCGGCTTCCGCCTCCGCCTGCGCCGTCGGCTCCGGGTTCTCGCGGACGACCTGCGCCGCCGGCTTGTCCTCGCGCAAGCCGCGGAACGTCGGGTGGCGCAGGTGACCCTCGCTCGTCCATTCGGTGAACGCCACCTCCGTCACCAGCTCCGGCTTCACCCAGTGTGCGTTGCGGGGCAGCCCGGTCCCGGCCGTGAACGGCGAGGTCTTCTGCTCCCGTGCCTCCAGCTTGCGCCGCAGGTCCTGGAGCACCTTCTCCGTGTACCCGGTCCCGACCTTCCCCGCGTAGACGAGACGGCCGTTGCCGTCGTAGACGCCGACGAGGAGAGCGCCCAGCCCCACGCGGGTACCCTCGGGATCGGTGAAGCCGCCGATCACGACCTCCTGCTCGAGGTGGCACTTGACCTTCAGCCAGCCGCGTGTCCGCCCGGGGGTATAGGGCATGTCCCGGCGCTTGGAGACGATCCCTTCCATTCCCATGCGGCACGCGTTCTCGAAGACCTTCTCGCCCTGGCCGACGACGTGGTCGCTGTATCGGATCTTGCCGCCGCTCACGCCGGTGACGAGCTGCTGTAGCGTCCCCTTGCGTTTCTCGAGGACGACGCCGGAGAGGTCGTAGCCGTCGAGGTAGAGGAGATCGAACACGTAGTAGACGAGCTGCCCGGCCCCGGCCCCGCTCATGAAGTTCTGGAGGGCCTGGAAGCTCGTGTTGCCGCCCGGGAGCAGGACCGCGACCTCGCCGTCGATCACCGCCCGCTCGGTGCCGAGACCCGCGATCGCGTCCGTCAGCAGGGTGAAGCGATCGGTCCAGTCCTTGCCATTGCGGCTCACGAGCCTCACCCGGCCCTTCTCGAGGCGGCTCAAGATGCGGTAGCCGTCGAACTTCATCTCGTGCAGCCACTCGTCGCCCTTGGGCGGGTCGGTGACCGCCGTCGCGAGCTGCGCCTGCGGCGAGGCGGGCAGGGGAGCCTTGCGCGCGCCGGCCAGGGACGAAGGGTCCACGCGGGCCGCCGGCCGGGCCTTCGCGGGAGGCTTCGGCCGTGTGCGCGCCGCCGTCTTCTTTGACGTCTTCTCGACCTTCACCTCGCCCACGCCCGAGTCCCAGATGCGGTCCCGGTCGGCAGCGATCTGTTCCAGCGTGCGCCCGGTCGTAACGCTCTCCGGCCGCGCTTCGGTGATGTCGTATCCCGGACGCACGAACTCGTCCTTCTCCTTGATGAGGAGCCAGGTCTTCTCGGAGTCCCTGGGATCGCGGCCCTTGATCTTCACGAGGGCGAAGCCGCCCGTGAGCTTCTCGCCGTTCAGCCGGAACTTCAGGTTACCCTTGCGCAATCCGGCGTGGGGATCCTCGATGGGCTCCCACGTCCCGCGGTCCCAGAGCAGGACGGTGCCGCCGCCGTACTGGCCCTTGGGAATGATCCCCTCGAAGCCGCCGTACTCGACCGGGTGGTCCTCGGTCATCATCGCCAGGCGCTTGTCCTTCGGGTCGAGGCTCGGCCCCTTCGGCACCGCCCAGCTCTTCAGCACGCCCTCCATCTCGAGGCGGAAGTCGTAATGGAGCCGCGTGGCCGCGTGCTTCTGGATGACGAACGAGCGGCCTGGCTTCTTCTTCTCCTTGCCCCGTGGCTCCGGAGTGATCCCGAAGTCGCGCTTGCGGTGGTATTCCTTCAAGCCCATCGGCGGGCGGCCTCCGAACTCAATGTTACTAGGGCTTGGGGATCTTCAGCGTCTTCGAGATCATCAACGAGCCCGACAGGACGAAGAGCAGCGCCACCGGATGGAGGTCGAAGCCCCCGACGCCCCACACGCCTCCGAGCATCGAATCGCCGATGCGCCCGGCGCGCGCGAGGGCCATGAGGAGGACGACGAGGAGGACGCTCGTGGGGATGGGCGTCCCTTCGAAATACGTGACCTTGCCCGTCTCCGCGGACATGGCTTCCGCGGTGACGTTGTAGCGCGCGAGGCGGCTGATGCCGCAGGCCACGAAGTAGATCAGGCCGAGAGCGTCCCAGAGTCCCGTCATGCCCGCGGCGAAGGCGAGGCCGGCGGGAGCGACGCCGAAGCTGATCACGTCCGCGAGCGAGTCCAGCTCGCGGCCCAGCGGCGAGGCGCGGTGGCGCCACCGCGCGATGCGCCCGTCCATCACGTCGAAGACCAGGGCGGCGGCCACGAATGCTCCCGCGGCGTAGAGCTTGCCCACTCGGGCCTCGCGTACGTGGTCCATGGCCAGGAACAAGGCCGCGGTCCCGCTGCCGCCGTTGGCGAGCGTGAACAGATCCGCGAGATGAAAATCGCGGATCATCGAGAAATGCTTCATTGCCGCGCGCTCTTCAACGCGGAGAACGCGGAGGGAACCTCCTTGTCGTTCTCCGTGCCCTCCGCGTTGAACGTTCGTTTCTAAAACGCAAAGCCCGCGTAGAAGTAAACGCGGAGATGGCCCTCGCTGTGGGCCGCGCCCAGGCTCAGCGTGTTGTTGGGCTTCAGGAAGGCCGTCCAGATCCCTCCGCCGAAGCCGGTGTGGATCTTCGTCGAGTCCTCGCCTTTGAGCCACACGCGGCCGGCGTCGGCGAGGCCGAAGATGCCGAAGCGGGCAGGAACGAGCGCGCGGAAGCGGAAGAGCGCGAGGCGCAGCTCGGCGTTCGCGTAGGCGGCGGCGTCTCCGGCGTAGCGCCCCGGCCGCAAGCCCCGCACCGACTCGAGCCCTCCGAGGAACGCCGACTCCTGGAACGGGTAGGGCCCCCACACGCGCTTGCCGCCCACGCGCAGGGCGAGGATCGGGTCGAGCACGAGGGGAGGGGAAAGATACGTCGAGGCCTCGCCGTGGACCTCGCCAAAGCCCTTGTCGACGCTCCAGACGGCCGGATAGTAGGTCCCGGCCGCCCACAGCCGCCCGCCGCGGCTGGGAGCGTTCGTGCGGTTCCGCCCGTCGAGAACGAACCGGGCGGAGGCGCCCACCTCGCCGAAGTCGCCCACGCCGTAGGGCGGGGCGATCGTGATGAGCCGGTCCGGCTGGAGCCGCGTGGACGTGAAGCGGACCACGGGCCCGACCGCGATGTTCACCGCATCGGGACCGAAGCGGAACGCCGGGGCCAGGGTGTACGCGTGCATCAGCACCTGGTGGAAGCGGTCGGTGCCCGTGTCGAGGGTCTCGTTGCCGAAGCCGTAGAAGCGGAAGAGGTCGACGTCGGAGTAGCGGGCGAGGAGGAGCCAGCGCTGCTTCGAGTGGGTGCTGATGAACTCACCCTGGTACTCGGCCCGCGCACCCCGCAGCGCGGTCGAGTATCCCGCGCGAAGGCTCTGCCGGTTCTTGTAGGGATTCTTGCGGAAGCCGTACGCGGTGTGCTGCCACTCCGCGCCGAGGAAGACACCGAGGTCCGCTCCCGCCGCCAGCCACGGGAACTTGAGGTCCATGTGGCCCCAGTCCCGGGCCGGATCGCCGTTGCGCTCCACCGGCCGCACGTACGCCTCGTCGCTGAAATGCGTGCCGGGTCCGGGGATGACGCGGTTCTCGCCGGCCGAGTCGTAGAAATGGGTGTGGCCGCCCCTCGAATCGTCGAGGACGTCGTTGCCCTCCCCGCCGATCACCCGTACGAACAGGCGCTCGGTGTCCGGCCCGCGCACCGCCCGGTCGTCGCCGCCCTTGAGGTAGACGCGCACCTCCTGGGTCTCGCGGGGGTCGTAGCGCCGGCTGAAGTAGGGCGCGACGTTCTCGGCCGCCCCGAGCGTGACCTCGACCCGCCCATCGTCGGCGCGGCGGATCTGGGCCGAGTCGGCTTCGTCGGTGCCGATGGCCTCGGAGTCCTTCGCCAGGATCTCGTAGAACTTCCGCGCCGCCCCCGGCAGCAGGTTCCGTCGTGCCTTGAGCTTCGCTGCCATCTGCCGGCCCACGATCCGGTAGTACTCGGGGGGCATGCGCTTGACCGCGGCGTCGATGACGGGATCGGTGAGGCGGGCCTGCAGCTCGGCGGCGACCTCCTGCCACACCGGCCATTCCAGCGTGGTGAGGTGCCGGCGGTCGAGGATACGTCCCTGCCACGTGAGCCCGACCATGTCCGAGTAGTGCTTCTCGAAGTTCACCAGCTTGGGCTCGGCGGGGCGGATGAGGGACAGGATGAAGCCGTCGAACTTCGCGAAGGCCTGGTCGCGGTCCTTCGGGTAGGGGACCCAGGTCGGACTGCCGGGCCGCTGCAGCCAGTCCCACTGATCGTCGTGACGGTCGAAGTCCCCGATGAACACGTCGAAGAGCCGCGCCTCCAAGAAGGCGCGGGCGTCCACCCGTTCTCCCGGATGCGCGTCGAGGTGCTCCCACAGCTCAACCGTGTTGCTGTGCTTCTCGGTGAAGCCCTCGAAGCCGGGGGTAACCGGGCTTTCGATCCGGGGGTCCTCCTCCATGAGGCCGAGCATGTGCGCGAACTCCTCGCGGTACTTGCCGAGGAGCGGGTCGTCGGGAAGCACCACGAGCCGGTGAGGCAGCGTGAGAAGGCCGGCCGCTTCGCTGAGGCCGTCCACGATCAGGGGACCGGCCGGGTTGGCGGCGCTGATCTGGTCCTGCGCGAGCTGTTCCACGAAGCTGTCCCGCAGCTCGAGCGGCAGGACCCGCGCGGCGCTCTTGTCCACCGAGCGCACCCGCCACTCGCGGCCGTCGGCGCTCTCGAACTTCAGCGACTTCGTCTGCTTGCCTCCGCCCTTCGAGACGGGCTTGAGCCCGCCGTGGAACGTGCGCAGGTCGAGCACCTCCACCTCGACGGGGGTCGTCCAGAGGCGACGGTAGGTCGGTCCGAGCAGGAACTTGTGGATGGCGCCGGCCTTGTAGCGGGGCGCGGCGACGACCTTCACGCGGGCGGGCGCAGAAGGCGCCGGCTCTGCCGCCCGTGCGGCGGCCGGGGCGGCGCCGAGGGCGACGATCGCGAGGACGAACAGCGATCCGGGGAACCGGTTGGCGATCATGGTTGCCTGAAGACCGGACGCATCGGCGTCGCGGCCCACAGCTCCATCATAGGAGTCCCCACCGAAGGTGTCTGGCCCTCGCGCACGTTGGCCGGTTTGTGCCTCCGGGCGCCCGCTTGCTATAAGAGGGCGCACCGCCCGCGGAGGTCCGATGAGCCGCCGACGCTTCCTACGATCGCTCGCCGTCGCGCCGCTGCTGCCGACGGCTTTGTCCCCGCCGCCGGCACCGCCCTCGCCGGCGCCGGCCCTGCCTTCTCCGACGCCGACGATCCCCTCGCCGTCGCCGTCACCGCCCGGGCCCGTCGCGCAGGCGCTCGGAGAGGTGGTGCGCATCCGCTACGGCGCGCAGCTGGAGGAGGCCGACCTCGCGGAGGTCCGGAAGGGGATCGAGGACAACCTGCAGGCCGCCGATCGCCTGCGCAAGGCGGTGAAGCTCGGCAACGCCGACGAGCCCGTGAACCTCTTCCGTCCGCGGGTGGCGCCGCCCCCGCCGCCGGCGATCGTGCGGCGGAGGCGCCGGTGATCGGCGACGACGTGGTCTTCGCGTCCGTGCGCGACCTGGGCCAGATGCTGCGCAGACGGAGGATCTCCTCGGTGGAGCTGACCGAAGCGTATCTGAGCCGGTTGGAGACGATCGGCCCTCGGCTGGGGGCGGTGGTGACCGTGACCCGCGACCTCGCCGTCGCCCAGGCCCGCAAGGCGGACCACGAGCTGGCCGTCCCGCGGCGCTATCGCGGCCCCCTCCACGGCATCCCGTTCGGCGCGAAGGACCTCCTGGCCACCAAGGGCATCCCGACCACGTGGGGCGCCGAGCCGTGCCGGGACCAGGTGTTCGACTACGACGCGACCGTCATCGAGCGCCTGCGGGAGGCGGGAGCGGTGCTGCTGGGAAAGCTGGCCATGGTGGAGCTGGCGGGGGGCATGGGCTACAACAACCCGGACGCCAGCTTCACGGGTCCGGGTCGCTCGCCGTGGAATCCCGATTACTGGAGCGGCGGCAGCTCCAGCGGCTCCGGCGCCTCCACCGCCGCCGGCCTCGTCGCCTTCGCCATCGGCTCCGAGACGTCCGGCTCCATCATGACCCCGTCCACGAACTGCGGGCTCTCCGGCCTGCGCCCGACGTACGGCCTCGTGTCGCGGCATGGCGCGATGGCGCTCTGCTGGACGCTCGACAAGCTGGGGCCGATGTGCCGGACCGCCGACGATTGCGGCCTCGTCCTGTCGGCCATCGCCGGCAAGGATCCCGCCGACCCCACGACCGGCGCGGGCGACTTCGACTATCCCGTGCGAGGAGCGCGGGCGGGAGGGCCCCGCCGCCGCTTCCGCATCGGGGTGGTGAAGAACGCGACCGAGCGGGCCCAGCCCGAGGTGAAGGAGAACTTCCGGCGATCGCTGGACGTGCTCCGCAGCTTCGCGAAGCTCGACGAGGACGTGGAGTTCCCGGACTTCCCGTGGTCCGCCGCGGTCGGCATCATCGTGGACGCGGAGGGGGCGAGCGCATTCCGCGACCTCATCGAGAGCGGAGGCACGCGCAAGCTGCGCGCGGCGGCCGACCGCGTGGGTGGCTATCCGGCCATCATGACCCTGGCCGTGGATTACCTGGAGGCGATGCGCGCGCGCGTCCCCATGCGGGCCGCGCTCGACGCGCTGCTCTCGCGGTACGACGCCCTGGTCACGCCCACTCGCCTCGGGGTGGCGCCGCCGATCGGCTACGACTTCGACAAGCCGCCTTCCCCGTCCCCGTCACCCTCGCCTCCACCGTCGCCTTCGCCCGAACGGCCCGCGCCCCCCGCGACGATCCCCGCCGGCAACCTGGTGGGCATTCCGGCGCTTTGCGTGCCGAACGGCTTCGGCCAGCACGGCCTGCCGACATCGCTGCAGCTCATCGGCCGCGCTTTCTCGGAGGCCACCCTCATCGCCATCGCTGATCGCTATCAGCAGGCGACCGACTGGCACAAGAAGCGCCCGGCACTCGGTTGAACCGCAAGCTCTGGGCCTCCGCCGTCCCGCGCGATCCGTCGCAGCAGAAGCCGAACCACTACTTCGAGATGGCGCGCACGGCGTGGGAGAACCGCGACCAGCTTCCCTTCGCCTGGCGGATCCTGAAGAGCGGGGTCTGCGACGGCTGCGCCCTCGGCACGACGGGTCTGCGGGACTGGACGATGGACGGGATCCATCTCTGCATGGTGCGGCTGGAGCTGATGCGGCTCAACACTGCGCCCGCGCTCGATCCCGGCCGGCTCGCCGATCTCTCCCGGCTCGAGGGCCTCACGTCCCGGCAGCTCCGGGAGCTGGGCCGGCTGGGGGAGCCGATGATCCGGCGCACCGGGGAAACGGGATTCCGTGTCGTGTCCTGGGACGAGGCGCTCGCCTCGGCGGCGGAGAAGATCCGCGCGGTACGGCCGGAGCGATTCGCCGTGTACCTGACGTCGCGGGGCCTGCTCAACGAGAACTACTACGCCGCGCAGAAGGCGGCGCGGGCCATGGGCACGAGCCACGTCGACAACTCCGCCCGGCTGTGCCACGCCGCCTCCACCTCCGCGATGAAAAAGACGCTCGGCCATGGCGCCACGACCTGCTCGTACCGCGACTGGATCGGCGCCGACCTGATCGTCTTCTTCGGCTCCAACACCCCCAACAACCAGCCGGTCACGATGAAGTACCTCTACGAGGCGCGGCAGCGGGGCACGAAGGTCGCGGTCGTGAACCCCTACTTCGAGCCGGGGCTGAAGCGGTACTGGGTGCCGTCGGTGCCCGAGTCGGCCCTCTTCGGCACGCGCTTCGCGGACGAGTGGTTCCCAGTCGACACCGGCGGCGACCTCGCGTTCCTGGGGGGCGTCTTCAAGGTGCTGGCCGCCGAGGGCTGGGTCGACCGCGACTTCATCGCGGAGTCGACCGCGGGCTTCGCGGAAGCCGCGGCCGCCGCGCAGGCGGCGCCCTTCGAGGAGCTCGAGCGGGAGAGCGGCACGACCCGCGCCGAGATGCGGCGCTTCGCCGAGATGTTGAACGGCGCGCGCACCGGCATCTTCGTCTGGTCGATGGGGCTCACCCAGCACGCGCACGGCGTGCCGACCATCCAGGCCCTCGTCAACGTCGGCCTGGCGCGGGGCTGGGTCGGCCGGCCGCACACCGGCCTCATGCCGATCCGCGGTCACTCCGGGGTCCAGGGCGGGGCGGAGGTCGGCTGCGCCCCCGCTCTCGACGAGTCTCAGCGCGCGCGCTTCGCCGAGGTGTGGGGGTTCGACGTGCCCGCGTGGTCGGGCCTCACCGCGGCGGAGATGGTCGACGGAGCGTGGCGAGGCGAGCTGGACGTCTTCTGGATGACAGGGGGGAACTTCCTGGAGACGCTGCCGGACCCCGCGGCGGCCGCGACCGCTCTCGGCCGGGTCGGCACGCGCATCCACCAGGACGTGGTCGTCTCCTCGATGATGCTGCTGCCGCCGAAGGACACGGTCGTGATCTTTCCCGCGACGACGCGCTACGAGTCGCCGGGCGGCGGCACCGAGACCTCGACCGAGCGGCGGATCATCTTCTCGCCCGAGGTGCCCGGCCGCCGCATCGGCCAGGCTCGCGCGGAGTGGGAAGTGTTCGGCGAGGTGGCGGCCCGCGTCCGCCCGGAGCTCGCGGAGAAGCTGCGCTTCGCCTCCTCGGCCGCCATCCGCGAGGAGATCGCCCGCGCGGTGCCCCTCTACGCCGGCATCGAGGCCCTCGCGAAGCAGGGCGATTCCGTGCAGTGGGGCGGACCGAGGCTCTTCGCCGATGGGCGCTTCGTCACTCCCGACGGCAAGGCGCACTTCTCCGTGGTGGCGGCGCATGGGCGCGCGGCGCCGGTGGGCTCGCTCCGCCTCTCGACGCGGCGGGGCAAGCAGTTCAACTCGATGGTTCAACGCGAGGTCGATCCGCTCACGGGGGCGGCGCGCGCCGACGTTCTGATCTCACGCGAGGACGCGGCGCGGCTCGGCGTCACGGACGGCGCGCCCATCCACCTCGTCTCCGCGGCCGGGCGCTACGCGGGCCGCGCCCGCATCGGCGAGATCAAGCCCGGCAACGTGGAGGTGCACTGGCCGGAGGGCAACGCGCTGCTGTCGCGCGAAGAGAAGGACGCCATTTCGCGCGAGCCGGACTACAACACCTTCGTACGCGTGGAGCGCGCCTAGCCCGGAGGGATACCGACGGGCGTCACCGCGGCGCGGTCCTCTTCCGCGGTGCGGATCCGGTACACCTTCTCGACCGGAAGCACGAAGATCTTGCCGTCGCCGACCGTTCCCGTGCGCCCGCCGGCCAGGATCGCCTTAACGGTGGGCTCGACGAAATGGTCCGACACGCCGATCTCCACGCGGACCTTGTCCGACAGCTCCATCTTGACGGTGGTGCCGCGGTAGGTCTCCACCCGCTCCATCTCGCCCCCGTGGCCCTGCACGCGGCTGATGGTCAGCCCCTGCACCTGGGCGCGGAAGAGCGCCTCCAGGACGTCGGACAGCTTCTCCGGCCTCACGACCGCCACCACCAACTTCATGGCTGGCTCCTCTCGATGGCGAATCCTACCGGAGTTTCTCTTCCGAGTGCACGTCGAAACGGCGGAAGTTGCCGTATGTATGCACGACCCGCGTCCGGAACGACTTGAAGAGCAGCATGCGGCCGATGGCCCGCGTCTCGTCGCGCACCGGCAGCCACAGCGTGTCGTCCACCTTGCGGAACTCGAATGTGCCGCTCACCGCCGAGACCGATGCCCCCAGCCCGAGGAAGAACCTCATGCCGGCGGTGTTGCGCACCTCGGCCCGGACCACCTCGCGCTCGGCCTCGTCCATCCACACGCGGCCAGCCAGGTTGCGCAGCACGTCGTCGTGGGCGAGCGGTCGGGAGCCGGGGAGGGCCGTGAACTCCAGGACGATCGCCGGCCGGCCGTCCATGGCCTCCCGTCCGACGGAGCGGAAATCGTAGCGATCCAGGATCGCGGAAAGGCGCACGGCCGGGAGCTCCTGGGCCACGCGCTGCTCGTTGACGGCGTCGACCTTCTCCCTCACCTCCCGGTCGACCTTGGCCTGGCGCTCGGCGCCGAGCGCCCGACCGTCCTCCGCGACGAGGCGCCGGATGGGCCGCCCTTTCACGTAGAAGACCTCGTAGCGGCGGCTCTCGCGCTTCGTGACGCGGTCTTCCCTGTCCAGGTCCTCGCGCACGACCTCCACGTCGTAGGTGTAGCGGTTGAGGATCTCCTCCCAGCGGCGCTGCTTCTGTGCCAGCTCGCGCACGAGCGCGTTGCCGTCGGGCAGCGAGGGCGCAACGGGGACGAGCAGGGTCCCGGCGAGGAGCAGGGCCGCGGTCATCAGAACGGGAAGCGGATGAGGCCGGTCACGTAGGCCCGCCGGTTGGCCGGCTCGCGGTTGAGCGGAAAGCCGACGTCGAGGCGCAGGTAGCCCTTGCCTCCCCCCGGCCAGTCGATCCCCGCGCCCACGTCTTGCTTCCAGCCGGAACGGGGGGCGCCGCGGTCCCAGGCGGTGCCGCCGTCATAGAAGAAGACGAGGCCGGGCCAGGGGGAGCGCGGATACAACCAGTACTCGGCGGTCGTGAGGACGAGGTGATCGCCGGCGAACTGCTTGAGCGAGTATCCCCGCAGCGTCCCCATCCCGCCCAGGTAGAACCGGCGCTGGACCGGAAGCTCGCCGGAGCCCACACCCACGAGACCTCGCAGCAGCAGCGCCTGGCGGGGCGAGAAGACGCGGGCGGCGCGCGCCTGGCCGATGAAGCGCCGGAAGTCGAAGTCGCCGCCGAGCCCGGGCGATGCGACCTCGAGGCTCGTCTCGACCCGGGCCTGCTGGTCGCGCTCGAAGGGCGTGCCGTAGGGATTGCGCAGCAGGAACGACTCGCGCTCCTCCGACCAGCTGCCGAACAGGTCGCGCTTCCACGCCCAGCGGGCGACGCCCAGGATCGAGCGCATACGGCCTTCCGTCACCAGCGGGTTCGACGTGCGGTCGTGGAAGAAGAGGATCTGGTCGTTGGCGGTGACGGGCAGGCTGCGGTAATCGTCGCTGCGCCAGAGCGCGCCGACCTGGAAGCGCGAGGTGGCCCGGGCGAACGCGTAGGCCTCATGGCCCCGGCGCCGGTAGTAGTCCTCGAAGATCGTGAAGTAGATCCGCGATCCCGGCAGGTCGTCTACGGTCCGTCGGCGGAACGCGTCGTCGTTGTCGGTGAGGTCATGGTACTCGTAACCGACCGTGAACTGGCGATCGGGCCCGAACGGCTTCAGCGCGCCCACCGCGTAACGCGCCTTGTGCGAGGAGAAGCCGTACGCCATGTGGCCATAGGCCTCGGCGTGATCGAAGGAGACCGGGTCGAACAGGGTCACCCGTGCGCTGGCGCCGATGTTCAGGCCGTCGACGCGGTTGTAGAGCGAGGCGGTGGCCGGACCCCCGGGCCGGAGCTGCAGCCGGGCCGCGCGCCGGCGCAGATGCAAGGTCAGCTTCGCTCCCTCCGGGCCGGGCTCGATCGTGTACGGCGGCGTGGCCGTCGACACGAACGCACCGCCGGAGAGCTTCTCCAGCCGAGCGAGCGCGCCCGAGACGTCGCGCTCCTTGACCGGCTTTCCCGGTCGCAAGTCGAGCACCTTCAGCACCCGGGCCTCGGTGTCGCCCTCCAGCCCGTCCACCGCCACCATACCCAGCCGTCCCTCGTCCACGGTGAAGCTCAGCGTGTCCGTCGAGGGGTCGAAGGTGCCCTCGACCCGCGCGGCGGGGAAGCCGAGGATGTGGTAGCGCCGCTCGAGCTGATCGGCCAGCTCCGGAACGGGGCGGCGCAACGTCGAGCCCGGACTGACGCGGAGGATGCGCTGGATGGCCTTGAGGTCGTAGGCGGTGGCGCCGCGCACCTCGATGCTGCGAACGGTGGGATCCGCCGCGGCAAGAAGCACGGCCACGGCGCACGCTGCCAGCGACCCGATCACGTCCCTAGCCTATACGGCAAAGACCGCGAGCGGGGAGGTCTGGGCGGTGCGC
>Ga0066683_10000249_pt1 | contig 15074 bp, 11 predicted proteins | sample GraSoiAngelo_132_FD_62296 | JGI IMG/M metagenome (GOLD analysis project Ga0066683, IMG submission 62296) | Grasslands soil microbial communities from the Angelo Coastal Reserve, California, USA - 14_0929_02_40cm | ecosystem: Environmental > Terrestrial > Soil > Grasslands | place: USA... | reverse complement strand
ACGTTCATCAAGCCCGAGGAGCCCCACCAGGGGGAGTACTACTGCCTCCTCTTCCTCGCCGTCGTGGGGATGATGCTGACCGCGGCCGCGACGGACCTCTTCGTGCTGTACCTCGCGTTCGAGATCAGTTCGATCAGCACCTTCGCGCTCGTCGCGTTCCGGAAGAAAGACAAGCAAGCGACGGAGGCGGCCCTGAAGTTCTTCGTCATCGGTGCGGTCTCGAGCGCGATCATCCTGTTCGGGATCTCGATTGTCTACGGGGTCGCAGGGTCCGCCTCGATCGCGGGACCTGGACAATCCCTGACCGACCTCTCGGTGTTGAAGGGCGACCCCGGTGTCTCGGGGCTCGGCCGGGTGGTGACCTCCAACCCTCGGATGGAAGCCCCGCTCATCGTGGCGATCGTCTTCCTCCTGGCGGGGTTCGGCTTCAAGGTCGCGATCGTCCCGTTCCACATGTGGGCCCCCGACGTCTACCAGGGCTCCCCGACCACGATCTCCACGTTCCTCGCGGCGGGTTCGAAGAAGGTGGGCATCGTGGCCCTCCTGAAGGTGTTCCTCATCGGCCTCCTCTCCATCCAGATGGACTGGATCGCGGCAATCGCGGTCATCGCGATCGTCACCCAGACCGTGGGGAATCTCTTCGCCATCCCGCAACGGAACATCAAGAGGATGCTCGCGTACTCCAGCATCGCCCAGGTCGGGTACATCCTCATCGCGATCCCCGTCGGAGCGGTGGCTCTCCAGGGGAACCAGCCCGGACCCACACAGGACCTCGCGCGCGCCGTGGCCGTCGCGGCCCTGCTCGGCGCGATGTACCACGTGCTCACGCACGCGATCATGAAGGGGGGCGCGTTCCTCGTCGTGGCGGCGACCTCGAGCGCGGGGGTGGGGGAGGAGATCGGGGACTACAGGGGACTGGGGAAGCGGATGCCATTCGCCGCGTGGTCGATGGCAATCTTCCTGTTCAGCCTCGCGGGCATCCCCACGGGCGGCGGGTTCGTGTCCAAGTTCCTCTTGTTCTCGAGCGCGGTCAGCGCGATGCCGTTCAGCCCGTGGTTCCTCGCCCTGGCCGTCTCAGGGGTGCTGAACAGCGCCGTGTCCCTGTACTACTATGCGCGAGTCGTGTGGTACATGCTCGTCCTCGATCCTCCCGAGGGGGCAAAGCCCGCGAGCGTCGGGCGCCCCCTGACGGCGGCGATCGCGCTCGCCCTCGTCCTCATCCTGCTCACCTTCGTGGCAGCGTTCCCGTTCATCGAGTATCTGCAGGGCGCCGCCCGGGCGTTCTTCGGTTTTTGATCGTCTAGGAGTCCCCGACGACACGGAGGGCGATCCGGGTCGCGAGGCGACGGAACGCCTCTTCGACGCCCTCCCCGGTCTTCGCGGACGTCATCACAAAGTCGTGCCCCGAGCCCTGGGCGAAGCGCGCGACGTCCTCGGGCCCGATCTCCGCGCCCTCCGTGAGATCCTGCTTGTTTCCCGCCACGATGACGGGAATCGGGCCCGTGACCCTCGAGGCCGCGTCGATCCAGCCCTGGAGGTCCGCCAGGGTCCCGCCGCGCGTGATGTCGGCGACGGCGAGCAGGCCATGCGCCAGGGTGAAGTACGCTCCCTGGAGGAGTTGGCGGAACCCCTTCGTTCCCATGATGTCCCAGATCATTAGGCTGACGTCGACCTCCCGCCGCGGCAGGCGAAGAGACACGAGCTTCCGGGAGATCCGCGTTCCGATTGTCGTCACGTAGTGCTCGTCGAACTCGTTTACGACGAAGCGGCGGATTAGGGAGGTCTTCCCCACGGCGGCTTCCCCGACGAGACACACCTTTGCTTTCATTCGGACGGGCTTGGACCTCGCGAAGCTTCCTGGAGTGCCCATGGTCACCTGCCCGGCGGTAGTTCTTCCCCTACAAATCCGCCCGCCCGATGGGCCTCTGGACCGTCATCGGGGCGGGGGGCGGATGAAGCCTTTCGTCATCGCGTTGGCGACCTGGCGCTGCGCGCGGCGGATGATCTGCGTCGCGCGGTCCAGGAGATCCTGGCGGGTGCGTTTCACGCGGGCAAGACCCTGGTCCATCGCCTTGAGCGCCACGGCCGCGGCCTCCCGCGCGAACACCTCGACCTCCTCCATGCCCGGCACGATGTGCTCCTCGTTCAGGCCCCGCTCCTCCGCGACCGCGGCGAGCTCCTTCGCCGCCGCGATGCACATTTCGTCCGAGATCGTCGTCGCTCGCACGTCGAGGGTCCCACGGAAGATCCCTGGGAACCCGAGGCTGTTGTTCACCTGGTTCGGGAAGTCCGAGCGGCCCGTGGCAACCACGCGGGCTCCCGCCTCCTTCGCCTCCCAGGGCCAGATCTCGGGCACCGGGTTCGCAATCGCGAACAAGATCGCGTTGTCCGCCATGGAGGCGACCCAATCCTTCTGGATGACCCCGGGGCCGGGCCGCGAGGCCGCGATCACGACGTCCGCGCCCCTCATCGCCTCCGGGATCCCGCCTTCCCGGTCCTCCCGGTTCGTGACCTGAGCGAGCTCCCATTTCTCCCGGAACGCGTCCTTCGCGTCCTCGAGGTCCTTGCGGTGCGGGCACAGGAGCCCCTTCGAATCGACGAGGCGAAGGTTGCCGGGCCGTGCGCCGGCCGCGATGAGGATCTTCGCGGTCCGGATGTTCGAGGCCCCCGAGCCGATGAGGGCGATCGCGACGTCGGAGAGCTTCTTCCCGACGACCTTCAGCGCGTTGAACGTGCCGGCGACGTTGATCGTCGCGGTCCCCTGCTGGTCGTCGTGCCACACCGCGATGTCCGTCTCCTTCCGGAGGCGATCGAGGATGCGAAAGCACTTCGGCTGGGCGATGTCCTCGAGGTTCACCCCGCCGAAGGCCGGGGTGAGCCACTTCACGAACTGGATGATCTCCTCCGGGTCTTTCGTCGCAACGGGGACGGGGAACGCGTCGACGCCTCCGAGATACTTGAACAGGAGCGCCTTCCCCTCCATCACGGGCAGCCCTGCCTCCGGGCCGATGTCGCCGAGGCCCAGGACGCGCGTGCCGTCCGTGACAATCGCGACGTTGTTCCACTTGTTCGTCAACTGCCAGACCTTGAGCGGGTCCGCCTTGATCTGCAGGCACGCCTCCGCGACGCCGGGCGTATACCAGATCGCAAAATCGTCGTTCCCGCGAATCGGGACCTTGGGGACGACCTCCACCTTCCCCTCGTAGAAGGGATGGTACTTCGCGGAGAGCTCCTTCGGGAGGTTCGCCCGCCGGAGCTTCTCAGCGTCCGAGATCTCGGGGGGCCTGGGGGCGGGAAGACGCCGGGATTTCGGTGCCACGCGGCGGCGAGAAGCGATGCCCATCACCCGAACCGACAGTCGCCGCGCGAGACTTTCCGCGCGGCTTAAACCTTCCCTCAATTCTGTGCGGATGCGGCCGCTGCGATGATGGGAACGCGGACGGTTCCGCACGTTTTAATACGAGGCGGGCCTAAGTCCGATTGAAGGAGCGTCATCGAAGTGCCAGAGGAGGCTGAGCCACCGCAAGAGATCCCGCCCCACATCATGGCGGCGATGCAGGAGCGGATGCGGATGGCGAAGCGGATGGGGAGGATCAAGCACAAGCTCGTCGTGATGAGCGGAAAGGGCGGCGTGGGAAAGTCGTCCGTTGCCGCGAACCTCGCGGTCGCGCTCGGGGCGGACTCCAAGGTCGGCCTTCTCGACGCGGACGTCACAGGCCCCGACATTCCGAAGATCATGGGCGTCGAAGACGCGCACATCATCTCAGGCGACCAGGGGATCGAGCCCGCCGTGGGCCCGAACCGCGTGAAAGTGATCTCCATGGCCCAGCTCCTCGTCGGGCGGGACACGCCGGTGATCTGGCGGGGACCCCTGAAGATCAAGGCGATCAAGCAGATGATGATCGACGTGAACTGGGGGGACCTGGACTTCATGGTCATCGACCTCCCGCCGGGGACCAGCGACGAACCGCTCAGCATCGCACAAGAGATTCCGGACGCGGACGGTGCGATCATCGTGACGACGCCGCAGGAGGTGTCCCTCCTCGACGTCCGGAAGAGCATCGCCTTCGCGCAGGCTGTCCGCCTCCCGATTGTCGGTGTCATCGAGAATATGAGCGGGCTCGTCTGCCCGCACTGCGGAAAGACCATCGACGTGTTCAAACGGGGCGGAGGCGAGGCCGCGGCGAAGGAGCTCGGCCTCCGGTTCCTGGGGAGGATCCCCCTGGACCCGGACATCGTGGTCGGCGGAGACGCGGGCAAGCCCTTCGTCGTCGAACACCCGAACAGCCCCGCCGCGAAGGCGTTCTACGGGATCGTGAACGAAATCCGCGCGAACCTGAAGCCCGTCCCGCCGCGCCCCGAGGGCCCGCTCGCGCGCTAGGTCCACCGGTTGAGGACGGCCTCGATCTCCTGGCGGGGGACGGCCCCGACGATCCCGTCCACGAGCTTCCCGCCGCGGAACACGAGCAAAGTGGGGATCGATGTGATCCCGAACCGCGAAGGGGTCAGCGGATTCTCGTCCGTGTTCAGCTTCGCGACGCGGACACGCCCCGCGAGGTCGGCCGCGAGCTGTTCGATCGTAGGCGCGAGCCGGAGGCATGGCCCGCACCAGGCGGCCCAGAAGTCGACGAGCAGGACGCCGCCCTTCGCCACCTCCGCCTCGAACGTCGCGTCCGTCAGGTGGGCGGGCGCTGCCGCCTTCCGGAAGGCTTGCGCCTCCGCATGTGACTGCAGCTCCGCGAGCTTCCGGGCCCGAATCGCCTCTAAATCATCCACGACGTATCGATTCGTTCGCCACAGAAAAACGTTTGGACCCGCGGCCTACCGGGACTTCCGGCCAGCCTTCGCGACCTCGACCTCGACCCGCGGAACGAGCTTCGGGCCGCTTGGCGGTTCGATCAGCCGGACCTCCCGCTTCACGAGCGCGAACTCCCTCTCGTTCAGGGCCCGGGGGTCGAGCGGGATTAGCAGGATCGAGTCCTGGATGGACACGTTCTCGTTCAGGTCGTGCACGAGCGCAAGGATGCTCGGGAAGTCATTGTGGGCGACGAGGTACTCGAACCCGTCCAGCAGGACGACGGAGTCCTGACCGACGCTGATGAAGTGCTCGACCGCCATCGCGACGTTCTCTGGCGGCGACGGGCGGACGCAGTTCTTCTGGTTCGCGACCCGGCTCAGCCAGAGGATCGGCGTCTTCTCCAGCCCGTACTCCTGCGTCACCATCTTCGGAGGCTTCCGGGTGATGCATAGCCCCTGGGCCCCGTGGGTCACGAGGTCCCGAAAGATGTCGAACGAGTGGGCGGGCGTCTCCTCGAGGACGAGGTACGTGAGCCCTCGGCGGAGTTCGAACGCGGGGGCCGTGTTCAGGTCCGCCTCCGCCTGTGGGACGAGGAGGTCCTCCAGGAATCCCCGCTCCCGCACCGCGTACGCCACGAGGCCCACGAGGGCCATCTCGACGATGAAACCGAGGGCTCGGACATCGATCGCGTAGAAGGGGAGGATGACCTCGACGACGAACTCGGAGACGGTGTAGCCGGACACGCCGAGGATGATCATGTACACGTCCCGAATCACCGTGGGACGCGCGTGCACCCTCTTGACGTAAGACAAGAGGACGAACGGGATGTACAGCAGGAGGGTCGCCGAGGCCAGGCCGAGCATGAAGAGGAACGTCGGCGGGAACTCGAAGCGGACCGCTTGGGTCGTGAGGCCGGTGACGGTCGGATCCGCCACCCAGACGGTGGCGATCGCGAGGACCTGGACGAAGACGTAGAACACGAAGGAGTTGGGGAACTGGGTCCGCATGTACTTCCCGAAGCTTCTGAAGGAATCGATCTCCGGGTTCGCGGTCGCGAGAACGAAGACGCCAATCGTGATAGCGAAGAGCAAGTCGAACGTACCCTGGATCTTCTTGCTGAACACCAGGACGCCGGCGAGGGCGACCAAGTCCGTGGTCGCGGGCTGCTTCAGGTAGATCGTGATGAGGATGTTCGAGACCGTCGCGCTGATCAGGAGCGCGATCGTGAAGAGGAGGGCGCGCTTTTGGAAGGACTTCCTCGTCGCCTGCCGGCCGACGGCGGATAGAATCAGAATTGAGAGGAAGAGGGCGGTGGCTGCCCCGAGGGTCTCGACAAACGGGAACGCGGCCATGAGAGTCTTGCAGAATGTGACCCGTTGGTGTTTTTAATAGGCTGTCGCCGTGGTTATCCCACGTGATAGGGATTCCCACGTAGGGAATTGTCCTAGTGCGTTTGCCTACATGGGAATTGATTGAGATAACCACCGCCCAAGGGCTTTATCCGCCGGCAACCAACGGTGTGAATGCGGAGAGAGGCGGCGTTGGTCTCAGTCGACCTTGGTACAGACGACCTCGAGCTCGTCACGAAGTTCGTCCTCCGGCTGGGAGGGTACGCCGAGGGGCTCTTCGACTACCACGATTTCGGGTTCCCCAAGCACATCCTCCAAGACCACATCACCCAAGTCGAGGAGGACATCCGGCGGATCCAGGCCGGCGTTCAAGGGTCGCAGATCGTCCTCCGCCCTCCGAACCTCCCCGAGGATGTCATCTGGGAGGAGGCGGACGAGACCTGGAACTACGGTCAGAGCCTGAGGTTCGCGGCAGGGGCGTCGATGATCACGGAGCGGTACCGGCGGCGGATGACGCCCGAGAACCTGCGGCGGGCGTTCGTCGCGAAGATTCTCCACGAGTGCCAGGCGGGAATCCTCGACGACCTCGTCGACAAGGGAAAATACACGTTCATCGAGGCGAAGGACCTCTACCACCACTGCTTCGCCTCCATGATCGACCCGGGTTTCGACATCAACACGTTCCGGAAGGAGCTCGCCCTCATCCTCAAGCAGGAACAGCTGAGCATGTTCGACCTGATGACGAACATCACCGCCGCGTTCAACAAGCTCTACCTGGCCTCCCCGAACGGTCAGGACCTGTTCTACGAACTCGAGCGGGTGAACGAGCGGGTAATCCTGGGGCAGGCCCTGACGATGTTCCAGAAGCAACCCGCGCTCGACATCCCGAAGTTGAAGAGGATCTCAAGCGGTTTCACAGCGCCAGACTCGGACATCGCGTGGCACGAACGGCTCGCGAACTACGTGTCGCACGCGACCAACCACAGCATGATCGATATGTGCTTCCTGTCCGAGCCCGTATCCCAGCGGGAGATCCACTCGACGACGCGCGCGTGGTTCTACTACGACGTCGTAATCGTCCACCTGAACAACATCGTCGGGATCCACAAGGACCTCCGCGGAGGACTGGTGAACCTCGCCCTGATCTCCATGCGAGAGGACGAGGTCCTCGGGCTGTCCGGGCTCAACGGGTACAACCCGAACCTCACGGTCCGGGACTACGAGCAGCAGTTCGCGAGGACCGCGGAATTCTCCCGGCGGGGGATCCGGGCGGCGACGAAGGACCTCGAGGACGGGGACCAGTTCTACCCGTTCATCACGATCATGATCCCCGTCGTGATGATGGCGGACTGGATCGGCAACCGTGACAACATGATCCACGATTTCCTCCGGGCGATCGCCCCCTCCATCCGCGAAACGGTCGAGCCGAACGGGCATGCGGTCGAGGAGCTCGCGAAGTCCCTCGCAAAGGCGAACTGACCTCGCGCGCGCACCATACCAAACGATTAAATAAGCACCGAAGGTAGTCTCCGTAGGGCGTGCCCTCCGAGATGACGACGACGTGGGACTTCGGCGTCTCTCACGAGCTCGACCTGGTGGAGCGGAGGATCCGAGATTCCCTCGCCTCCGAGGAGCCCCTCCTCACAGAGATCGCACAGTACGTCATCACGTCCGGGGGAAAGCGGATCCGGCCCGTGGTCACGCTCCTCGCGTTTAAGGCCGCCGGCGGCGAGGACATCGAGCGTGCGGTGGACATCGCCGCGGCCCTCGAGCTGATCCACAGCGCGACGCTCATCCACGACGACATCAACGACGGGGGCACGGAGCGCCGGGGCCGCCCCGCGGCATTCCTCAAGTACGGCCTCCAGGAGGCTCTCGTGACCGGTGATTTCCTGTTCACCAGAGCGTTCCGGATCGGCGGGAAGTTCGACGACGACATCGTCGACCTGACCGCGAAGGTGTGCGCGGCCCTCGCGGAGGGCGAGATCCGCCAGAAGCGCCACCTCGGCGACGTGACCGTCACCCGCGAAACGTACCTCGACATCATCACCCGGAAGACGGCCACGCCGGTCGCGACGGCCGCGCGGGTCGGGGCCCTCGTCGGGCGCGGGCGCGCGGAGCACGTGGACGCGGCGGGCGAGTACGGGTTGAACCTGGGGATCGCCTTCCAGATCGTGGACGACATCCTCGACGTCGTGGGCGACGGCGTGACCCTCGGGAAGCGCCCGGGGATGGACATCAAGGAGGGCAACGTGACGATCCTTTCGATCAACGCGCTCCAGGACGGGAACGTCTCGGATCGCTCCGAGCTGATCCGCATCCTCCGGAAGCGGACGAAGGACTGGGGCGAGGTCCAGACCGCGCTGCGGATGATCCGCGAGTCCGGCTCGGTCGATCGGGCCCGGGAGGAGGCGAGGGCGTTCGGGGAGCGCGCCGTGGCGGCCCTAGGAGCCCTCCCCGACGGCGAGCCCCGCCGCAAGATGGCGGACCTCGTCGAGTTCGTCCTGTCCCGGGACACCTGAGGGGGCGGACAGCACGTACGACCTCGTCGTCGTCGGGGCGGGGCCCGCGGGCTCCACCGCCGCGCGGTACGCGGCGCGCCGCGGACTCAAGGTCCTCCTGCTCGACCGGCGGAAGGAGGTCGGCGTCCCCGTCCAGTGCGGGGAGTACGTCGCGAAGAACGAAGAGGTACGGTCGATCTTCCCCACGGTCGGCGAGCTCGACGACCTCATGGACGCCCCCGAGCGGGTGCGGCAGGTGGACACGGACGTCCTCCGGCTGTGGAGCCCCGCCGGCCGACATTGGGACGTGCCCTTCCGCGGGTACACGGTCCGGCGGGACAAGATGGACCAGGCGATCGCGGACCAGGCCGTGGCCGAGGGCGCGGAGCTGCGCACGGAGACGGCGGTCCACAAGGTCCGGGACGGGCCGGAGGTCGTCACGAGCCACGGGGACGTGCCCGCCAAGGTCGTCATCGGCGCGGACGGGCCCCGTTCCACCGTCGCGCGGAGCGTCGGCCTCCCGTGGCCGGTCTCCGGGCCCGCGATGAGCGCCACGATCGACGGGGAGTTCGACTCCGTGACGGACCTGTTCTTCGGGAACCTCGCCCCGGGCGGGTACGCGTGGATCATCCCCAAGGGCTCGTGTGCGAACGTCGGGCTCGGGGCCTGGCAGCACTTCCGCGGGCGGCTCGACACCCTATTCCGCGCGTTCCTGGACCGACGCGGCCTCCCCCACCTCCGGGGGACGGGCGGGTACGTGCCCGTCGTGGGGCCCATCGACCGGACCGTCGCGGGCCGATCCCTCGTGGTGGGGGACGCGGCGGGACACGTGATGGCGACGAACGGCGGGGGCATCAACGTCGCGATGATCTGCGGCCGGATCGCCGGGAACGCGGCGGCGGACTGCGTGCTGCACGGCACCCCGCTGGACGCCTACGACCCGGCCTGGCGGGCCGCCGTGGGGGACGCGCTCGCGACGGGGCGCCGCATCAAGGGCCTCGCGGACCGGTTCTTCGGGAGCGACCGGCTCCTCGAGGCGGCGATGCTCCTCCTGGGGGCCCGGCGGATGGGACGCGCGATTCGCTGCCAGGGAGTCCTCCGGGGCGGCTGACGCCCCGCAAGCCTTAACTTCGTGACGCTTCTCGGGACGACCGGACACGATGGAAATCCAGTTTCTGGGCGGAGCCACCGAGGTGGGCCGCCTCGGGATGCTGCTCCGACAGGGCTCGGACACCCTCCTCTTCGACTATGGAATGCTCCCCAAGGACCCGCCGCTGTACCCGATGAAGGCGCCCCCGGTCGACCGGGTGTTCGTGAGCCATGCCCACCTCGACCACTCCGGGATGGTCCCCTGGCTGTGTGGGAGGCACGACACGGACGTCGTTCTGACGCCGCCGACGTCGGACGTCGCAGATCTCCTCCTGGAGGACAGCCTGAAGGTCGCGGCGGCGGAGGGGTACGACCCGCCCTTCGACGGCTCCGACATCCAGGCGACCCGCCGGAACACGCGGGCGGTGGACTTCGGGGACCGCGTCGATGCGGGGTCCGTGGAGGTGACTCTCCATTCCGCCGGGCACATCCCTGGCGCGACGATGTTCGAGGTGAACGCGAACCAGACGGTCGTCTTCACGGGGGACATCCACACCCTCACGACGGACCTCGTCAAGGGGGCCCGCCCGGTCCCGTGCGACACCCTCGTGATCGAGTCCACGTACGCGGGCCGGAACCACCCCGACCGGCTCAAGACCCAGTACCAGTTCCTGGAGAAGATCCGCGCGGTGAACAACCGGGGGGGTCTCGCCCTCGTTCCCGCGTTCGCCGTGGGACGCACGCAGGACATGCTCCTGACCCTCGCGGCGGGGAAGTTCGACGTCTGGCTCGACGGGATGGGGAAGAAGGTGAACAACATCTACATGGACTATCCCGAGTACCTGCGGTCCGCGCGGAAGTTGCGGGACGCGATGAACCGCGTGCAGGTCGTCCGCGGCGAGCGCGCGGCCCGACAGGCCTTGGAGGCGGACGTGATCGTGACGACGAGCGGGATGCTCGACGGCGGACCCGTGGTCCGCTACCTGCAGGCGATGCGGGACGACCCGAGGTCGGCGATCCTCCTGACGGGCTACCAGGTGGAGGGCTCGAACGGGCGGCGGCTGATGGACGAGGGGGTCGTCGAGCTCGACGGCGAGGACGTGAAGGTCCGGTGCGAATGGCAGAAGTACGACTTCTCCGCGCACGCGGGGCACGACGACCTGGTCCGGTTCATCGAGGGGTGCGACCCGCAGCGGGTCGTCCTGATGCACGGGGACCACCGGGAGGCACTCGCGGAGGCGCTCGACGGGCGCGAGGTCCTCCTGCCGGTCGAGGGGCAGTGGTACCCGCTCTAGATCCCAACCGTCCTCGAGACCATTGCCCGGAGCGCCTTGCCCAGGTATTTCAGGAGCCGCGGTTCCTCGCGGAGGAGTGCCCATCCCACCTTCGACGGGAAGTCGATGTCCCCTCGCCCTTCGATCAACCGGAGGACCGTGGGGTTGTCGAGGATTTCGAAGATCTCTTCGACTTGGGCGTCCGTTAGACGCGAGAACGAATCGTGGATTGCGAGATCCTTCCGGAGCTCCTTGCCGATGCTTCCGGTCCACGCCTTGTGATATCGGTGGAGCATCCGCGCGCTGAAGTCGCCCTTGCCCAACGCCTCGATCGCGGTCTGCGCGCAGAACGTCGCGCTCAGGAGGCTCGTAAAGATCCCCCCGCCGCTCGTCGCCTTCGCTTGACATGCCGCGTCGCCCACGATCATGACGTTGTCCGCGTGGCTCCGCTTCGGGAAGCCGAGGGGGATCCCGCCGGCGATGTACAGGATCGGTTGGGCCCGCTTCACGAACGGGCGGACGGCGGGCTGTCCCAGCATCTTCTCGAGCGCCGCATAGGCGTTCCCGGAACCCACGCACAGACCCACGCGCGCGGTGTCCCCGCTCGGGATGACCCAGCCGAAGAAGCCTGGCGCATAGTTCGAGCCGACGAACAGCTGCACGAGGCCGGGGTCGCTCTCCACCCCGACCATCTCGACCTCGAATCCCGGGAGGATCTTCTTCGGGCGGAGGATGTTGAACCACTTCGCGACGCTGGAGCGGACGCCGTCCGCGCCGATGAGGAGTTTGCAACGGAGTCGGCGGCTGTGACCGTCCACATCGACGAGGACCTCCACACCGCCGTCCTGCCGCCCCGCCGCGGCGGCCTGGGCCCCGAGGATCGAGTGGGCACCGTTCCGGAGGGCCTGCGTCACGATCGCCCGGTCGAACATCGCCCGGTCCACGACGACGGCCTCCGTCTCCCGCCCGTCGATCACGATGCGGCGGCCGGAGGGCGAGAAGATCTCCGCCCCGTGGACCCTCCCGATAATCGTCTCCTTGCAAGACACGATGTCGAAGACGCGGGCGGTGACGAGCCCCCCGCATTGGATCGGCTCCCCGACCTCTCGATGCTCCTCCAGAAGGGCGACCTCGTAGCCCGCCTTCGCAATCGCGCCCGCGACGTAGCCCCCGGCGGGGCCGGCGCCGACCACGACGACATCGAATTCCTCCCGCCGCGGGACCAGGCCGACCCTCACTCCTTCTGCGTCATCAGAATCTGGAGGAAGGATTCGAGGTGGGCCGCGAGCGCGGCATTGTCTGTGAACCCGCACGCGGAGAGGTCCGCGGCCGCGATGAGCGCCCGCTCCCCGTCCGCGATGATGTCCGTCGCGATGAGCCCCTTCCGGTAGAACACCTGGGCCGCCTCCGGCACCTTCTGGCCCTGTTCCGTGACGAGGGTCACCTGGACCCCGCGGTCCATCGCGTTCCCGATCTTCTTCGCGAGGCTCTCGCGGATCTCGTAGAACGTCGGGGTCGCGATCGTGACGTTCCTCGTGGCGGTGTCCAGCATCTCGCCGATCTTCTCCATGACGCGGGCTTTCCCCGCCACCGTGTACACGAGCTGGGGCTCGCCCTTGTCCCGGAGGATCTCGTGGAGCAGGTTGAGCTTGTCGAACGTCTCCCCTAGCCGCTCGATGACCTTCTCCTTGATCTTCGACGGGGGCTCGGGCTTGAAGATCGTGGGCCGGCCGCGGGTCGATATCGCGAAGCCCTTCGTGACGAGGCTCTGCAGGACCTTGTACGCGGAGGTCCGCGGGATGTGCGCGGTCTCCGCGATTAGCTCCGCGCTCCCGTGGCCGTGCGCGACGAGGGCGATGTACCCCTTGGCCTCGTAGCTCGAGAGGCCGATCGACTCCAGCGTCCTCGAGACGTTCTCGTACTCCTTCTCCAGGTCGATGCCGCCCTCGAGGACTTTCTGGAGCTGCGAGGGAATCATGGGATGTTGGGATGAGCGGGTGCGGCTTAACGTTTTGCCGCGCGCCTTCCCGTGTTGCGCAATCGGAGAACACCCAATGAAAGTTTTTAAGGCCCCGCCTTGATGCCGCGACGCGATGCTCAACCGACGCCACCGCGCTCTCGTTTTGGCCCTCGTCATGGCGGGCGCGATGATCAACCTGATCGACCGCGTCGAGGGCCAGACCGGGACCGCGCGCGTCTCGTCGGACCTGGAGCTCCTCGGCATCGGCGGGATGAACGGGGGCGGCCACCTCACCTGGACGCTCACCGGGGACCAGGCGCGGCTCCTCCGCCTGAAGATTCAGAACATGTACGACCGCTATGGGAACATCCCGGCGGGCTTCGCATACGCGGGGAATCTCACGAACGCGAACGGGAACGGCAGGATCGACAGCCTCGAGGCGAACAAGTACACGGATTTCCTGGAGAACGAACTCGAGGGGATCCGGTTCGGGGGCGCGGGAACCGGGATCGAGGTCCGGTACGTCAAGATCGACCGCGCGGACATCATCGAGAAGGGGTTCCCCGTGGAGCGGAGCTCGGAGGGGCTCGTGGGTACGAACCAGACTTCCTCGGAACTCCTGGAGATTCGGTTCATCTTCAACGCGAAGACGATCTCCGAGAACTGGCGGTTCCGGTTTTCCGATGTGGTCCTCGCGAACGCGCTCCACCGTGTGTTCGACATGCGGCAGGCGCAGCAGGTGTCCACGTTCCCATGGCCCTTGCTCCAGGAGAACGGCTGGCACACCGTCCTGTACTCCGACGGGCTCCTCGCGCTGTGGCACGGGAACCTCTCCACCTACAATCCCGCTAACCCCGCGAGCGGGCGGTACGACAACTCAACGACCGCCACCGACCGAACGGTCACGGACGCGTTCGTGGGGACGACGTGGACGGACCTCCAGTTCGCGACGTGGGCCAATGTCACGTTCGCGTACAATGGGAGCGTCGCGGACGCCGGGGACCGGCTACGGTTCCAGATCGCCACCGCGCCCGGATACAATGTCTGGACGGACCTCCAGGACAACGCGGGGGACGTCGACCTTCCCGCCACACCCTCGTGGCGGCCCGTCGTGTATAACGTGACGAGCTTCGTTGGTCAGCGGGTGCGCTTCCGCCTCAACTTCACCTCCGACGCGGCCGGCAACGGTGCCCCGGGTTTCTTCATCCGGAATTTCGCGATCAATGGGCCCTCCCGGTACGTCGGCACGATCGAGTCGACCGAGACCGACTACCTGGTGGGCACCCTGAGCTTCCAGGATTTCGACATGCGGACGAGCCGCGCGCACCTGATCCGGACCCCCGCGGGGGAGGTGCTGCTCTACGGGAGCGCGTACGATTCCTCCAGCCCGCCCAATGACGTCACCCGCTTCCGGGGGTTCGACTTCTTCGAGAACCCGCAGATCCTGTTCGTCATCCTCCTTGTGACCGCGTACCTCACGTCCTGGCTCCAGGACAAGATCTTCTACGGCTACCGGGAGCGCCACCCGCTGAAGTACCGCATGAGCAGCGCGCGAATCGGATGGCTCGTCTGGGTCGCGCGGGCGTTCATCATCCTGTTCGTCCTGTTCTACTTCCTGCCGTCGTTCTTCGTCCTGTTCGGCGCGTCGAACGCGTTCGTCACAGGCCCGACCTTCTGGGCCTTCTCGATCTCGTCGACCGCGGGGCTCGCCGTCGTGACCTGGGCAATATACGAACGGCGAGCGAAGTTCATCCCCCCCGAAGAGGGGGAGGGAGAGCTTGCGCCCGGCTTCGCGGGGGAGGGCGCGGCGCCCGAGGTCCTCCCGCCGCCCCCCGAGGGGGAGGGCGCGGGACCCATGGCCCGCCAGCGCGTCCTCACGTGCGCGCACTGCGGGAACGAGATCGAGGACCTGAAGGCAGCCCTGAAATGCCGCTGCGGCCAGGTGTACCACGAATCCTGCGCGGCGGACATCGGCCGCTGCCCGAACTGCCAGCGGGTCCTCGAGGTGACCCGCCCGGCGGAGCGGCGGATGGTGACCGCGAAGTGCCCCGCGTGCGGCGAGATCCAGGTCGTCCCGGAGACCGCGGACCTCATGCAGACCCG
>Ga0066683_10000246_pt1 | contig 15078 bp, 9 predicted proteins | sample GraSoiAngelo_132_FD_62296 | JGI IMG/M metagenome (GOLD analysis project Ga0066683, IMG submission 62296) | Grasslands soil microbial communities from the Angelo Coastal Reserve, California, USA - 14_0929_02_40cm | ecosystem: Environmental > Terrestrial > Soil > Grasslands | place: USA... | reverse complement strand
AGCAGCTGCAGCACTTCTCGCTGACGCGGGCTCAGCTCGCGCGCTCCCTTCGCCGATTCCGGTCGGCGCAGAAGATTGTCGACCATGTCCCGTGTGGCCAGCGGCGTGACGTACGAACGCCCCTGCATGGCGTCGGCAATGGCCTGAAGGAGCTCCGAGGCCGCGGAATTCTTGAGCACGAACGCCGAGGCGCCGGCCCGAAACGCTTCGGCGGCGAGGTCGGGATCTTCGCTCACCGTCAAGAAGACGATCTTGACCGACGGCATCGTCCGCTTGAGCTGGCGAGCGGCGTCCAGGCCGTTGAGCAGCGGCATCGCGATATCCAGCACGACGACGTGAGGTCGGAGCTTCGGAGCCGCCTCGAGCAGCGCGCGTCCATCCGCGACGGCCCCCACCACGTCGCAATCGGCCTCGAGCAGCTTGACGAACGCTTCCCGGAGCAGCCGGTGATCGTCCGCCACCAGGACGCGCGGCCGACTCATACGGCGGCCATTTCTCGCAGCGGCACGCGCGCGTGGATCTGTGTCCCCCGCGACGGTTGCGAATCGATCGTGATCTCGCCTCCGAGATGGAGCACGCGCTCGCGCATGCTGACGAGCCCGAGTCCGCTCGTGCCGGCCACTCGCCGTGGGTCGAATCCGCGACCGTGATCGACGATCCTCAACGAGACGGAATCGGCCGTCGCGCTCAGTTCCACCTCCGCTTGCCGGGCGCCACCATGCTTGATCGCATTGCTCAGCGCTTCTTGCGCGATGCGATAGAGACACACGGCGGTATCCGCCGATAGTCCGGTCGGCATCAGCTCGTGCCGGTACTCGATCTTGAAAGCATGGGTTTCGGCGAGCTCTCGGCAGAGGCTGTCGAGGGTGGCCACCAGCCCCAGCTGCTCCAGCTTCGACGGGTGAAGCTGGTGCGATAACTGGTGGACCGACGAGGAAAGCTGCTTGACGCGGGTGGACAGCGCCCGCAAGCGTGCGCCGAGCTGGTCTGCCGCCTCGGGCGGCTTGTGGTACAGAAGCTCCAGCTCCACGGTCAGGAGCGCAAGGCTCTGGGCCAGGTCGTCGTGCAGCTCGCGCGCGATCCGCCGCGATTCGCTCTCCCGAGCCTGCAGGAGTCGGCCCGTGAGGATGCGTAGCTCGTTCTGACTCCGACGCAGTCCGTCGTCCGCCCGTCGGCGGCTGGCGATTTGTGCGAGCAGCGCAACGATCAGCGCCGTCTGGACAACGAGCAGCGCGATCGCCCCGACGATGTGCCACCGGTACAGGTCCCAGAGGCCTGGCTCTCTAAACCGGATCTCGCTGCCCGGCGGCACGCGCGCCTCGCTGATGCCCCAGCGGCGCAGCTGACGCCAATCGAACATAGACACGTTCGAGCTCACGTTCGGGCGGGACATGGTCTCGGGACGCTCGCCGGCCAGAATGCGCAAGCCAAGGGCGGCCGCGTGCTTGCCCTCCAGCTCGAAGCTGGTCACCCGGCCGCCGACGATTCCATGACCGATGTGGGAATCCCGATGACCGTAGATCGGGGCATTCGCCGCGGCCGCCAGCATCTCGAGGGCCGTCGCGGGAATGAACGTCTTTCCGGTTCCGTCCTGGAACACGTGGAGGTAGTGGATGACGCTCCGGTCGGGGAGATTCGCGACCCGCTTCACCAGCTGGTTCATCGGGAGGCCGGAGAGGTAGACGAATTCCAGCTGGTGTTCGTACGGGGCGAACGTCCGGCGTGCCACGCCCTCCCAATACCTGTCGAAATTGGCGCTTCCCGTAACGACGAAGACCCGGCGGGTGCTCGGTTGGAGTCGGAGGCTGAGGGCGAGCGTGCCGGCCAGATCTCTCGTAATCGGAACGCCGATGACGTCGGCGGGCAGGGCGCGCGTCTGCAGCTCCTGCTCATCGACGGCGATGAATACGACGGGGACTCCCGGAAAAATCTCCGCCCGATTCGCGAGCGCGAAATCGAGCGCCGACCCGAGGGCCGCCATGACCAGATCAACCTTCTGTCCGGCGTACTTCTGGCGCAAGTATTCGACCAGGAATCGCTCGTGACGCGGGTCTTCGAAGCGCGAGAGATCGAGGTACTCGTTGCGGATCTGGATCTCCTCGGAGGAGGCGGCGGCGAACGTCGTGCGGAGCCCCTGATTGATCAGCACACCCGCGGGACTTCCTACGGTGTTTTCCGGCGTCAGCAGGACGACGGTCCTGGCGTTGCGTGGGTCGGTCGCGTACGCCGACGGGCAGAGCCACAGGACGGCGAGGAGCGTCATCGCCGAGAGCGACCTCCTGAAGCGCCCGCCTGCCCTGTTCTTACGCACAGACAGTGTCCGTGCGATCGCCCGTGTCCATTCGACCATCGACGCGGCGCCGAGCGCGGCGGATTCTACAGGAGTCACGAGCCGCTGACTGCGCGATCTGCCTGTCCGTTTTCCAGTCGCGCACTTGGTATTTCTGCCAGTAGTCGCCGAGCGACGCGCACCTCAGTCTGGGAGCGTCGCCGCCCTCGGCGACATTGCGGGGAGGGTGGGCGCGATGGCCGACGACACGTTCCGGCAGGTCTTCGAGGCGGCGCCCAACGCCATGATCGTGGTCGCGGCCGGCGGCCGGATCGCGCTGGTCAACGCCCAGGCGGAGAAAATCTTCGGCTACCAGCGCGACGAGCTCATCGGCATGCCCATCGAGACGCTCATCCCCGAGCGCTTCCGTGCGCAGCACGCGGCGTACCGAGATCGCTTCGCATGCGATCCTCAGCTCCGCGCGATGGGGGCGGGACGCGAGCTGTTCGGGCGCCGGAAGGACGCGAGTGAGGTTGCGCTGGAGATCGGTCTCAACGCGATCAGTACCGTGGATGGGCCGTTCGTCGTGGCGTCCGTGATCGACGTCACAGAACGACGGCGAGCCAAGGCCGAGGCGCAAGACCTTCGCCACGAATTGGCTCACCTGTCCCGGGTCGTCACGGTCGGCGAGCTGATGGCGGCCATCGTGCACGAGCTCGCGCAGCCCCTGGCGGCCATTCGTACCAACGCCCGCGTCGCCGTCCGTGCGATCGCCGGTGGCGATCACAACGCCGACGAGCTGCACGCTGTGCTCGAGGATATCGTGGCGGACAGCCGCCGCGCCGATCAGGTGATCCATCATCTGCGCTCGCTGCTCACGAAGGGGGAGGTCGAACGCCAGCCACTTCTACTCAACAGCGTCATCGACAACGTCGTATCCGTGATGCTGAGCGAAGCCAGGCGCCGGCGCGTGTCCATCGACCTCGACCTGGCCCCCCGACTACCGGCGGTGTCCGGTGATCGCGTCCAGCTCCAGCAAGTTCTTCTGAACCTGATCCTGAACGCCTTCGAGGCGATGGTCGAGGTCACCGAACGGCGGCGGGTCGTGACGCTCCGCACGCGCACCGTCGACGACACACGCGTACAGGTGGACGTGGCCGACAACGGTCCGGGGATCGCAGACGACCGCCTCGGCTCGATCTTCAAACCGTTCGTGACGACGAAGCCCAGTGGAATGGGTATGGGCCTCGCGGTGAGCCACTCGATCGTGCAGGCGCACGAGGGACAGCTGTGGGCCGGCAACGCCGCCGGCGGAGGCGCCGTCTTCCACGTCGTCCTTCCGGCGATTCGCGACACGCCGGCACCCTGAGCGTCGGCGCTCGCAGCATTCACCGCGCGCTACTTCTTCCGCATGGCGCGCTCGGCCTCGAGCTGGCCCTGGCGCGCGTGGTCGATCACCTCGCCAAGGATCCGCGCCAGCTCCTGCGGCGCGTGAAACCCCATCGAATTCTCGGCGGCCACGTAATCGAGCCGCCACTGAGCCTTGCGGTGTTGCGCCGCGGCGGCCTGCAGCGTGGCCTCGCTGGCGCCTTCTTTCTTCGCGGCCACGATGACGTCGAGCATGTCGGTGGTCGCCCGGGCCGCGCGCTGCAGCAGCGCGTGGTGGCGGTCCTGGATCGCGAGGACGCGTGCCTCGAGCTCTTTCTCGGGCACCGCGTGACAGGTCTGGCAGGCCCGGTTCAGATTGAGCAGCGGACTGCGCACCCAGTGATCGCTGACCTTGAGCGCGCCGACGCGCTCGTAGGGCATGTGGCAGTCGGCGCACGCCACGCCGGCGCGCGCGTGGATGCCCTGCGACCACACCTCGAACTCGGGATGCTGGGCCTTGAGGACCTTCGTGCCGGTCTCCGCATGGACCCAGTCGGTGAAGCCTTCACGCTCGTAGTACGCCTCGATCTCCTCGACCTTGAGCCCGTTCGCCCACGGGTACGTCACGACCTTGCCGGGTCCTTTGAAGTAGTACTCGACGTGACACTGGCCGCAGACGAACGAGCGCATCTCCTGACGGCTCGCGTCGCGATTGGGGTCGTAGTCGGCGATGCCCTGCTTGGCCTTGAGGGCTTTGATGCCGGCGATGAAGCCGGGCCGCGTGACGCGAACCGCCATCGTCTTGGGCTCGTGGCAGTCGATGCAGGCGATCGAATGCTGGACGAGCGGTTGCTCTTTGTCGTCCTTCATATCGCGCGCGTCGCGGTACGGCATCCCGGAGACCTGCTCGAAGCCCTTGCGGATGTCGCCCTTGCCGGCGAAGCGATAGAGCGCGAGGTTGGACGCGTGACACTGGATGCACGCGCCGGGCTGCTGCTTCTCGGTGACCCGCCGCGTCGCTTCCTGGTCGAAGAGCGCGTAGGCGTGACCGCGCCGGTCGCGGTAATCGAGCGAGAACGCGTAGCCCGCGAAGATGCGCTTGAGCCAGGGATCGCGGCCGAGCTTCTGCTCGGCGGGCCCGCCGTCGCTCGCCCCGAGCCCGCGTCCACCGTATTTCGTCGTCGTCGGCAGCGCGGTCTTCAGATAGGAGTCGTACTGCATCGGCCAGTTCTGGCCCCACACCCTCGGGTCGAGCGTGTCCTCGGTCACGTCGACGAGCCGAACGAACGCCTGCCGCGCTTCTTGCTTGCGCTCGAAGATGTTCGTCAGGAGCGCGAGCAACAGCACGGTGACGCCCGCGACCCCGACCAGCCCCAACACTCCCAGGAGCCAACCGCGTTTCATAGCTCCTCCCGGCTCAGCCGCCCGCGCCGTGACCGGCGCCGGCGTGACAATGCATGCAATCGAGTGCGCCGGCGTTGCGGCCGGGCGCGTCGGCGATGGCGTGCACGAGGCCGTCGTGGCACCGCACGCAGTTGACGCGGACGATCTCGCGGTCTCTCGGCGTGATCTCGATCGGCTCCTTGAAGTTCTGCAGCGTGAACGCCGCCGAGTGGCGGAAGCCGTGGTCGGCTTTCGCCAGCCATTTCGCCAGGCCCGTGTGCGGCAAGTGGCACTCGACGCACGTCGCGGTGTGTCGATGGCCGCTCATGCGCCAGGCGTCGTACTGCGCGTTCATGACATGGCAGTTCACGCACGCCCGCGGGTCGGTCGAGAGATAGGAGAAGCCCTTTGCGTACACGAAGGTGAACGCGCCGACGCCGGCGGGAATCCCGAGCAGGCAGGCGAAGAACACCGCGAGTCTCGCCCGCGTGATGGCGCGCTCCTCAATGACCGATCGACATCAGCGCCACGATGACGGGGCCCCACGCCGTCAGCAGAATGTTGCCGATGGCGTACGGCACCGTGTAGCCGAGCGCGGGCACCTTGCTCTGGGCCTCGTCCTGGATGGCGCGCAGCGCGGCCGTGATCGTGCCGGCGCCCGCGCACGCGCCCAGCAGGATGAGCGGCTCCATTCTCAGGACGTAGCGCCCGAACAGGATCGCCACGGTGTGCGGGATCAATGCGCAGGCGAATCCCACGAGGACGAGGCTGATACCCGTCTTCTGAAGCCCGGTCACGAAGCCGGGGCCCGCGCTGAGGCCCACGACGCCGATGAACACGCACAGGCCGACCGTGTCGAAGATCCAGATCGCGGCTTCGGGGATCCGGCCGAAGGACGGCCGCACCGAGCGGAGCCAGCCGAACACCAGTCCCATCACGAGGGCGCCGCCGCTGGCGGTGAGGGTGAGCGGCAGCCCGCCGATCGTCAGCGACAGCAGGCCCACGAATCCGCCGAGGACGATGCCGGTGCCGACGAAGATCATGTCGGTGGCGTGCGTGGGCCAATCCGGATATCCGAGCATGTCGGCGGCGCGCTCGACGTCGGTTTTCGTGCCGATCAGCGTCAGGACGTCGCCGCGGTCGAGGCGCATCTCGGGGATGATGGGCATCTCTTCACCGGCCCGCACGAGCTTCTTGAGGAACACACCGCGGGCGATGTCGAGACGTCCGATCTCCGCCAGCGGCCGTCCCGTCAGCGTCCGGCTGGTCACCACCACGTCGAGCGTCTCGATCGGGATGTCGAGCAATGCGTGATCGTCGACCTCGGGCCCGAGCTTGGCGCCATGCTTGACGAGCACCTCGTGGCGCGTCGCCACCGCGATGACGTCGTCCCAGCGAATCACCGTGCTCGGCCGCGGCTCGATGATCTCGCCCTCGCGCCGGATTCGGAGAATGAACACGCGAACGTCCCGCGGCTGCGCCTCGAGCTCGGCGACGGTTCGGTTGGCCAGCTGCTCGTTGGCCACCCGATACGCGCGAACGTCGAAGCGGTGGGCCGCCGACGTGATCCACGGCTCGCTCGCGGCGGCGCCGGCCGTCGTTCCCAGCGCTCTCTTGCCCTCCGCCTTGAGATTCACCCGCATGAGCTTCGGACCGATCACGGGAAGGAACCACACGAGGCCGGCGGTGCCGATGAGGTACGTCACGGCATAGGCGATCGGGATGTTGTTGACCAGCCGTGTCTTCTCGTCGGGAGGAAGCGCCAGGCGCTGGATCGCCTCGCCGGCGGTCCCGATCACCGTCGACTCCGAAAATGCGCCGGCCAAGAGCCCGGCGGCCGTCCCCATGTCGTATGCGAGGAGCTTCGCGGCCGCGAAAGCAGCGACGAGACACGTGACACAGAGGACGACGGTGAGCGCCACCTGAGCCAGCGCGTCCTTCTTCAGACCGCGGAAGAACTGGGGGCCGACCTTGTAGCCGGTCGTGAACAGGAACAGGTCGAAGAACACGGTCTTGACGACGGCCGGGACCTGGACGTTGAGCTGTCCGACGAGCACCCCCGCCAGCAGCGTCCCCACGACGGTGCCCAGCGTAAAGCTGCCGATCCTCAGGCGTCCGACGGCGAAGCCCAAGGCGAGGGTGAGAAAGATGGCGAGCTCGGGATTGTTCCGCAGCGCCGCGACGAACCAGTCCACGAGCTCGCCCTCCCTCTCTCAGCGGGCCTTCGTGACCGTGCCGTCTGCCGCCCTTCTCGCGACGTTCACCGTCTTGCCCGTCGCGAGCTGGTAGGCCTGGGCGTAGCCGCGGGCGACCGCGCGCACCGCGCGGCCGATGTCGTCGTAGACGTCGTCGTTCAGGTTGGCGAACGACACGCGCACCGACCAGTCGGGCGCCGCGAACCCGCCGCCGTTGAGCAGCACGATCCCGTGGTCCTCGGCGAGCTTGAACACGATGTCGAGCGGGTGCACGTTGGCCTTGACCCACGAGACGACGTCGTCGCCGACGTACTTGCGCATCCAGAACTCGAGGTCGATCAAACCGTAGTAGTGGTCGAAGTTGGGATTCTCCTGGACCTCGATGCCGAGCCCCTCGATGGTCGAGTGCACGCGCTTCGTGACGATGTCGATGCACGCCTGCTGGTACGACTTCTTCTCGTCCATCATCTCGGCGACGGAGAAGAGCGTCATCATCACCTGCTGGGGCAGGGAGAGCCCGGCGGTGTGGTTGAGGGCAATGTCGCGGCTGTCGGCGACGATGCGATCGATGAACTTGAGCTTGCGGGGCTCGAGGGTCAGCGCGCCGTACCGCTTGCCGAGCTTTTCCTGGATCGGCTCCGGGTGCTTGGCAATCATCTCGTCGAACACGTTGTTGTCGTGGACGGCGATCACGCCCAGGCGCCAGCCGGTGCAGCCGAAGTACTTGCTGTACGAGTAGACGCCGATCGTGTTGCGCGGGTACGCGCCGAGCAGCGAGCGGAAGCCGGGCACGAACGTGCCGTAGACGTCGTCGGTCAGCAAGATGAGGTTCGGCCGCTTCTTGAGGATCCCACCGATCTTCTGGATCGTCTCGTCGTTGAGCGCCATCGCGCTCGGGTTGCCGGGATTGACGACGAAGAACGCCTTGATCGTGGGGTCGAGCAGCTTTTCCAACTCGGCGTCGGTGAACTGGAAGCGGTTCTCTTGTGGCGCGCAGATTTCGACGATCTTGAGGTCGTAGTCCTCCAGATGCGGCATCTCGAGGTAGGGCGTGAAGATCGGCACGCCGAGCGCGATCGTGTCGCCCGGGTTGAGAAGGCGGTTGGCCTTCATCGACTTGAAGATGTAGCACATGGCCGCGGTGCCGCCCTCGACCGCGTACAGCTTGAACGTGCCCTGCGGCCGCGGATTGCCGCACATCGCCCACTGCAGATACTCGTGCACGATCTGCTCGTTGTGCACGAGCATGCGATCGGGCACCGGGTAGTTGTCACCGATGATCGAGTCGACCAGCTCGTGCACGAACTTGTCCGGCTCGAACCCGAACCGCTTCACCGTCCACGGCACCATCTTCTCGAGGAACCGTGCGCCGGGACTGTCGCGGTGGCCGCGCAGCCATCCCTCGAGGCGATCGGCGATTCCCTGCGCTTTCGGCATGCCGCCCACACCGGCGGGCAGGTCGAGCACGCGCTTGCTCTCGGTGATCGCGAACTGGCCGAGCAGGAAGAAGGCCTCGCGCGGCTCGGTGGCGATCCAGTTGGGATTGCCACGGCCCGCGTTCAGATACGTGATCGACGCGGCTTTCGAGGTGTTGAGCGCCGCCTTGATCAAAAAGTCCTTGATCTCGAATGGGCTGAGCGTCTCGTATTCCTTCAGAGTCCGGACATCCATCGATCTATTCCTCCTAGCTCAGCAGAATGATGAGGACCATGCCCCAGATCGTGAGCAGGGTATTGCCGACGGCGTAGGTAACGGTGTAGCCCAGCGCGGGCACCTGGCTCTGGGCGCGGTCGCAGACCAGACCGAGCGAGGCGGTTGTCGTGCGCGCGCCGGACAGGATGCCGAACAGCAGGGCGTCGTGAAAGCGGAAGACGTACTTGCCGACGTACATCCCGAGGACCAGAGGCACCGTGGTGGCGAGCGCCCCCCAGAGGAACAGGCTGATGCCCTGCGTCTTCAGCCCATTGATGAAGCCCGGGCCGGCGGAGATGCCGACCACGGCGATGAAGATGTTGAGACCGACCGAGTTCATGAACCAGACGGTGGAGGATGGAATGCGCCCGAAGAACGGCCGGGTCGAGCGCAGCCAGCCGAACACGATGCCCGAAATGAGTGCGCCGCCCGCGGTGGACAGCGTCAGCGGCACCCCGGCTACTTTCCAGACCAGCGCGCCGACGAGCGCGCCGACGGTGATGGCGCCGCCGATGAAGGCGACGTCGGCCACGTCGGTGGGCCGGTCGGGGACGCCAAGATCCTTGGCGGCGGCGGCGGTGTCCTGGGTGCGGCCGATCAGGGTGAGGATGTCTCCGCGATTGATCTGCGTGTTCGGCAGAATGGGAATCGAAACCGCCGTTGCGCCGCGCGTGATCTTTCTGAGGAACACGCCGCGCGCGCTGGGGCGCTGGGCCAGCTCCGCGAGCGTCTTTCCGTCGACGGCCTTGTTGGTCACGTAGACGTCGACGCCCTCGACGGGCACGTTCAGCAGCTCCGCGTCGTCGATCTCCTTTGCCCCTGCCCCCGTGAGTCCCACGATGACCTCGCGTGGGCCGGCGAGGGCCACGACGTCGCCCTTGCGCAGCACGGTATCCGCGGTCGCTTCCTGCGTCTTGCCGTCGCGACGCAGGCGCAGGACGAAGACGCGCGCGTCCGGGATCAGCGCCTCGGCCTCGGCCGCCCGGAGGCCGTCGACCTTCGAATTCGGCTGCACGACGAAGGCGCGCACCACCCAGCGGTGCCATGCCGAGCCGGCGCCGCCCATCTCCTTGACGCTGCCGCCCTGTCTCGCCTCATAGTCCTTGCAGGCGGCCACGAGGTTGATGCGAAGAAGCGATGGCCCGACCAGGGCAATGACGATCGCCGAGCCGACAGTGCCGAACATGTAGGTCACCGCGTAGGCGACCGGCATTCCGTCGAGCATCGCCTTCGCCTGGTCAGCAGCCAGGCCGAGCCGATTGATCGCGTCGGTCGATAGTCCCATCGCGGCGGAGATCGTCTGCGATCCGGAGTACAACCCGGCGGCGTAGCCCAGGTCATAGCCGGCCGCCCTGGCGATCGCGAAGGGGACCAGCAGGCTGAACGCACACTGGACCACGGAAAAAGCGGCCTGAGGCATCCCGTCCTTGGCGACGCCGCGGACGAACTGCGGGCCAACGCCGTAGCCGACGGCGAACAGGAACATGAGGAAGACCGTCGCCTTCAGCGGCGGCGAGATCGTGATCCCGAGCTGACCGATCACGACGCCGGCCAGCAACGTCGCGGTGACCGAGCCGAGCCCGAGGCCGCGGAACGTGAACTTTCCGACGTAGTAGCCGATGCCGAGCGACAGAAAGATGGCGATCTCCGGGTACGAGCGGAGCGTCGCGGCGAACCAATCAAGCATGGCGTTCTCCCTTCGCGCCGCCCGTCGCGCCGCGCGCGCCTGGTGCGGGCGTGGTCTTTTCGCGATCGACGAGCGCGGACGGCTTGATGAGCTTGAGGCCGCGGCTCGCGTTGAAGCCGTGGATCTCTTTCACGTCGAGCTTGCGCATGAAGCCGATCGTGCCGGCGTCGAGCACCTGGCCCGGCACCATGATCGGAAATCCCGGCGGATAGGGGATCACGAAGCTTGCCGAGACGAGGTCCGGTCCGCTCATGAGCCGCTTGTCGATCTCCTCGCTCCCGAGCGGGATGTGCTCGCAGCCGTCCTCGTGGTAGGCCGCGTAGAACCCGGCCCGCATGTCGCCCTCGATCGTCGCGCCCTGCTCGCGGAAGCTGTCGTGGAACCGCGTGAAGTTCGGCAGGTCGGGCACGTCCTCCATGAGCGATTTCACGCGCGCCTTGAACGCCGCGCGCTCGGCGTCGGTGCCCTGTTTGAGCTGTTCGTCGATCCCGCCCGCGATCTCCGCGAGCACCTTCACGAGGTGCGCGACGTCGCTGAGCGTGTTGTTGATGTTCGTCTGCAACAGCACGCTGTTGCGTGAGGTCTTGTTGAGCTGGATCTCGTACTTCGACGCGAGCAGGCCCTTGAACTGCGTGCCGTCGAAGCCGGCGGTGCCGCAGACGAGCGTCAGGCGCGTCGGGTCCAGGAAGAACTCGTCTTCACGCATGGCCTTGACGGCATCGCCCCACGTGAGACCGGCGCGCAGGAAGCTCGTGAATCCCGAGGCCCGGTACTCCGCGGGGATCATCTCGGCGGCGTCGAGCATGCGGAAGTACTTCGAGATCAGCGGGTGGCCGTTGACCGCGCGGCGAATGTCGAGCGCGAGCTGGATGGCGCGCGTGACGAGCTCGTAGCCCTCGAGCTCCATCTGTCGGCGCGCGAGGTCGAGCGTGGCGATGATCTGCAGATTCGGCGACGTCGAGGCGTGCGTGAAGACCGCCTCCTTGAACTGCGCCTCCACGCGGTGGAAGTCGACGTCGCGTACCAGGACCATCGAGCCCTGGCGCAGGCTCGACATCGACTTGTGCGTCGAGTTGGTCTGGTAGACGCGCAGGCGGACGTTCGCGGGATCGGGCACCAGTCGCGCGTCCAGCACGCGCGCGTCCGACGGATCGAGGTCGCTCCCCAGCGTCTTCGCCTGCGCGGCGTAGGCCTCGGCCGCCGCCGGCGTCTGCAGCCACGCCTCGATGTCCGCGGCGGCGCCCATCGCCGTCCGCGGCCGCAGGAACGGCGAGAAGCGCGCGAAACCGAACCACGCCTCGTCCCAGAGGAAAATCAGGTCCGGCTTGATCGCGAGCAGCTCCTCCATCACGCGGCGCGTGTTGTAGACGTGGCCGTCGAACGTGCAGTTGGTCAGCGTGACGAGACGCACACGGTCGAGACGGCCGGCGGCCTTGAGACCGAGCAGCGCTTTCTTCAGCGAGCGCAGCGGCACGCCGCCGTACATGGAGTAGGCGGTCATCGGATACGCCTCGACGTAGTACGGCTGGGCGCCCGCCATCACCATGCCGTAGTGATGCGACTTGTGGCAGTTGCGGTCGACGATGGCGATATCGCCCGGCGCCAGCAGCGCCTGCTCGACCATCTTGTTCGACGTCGACGTGCCGTTGGTGACGAAGAACACGCGGTCGCAGCCGAACGCACGCGCCGCCATGTCCTGCGCGCGCTTGATCGTCCCGGTGGGCTCCAGCAGCGAGTCGAGACCGCCCGTCGTCGCCGACGACTCCGCCAGGAACAGCGTCGGTCCGTAGAACTCGCCCATGTCGCGGATCCAGTTCGACCTGAAGATCGACTTGCCGCGGGCGATGGGCAGGGCGTGGAAGGTGCCGATCGGGCGCTGCGCGTAGCGCTTGAGGTTGTCGAAGTAGGGCGTCTCGAACCGCTCGGCCACGCCCTCGATGACGCTCAGGTGGATCTCCAGCGGCTCCTCGATGCCGTAGAAGACGCGGCGGACGTGGCGCGCCACCTCGGCGTCGCCGGCGACCTCACCCACGTTGCGCCGGGACAAGAGATACACGTCCAGCTCGGGACGGATGCGCTTCAGCGTGCGCGCCAGCTGCGCGCCCTGCTCCTCGACGGTCGCGCCGTTCGCCTGCGATCCGAATTGGCTCGCGAGCAACTCGTGCAGGATCGGCGCGTCGTGCTGCGACGCGAACGGAAAGCCGTCATAGATCACGACGGCCTCGATACTCCCGTTGAACAACGCGGCCAGCAGCGCGTCCTCGAAGCTGCCGACGACGACGCTCTCGTACACGAACTGATCCTCGGGCCGGCGCAGGCGACGCAGATCCAGCGCGATCGCGGGCCAGCGCGAGGGAGGCGCCGGCGAGACGATCAGCGTCTCGAAGTACGGCCGCCGCGTGTCGGCGGAGTCGAGCCGCGGCGGCAGGCGCACCATGCCGTCGCTGTCCGCGCCGTCGTCGCTCGTCTCCCAGTCCGCGGCATCGGCGCGGTAGCCGCTCGACAACAGCGCGTTGTAGATGCGTCGCACCAGCCGCGCGACATCGCCAGCGTCGCCCTGAGCGATCTCGTCCTCGACCGCGCGCAGCAGGCGCGGGCCCGGGTACGCGAAGAAGCTTTCGGCCGGACGCAGCTCCGCGAGCGCGACCTCGACGGCGGCACGGGCCGCCCTGTCCGGCTTGACGGCCCACGCCTGCGCCACCGAGACGAGCGCGTACCAGCGCTCCAGGCGGGCCTCGGCGGTGGAGAACAGGCGATCGATGCGCTCGGAATGTGGCGCCGCGGACTTCATCGTGATGTCTCCTCGCTCACAGCAGCGGGATTTCGTAGTTGAGGATGAGCCGGAACGCCTTCACGATGTCCTTGCCGCCGTCCTCGACGTAGGCGTTGCGGAACCGGAACTGGAGGCCTTTGACCCAGGGAATGTTCCAGGTGATGTCGAGGTCGCCCTCGTGAACGCGCGGCAGCGCGCCGTGGGTCGGCCCGGGATTCTTGGCGTCGGTGCCGGTGGCGTATCGGAGCAACACCGTGAGTCCGGGGATTCGGAACGGCAACAGCGATCCGTTGCCGAAATCGTATTTCGCGCCGACGCCCCACGCCTTCTCGCCGGCGCGATCGAAGTCTTTTTCCTGGAACGACAGATAGCCGGGCCACGAGCCGTACGGCGTCTTCAACGCCGCTCCGTCGCCGGTGATGTAGAGCGCCGCGCCCGTCGTGAGGCCGCGCCAGATCACGCCGCCTCGCGCGCCGAAGCTCAGCGTGCTGAAGTTGCCGATGAGGTCGTCACCGGCGCTGCGCTGATCGGTGAACTGGATGCCGATCTGACCCACCAGATCCTTGACGATCTCGCGCTTGAACTCCACGTTGGCGTAGGCGGTGTTGAACACGTCCTCGACCAGGTAATTCGCTGCGTAGAAGTTGAGGCCTTTGATGGGCTCCGCCGACAGCCGCGTGAGAATGAGCCCGCTGTCGGAGCCCTTGGCGCCGGCCACGCCCGCCATGTCGTGAAAGGCGTGCCGGTCCCGCGCCTTCATCGCCGTGAGGTACCCGACGTTGTAGCCGACGGGCCCGAGCTCGCCCTTGATCGTGACGCCCTCGAACGTGTTCGGGATCATCCGGTTGTCGGCCGGGTTCACGTAGCCTTCGTCGACGAGCTGGCGGTACGCTGTGAGCAGCGCGTACTCCTTGTAGCGGAACTGGGCGTACGCCTGTCCGAGCGTGAGGATCGATTCCTGAAACGGGTCGTGCAGCAGCAACGTGCCGGGCGTCTCGTCCGGCGCATAGAGTGGCTGCGAGGTGTACCCGGTCGCCCCGAGCTTGAAGATGTCGAACAGCCAGCCCGTCTGGACGTCGAGCCAGCCGCCGAAGGCCCACGCCTCGTTCTGGGTGTCGTTGCTGTTGAGACGATTGAAGTAGAACGAGCGCGGGTGGAGCTTGATCGACGTGTCGCGGATGAATGCCGGCTGATCCTTCAGCCAGTCCGCCAACCCGGGGACGAATCGCTTCAACAGCGGAATGTCGCCGGAGGGCGTCGGCGGGCTCGGGGTGAGCAGCTGCTGTTCGGGCTCCGGCCGCGGCTCCCTGAGCGGCGATTGCGACGAGACCGAGGTTCCGGTCGCAGGCTCGTTCGTGGTCTGGGCGTGCGCCGGGCCCGAAAGGCCGATGACGATCCCGACAACGCCTCCGAACACGCGGCATCGCTGCCACCGGCTTCGCCTGTGCATGCTCCCTCCGCCCCATGGAGTTCGACCGCGGGAAAGGGAGTAACAGCGATCGGTCCCCCGGTCCTATCGGACCAAGGGTCCGGGGTGTCGGACGAAAGTCCGATATGCACGTCTTGCAAAAGGGTTACGCTCTCTCGCGCGCCGCGGACTCGTCGCGGCCGGCGCGCGAGCGCTCTATGTAGAACTAAAGGTGATCGAGGGAGGCCTCATGATCCGATGTCGACGTCCGGTCGTTTTCCTCCTGGCTGCCGCCCTTCTCAG
>Ga0066683_10000242_pt1 | contig 15131 bp, 10 predicted proteins | sample GraSoiAngelo_132_FD_62296 | JGI IMG/M metagenome (GOLD analysis project Ga0066683, IMG submission 62296) | Grasslands soil microbial communities from the Angelo Coastal Reserve, California, USA - 14_0929_02_40cm | ecosystem: Environmental > Terrestrial > Soil > Grasslands | place: USA... | reverse complement strand
CAGCAAGCGATAGAGATCGCGCCGCTCGACAAGTCTACGCTTCCTCGCATCTCGCAGCTGACCAACAAGACGAACCAGTTCAATCTGACGACGCGCCGCTACACGGAGCAGCAAATTTGGGAGCTGGGATCTTCGCCAGAGTGGAATTGCTTTTCGCTGAGAGTTCGCGATCGCTTCGGTGACAATGGCGTGGTCGGCGTCGCAATTACCCGCAAGCAAGACAAGACTTGCGAAATTGACACGTTGCTTATGAGCTGCCGCGTGATTGGACGCACCGTTGAGACTGCCTTCCTATCCTTTCTTGCTGAACATGCCCGCAAACACGGAGCCCAGCGGCTGACTGGATGGTTTCTGCTGACTAGGAAAAATGCCCCGGCGCGAGACTTTTATTCCAACCATGGCTTCCAAATACTGCAGCAGAATGGGGATGACACGCTGTGGGAACTCAACTTGGAACAAACTCAGGTTGCCTGTCCGGAGTGGATTCAGCTTCACTTTAACGGAGACATGGGATGAGCTCGCAGCTATTCGAAAGAGTTCGTGGCATCGCGGCCGATATTCTGGAACTCAGCCCTAACCAGATCACGCTTCAATCGTCGTCGGAAAATGTGCAGACCTGGGATTCAGTGCGTCACTTGAATTTGATTCTGGCCTTCGAGCAGGAGTTCGGCTTGCAACTCGATCCAGAAGAGATCGATCAAATGAACAATATTGAGGGCATCACCAGTATCCTTGAGCAGAAGCTCAATCACCACGGCTAGTCGTGAACATGGCAATTGCCATCCAGCCCTACAGTGCAGACCTGATTCCCGCAGTAAGAGCTTTCAACAAGCGGCTTGCGACAGGCGGAGTTGCGCCGGAATTTCATTTTCCAGAAAGCAACATTCCGGATTGGCTACCCAAGCTCGACGGCCGGCGCATTTACCAGGAATACTATCTTGCCGTGGATGGCGAGTCCGTGCGCGGTGGATTCATCTTGAAGTTTCAGGATTTTTTTCTCGCTGGAAAGCTGCAACCGGTTGTCTACTATCATCTGCCGGTTTCGGAGGGCATCATAAATAAGGCGTATGCCGGAGTTGGCGTGCATATGTTGCGAAGCGCTTTGAAATTGCGGCCGATGCTTTTTGCGCTCGGCATGGGCGGTTTCGACCGGCCCCTTCCGCAGATGCTCCAAGCCTTAGGATGGAATCTTTGCGCTGTACCGTTTTACTTTAAGGCAAATCACGCGGCGAAATTCCTGCGCGAGATTGCGCCCTTGCGCCAGAGCGAGAGCCGGCAATTGCTCGCCGGTTTGGCCGCATTTACCGGCGCGGGCTGGGCGGTGATGAAATTAGTTGATGCGGTGCGAACTGCCCGCCCCGAGCCCGCATTGTTGGTTGAGAAAATCGATGCTTTTAGTGAGTGTGATGATGATCTTTGGCAACAATGCCGTGAGCATTACAAGCTGGTTGCCGCTCGCGATTGCCAAACGCTGAATATTCTCTACCCTCGAGACAAGACCTTTCTTCGTATTAGGATCAGCCGCCGGGGCAAACCAATTGGCTGGGCGGTGATGTTGGATTCGCAAATGCGCGACAACAAATATTTCGGTAACCTGCGGCTTGGGTCAATTGTCGATTGCCTGGCGCTTCCGGCAGATGCGTCGCCGGTGATGCACGGCGCCACGGATTTTTTGAAGCAACGCGGAGTGGATCTCACGATTTCCAATCAATCTCACCACGCGTGGGGTAGCGCATTACGGTCCTCAGGCTTTCTGAAGGCGCGTTCGAATTTCATTTTTGCGGCTTCCAAGGCGCTGGCCGAATTGCTTGCGCCGTTTCAAAGCACTCAAAACCAGCTCTTCATGAATCGCGGAGATGGTGACGGACCGGTGAATCTGTGAAGAAGGTGAGAAATTCGACCGTGTATCTGACGTATCACGAACTGGAATTGCCGGGGCGGGCACTCTGCCAAAAGGAGCCGGGGTACGTTCGCTATATCGTGAACCTGAAGAACTTTGAGCACCAAATGGACTGGCTTAGATCTCAATCCTGGCGCGGCGTGAGCATCAGTGAGGCGCTTTCGTCATCAAATGAACGCGGCGTGGCTCTGACGTTTGACGATGGCTGCGAAACCGATTTGCTGAGTGCAGCACCCATTCTTAAGCGCTCGAGTTTTAACGCGACGTTCTACATCACAGTCGGCTTTCTTGGAAAGCCAGGGTACATGTCGTGCGGACAGGTCCGGGAGCTCAGCGATCTGGGGTTCGAAATTGCATCGCATTCCATGACCCATCCGTACCTTAACGATCTCTCGGACGACGCACTTCAGGATGAGATCGCGAGATCCAAAACCGAATTGGAACAAATCGTTGACCGGACGGTCGCGCACTTCTCCTGCCCGGGTGGACGCTGGAGCCAGCGCGTTGCGAAATTCGCGAAGCAAGCGGGATATCGATCAGTCGCGACGAGCCGCGCGGCTGCGAATTCCTCACACAGCGATCCATTTCGCCTTGGACGGGTTGTGGTCATGCGTGCCACCGATATTCACACATTCCAGCAGCACTGTTTGGGCCGTGGTTTGTGGAAGTTGCAGGCGCGCGATCTCATTCGCTCGACGGCAAAAAGCGTCTTCGGCAATTCCAGCTACGATCGTATTCGTGCAGCATTGCTGAAGCGTTGTCCATAAGCGTTAGACTCACGTCTCTGCATCGTTTGCCCGCCCAGAAGTCCCCTGTACTTAAGTTCTAACCATAGGGACAAGTCCCTCTGTTATCTGTTTCTTCCGCAAATACCCGCATAGATTGCGCAAAGGACTTGAATGCCTTAGTCCCGATGTTTCCGCTTCGAGGCAGTGAATGTCTTTGGTATCAACTCGCGCGACCGACTCACGGAATTTTGAAAGATTACGGAAATGTCGGAACACGAGCATCAGCCTTTTCTTGTTGGCCGGATGTGTATTGCTGACTAGTTCGTGCAGCTTGCCCGCCCAGAGCGCGAGTGCCTCTCCTGTATCGGCGAGAAGCAATTTCAGCAGATCCGGAGGTCCCGGCCACGACTTCGGCAGACGCTTGAGGATTTCTGCAAGCTTTCCCCAGGGAACTGTGGGGGCCGCTTACAACGTCGTCATATCAGTAAGTGGAGGGGCAGACCCCTACGCGTTTTCCTTGGCCTCGGGGTCTCTTCCCGCAGGGCTGTCTCTGAACGCAGCCACGGGGAGTGTTTCCGGCACGCCTGCAGCTGCAGGAATCTACAACTTCACCCTTCAAGTGGTTGACGCGACCGATCGCAACGATGAGAAAGCATTCACGGTTTCCATTGCTGCCGCAGCACCTGCTCTTGCCGTAAGCGTTCACATCTCACCGCTCGGCCCGACTGTCTCCTCAGGGACCGCGAAACAGTTTACCGCCGCAGTCAGCAACACGACCAATACCGCAGTGACCTGGAGGGCCACTGCGGGTGCAGTGTCGGGCAACGGACTCTTCACCGCCCCCAACGTAAGCGTGGCAAGCACAGCGACCGTCACGGCGACAAGCGTCGCAGATCCAACGAAAGCTGGTGCAACGACGATAACAGTAACTCCTACCGCAACGCCGCCATCTACTGGATTCGATGGGCCAGCAGAGTTGCCTAGAGTTTATGTTCAGAGCGCAATGGCGGACACACCAGCTCCTGGCAACGTTATCACCGTCAACTCGGGAGGGAGTCTGCAGAACGCGTTGGAGGCTGCCAATTGCGGTGATACGATTCTATTGCAAGCGGGTGCGACGTTCACCGGCGTATACAACTTCCCGGCAAAAGGCTGTGACGATAACCACTGGATCGTGGTTCGTACCAGCGCTCCCGACTCGCTCCTGCCACCCGAGGGAACGCGGATCACTCCTTGCTATGCCGGTATCACTTCCCTTCCCGGCCGTCCAGCCCTGAATTGCTCAGCGGCGCAAAACGTGATGGCCAGAATTGCGATTCCAAGCCAGGGGGTAGGACCGCTGGTGTTCGCCTCCGGCGCGAGCCATTACCGCTTAATTGGTTTGGAACTGACTCGCCCAGTGGGCGGGATCGTCTATTCCTTGATTTCACTGGCCAGGGGCGCAGCCGCGGACCATCTGGTTTTTGATCGTATGTGGCTGCATGGAACGCCACAGGACGAAACCACCAAAGGCATTCGACTGGGCGGCAGTAAATACGTCGCTGTGATCGATTCCTTCTTTACCGACTTCCACTGCATTTCGATGATAGGAGCCTGCACCGATGCTTTCGCGATCGGTGGTGGCACCGGCGATCTTCCCATGGGGCCTTACAAGATCGTGAACAACTTTCTTGAGGCCTCTGGGGAAAACATTCTGTTTGGCGGCGCCGAAGCCACTTTCGCACCCAGCGATATAGAAGTTCGACACAATCACCTGTTTAAGCCTCTGATCTGGATGAAAGGTCAACCCGGCTTTGTCGGCGGCCCAACCGGCAACCCCTTTATCGTCAAAAATCTGTTCGAGCTTAAGAACGCGCAACGCGTGCTGTTCGAAGGAAACATATCGGAGAACAGTTGGGGAGGCTTCTCGCAACACGGCTACGCGCTCGTGCTGACCCCCAAGAACCAAGCCGATTGGAACAGCAGCGGCAATCTTTGTCCCATGTGCTTGGTCACCGATGTGACCATCCGCTACAACACGGTCAGCCACGTGGCGGGTGGCGTGGTAATTGCGAATATTCCTTCTGATCATGGCGGCGTCCCGCTGGACGGTCAACGCTACAGCATTCATGACATCACCATCGACGATGTTGATGGTTCAAAATACGACGGTCCGGGGCAACTCGTTGAAATCTTGCAGGGGGTCGGTGCGCCCACGCTGCAGAACGTTTCGATAACTCATGTAACTGGTTTCGCACCCCATACGTTGTTTGGCATCGGCAACAATGTCGCGGATCCGAAGATGGCGAACTTCACGATTACCAACAATGTGGTCAGCGCTGGAGCGTATCCCGTATGGTCCACCGGCGGCACTGAGAATTGCGCGTATTGGGGTAAGCCAGCCATTACGTTTGACACCTGTTTTACCTCGAACCCATTTAGCAACAACGCAGTCATTGCGACTCCTGCAAACTCCCCCGCTTCAATCTGGCCCTCGGGGAATTTCTTCCCGGCAACTGTCGACGCCTTGCAATTCGTGAATTACAACAACGGAAATGGTGGTGATTATCATTTCTTGCCTTCAAGCCCCTATAAGGGCGCTGGGACAGATGGGAAAGATCTCGGAGCTGATATAGATGCGTTGTTATCCAATATAGCGAACGCCTATTAGAGCCAGCCTAAGCTGCCGACCGAATGGCGTATGCCGAATTCCCTTTGCAAAAGTGAGAGCCACCGTTAGCCTCGGGTCCCGGCTATCCACAATCCAATTTAAAGATCCTTCGCGGCCTCAAGGCCTCTCAGGATGACATCGATTCACGGGCCGTGATTAACTACAAAAAAATAAGGAGTGACGATGTCATTCTGACGCTGAGCGCAGCGAAGGGGAAGAATCTATATATTTAAGAATGCAATAATTACCACGAAGAAGAAGTGTGGCTAATTTTAGGGTCATGTTCCCACGGGATCCGCCGGATGCCGTGCAGAATTGATATAAGCCGTAACAAGACTCGAAATCAAACTTCAACAGACTCAGTCGCGATATGTGTCGGCCCTCCAGGGAGCGCACAAATCTCTTAGTCGAGATAGCAACACGCTTCGTTTTCCACCAACGCCTTGGCGATTCAGAGATCTGCGGTGACTGAGGTACGGGATAAGGTCCCTTGCAACGCAGTTGAGTGGAATCACCAGCACGAAACTGACGGAGGTGACAGGGTTCGGATGAGATGCGCATTTGCAACATGTTATGATCAGCTTCCGGTAGCTCATCAGAAAAACGGCGGCTTCCTTGCTAAGGTACATAAGAATCCTATTTTTCTCGGTTTTCTCAGCCCTGATGTTGCAATCCGCCTTCTTCTCTCCGTATGCTTACAGCTCAGGAAAAGAACAATTTGACGGTCCGGCGGAACTGCCGCGTGTTTACGTGAGCAGCTCGCTGGCGGAAACCCCCAGCCGCGGCAGGATTCGCTCCATCAATGCTGGAGATAACCTTCAGCAAGCGATTAACGACGCCGCTTGCGGCGATACTATTAGGTTGCAGGCCGGGGCCACTTTCAAGGGCCGATTTGTTTTTCCCGCGAAGAGCTGTGACGATTCCCACTGGATTACCCTGCGCACGAGTGCTCCCGACTCCGCTCTTCCAGCAGAAGGCAAGCGCCTTACGCCCTGCTACGCCGGAGTGACTTTTCTGCCCGGGCGCCCCGATTTCCGGTGCTCATCCGCAGAAAACGTCCTGGCCAAGTTGGAATTTCCTGGTAAGGGCGCTTCCGGCCCCATTGTGTTCGCTGCGGGGGCCAACCATTATCGCTTCATTGGCCTCGAGGTTACTCGCAGCCCCGGGGGGACGATTTACAACCTTATTTTGCTTGAGCCCAAAGGTTCGGCACATCACCTCATCTTTGACCGCATGTGGATTCACGGAACAGCCCAGGACGAGACTACCCGTGGGGTTCAGTTCGGTGGCAGCAACTACGTGGCCGTCGTAGATTCGTTCCTCAGCGACTTTCACTGCAACGCAATCAGCGGCGCCTGTGTTGATTCGCAGGCTGTTGCAGGAGGGAGCGGCGACCTACCGATGGGCCCATATAAGATTGTCGATAATTTCCTCGAGGCCGGAGCCGAAGACGTGATTTTTGGGGGAGGCCCCGCAACCTTATCGCCTGCAGATATCGAGATTCGGCACAATCACATGTTTCGTCCCTTGAATTGGCAACCGGGGCATGCAGAATTTGTCGGCGGCGTGGATGGGCGTCCCTTCATTGTTAAGAACGACTTCGAGTTAAAGAATGCTCAGCGCGTGCTGCTCGAAGGCAATATTTTAGAGAACAGCTGGGGAGGCTTTTCCCAAAACGGCTTCGCCGTGGTGCTGACCCCGAAAAACCAAAGCCCAAATGTCTGCCCGCTTTGCCGTGTCACCGACGTGACCATCCGCTACAACCGGATGGCGCACATGGCGAGCGGGTTTATGATTGCCAATGTCCGCTCTGACACTGGCGGCGCTTCCACTGATGGCGGCCGTTACAGCATCCACGACAACATCCTTGAAGACATCGATCCGTCCTCCTATAAGGGCTTCGGCACTTTCGCCACAATAATCGGTCAGGTGCCGCCCTTACACGACGTGACCATCGACCACAACACCGCGTTCGCTCCTAACGTGCTGCTCAATGTTGGCGGCCCAGGATCTGGCCCGAAGGTCTCCGATTTTATTTTCACTAATAATCTCGTGGGGGCTGGGGCACACCAGATAGCATCGACTGGCGGCACTACGAATTGCGCCTATCAGCCGCAGCGCCTAGATCCATCGGGTGTGCTGGACAGTTGTTTCCCAGGCTATAAGTTCACCAATAACGCCATTGTGGGCGGTGAAGGCTGGCCCAAGGGCAATATCTCGCTTAAGGATGTCAGCGCAGTGCACTTCGAAGGCGCTCGGGATAGCAAGATCGAGAATTATCACTTCCGGCCCGACAGCCGCTGCAGGCGTGCCGGAACAGATGGAAAGGATTTGGGCGCGGATTTCGATGCAGTCGAGTCAGCGACGACCGGGATGCGCTAATCGCAGCAAAGTCTCAATATACCTAACACCATGAAACAACTCCTTCGCAGGGGTTTGAAGCATATCGTGGTCGATGAGGTTCCCGATCCGATTGTGACTTCACATCACCTGCTGGTCTGTCCCATCTATTCCCTGATTAGCAGTGGCACGGAGACCGCCAGCATTCATCAGGAAGGCGTGCTAAAAGCGGTTGCAGAAAATCCTTCTCACTTGAGCAAGATATGGAATGCGGTCAAGAGCCAAGGCCCGATTCGCACATTTGCGGAAGTCAAAGCAAAGTTCAGTGAATATGCGGTACTGGGCTATTCAGGGGCAGGAATCGTGGTTGATAAGCACAGGAGCGTCCGGGATTTCGACATTGGCGATCGCGTCGCCTACGGTGGCGAAGGTACCGGCCATAGCGAAACCATTTTGGTCGGCGCCAATTTGGTGGTGAAAGTCCCGGAGGGAGTTCCTTTCGAGCTCGCTTGTTTCGCCACTCTGGGCAGCATCGCGCTGAATGCAGTACGCATCGCAAAAATCTCTCTTGGGGAAAAAGTGGCTGTCATCGGTTTGGGGCTAGTCGGCCAACTGGTGGCGCAGCTGGCCCATCTGCAAGGCGGATTCGTAATCGCCACTGATCTAAGACCCGACCGTGTGGAGCTCGCAGGTCGACTGGGAGGAGATGCGGCGTTGCCGGGCGGCAGCCAATTCCGGGAACAATTGCTTGCGCTCACAAATGGCCTGGGCGTGGATTGCGTGATCATCGCTGCGGCGGCAAAGTCTGCTGCACCGGCGCAACTGGCGGTCGAGATTTGCCGGGATCGTGGCCGCATCGTTGACGTCGGCGCAGTCGAGCTCACGTTCCCCTGGTATGAAATGTACCGCAAGGAAATACAACTTCTAATGGCGCGTGCATACGGCCCGGGCAGTTACGATCCGCAATACGAACAGCACGGCCAAGATTATCCTCTGGCGTACGTGCGCTGGACCGAGAATCGCAATATGGAAGAATTCTTGCGCCTCGTGTCAGCGGGACGCGTCCAGATCAAACCGCTCATCACTCATGAGTTTCCGCTCGACGACGCGCCGAAAGCCTATGAAACCATTATCGATCCAGCTAGCAATAGCCTGGCCGTATTGCTGCGCTATCCGCGTGCGGAATCCTTGCAACCGGTATTGGATTTTCACCCGAAGCGGAGAATTGAGGTCGAGCCGGGACCGGCTGCTTCCTCTGGAATGGGTGTTGCTTTGGTCGGCGCCGGAAATCTGACGCGCTGGGTGCATCTGCCAAACCTCAAGCAAATTCCCGGCGTACGGCTGCGGGCGGTGTGCTCTGCGAGCGGGGCGCGTGGCAAAAGCTACGCCAAGCGCTTTGTGGCGGAATACTGCGCTTCTGACTATGAAGAAATTTTGAAAGATCCCGAAGTTCAGGCCGTAGTGATTGTAAGCCGGAACTCACTCCACGCACCCCAGGCACTCGCGGCTCTGCGGTCGGGCAAGCACGTATTCCTGGAAAAACCAATGGCGTTGACCGAAGAGGAATGCCGGGAGCTCTGGACCGCTGTTGAAGAAAGCGGCAAGCATTTGGCCGTCGGTTTCAACCGCCGTTTTGCGCCATCTTATGTAGCTTTGAAAAAACAGTTGGCGGGACGCGCTGGTCCCGCTGTGCTTAACTGCCGCGTCAATTCGCCGGGGATCTCTGGTGGTTATTGGATGGCAGATCCCGCAACCGGCGGCGCTATTCTCGGCGAGGCCTGCCATTTTGTTGATTTAATGTACTGGCTGCTGGAATCCGAGCCCGTGGCAGTCTCAGCGTTTTCGCTCCCAACCGGGAAGAAAGATCCTATTGGGGAGAATAACCTGGTTGCCGCGTTTCGTTTCGCAGATGGCTCAGTCGGCAATCTCACCTATTGCACGGTAGGAAGCCGTACCTCGGGTGGCGAGCGCGTGGAAGCTTTCGCCCCCGGGTTAGGCGCCAGCGCTGAAGACTTCAGGCGAACCAAAATACTCACGAGCATCGGGCATAAGACTTCGAGTTGGTTTGCGGAAAAGGGCTATGCGGAACAGATGAAGTCCTTTTTTTTCGCCTTGCGAGAATCCCGGCCACCGGTTGTCACGGTGCGCGACGGGGCCCGGGCCACGATTGGGTGCCTGCGCATGCTCGAGTCTGCTCGCGATTTGACGCCCTGCGCAATTGATCTGGAAAAAGAATTCGCAGTGCGATCACAGAGCAACGCGGCTCTATAGCCAGGAAAGGTCTCGCGTGACCAACAGCTTGCCTAGAGGCGTTTTTGCTTTCAGGAAGAGTTTCGAATCAAAGTATTTGCGGTAAATTAAACGCATTCTTCTCAGCGCCGGCCGATCCAGCTGGCTGCGGTCGGTAGTCGCAAGGGGGTACCCCAGTTCCTCCAGGGTTTGGCCAACCAGCGCCTCGAACATCACCAGGTTCTCTGGCGAAAAACCTTTTTTCCAGCGCCCAACAGGGCTAAACTTCCCGTCCGTCCTTTGCCCCTTGAACGACGTATTCGGCTCACTGACCGAACCGATCCCGACGCGCTGAATGCGGTCGTAATCCAGGTCGTGCTCGATGAAATCGCTTAGCTTTGCCAGCGTAGTGCGCGGCTCCGCAACCAATTCCTCGAACCGGACCTCGACATAGTCGCTGCCCAACTTGCGCCCATCTTCACGACCCCGGTTCACGATCCACTCCCAGTACAAGCCCGCCACCATTACGCTGGGTTTTCTGTCCCAGGGCACGCGCTTGATGTATCCCAGCTTATCGGTAGAGAGTGCTACATCACGGCCATCACGGATGATGTGAATGATCAAAGCCTCAGGAATCGTTTCCTTGATTCGGTGCAGATGCAGCAAGTGCTCGGGGGTACAGTCGGCCCAGCGCTGAACACCCTGCTGCCGCGCCATCTCGCCCATAACGATGCGCAAAAAGTCCCCGCCATTCCGGCATTCAGCAATCACCTTGGCTCGGATGGCTTCTGCTTCAAGTCCGGATCGATCGAACAACTTGGAAGCGAACCAGGCATCCATCAGCCTTTCCTTATTGCGCCTTACGCTCAGATCTCCAAATCGCGGTTCCAGCAGATTAATGGCATTCGATTCCGCACGGTATACCGCGAAATCGCCAGCAGAGAGCAACATGTGATAAAGCAGAGTTGTTCCCGAGCGGCCACAGCCCAGCACAAATACCGGAGCTTTATTTCGTGTAGTGGTCTCGCCTTGTCTCTGGACCATTAAACCCTGCGATTGCATGTGCTCCTTACTCCTCCAAACAACGCCCGCATGTTTTCCTCATTGGGCAGGCACGCCCACCCCGCGCTGTCGTTCAAACACAAACTCGTTATTTCCAAGCACCCAACCGGACTTGTTGCCATGCATCAACAGCCCAAAGCCTCGACTGGTGCAGAACTCTACTACCTGCTCTGCCGTGGCGAACTCGTACGGCCAGCCTCCAATCCAATCGATCCAGTCGCGCAGCATCGACATGCCCCGCTGTTTTTTATAGGTGCGATATCGCAGAACCGGATTCTTGAGATTTGACAGGTCCACCACGACACGCCGCGCCACATTCAAAGGAATAAAGACTGACAGAAGTGTGACTCGGAAAAGGGCTCCACTGTTATAAAGTTTCTTCAACCTGCACCAGCGTCGCGATTTCTTGCCTGCATCGTTGTAGATGGCCAGGAATAACTTGCCGGCGTCCGCCACTCGAGGCAGCACATTGTCCATCGCCTGCCACAGATTGCCCGTATGATGTAAGACGCCCCAACTGTAGACCACGTCATAGGTGCCGAGACTAGCTACATAGTTTTTGTCCAATGCATCGCCGCGCTCAATCGTCCAGCGTGCGACACTTCGGAAAAAGCGGCTTTTCAACTCATGAGCGCAGGCAACGCTTTCCGGATCATAGTCAAAAGAATGGACACGGCTGGCACCCAGGCGCATAGCGGCGAGCGAAAAAATGCCGCTGCCGCAACCGACATCGAGGAATGATCGTCCCGAAAGGTTCGAGACTCGAAGCATTTCGCACAGCGACTTCTCGGCTTCGCGAATGCGCTCCTCGTCGAGTACGCGTAGAAAGCGCTGCCAATTTCGGCCGAAGCCGAAACGTCCCTTGTCGATTGCCATATCCCCGATCACCGGACTCAGACGCGCGTAACCCATGTCGCCCGACTCAGCCTGCCATCCGTAATTCCCGTTCATCCGCTTATGCCGCAGCCCCACCCGCTCGATGCTGTCGGCCAGCTTCTTGATATTGTCCTCAAGAATAATTTCCGGGATTTCCGCCACCATCGCGGCGTGATTCTTCACGGCCTCAGTCATCAGCGCCAGAAGGCTCTCCAGATTTCCTTCTAACCAGAGCCGGGTTCCGGCCGGGCGGGTACCATTGTCTACCGCGAGCACCGGAACTTTCAGCTTGAGCGATTCCAGGACAGATGAGCAAATCCCGTCTGTGACTGGTGTTCGAATGTACGCCAATGAACGGCTCAGCAGAGTAAGAAACACATTGTGCGGGACGGAACCGAGAACACAAACCGCATCTTCCAGCTTCTGTTCCCGGAGAAATGTTTTCATCGCATCCATTTCACGGTCCCATGGTCCAACCAGCAAAAACCCTATCCTGGGGTATGCTGCCCGAAAACTCCGTACGGCTTCAGCCAGAAAATCAAGCGCAAATTCCTTGCGAAAGCAGACATAGTTGAAGAAGATAGCTTCGTGGCCGCGGTAAAAGTCCTCCACCGCCGAAGGCAGAGGCGCGGCATCGAACTCCACATAGCCGGAGGAGAAATGGGGAATCGGCTCCACGCTGTCCTCCGAAATGCCGGTGGTGAGCAGTGCATTCTTTACGGCCGGACTGTTGCAATATATGCGATGGGGAATTCGAAATAACAGTGAGAAGGCCAGGTGCCACAGCGAGCCTTTGGGCGCGGGAAAGTAGCTCTGCTGATGACCCCCACCGTAAGTCAGGAAAGCCGGCCTCTGCCCAAGTCGGGCTATCAACAACGCGGTGAGTGCCAGGAAATATCCTTTTTTGGTCTCGCCATTCACCCGGACGTGCACCGCATATCCCTGCCACACCAGACGTGCGACCTTCCGCAAATAATCCCAGCCGCTTTGCACATCGATATACTCCGGGTTACGCACGCGGCGATTTTCGTTCAGATTCATGACTTGGCAGTCCCATCCCCGCGCACTTAGCTCTTTGCGCAGGCCTACGAGACTCATCGACCAGCTGCAGACCGGAGGAGGCCAGTTGCCGATTTCCAATATCTGTTTGCTCAAAGCTCGCCCCGTGGGTCCTCTTTCACGAATATACAGCTTGCCTTGCTGCCGCCGACAACCAGCCGTTTTCTGAAAGCACCGACGCGTAAAGCTCTTCGTATTGGCTGCAGACTTTCTGCAAGCTGAACCGCGATTTCGCTTCCTGCTTCGCCCTCGCCCCGAACGCTGCCCTTAAGTCACTCTGGTCCAAGAGCCTTGCGATGGCCGCAGCGCACGCATCATCATTGCCCGGCGGCACAAGAAAGCCGGTCTCGCCGTCGTGCACGAGTTCGGGATTGCCGCCCACCCTGATGGCAACAACCGGTAACGCCGCCGCCATGGATTCCAAGATCACATTGGACAGACTTTCGGAAATCGAGGTGAGGACGCTGATGTCGAGGGCGGCCAGAACCGCTGGAATATCGTGCCGTTCGCCAAGAAATGCGAGTCGCTTACCGAGTCCAAGCGATCTTACATGCTCCTCCAGTCCCGCCCGCAGGGGACCATCCCCTGCAAGCACGAATTCCGCTTCCGGATGTTTTCGCACAATCAATGCCGCTACCCGAACGAAAGCCGCGTGGTTCTTTGCCAGATCGTTCATGCGCGCGATCATTCCGATCCGCACTACACCCGACTCGCGGGGCAGCGCAGGGTTGACCTGTACAAAAGCGGTCTCCGGAAGCCCGTTCGGAATCACAGCCAGCTTTTTTTCCGGCAAGCCACCACGATCGCGCAAATAGTCCGCAGCAGCGCGGGAATTACACACCACCCGGTCGCAAAGCTGAAACGCCGAGCGTTGCACCCAAAATCGCGCCCAGCTCATCAGATCTCCCAACTGGCGGTGGCTTCCAATGATCACTGGCACACCGGCGAGACGCGCCGCGGGAATGAGCATCAGGTTCGAATAGAAGTCGAAGGAATGCGCCAGAGCTGTGTCATGGTTCTGCAAATATCGGCGTAAAGCCAAGCGTGCCCGTTGCGACTCCAATCCGAATAGACTTCCACCCGGCGGGAATTCGACAAGGCCATTTAGATCATTGGCGAATGCGCCCTTTTTCCCCAAGCATCCAAGCCGGATGTTTAGGCTTCTACCCTTTAATCCGCCAGCCAACGCCGCAAATTGCCGCTCCCCGCCGCCAGCCTCCAGAGTGTTCGTCATGAGGAACACATCTGGGCGATCCCTGTCCAGTTGCCGCGCCACGGAGGAGGACGTGTCTGCCATTTCGCTGGTGTTCACTAGAGTTCGCCTCCGGAGCCCGGAAACCGCTGTAGCGTCAATGGCCGGCCGACCGTGGTATTTTCGTAGTCCGCGCAAATGCCAGGTACGAACTCCACCTCTCGGCTTCTCCTGGCTTCCAGAAAATTCCGATGCCAGAGCTCAAACACTAATAACAACCAGATTGCCCCTGCCCGGTCGCGATAACCGCGGTAGTGTTCATCCAGCAACCTTTGTATCGCCTCCCGCTTGAAGTAGCCGCGCTGCAGGGTTCGAGGTTCTGCCAGGATCGTCAACAGCCCATCCTTTAACTCATGGCGCATCCAGTGCACCAGGGGAAGAGAGAAGCCCTGTTTGCGGCGGTGCAACAACGCAGATGGCACACCAATCCGTTCCCCGAGCTTCTTGAGAATATACTTACGGATACCCCACTGGAATTTGTACTTCACTGGCAGACTCGCCACCCATTCCACAATTTGGTGGTCGAGAATCGGACACCTGACTTCAAGGGAGGTCGCCATACTCATGCGGTCGACTTTGGTCAAGATATCACCCGTAAGGTAAGTCTTTGTATCCAAGTACATCAGACGGCTAAGCGCATCGTACGCTGGCGCATGATCGTAATACTCAGTGCTTCGCGTGAGTGGGTCCACGTACGCACGGACACTGGCCAGGAAGTCATCTGTGAAAAGGCTGCGTTCGCGATGCAAAGCAGGAAGGAATGAGAGGCCGTCCAGGTACCGATCTCGCGATGGCAAAGAAATATTCCAAGCGAATTTGCGCCCACGAACGTTCTGCGGCAGTAGTGGGTAGATGTGGTTACGGTACATTCGGCCCAGCCACGGAGGAACTGCATATCGGCTACGCCGCAGATTTACCACGTAGCGATCATATCCTGCGAAAAGTTCATCCCCGCCATCACCCGACAGCGCAACTGTCACATGCTGTCGCGCCAATTTGGAAACGTAATAGGTCGGGATAATAGAAGAATCGCCA